>WNFW01003280.1_pt1 | contig 11202 bp, 12 predicted proteins | sample 5400131 | NCBI WGS metagenome assembly WNFW01 (sample SAMN13153362, study PRJNA577476) | soil metagenome | isolation source: 20 cm soil or saprolite under grassland replicate 1 | place: USA:California | collected 2016-06-15
CGCCCGGAGACGGCTATGCCACGGCCATGGCCCTGTCCGTCGGCGACCGGGCAACGCAAGCTCGTGCCGTGATGTCGTTCATCATCACGGACGAGATCACCATCATCGGCATGTTCTCGCCCAACGGATTCCAGACCATCAAGCCCGGTGCGAAGGTAAAGCTTGTGTTCGACGATGATCCCGGCCGCATCCATGACGCGACGATCATGGGGATCCCGCAGGGCATGGGAGAGGGCCAGATGGCCGTTTCCGGAACGATGGCGCGGGCGGGCTCGATCCGCGGCGCCAAGACCTACCCGGCGGTCATTTCCCTGCCGAAGGACATCGACCGCAACCAGCTCAGGCTCGGGATGCCCGGGACGGCCACCGTGTTTGCGGAAAACGCCGGCGTCATCGGCTTGATCATGTCGATCCTGGTCTGGGTCAGCTCGTATGCGGCATATCTTTGATGCCGGTAGATTGCTGGCCTTAATGGCAGGCCTGCGATGGAGGCGCTAATTCTCGTCGCCGAGAATGGCGGGCCGACGATGTTTGCTCGGATTGGCTTCGTGCGCGGCTTGAACCGTCACGTCGAGCGGGTGTTCAATCCGGACCGCGCGCTCGCGCCGCTCCTCTCCAGCGGCGGTGGCCGACACAGGGCCGTATGCTATTGCTGGGTAGCGACGCCAACGCTAGGCTCTCCCGAGTTGACGCAGGAGGAACTCGTGATCAAACCCGACGACAGCAAGATTTCCGAAGATCGCCGTGAAGCACTACGATACGCCCTTGCAATCGGCAGTGGCGCCGTACTCGCCTCCGCCATCGCGAGCCCGGTGTCAGCCCAGGCCGCTTCGGACAACACGCTCGATCGCATCCGCGCCAACAAGGTGCTTCGCATCGCCGTGCTGCCAGGAGAGCTGCCCTACTTCAACAAGGACCTGGCCACCGGCAACTGGTCCGGTTTTTGTCTCGAGATGGCCAACGACATCGCCAAGCTTCTCGACGTCAAACTCGAGTATACTGAGTCGACCTACGGAAATTCGATCCTCGACCTGCAATCGAACAAGATCGACGTCGGCTTCGCCCTCAATCCGACCCCGCAACGGGCGCTGGTTGTCGATTTTTGCGGCGCCGTCTTTCATCATCCGTTTGGCGCCATGCTCAAAAAGGGACTGGAAGCCAAGACCTGGGCCGACATCGACAAATCAGCTATTGCGATTGCGGTTGACGCCGGCTCCGCCAACGAAACCGTCGCGCGGCGTTTCGCGCCGAATGCCACGATCAAGTCGCTCAAGTCGCGCGATGAAGTCATGCTCGAGATGTCGTCGGGGCGCGTCGACTGCGTGGTCAATGCGCTGGTACTTGGTCTCACTGCCATCGCCAAGAACCCGAACCTCGGTTCTTACAGGATCCTGCAAACTCCTGCTGTCGCCATTCCAAGCAGCATGGCCGTCCGGCGCGAACCCGACAAGCGCTGGCGCGACTTCCTGTCCGTGTGGATCGACTACAACCGCGGCATTGGACAGATGCGCGAATGGTTCCTCAAGGGGCTATCGCTGAGCGGCGTGAAGCCGGACGACGTGCCGGTCGAACTCAATATCTGACGCGGCTTTCGAACCGATCAGGCCTTGTCGTAGGTCATGCCGCGCTCAAGCCTGCGGGCGACGAGCGTGGCTGGGAACAGGATGGCAAAATAGATCAGCGCCACGACCGTATAGACCTCCAGCGGTCGATAGGTTTCGGCGTTGATCAGTGTTGCATTGTAGACGAGGTCCGGAACGGCAATCACGGACACAAGCGACGTATTCTTCAGCTGTGTCACGGACTGGTTGACGTATGGCGCCAACATCGGTTTTAGCGCCTGCGGCAGGATCACGAGCCTCAGGACGCGCCATGGTCGCAGCCCGAGTGCCCTGGCCGCGTCCCATTGTCCGCTATGCACGCTCTCGATGCTACCACGCACGATTTCGGCGTAGAACGCTCCACCATAGAGTGAGAGCACGCTGACGGCGGCTACGTGTGCCGGGATGTTCACCCCAATGACGACCGGGAAGGCGTAGTAGAACCAGATGATCTGAACCAACAGGGGTGTGCAGCGAAACAGTTCGATATAGGCAACCAGAAGCCAATCGATCACGGGCCAGCGCCTCAGACGGAGGATGCCGACGGCCAAGCCGAGCAAAGTTCCGAGAAGGACGGTGCCGATCGTATAGACAATGGTCCAGCCAAGCCCGAGCCAGAACAGGTGGCTATATTTGCCGAGGATCGCAAAATCCCAAACGTAATGCATGTCTGCCCCCGGTTGACTTACGAACCCCTGTTTGCCGTTTGTCGGCCATTAGAGCATGGTCCGGAAAAGTGGGTAGCGGTTTTCCGAACAGACCATGCTCAAAAAAAGCTGGAGCGCGACCCATCGCGCTCTACAGGTAGCGGCTCGGCGAAAACGGGGCTGCGTTGAACGGTGGTTGCGTTCCACTGATCATGGCAGCGATCGCAACCCCTGTGGCAGGGCCCGTCGTGAAGCCGATGTGCTGATGACCGAAAGATAGCCAGAGACCGGAATGCCGTGGCGCAGGTCCAATCATCGGCAAACTATCGGGCAGCGTCGGCCGCGCCCCGCGCCAGGGTTGGCCGACAGCCTCGCCAAATTCGACAACGCCCCGCGCCACCGGCACCACCGCCTCGAGTTGGGCAAACGACGAAGGCGCGTCGCGCGAGGTCAGTTCGACGCCGGTCGTGATGCGAATGCCCTGCTCCATCGGAGTCATGACGAACGCGCCTTCGCTGTCGTGGATGGGGCGCAGCAATGGACGCGCAGCATTCGGCTTGAATTCTTGATGGTAGCCACGCTCAAAGGCCAACGGAACGCGATAGCCGAGCGGCCGTAACAGGTCGGCGGACCAGGGGCCTAACGCGACGACGATATGGTGCGCCCTGGTCCCGCCATCCGAGAGCACCACGCGCCAGCCGTCGCCTTCCGGCACGATGGACTTGATATCCGACTGACGGATTTGGCCACCGGAGCCCACAAACATCTGCGCATATGCCCTGACCACGGCGCCCGGCGAATCGACCGACGCCGTCTCCGTGTGCAGCAGTCCAACCCTGTAGGTGGGCAAGATGTTCGGCTCGAGAGCAGAAATGGCCTGGCGGTCCAGAAGCTCGCTGCCGATGCCGTATTCGGCCAGAACGGCCTGCTCCGCCTTTGCCGCCGCGGCAGCGTCGCTCCGCCATGCCTTCAGCCAGCCCGTCTCGCGGATGCGCTGTGCCGCATTCGCTGTGACAATCCATTCCCTGTGCAGCTTCAGGGATGCGCCGATCAGGCTGTGCAGGGCAGCTGCCCGCGGCTTGGTGTGAGCCGGTGTCGCATTGGCAAGAAACCGGACGAGCCATCCCACGTTCCGCATTGACCAGGCAGGATCCCAGCGCAGCGCCGGATGCCGGTTCGTCAGGTATTTCGGCAGCACATTCCAGAGCGACGGCTTGTTGAGCGGCGATACCGAACCGCTGCTGAGTACACCGGCATTGCCATGCGAGGTTTCGCTGCCCGGCTCACGCCGATCGATGAGGACGACCGACATACCCCGCTGCCGCGCTGCATAGGCCGCCGACACGCCGACGATGCCCGCGCCCAGCACGATAACATCCGCTTGCTTGCCCGTTACGCTGTCCGACATCGACCCTGCCCAAGAAACTCACACTAGACTCACATCAAAGTCAGGCCGCCATCGACCGGCAACAGCGCTCCCGTCACGTGTCCGGCCTCCGGCGACAGCAGAAAGACGACCAATGCAGCCACTTCGTCGGGTTCGGCCAATCGCGCGAGCGGATTGGCCTTGGCAGCCAACTGCCAGCTCTGCGAGTCCAACGCGCCAAAAAGCCCGGCGTCCTTGCGCGTAAAGCCCGGCATGACGACATTGGCCGTCGCCCCCGACCTTGCGAGCTCAATCGCAAGACACCGGACCAGCGCCTCAAGTGCTGCTTTGGCCGCCGCAGACGCTGGAAATGTTGCATCGGGCGTGAAGCGATGAGCAACAAAACTGCTGATAGCGACGACGCGTCCCTGCGATCCACGCGTCAGATCCGGCAGCGCAGAGCTCACCAGCTCGTGAAACGCGGTGGCCACGACCGCGAATGACCGCTCCAGCCCCGCGCGCGGCAACTGGACGAAACCGCGTCGATCCGCGAAGCCCGCGGCATGGACGATAACGTCGACGCCCCCGAACGCGGCGCGCGTTGCGCGAACCAGCTCGGACGCTGTCCCGGCGCTTGCCAGGTCACCGATACACCACTCTACATTGGCGCCAGCACGCTGACAGTCCGTCGCAACCGTTTTCAACCGCTCAAGCCCCGCCGCGTTCGCCCCTTGTCCATGCAACATCAGGCACTGATCCCTGGCTGCCAACCGGCGCGCGACCGCAGCTCCGATCCCGGACCCGCCTCCGGTGATGATTGAAACTCGCATGGATCGCTTTTCTTGAGGGCTTTTGATCGGGCAGACTATAGATGCCGCAAATGCGAATGCCAACAATCGCAAACGATCGGCGCGTGATGACGACGGCCCTGTCGTCGCGAAGATCGACCATCTTGAGCGGCGCCGTCGTTTCGATTTCCGCTTAGCGCCGTACCAGGAATTCCTTCTCCTCGATCGGCACATCACCGATGACACCATCGCGCTGATCGCGAAGCACCGCTTCCAGAAAGCAGACCTTTACGGTTTGACCGGGATAGAGCACGCCAAAACGGCTTGCCGCAACACGCCGCCGAGGATCGCCGAACCGGCTCGGCGTTTGCCAAAACCGAGAGGGTCGGGATAGCGGTCCATATAGATACGGCCGAACCGAAGTCCGGCCGCCACGCTATGCACCTGAAGCCTCGCACGCGCGAAGTTCCTCGGGGGGGAGAACCCTCGCCATTTAGCGGAAATCTCGGCCAATACTTTCGGCAGCCGCCAAAACCGCCTTCGGCTTCCCCTGCTCCAGCGCCTTCCGTCCCGTCAGTCCGTCAAGCTCACCGTGCGGTTGGACCAGAAAGCGATAGACCGCCCAGGCTCCGCCGAGCAGATCGTGCAAGACCGAAAGTTCAGCGAAGGGTTTCCCGTCGGGATTGAGCTGCCACGTCGGAAAACGAAACCCCCGCTTCGCCCCATCCAGCCCTAGAATCTGACCGCTCTGTCGCTTGGTATTCACCGTCACGCGCGTCGTACCAAGCAGTTTGGCGAAGTCTTCGGCGCTCAGCATATCTTCACTGCTGAGGATATCAGCGGCTCGCAGCCGGCCGCGCTCGCGTGCTGCCGCAAGCGCATCCTGCAGCTCGACGTTGGGCACTCCACTTTCTTCGGGCAGATGTTTCCGTGCCGGCCTGACTTCCTCGACAGGCGTCATGGTCGTGGCGCCCGCAGGATCCACATCGACGCGGAAGCTGACCGTATGACCGGCGGCCCGGCTTCTGGTAACCGCCTTGCCATACTGCTGCAACACGGCCTTCAGACGGTCGGGTTTGCTCGCGAGCACCTGATAGGCTTTAATTGGAACCCGCAGCTTGAGGCCGAGGCCCCCCTTCGGCAGGCTCGCGCCTGTGCCGAGGAAAAAAGCCGCTTTCAGGGTGGATTTCCCCGCGGTTGGTCGGTGCCGACCCGAGCTGCTCCGCACGCCAGTCTTCGATTTTGAAGATGCCATGTTATCCACCTCCCAGACGGAAGTAACATGGCAAATCTCGATAAGTTCGTCGACTATCACTAGCCCAGACCGGCCGAACGTGGCCACCGAATAGGAGTTCCGCACATGGCAAAGAAACTTCCGCCGATTCATCCCGGCGAAATCCTGCGGGAAGAATTTCTCGTTCCGCTTAAGCTGACACCTTACGCGGTCGCCGCCGCGCTGAACGTGCCGCGTACCCGGATCGAACGCATCGCGCGCGAAGAAAAGCCCGTTACGGCCGACACCGCGCTGCGGCTCGGCAAGTTCTTCAAGACCGGCGCTGCGTTCTGGATGAACATGCAGGCGCGCTTCGATCTCGAAACGGCCGAAGACGTGCTCGCCCCGCAAATCAAGAAGATTGCGTCTTACGAGGCGGCGTGAGAGCGATGCAAATCGCGTGTACCGGGTATCTAGTAACCCATGATGCCCGAGGCGACGTCCAAAGCCTGGTTTAGAAGGCGAGATATCCTTCCGCCGCGTATGCTTTCAGCACCGCGATCTTCGCAGCATCGGGTTAAACTGCGATCGACATCCACTCGGGGTTCGCAGTCTTATTCTGAATGGTGGCAAATCGGCGCGCCACGGCCGATGAAGATGGGCAATATTGTTTCGCCGTGGCGCTATGATTGCGCGTGCCGCAGTGCGCGATTGTTGCCGAGCCAGCGACGCCGTCGCACACGGCGCGCGCATGGAGCATGTAAGCTAACTGTTGACAAAGGTCAACTAATCGCTTACGCTGCCAACGGTATGATCAGAAGCTTCAAGAGCAAGCCTCTCGCCGAACTCTGGGAGAAGGGACGAGCGTCGAAGATCGATGCGAAAATGCAAGTACGTATCCTTCGTCGTCTGGATCGCCTGGATGCCGCGGCGGTGCCGGAGGAAATGAACATCCCTGGCTTTGATTTCCATGCTTTGAGAGGCTTCAAGCCCACACGCTATTCGGTCCATGTGAATGGGCCGTGGTGCATCACGTTTGAATTCGAGGACCGCGACGCCTGCCGGGTCGACTTCGAACAATATCACTGAGGAGAGACAATCATGGCTTATGTCGCCAAGCGCAATCCAGATCGCTGCCCGACCCATCCTGGGGCTTTGCTGAGGGAGGATGTGATTCCGGCGACCGGCAAGACCAAGGCCGAGATTGCGCAGCTTCTCGGCATTTCACGGCAGCATCTCTACGACGTTTTGCGCGAGCGTAAGCCGGTCTCTCCGGCGGTTGCGGTTCGACTCGGCAAGTTGTTTGGAGATGGCGCCGGAGTTTGGGTACGCATGCAGGGGGCTTACGACACGTGGCACGCGGAACGCGAAGAGGATGTGAGTGGGATTCCCACGCTCCGTCCGAGAGCCGCATAAGCGTGAGCACCGCGGCAGTGGCGATGCCAGGCATGACGGCATACTTGGCCGGAACTGGTGCCTGCCGCGTGTCCGCGGCTGCGTGATCGCGCAAAATCGTACAGTGGCGCGCCCGAAGAGATTCGAACTCCTGACCCCAAGATTCGTAGTTTAGTGGTGAAGGGGCGCGGTCGGCATGCCTAACGTTCGCCTCTCGCACTGACGGCGCAGATATCGTTTGTTGCACGCGGAGTGCCCCCGTTGCGTCCACATCACGCTCCTGTGGCCATGCGACGGGCGTCTAGTCGCGCCCGCCGCGCACCTCGCCCGAGCCCGCATCTCATCTGAGAGTCGCGATCGTTCCTATTCGAGGGTATCGGCAATCGTCGCGCCTGCCACGAGCCAAGCTTATTGGAGACGATCATCACAAAAAAAGAACGACTTTAAGTAGAGTCCGAAAACGCTCGCGAATTTGCATCAGCCTTCAGCCGTGACGTGTCAAAATTGTCGGAATGGCGTCAGAATGGGAGTCTAAAATTCCTGGCTAGGCCATTGAAATCGCATTGGAGCGGGTGAAGGGAATCGAACCCTCGTATTCAGCTTGGAAGCCTAATCTTAGGGTATACCCGCAAACACCCTGATTTACCGAAACCATCATAAAAACAGTGGATTAGAGCCATTTCTGCACGTTCAAACTTCACGCAAAAACCCTGAGAATCACGCCATACCACCGAAAAATGCGGCCCATGAGCGGCCCAGAAACTGGGGTACAAACTGCCTTCTGCGGTTGTTCTAAGCGCCTTCTGCAAGCATTCTGTTTGCAAGATTTGCTGCACGGGGCTGGACAAGTGGCCGATGAATTTGAATACGACGTTGCGTTCAGTTTTTGCGCCATCGATGAAGGCGTCGCTACGCAACTAAACGATCTACTGTCCCCGCGCTTAAAAACATTCATCTACAGCGAGCGGCAGCGAGAGATAGCCGGGACAGACGGACAGGAAAGTTTTGGCCAGGTTTATGGGAAAACCGCCCGCCTGGTTGTGGTGCTATTCCGACCGGAGTGGGGCGAGACACGTTGGACCCGCGTTGAAAGGGACGCGATCAAAAATAGGTCGCTGGATGATGGCTGGGACTTCACGACCTTTGTGCCTACGGTCGATCGCCCGCAAATGCCGCCTTGGCTACCCAAGACGCGGCTTTACGTGGGACTTCAGCGCTGGGGCATAGAAGGGGCCGCTGCAGCGATTGAATCACGGGCCACGGAACGAGGCAGTAACCCGCACGAAGAAACCGTCGCCGAGCGTGCCGAGCGTCTTCGCAGATCCAGAGACCTCAAAGAGAAGCAACAACAATTTCAATCAAGCGATACTGGCGTGAAGTGCGCGATTCAGGCCTACGAAGATTTCTCGCTTGCCATAGAACAGCATGGCGAGACCATTTCAAAAGCGGGTATCGGAATCACGACGAAGCGATCGCAAGAGTTTCGGATACTCTCCGGCCTGTCACCATGCAACGCGATATGCAGTTTCCGCCCGTATTACGCCAATTCCCTTCAGGACGCTCATTTGCTTGTCGATGTTTTCAAGGGATTCCCACGTTTGCCTGGATTCTATGGCTCGATCGATGAGCCTAGAAAATTGAAGTCGTTGCGCTACTCGTACCAGCTCGTACGACCAAACCATCATGCGTGGGTTGGTATAGATGAGAAGGGTCGCGAGTTCACACCGCAGCAACTTGCTGATTACATTCTGCGGACCTACATGGACATCGCCGAGAAGACTAAGGCCTATTAACTGTCGCCGATCAATCGGCCCACAGAAGAGCTTTGGCCAGAGATTTAGAAATGAGGAGATGGGCTGACGCGGCGCGATGAGATTTCGCCATTGTGCTGTCTTTGGATAACGGCTCATCGCCACGGATTTGGGTAATGTAATCGCTCAAAGAAGTGCGCTGCCAGTCCGAAACGATCACCTCACGGGACCACCGCCCGCGCCGTCCCGCCTCATGGTTGGCCTGCCGCTCGGCGGTCGTTGGCAACTCGTGGTCGGAGACGCGCACGATGTCATCACCGATCTTCACATAGAGGCTCTTGCTCTTCCCGGCCTGGGATTCGCCGACGTGTTCAAGCTCTACGCCATCAGACCGCAGCCTCCGCTCGATCGCATTCACCGCTGCATTTCGGCCCTCGGCCTGGGCGCCGTGGCGGTCGCCGCTCAAGTAGTAGCCCCTGATGGCCTCGGATTCATCCGGCGTGAACTCATTGCCGAACGCCGCCTGTGAGATGGCTTCGGCGTTCCTTCGCGCGCGCTGCGCGGACTCCACGCGCTCCCGCTCATTACCGGCTATCTGAGCTGCCTCACGCTGGCGCTTTTCCTCAGCCCACTTCGCCATCTGCTCAGGAGAATGCTTCTGCCGCTTGTCCTCATGCGCCTGCACCACCGTGCCGTCCTGGCGTGTGTAGGTACCAATGTGAGACTTCAGCAGCGCTGAAGCGATAAGTAGTTTCGTTGGCATGACAATCGAAGTGTAGGGTCACGACGCGGATCGCTATGACTTCACACGAAGTCTAGTCGAGGCACGGATTCGCGTGACAATGCGTGATAAAAATAATTTCGCTGCAGCTGATTCGATGCTCGGCTAGCTCAAGTCATCAGCCAAAAATTCTGATGACCAGAAATGCGCCCCATGCGCGCCCCAAAAGCGCCTTTTCGTCGCACGACGGACTCTTGATCCGTCCGCGCAAGTCGTGCAAACCATTATCCTGTCGAGGTTTTTTAGGGGGAGTGTTGGAGCGGGTGAAGCGCTCCGGTTCGCCATAATCGGTCTCACATTTACGAGTAATTTCAATACATTACAATACTTCTCCATATTTCGTGTTGGACGTTTTGTTGGACATTTTGTCGGACGCTTTTTGGCTTCCAGAACAGCTGGCCCCCATTTCTGATCGACACGGTCGAAGCTTTCGATTTCGCGGTAACGGCAACGCAGCCCGGAAGCCTCGTGGGTGTAACATTGCCGCTGACATCGTTTGATTCGGAGTTGTCTTGATTACCCTTTCGGAAGAGGATCTTAAACTTCTGCGCGAAATCGCAAAAAGCGGCGGCAGGAAGTACACCGCCGGCGCGATCGATCGCAGCCGATACGCGCGCCTCGAAACAGCTGGCTTACTTAGGGGACAAGCGACAAACCTGAGTGATGTAGTCTACGAACTACTTCCTGCAGCGAACGAGCACATTTCCAATTAGTCGCGCGTGGCTATTCAATAGTGAATACCCGCGCATATTCTCTCGGTAGAGATCCTCCCAGCTTGCGTTGCGTCGAAGACCTTCCCGGCGTCTCGCCAGATAACCACGATCGCTTCCGAAAAAGATGGCGTCATTTCTCGCCACGGCTCGTGTGCCTGCGCGGAACCCGGCCCGCACGCTCCGGCTCGATCGCGACCTTGTGCGCGACCTTTCCGCCAAATCGCTTGCGATTGAAGGGCACCGCGCCAGAGCCTGCGACAATTTCGATGTCTTCCAGTGCCAAAGGCCTGCCATGTGACCCGAGAAGAGGCGGGTATTCAATTTGCCGCCCGCTGGTGCGATCCTTGAAAACCACTTGCGGACCCTCAGGCTCTGCGAGCCAGTCATCGCCCCACTTCTTAAGTGCCAAGTAAGTCGGGAAAAACTCGCGCCCCTTTTTAGTCAACACGTATTCGTAACGCCCGCAATGTTCCGGCAGCGGCACGCGCGTCATCATGCCGAGATCGACGAACTTCTTCAAACGCGTGCTGAGAATGTTCGGCGCAACGCCAAGATAGTACTGAAACTCGTCGAAGCGCCTGGTGCCATAATAGGCTTCCCGAAGCAGCAGGATCGACCAGCGATCTCCGACCACGTCCATGGCGCGGGCGATGGAGCATTCCTTGTTGAAAGAACGCTTCACGTGATATCTCGCGGTTCATTTGATCGGGTCAAGCCGCCTGCCCCGGAGCCTCGGCTGCCTTGACCGCGGCCTCAGGCTGTGGCGCACGGCGGTGCACGACAAGCGCGCCGGTCTCGGAAAGCCGCTGCAACTCCGCCTCGCTGACACCCAGTTCGCGAAACACTTCTCTGTTGTGCTCGCCCTGGAAAGCCGGCGTTCCAATCGGCGTCAGTTCGTCCCCGGAGAAGTGCCACGGGCGCCCGGGCAATTTGTATTCGCCACCGCT
>WNFW01004552.1_pt1 | contig 11202 bp, 10 predicted proteins | sample 5400131 | NCBI WGS metagenome assembly WNFW01 (sample SAMN13153362, study PRJNA577476) | soil metagenome | isolation source: 20 cm soil or saprolite under grassland replicate 1 | place: USA:California | collected 2016-06-15
GGGCGCCGGAGGTGATGCGACGTGTGCTGCTTTGTATGATGGAGGCGGTGGAGGCTGGGCTCTGCTTGCTGGAGGTGCTGCGGGTGTCGTAGGTGATGCGACGTGTGCACTTTGTATTCTGGAGGCTGTGGAGGGTAGGCTCTGTTTGCTGTGAGGTGCTGGAGGCGTTGAAGGCGCTGAAAGTGCTGGAGGTGATGCGCTGTGTGCTACTCTGTACGCTGGAGGCTGTGGTGGGTGAGCTCAGTTTCGTTTCGATATTTCCATTGTGGCAGTTTTCTCGTTACAGTGCGCCAATGCTCAGCACATCATTGGCAGACGAAAATGCCAGAATCTGGCTGCAGGACCCCCTGCAGGTTGTGCATGAAGCTGATCATCGGTCGAAATCTGCTCGACTCGTCATCGGAAGGCTTTGCGTGCTTCGCGCCGATCGTTCTGATCGTTACGACTGAGGATAGGGTAACATCTGATGATCCTGTCAGGCTTTTGAGCACTACCAAATGTCTAAACCTTACTCTTGCATGTTTTATTGGCGTATATGCGCGAGGCCATCTTTGCTGACAAAATGTGGAGGCAGGATAATGGCGGATTCGGAGGCGCTCGTCGTTCTGCGTCGTGCGTAGCCCAGTTACGACCCGTTGGTCACTCGCAGGTAGCTCGGGAACGATTTCCAGAAGGAGAGGCTGTTTTCTGCTCATTCTGGTCTTGAAGTGATGAAAAAGATTGAATTCGCCCATTGTAGCTTCTGGAGCTTCATTATGGGACTTGGGTTGTAAGTTTGGAGAGAAGCGGAATCATCGAGGTTGGCTGGTTGGGGGCGTTGGGCCCTTGCTTACGAGGGCGGAATCCCAAGGGACGCGCCGACGCGACAGGCTGCCTTCCGTTGCTTCGATCATTCTGCCTCTCCCCAGACATGCACGACGTGAAGTGGTTTCCGAAGGTTGCGACACAACAATCTTCGACTCAGCCTGTTCACTTTTTACTCCGTCGCTCATACAACTTTTGCCTCCGCTTTGCCTCCGCATCGTCAAGATGGCGCATCGGTGCTCCAGACCAGTAATCATCCTGTCCGAACGAAACGAGCAGCGAAATAATGGGAAGGAATGAGGAAACAATGGCATCAAAGAAGGTGGAGCAGTAATAAACGGGATGGATTCTCGAATTTATCACACATCATACTCTGTACGGAATGCTCTGCATTGCTCTACGTAGGGACGAAATGTCGAAGCCTTTCGAACCATCACAGATCGTCATCAATCCGTAGCATAGATGTAGTATACGAATACATAGAACCTTATCTTGATGCCATTCCCCATTCCAACCTTTCAGCCAACATCTCCCAACACGTTTCACCGGTTGTCCGACTGATGGCGTGCAGGCCTGCGATGGTGAAATTACAGAGATCAGTAAACGACCTGCTCATAGCTGCTAGTTGTTCATCGTACGAAGCAGTACCTGTCTCCGAGTTACCGTTTTCTTCTTCGTCATCGGTGGTGTCCGGTCCTTCCGAGGACTCATTTGAATCGTTGTCGTGCCGTTGCCGACGCTTGGGAGTGTGTCTTGGATTCTTGCCGTGTTTGGTTCGTTCTTTGAGGATGGACGTCATATCGAGTGAGCGCAAGTGGCTTGTTCGCGCGTTTGAATATCGCACTGCAAGGTCGAGGAGGGAAACTAGAGAGTCGTAAATCGGTTTCACGTTCTTTGTGAGCAAGCACTGCGTCTGTATCTTGTCGGTGAAACTCTCGTGGGCTTGGAGTAGAGCGTCAATGTCCTCCGCTTGTACGATGTGCTTTCGCAACTGACTCGCGGCCGGCAGCAACACAACTTCCAGGACGTAGGTCTGTAGATTATCAACGAACCAAGTGAGGCGCTGTTTCAATCTGACTGTAGTTTTGTCTGCACCGAAATGGCGGATCATCGCGTTCTCCTGTCGCAGGAGGTACTTGGCCCGATAAATTTGTAGCAGTAAGGTGAACGTCCGCTGGTACGGCTCCAACGATCCACGTGGGATGATTTCCAAGACTGGCCATGGTATGTTGATGCCAATTTCGATGCTTGAAAGGGGCTTGACACTTTGGCTGCGGAACTTGACAGGATTGATGGTAACGTTGAGTCGCTTTGCATCGATGCATGAGGCATACACACGTTGGATCAGTTCTGTAAGGAGAAAGCGGTCGTTCCACGCAGTCCGCAATGATGCATTTCGTGCTCGTAGGCGACTGTCAAGTCTCCGGAATACTTGATCGGCGAATTCTTGAAACAGGACTCCGTCTCGCGACAAGTAGATAAGAGCAAGCGAATCCAGATATCGCTCCAGTCCGCAATCTTTGCGCATTCGCTGAGTGAGGATCGAAGAGGCCGGTCCATACTTGCTCCGAATCCAGTTATCAAATGAGGCCGAGAATGCTTCGGAGAAGGCGATCATGTTGACGTTGTCATTGTTGCTGGAAGAAGTCCACTTTTCGAGCCGTGGTTCATTTGCGGAGCTGCCCAGAATCCCGGTGTATCCAATCCAGCGAAGAAACACGATGCTTTTCCCGGCGTTCAGAATGCTCCGGCCAGCAGGATGAAGAAAACTCGGGGCCAGGATTCGACCGTCACCACCCGTTCGGCAAAAGTAGTACCCACGCCATGAATATTCCAAATGGTCGTCATCGGACTTGGCGATAAAGAAGCCGCTGTCGGAGGTTAGCAGCTCACCTCGTTCCATCCAAAGTCGAACAGGTTTCAAGTACGTCTCCAGATTCTCGAAGAAAATGCCTTGCATCATATCGAAGACGTCGAATTGGCCAACTGCTTGTGCATCGCAGATCGCGTCGTAAAGCAATTCCAAATACAGAAATGGTCTGTCAGAATCGGAGAGCTTTCTGACGATTTCCTCCAGCCGCAAAAGAGGTCTTGCCAATGTTTTGATGTCTTCCAAAATTCTTATGAGGCTAACAGTAACGGGAGGATCGGGAGCTGCCAATGTTGTTTCGGTCGCTTCGAGTTTCGTGTCGTATTGTCGGATGCGTGAAGCGGAGGATGCTTGGAAAGCTTGAAGAAGAGTCTCGTTCTGAGCTTTCTCCAGCCATAGCCGAAGATACAAAAGCTGCGACCCTATGCGAGCAAATGAATTCATGGCGTGATCAAATGTGGACGGCTGAATGCCGGAGAGCTGACATCTTCTGGAAAAGCTAAACTTTGAGTCCTTTATCGTAAAGAGCGTTGTCGGAAGTCCTCTCAGCATCAGAATACATTCTCTGACAACTTGTATGTCTGACACCGAGCTTCCCCGGCCTCGGCCCATATCGTTGTATTCTTGCGGATTGTTTGAATGCCAGAATTGACTCCATTCCACGCGCTCGAGTTGACCAATATCGATAGGTACGATGGCGTCGTTCAGGTTGGGCTGGCCATACTGATCGGAAGTTGGTTGCGGTGAAGGCTTGGTTCGCCGAGAAGGGCTGCTGGCCAGCACGATTTCGTCGTCTGACGAGCCAGGTGAGAATGAGACATCCTTCCAGAGTTCTTCATCAGTCAGTGGATCGTCTGCAATGATGTCCGCCCAACTCAGTTTCGATGCCGTCGTGTCGGGTTGTTCCAGCTCCTCCAGGTTCCCCAATTGTGTTTTCTCGGCCGGCCGGTCCGAAAGTTCAAGAAGCAAGTGAAGAATCTCGGGGATCCACTTATTCCGGATATTGGAAAGTTCTGTGAGGCGGGCTTGAAGTGCATCGGCAAGGTCGTCGCGGTTCAATACTTGGAATTTCTCGATGAGGCCGTTCAGTCGCGACTCGACTTCGAACTGATTCGTGCTAACATATTGTTGGGATTTTGCATTTCTCAATGCCGCGTCTCTCGTCCGCTTATGATCAGGAGCATTGCTCTAAGAAATTAGCATGTTTTCCGACACAGAGGAAAGGACGAACCTTGGAAGAAATGCCAGTCAGACTTGTCACCAAGTCACTAACAATAGCATTGAGGGCAGATGTTTGCGCCATCGCATTCGATTATGGCGTCGTAAATGCAACATTGCCATCCCAGACGACATTGGAATGTTTGATGGAATGAGCATCGAGTTCCCAACCTCTGCGTTGCATCGGTGATGGCATTTTCAGGCTAGTCGCAGAATTATCTTGGCACTGTTTTTATGGGGAAGCGTCATCGTTCTCAACCCCTTGCGCATCTTCGACTTGCTCTTACTGCCAGATGTGAACCTTCTGTCATGACGATTCCGAAGCCGATGCGCCTGTTGGCGGTCGTGACCTTGGCCCTTTTCTGTTTCTTGCTACTCATCTTCTTTCGCGGTCCTACGACACTCAATCACCCCCCCGGAGAGCATGTCAAACTCAAAACCTGGGAGAGGGATCCGAATCTAGATCGTATGGACATGAATTTTTCGATATGCGCATCAAACTGACAATTGTAGTCACTGGAGAACCCCCAGAACCTCTTCGTCGCGTCAAGGGCAACAACTACGCACCGGACAATCCCAACTCAGACCGAGCAAATGCCACCCTCCTATCACTCGTCCGAAATACTGAACTCAACGACATGCTGATGTCAATGCGGGATCTAGAACGAACCTTCAATCACAAGTTCAACTATCCGTGGCTCTTCCTCAACGATCAACCCTTTACGGAGGAGTTCATGAATAGCGTCCGAAAAAACACAAAGGCACAAGTGAGATTTGAGCAAGTACCGGAAGAGCATTGGGAGGTCCCAAGCTGGATCAATGATGACCTGTATGAAGAGTCGATCAGGGTTTTGGAGGAGCAAGAAGTTCAATACATGGGACGAAGGTCGTATCATCAAATGTGCAGATGGAACAGCGGCATGTTCTACCGGCATCCTGCTCTGCAAGACGTCAGGTGGTACTGGAGAGTCGAACCACACGTTCACTTCTTCTGTGATATCGACTACGATGTCTTCCACTGGATGGAAGATCACAACAAAACGTACGGCTTCACCATCAACCTGTATGACAACCCCGAAAGCATCGCAAGTCTATGGCCGGAGACGCAAAAGTTTATTGCAGACCACAGCCACTACCTACATCCGAACAATGCCATGAAATGGTTACAAGACGACAATCATCGACGCGAGAACTTTGTGAAAGCCAATGGCTACTCGACTTGTCACTTCTGGTCGAATTTCGAGATTGCTGACTTGAACTTCTGGCGTAGTCAGGCTTACGAGGATTACTTCAATCACCTGGACCGAGCTGGCGGTTTCTTTTACGAAAGATGGGGTGATGCGCCCGTTCACTCGATCGCCCTTGGCTTGTTCGAAGATGCGAAGAAGATTCATTGGTTCCGGGACATTGGCTACCAGCACATACCTTTCTTCAACTGTCCAAATTCACCAAAATGTCACGGATGTCAAGCCGGCCGGTTTACCGATGGCGAGGACTGGCTTCACAAAGACGACTGTCGATCTGTATGGTTCAAGTATGTGGGTATGGGTTGAAGATCAAAGCCAATGTGTCGGAATATTCATGCGTCATGGGAGGAGTTCAGGATTTCGAATCGAAATAGATGGATACGGCAATGCATCAAATGGAGTTGCAGGTTCCTGGTTGCTAGAACCAGTCGAACGTTTCTTTACCCTTAATTAAGAGTGCTATGTATATTGTAAGAGCGAATAATTCACACAAACTGAAGCCTCTCGATGCAGCTCCCGATTTTTTCTTGTCAGTGCAAAGCCCCACCACGAAGATGTGGCCCGCTCTTTCACACGCTTCCAACCGCACCACAAATCATGACTCTACAATTACCACCATTTCCGAGCAGTTCAATTTGCTGTTCGAGTCTGAAATATGGAAAAGATCACGGATAAGATCGCTGCCCTGCCCAAAAATGGCACTTACATTTCGCTCGAATTCTTCCCACCGAAAACGCAGACGGTGAGCTTGAATGCCATGTACGATTCATAGCTAACACGAACCACAGGGCTTTACGAACCTCCAAACCCGTCTCGAACGCATGTCCCGCGCCTTGAAACCTCTCTTCGTAAACGTCACTTGGGGTGCTGGAGGAAGCACAGCATCCAAGTCTCTCGAACTGGCCGAGATCACGCAACGGCAACTCGGACTCACCACATGTCTACACTTGACCTGCACAAACATGAATCGAGCGCTCATTGACGACACACTGGAAGAGGCAAAGGCATTGGGCATACGGAATATCCTTGCGCTGAGAGGCGACCCTCCGCGAAGCGAAGAATATCGGGACACCGAGGGTGGAATCAATGGACACGAGGATGTGGACTCGAACGCAGAGTTCACTTGGGCGATTGATCTGGTCCGATACATCAGAAAACAGTACGGTGATTACTTTTGCATAGGTGTTGCCGCATACCCCGAGGGTCATTCGGACGCGACATCAACACCAGAGCACAAGTCTCCCGAGCATGACCTACCATACCTCATCGAGAAGACAAAAGCCGGCGCGGACTTTATCATGACCCAGCTTTTCTTTGATATGAAGGCATACAGACACTTTGAGTCACTACTTCGGAACGATCCTTCGGGAGTCTTCAGAACCATTCCAATACTGTCAGGCCTGATGCCGATTCAAAGCTACCAAATCCTACGAAGAACCATCAAATTAAGCCATGCGACACTACCACAAGAGATGCTCGAACGTTTGGATGCCGTAAAAGGCGACGATGAAGCAGTCAAGCATGTGGGAGTGGACATTCTCGGCGAAATCATCGGCGAGCTCAAGGAACTGGAATCTCCTGGTCCAAAAGGATTTCACTTCTACACGCTCAACCTGGAAAAGGTTGTCTCTCAGATCATCGAACGCTGTGGCCTGATTCCAGCCAGCGACTCCGACGACGATGAAGTCATCCAAATCACCTCAGAAGTATCCGCGCTAAATGTTATGCAGAAACGCCACCGCCTCTCCTCCATCCATTCCAACCGTGTCATCGTTGACCGCCCCTCCGTCTCGAGCAACAAGTCGCACGAAGCACTCTCCACCGAAGCCGGCATCCCCACAGACGCACGAAGCGCAGACCGCGCCACCACTCTCGCCATCTCGGAAGGCGAAGGAACACTCGGTAGAGAAGCGACTTGGGACGACTACCCCAATGGACGGTGGGGAGACGCACGAAGCCCGGCCTTCGGCGACATTGGCGGCTACGGCGTCTCATTGCACGTCTCGGTCCCGCAAGCCATCAAACTCTGGTCCTACCCCGCGCGCGCCGAAGACATCAGCGACATATTCAAGAGACATATTTTGGGCGAGTTGGAAGCGATTCCATGGAGCGAGGAGGGAATTTTACCGGAGACGGACACAATTAAAGAGTGGTTGTTGGCGTTGAATGGGAAAGGCTGGTGGACGGTGGCGTCGCAGCCTGCGGTCAATGGTGTCATGAGCAGTGATCCGACGTTCGGATGGGGACCGAGAAATGGGTTCGTGTTTCAGAAGCCCTTTGTCGAGCTCTTCCTCCCTTCGCAATACTGGAATCAGCTCAAGACGATGTTGGACTCGTTGACTCAGGTAACATACTTTGCTGGCAATGCGGCTGGAGACTTCGAGGCGAGTGATGAAGCGAGCGTGAATCCGGTGACATGGGGTACATTTCCCGGGAAGGAGATTGTGACGCCGACGATTATTGAGAGTGTGAGTTTCAGAAGCTGGTGCGAGGAGGCGTTTAGTATTTGGAGGGAGTGGAGAAAGATATATCCACCGAAGAGCTCAACGGCCAAGCTACTTGCTGCTGTACGGGATGATTATTGGCTTGTTATCATTATTCACCATGAGTTTGTTGAGAGCGATGCATTGTGGCGTTTGTTGTTGGATTGATTCTGGAGCAGGTATGATATCCCAGTCGATTTGATCATAGCGACGTGCAGATACCACAAAAGCAAGGCGTGCGGGCGTATCCAAGAGGATTTACCAACATATTGTTCGATAGTATTAGATGTCTGATATCAAGCGCATCATAATTCATCTCACACCTCGCTTGTGGTCCACCTTATTCACTGTGTTACGGAGTACCAGGCCAATTTATGCGCTGCTTTCAACTCATTCAAATCAATTTTCTTTTCAGCTACGTTCTATTGACGGATGCCCAGGCCATTTCAGTACAACACGTCTCAGCGGACAGTAACCTCCAGCTCGCCTCAGTCCTTAAGAATATTGTCAGCACCTATCCCAGTTTACGATCCAAGGGCAGTGCCATAGGTTGGCTTCCATTCGTAAGGTTTGCTGCAACTAGTAAGATTGTCCCATTCGTAAGATTTACTGCAGCTTGAACTATTTCTTCAATCGATTGCTTTATATCAATGACTTGATCCATCACAGTTGCTGTTAGGTCAACAGGGACAGGGTCAGCTTCGCCTTCGTTCTCCAGAATGTAGATGACCTTCATCGCCGTCGTTCGAAGGGTTCTAAGTTGCTGACTGATATTAGTTTTTGGTCGAGGAATATCAATTGCTTGAAGCTCTCACAGTTCCAAGGTGTGGAGAGAAATGCTTTCTTCACGCTCCGATGTTCGTCAGAAATCAGATGCAGGTGGACATTCGATCTTTATTTGTCTCTTCGTTGATTCCATTTTTCGGCCGGCCAAACCTTAGGTAGAGAAGGATTCGTGGCACTCCAAACCATGTTCTGAATTCCCGAAAGGAACATTTCGAAAATAAGGTTATCCCCTCGTGTAATTAGCGGGTTGGCCCCAAAGTTAGGGCCTGCTAAGGTTAGCGGGATACCCCTTAATTATGCGCCGCACCTTCAGGGGGTCGTTGCGCTAATGTTAGCGAAGGTACCCTAATTACGCGCGGTGTTCGCAGCGGAGGGGGGATACCGTCGGCCTGTGGCGTCGCAACTCCTCAATTCGCTCTACGATCGCAACAGGCATATCATTTAGTATCACAAATTTAAGTGCTACAAATCAAATTTCACGTAGTCTCATCGCCGATCAAGTCAATGGACTGTTAATGATCTTCCTCCGCTACCGGATGCAACGAAGGCACAATTGTATCTACGCCAACACTACCCTTTCTATTCCTGCTTGTCAAACTCGAACCATCCCTCTTACTCGACGCACTCACACTCACACTCCCACTCTCGCTCTTCATCACCCTTGTCAACCCTGGAGCACTCATCGTTCGTTTCAATGGAATGATGCGTTCGTCCCGCTCTTGTCCATGGTGACCGAATCCCGTCCGCATTGTCAATGCATCCTCTCCTCTCTTCTGTAAAGATGTCGTGAACCGATCAACAGGTGGATTCCGCCTCAAATACCTCACCAAACTCTCCACTAGTCGATCAAGCACAAACTCGGGCTCACAAACCCGAGCCATCATCGGAGAATCTTCACCAATCCAATCCCACTCAATCAGTCCCTCATCCTCCTCTTCCTGCAACGCCTGCTGCACGCCTCCAGATGCGCTGAACCGGATAAGCCTCGTAAACTCGACCCATTCTTCGTAGGAGTATTTCTTCTTGTCCTTCTCGATCCCACCCAAGTCATGCGCCGCCCTCCGAATCGCCAACGCCAACTGTCTCGCCAGCGCTGCTGCATCAGGAATTTTTCCCTTGTTCGCGACATCTTCGTCATGCTGCTCCGCAATGTCCGCCAGGTTAGGACTTATGGTGCCGGCAGCAAGAGCGTCGTTCTTGTGTTCTCGTTCGTTTTCCCTGTCCCTTTCGTTAGGCGGAGTCGCAGCCGTGCTCTCCGATGTCGACGGCCTCATCCCCTTCTCCACATCCTTCCCATTGACTCCACCAACCGGAAACCCAGCATGCCACACCCCATACCTCGGTAGCACTGTAACATCAGCAACAGCATGACTCCATCGCTTGAACAACACGACCACAGTCGTAGTCAAATCACCGGCAAGAATCGTCACCGTCGGAACGGCAACAAGACTCCAAATGACAAACACGCACCGACCAGGTCCAGACTTGGGCGCAAAGTCGCCGTACCCAATCGACAAAATAGCCACCCAGCAAAAATATACAGACTCCCAATATGTCAAGCCAAGCGTGCCCATCTCCGCCTCATAAAACACGACGGCGCCCACTAGCCAAAAGGCGGCAAACACGGACAGTGATATGCCGAGCCGCCACCAGTGCTTCCACAGCTCACTCCGCTCTTGAATCCGGCGCATGGCCTCAAATCGCTCCTTCTCTTCCTTGAGCAAAACGATCGCGTCCCTCTGCCGACGAAACGACCGAAGTGTGTTGGTTTGGGCAAGGGAGAGCCCGGTAACAGAGGCCGAACCGAGTGTACCTATACTACCGCGTCTGCGACTGGCCGTGCTTGAGTCGGCGGCGGCCGACGGAGGAAGATGCCACATCAAGCTGGTGATGGCGGCTTGGCTTGCGGTCGCGGGACTACGGGCGCTGCCGCGTGCAGCTTGTCGGGCGAGGGCGCGCTCTCGCGCCAACTCGAGTTCTACTTCGCGTCGTTCGAATTCGAGGGATGTGGTGACGGTGCGGCTGAGGGTGCGTTCGCGTTCGTGCTCGAAGTGGTGTCGGATGATGTTTTCTTCGCCGAGGTCTTGGACGGAGCGGTAGATAGAGGAGATGACGAGTCCGAGGGTGATGATACCGATGGTTGTGTAAGGGAAGAGGAGGGCGCGGGTGGTGTTGCTAGTGGGATAGAGGTCGCCGAAACCGATGGTGAGGATGGTCACGTCGCAGTAGTATAGCTTTATTGGGGAGAGTTTTGTTAGAGAGAGGCTCGGTCGGGAGAGATGGACTTGGTACTTACCCCATCGACCCACCGCCATCCTTCAATCCTCGAATATACTCCCGCTCCACCACCAAGCCAGATGAAGAATATCATTGTCTGCACAATTAGCGTTCTCTGGTCGTTTGTCAAGTCAAAACGCTGCGGGTAATGTCCTCTGATGTAGCCCAAACAATTGCCCATCAAGAGCAGCGAAAGCACAAGGTATACGCAGCTCGCGGCAATCCCGTACCAATAACCCTCGCTGAACATTTCTGTTCCCGGTGTAGGATGCGCGTGGACGTACATACCGGCCAGATCACCGATGAGAAGTCCGCACGCTAGAAACCATAGGATTATTGTCAATGGAAGGGATACGATGTAGCGGACGCGGTTCTGCATGTTAAGTAGAAGGAATAAATTGCCGACAAAGCCCATTGTGAGAGAGGCGACGTTGATCCAGTAGCACCAGGTTGGGTCGTTGATGGAAACGCCTCGGAGTTCGGGGAGAGGATTATCGGCGGGATTGTCGTGGTCGTA
>WNFW01003281.1_pt1 | contig 11201 bp, 7 predicted proteins | sample 5400131 | NCBI WGS metagenome assembly WNFW01 (sample SAMN13153362, study PRJNA577476) | soil metagenome | isolation source: 20 cm soil or saprolite under grassland replicate 1 | place: USA:California | collected 2016-06-15
CGCTCACGGGCCACCTCGTGCTCTCGACGCTGCACACGAACGACGCGCCGTCGACCATCACACGCATGGTGGACATGGGGATCGAGCCGTTCAACGTGGCGAGCGCGGTGAACCTGATCGTGGCGCAGCGGCTGGTGCGGCGGATCTGCAAGGACTGCAAGACGCAGCATGAGTACACGCCCGAGGAGATGCATGCCTTCGCCATCGACAAGAAAGAAGGGCCGTTCTTCAAGGGCGCAGGGTGCGATAGCTGCGCCGGCAGCGGATACCGCGGCCGGCAGGGGCTGTACGAGGTGATGGCGCTGACGAGCCCGCTGCGCCGCGAGATCCTCAAGGGCGCCTCGACGGAGGAGCTGCGCGACCTGGCCGTGAAGGAAGGCATGTTGACGCTCCGCATGGACGGGATGCTGAAGGTCAAGAAGGGCGTGACTACGCTCGAAGAAGTCGTCAAAGAAACCGCAGCCGGATAAGGAGAGGAAGCATGCCAATCAACCTCCGGGCGTTGCTCGAGGAGATGATCGAGAAGGACGCTTCCGACCTCCACCTCGTGGCGGGCGAGCGTCCCAAGATCCGCGTGGACGGCGACATCGTGAACGCGCAGAGCGAAGAGGTCATGACGCCCAAGGACACCCTGTCGCTCGCATACTCGGTCCTCACCGAGAATCAGAAGAAACGCTTCGAGACCGAGAACGAGCTCGACTTCTCGTTCGGCATCCAGAACCTGGCGCGCTTCCGCGGCAATGTGTTCAAGCAGCGCGGCTGCGTGTCGGTCGTGATCCGGCAGATTCCGTTCAACGTGAAGACGTTCAACGAGCTCGGCCTGCCCAACGTGGTGGCCCAGCTCGCCGACCGTCCCCGCGGGCTCGTGCTCGTCACGGGTCCCACCGGCTCGGGCAAAAGCACCACGCTCGCCGCGATGATCGACAAGATCAACAAGGAGCTGAAGGGTCACATCATCACGGTGGAAGATCCGATCGAGTTCATCCACCGCCATCAGGCGTGCATCGTCAACCAGCGCGAGGTGGGGACCGATACCAACAGCTTCCAGGCCGCGCTGAAGTACGCGCTGCGCCAGGACCCCGACGTCGTGCTGATCGGCGAAATGCGCGATCTCGAGACGATTCAGGCGGCGTTGACGATCGCCGAGACCGGCCACCTGGCGTTTGCGACGCTGCACACCAACTCGGCTGCCGAGTCGATCAACCGTATCATCGACGTGTTCCCGTCGCACCAGCAGTCGCAAGTGCGCGCGCAGCTCGCGTTCGTGCTCGAGGGCGTGTTGACGCAGACGCTACTGCAGCGGGCCAAAGGTCGCGGTCGCGTGATGGCCGCCGAGATCATGATTTGCACGCCCGCCATTCGGGCGCTGATCCGCGACGACAAGGTGCATCAGATCGAATCGTCCATGCAGGCGGGAAAAAAGTACGGAATGCAGACGCTGAACGACGCGTTATACCAGCTCTATATGGGCCGCGAGGTGACGAAAGACGAGTGCCTGCGCGTAACGTCCAAGCCGAACGACTTCCTGCGCTCCATCGGCGAGGCGCCGCCTGACGACAAGGAGATTCCTACACCCGCTCAGGCGGCGGCGCAGGCCGGTCAACCTAAAGTGGCTGTGCGGAGGTAGCTATGCCGAGCTTTGAATACACGGCGCGTAACCTCAAGGGCGATCTCGTCAAGGATAAGATCGACCTCGCGACGCGCGATGACGTCATTGCCCACCTGCGCAAGAACCGCATGGTGGTCGTCCAGGTCCGCGAGGCGAAGGGGAAGGGCGGCGGCCTGGCCGATATCTTCAAGGCCGGCGTGAAAACGCGCGACGTCGTGATCTTTACGCGGCAGTTCGCCACCATGATCAACTCCGGCCTGCCGCTGGTGCAGGCGCTCGACATCCTGGCGCAGCAGACCGAGAACAAGGTGCTGGCCGACGTCACCCGCGCGGTCGTGTACGACGTCGAGAGCGGCCACACCCTGGCGGACGCGCTGCGCAAGCATCCCAAGGCGTTCACCGATCTGTACGTCAACATGGTGGCCGCCGGTGAGGCAGGCGGTATTCTCGACACGATCTTGCTGCGCCTGGCGCAGTTCCTGGAAAAGAACGACGCCATCGTCCGCAAGGTGAAGGGCGCGATGATCTACCCGGCCGTGATTTTCTCGGTCGCCGGCATCGCGATCGCCGTGCTGCTCATCTTCGTGATTCCGACGTTCCAAAGCATGTTCGCGTCCGTCAACCTGGCGCTGCCGCTCCCGACCCGCATCGTCATCGGGGCGAGCAACATCCTCAAGAACTTCTGGTGGGCGATCATCGCGGTCGGAATCTTCGGCTTCGTGGCCGTGAACCGGTACTACAAGACGACGGCGGGGAAGCTCAACATCGACAAGCTGATGCTCAGTCTCCCGGTGCTCGGCGACCTGCTGCGGAAGTCGGCGGTGTCGCGCTTCACGCGCACCCTCGGCACGCTCATCTCGTCGGGCGTGTCGATTCTCGACGGCCTCGAGATCACGGCGCGCACCGCCGGCAACATGGTCATCCACAATGCGGTGATGGAGTCGCGCGCCTCGATCGCCGGCGGCGAGACGATTGCGGCGCCGCTGCAGAAATCGAAGGTCTTCCCGCCCATGGTCATCTCGATGATTGCGGTGGGCGAGCAGACCGGCGGCCTGGACGAGATGCTCACCAAGATCGCCGACTTCTACGACGACGAGGTCGACGCCGCGGTCAGCGCGCTGCTCTCGCTGCTCGAGCCGATCATGATCGTCGTGCTGGGCGTCATCGTCGGCGGCATGGTCGTCGCCATGTACTTGCCGATCTTCGACATGGTGAACGCCGTGCAGTAGGCGGTTGGAAGGTTGGAATGTTGGAAGGAACGGCCCCTGCTTGGGGCCGTTTTCCTTCCAACCGTCCAACTTTCCAACGGTCCGGTGACCCGAACTCTTGCATTTCGCCACACCGCTCCCAATAATGGCCCCCCATGCGCTGGCTAAACGCCAAATCGTCCGCCATACCGACCCAGCTCCAGCTCCTGCGCCTGGTCTATGTCGGGCGGATGTGCCTGGCCACGGCCATTTATGTCACCGCCGCACTGAAAATCCGGGTCGCCGCGCCGCTGGACATCCTCGGGACGTCCCTGATGCTCGTGTCGGCCACGGCGGTCACCCTGGCGTCGTACTGGCACACCCATTTCCGGCGCAGGCTGCCGGGCCCGACGTTCCTCTATCTCGAGGCCCTGTTCGACGTCCTCCTGATCACCGCCGTCGTCCACATCACGGGAGGGGCGGAGAGCGATCTCGCCAGTCTCTACGTCATCCTCATCGCGGTGACGGCGCTCCTCATGCCGCCGGCCAACGCCGGCCTCGTGACGCTGTTTGCCGGGCTCGTGTACTTCGCCGACGTCTTCTGGGGTCACTCCGCGGGCGTTACCGCCGGGATCTGGATCCAGCTGGGGGTCTTCATGCTCGTCGCCATCGTGACGGCCTATGTGGCGAGTCGCGTCAATGTGATGGGTGCCGAGCGCGAGGCGCTCGCCGCGGAGGTGCGCCAGGTCCAGCTCGAGGCGGACGACGTGCTCCGCAACCTCCGCACAGGCGTGCTTACCGTCGATGCCGACGGGCGGCTGCTCTACGCCAATCCCGCTTCGGAAGAGATCCTCGGGTTTCGGGCTCGCGAGTGGCTGGGCAGATCCGTGATGCCGGAGTTCGCGCGGCTGGCGCCCGAGTTCTGGGCGGCGGTGACGTCCACCGCGCGGCGTGGCGTGCGGTTGATGCGTGTCGAGGCGACCGTACACCGTCCTGACCACAGTTTCCCGATCGGTGTGACGACGACCACCCTCGATGGTCCTGTCGGCGCCCGGCCCCGCGTTTCGGCGATCTTCACCGACATCTCCGATTCCAAGCGTCTGGAAGAGCTGCATCTCCGCGCCGAGCGGCTCGAGGCGGTGGCGGAGCTGTCGTCGAGCCTGGCGCACGAGATCAAGAATCCGCTGGCGTCGATCCGTAGCTCGGTGGAGCAGCTGGGCCGCTCATCCCGTGCCAACCCGGATGAGAAGTTCCTGGCCAACCTGATCGTGCGCGAAAGCGACCGGCTGTCCCGGCTGTTGTCCGAGTTCCTCGACTTCTCGCGCGTGCGCGTGACCGAGTGCCGGCCCATGGATCTGCACCAGGTGGCGGAAGCGGCGATCCGGCTGGTCCGCCAGCATCCCGACTGCGGCGCCCGCGTCAAGATCACTCTCGAAGGCGACCCCACGCCGATGGAGGGCGACGAGGACTTGCTGCACCGCGTCGTCTCGAACCTCGTGCTCAATGCCGTCCAGGCGGCGGGCGCGAAGGCCGCGGTCGTGGTCAGCACCGGCCGCGCGTCGCCGAACGAGCTGCCGGGCGCGGCGGGAATCGAAAACCCGGTCGCGTTGCGCGTCAGCGACAACGGCCCGGGCATTCCGGACGAGCTTCAGGCGCGCCTCTTCGAGCCGTTCGCCACCGGACGCGTGGGAGGCACGGGACTCGGACTCGCCATCGTACAGCGTGCTGTGGAAGCCCACCGCGGCATCGTACTCGTTGACACGAAGGCCGGGGGGGGGGGAACGACGTTCACCATTTACTTCCCGGCCGCGCGTCGGAAGGAGGAAGCCGCGTAATGGCCACCACCGCACCGTCTATCCTCGTCATCGACGACGAGCAGGGGATCCTCGAAACCCTGCGCATCCTGCTGAAGAACGAGGGCTTCGATGTCACCATCGCGCAGGGGGGCAAGGCGGGTCTGGAGCAGCTCAAAAGCTCGGCGCCCGATATCGTCCTCACCGACCTGAAGATGCCCGGCGTCACCGGAATCGAGATCCTTTCGGCGGTGCGCGGGCAGGATCCCGAGACGCCCGTCATCCTGATGACCGCCCAGGCGTCGCTGCAGACCGCAATCCAGGCCGTGAACGAGGGTGCTTTCTACTATATACAAAAGCCGTTCTCGAACGACGACATGGTAGCGATCTGCCGCCGCGCCGCCGAGCACCGGCGCCTGCGGGCGGAGAACAAGCAGCTCAAGCAGGAGATCCGCCGCCGCGAGCGCTCCGGCCAGGTGAAGCCGCTCGGCAAGTCGCGGCTCTTCAGCGAAGTGTTGCGGCTCGCGGAGCAGGTGGCCCCGACCGAGAGCACGGTGCTCATCCAGGGGGAGTCGGGCACCGGCAAGGAAGTCATCGCCCGCTACCTCCACGAGCTGTCCGCGCGTGTCGAAGGGCAGTTCCTCTCGCTCAACTGCGGCGCGCTGCCCGAAAGCCTGCTCGAGTCCGAGCTGTTCGGCCATGTGAAAGGGTCGTTCACCGGCGCGGTGCGTGACAAGCAGGGACTGTTCGCCGCCGCGCGCGGTGGGACGTTCTTCCTCGATGAAATCGGGGAGATGTCCCCCGCCACGCAGGTCAAACTGCTGCGCGTGCTGCAGGAGCGCGAAGCGATCCCGGTGGGGGGTACCGAGGCGATACCCGTCGACGTGCGCGTGGTCGCCGCGACCAACCGCGATCTGGAAGAGGACATCAAGCGCGGGCGGTTCCGCACCGATCTCTACTACCGGCTCAACGTCATCAACATCCACCTGCCGCCGCTGCGCGACCGGCGCGACGACATCCCGATCTTCGTGAAGGAATTCCTCGCGCACATCGCCGGAGAACGGAGCGAAGCGGCGAAGTCGCTGTCGCCCGAGGCCGAAGAAGTCATCATGGCCTACGACTGGCCCGGCAACGTGCGCGAGCTCGAGAATGCGCTGGAGCGGGCCGTCACCCTGACCAAAGGGGACGTGATCCCGCGCTCCGCGATCCCGGACCGGGTCAGCGAGCGCAAGACGGAGCCGCTGGTGGCGGACCGGCTGCACAAGAATCCCGCGCTCGACGTGATCGAGCAGGCCTACATCACGTGGGTGCTGCAGAGCGAAGGCGGCAACAAGACGCGAGCCGCCGAGGTGCTGGGGATCGATCCCTCCACTCTGTACCGCAAGCTGAGCCGGTACGAAGGCCCAGGCCCTGGCCCTGGACCCGAGTGATCCGATCGGCGCGGAGACGCTGGAGCAGCTCTCCGGCGCCGTCCGTTATAACCGCTGGATGTTCGATCGCCTGCGCCGCTGGATCGGCCGGCGCGTGCTCGAGATCGGCTCCGGCATCGGTAACCTCTCGGCGTTCCTGGTCGATCGCGAGCGGCTGGTGCTCACCGACACGCGGGAGGAGTACCTGACCCGGCTGCGGCAGCGATTCGCGAGGCATCCCAACGTCGCGGTGGCGCGCCTCTATCTGCCGCATGAGCACGGCGCGCTCGGCGGCGAGCGCTTCGATACCGTCATCTGCCTCAACGTGCTCGAGCACGTGGAGGACGACATCGCGTCGCTCGTCGCTATTCGGGCGCTGCTGGCGCCGGGCGGCCGGCTCGTCCTGCTCGTGCCCGCGCTGCCGGCGCTCTACGGCTCCATCGATCGTGCGTTGGGGCATCACCACCGCTACAAGCGCGCCGGTCTCGCGGGCCTGATGCGCGACACCGGCTTCAACGTGGCTCACATCGAATACTTCAACATCGCCGGCATACCCGGATGGTGGTTCGCCGGGCGCGTCCTGCGTCGCCAGACGATTCCTTCGGGTTCGCTGCGACTGTACGACGCGCTCGTCCCGCTGTTCCGGCTCGAGCGGTTGCTCCCCTGGCGAGTTGGTCAGTCGCTCATCGCGATTGGCGAGGCGGCGTGAAGAACCTGTTGCTGTCGGTGGTCGTGCCCGCCTTCAATGAGGCCGCAACCGTCGAAGCCGCGCTGAAGCGCGTCCGCGACGTTCCGCTGCGAGTCGAGATCATCGTGGTGAATGACGCATCGACCGATGGGACCCGGGAAATCCTCGACCAGCTCGCCAGGGATGGTTTGGTCGATCAGGTGATTCACCACGACAAGAATCGAGGCAAGGGAGCGGGGATTCGGAGCGGCATAGCCGCGGCGACCGGCGATGCGCTCGTCGTTCAGGACGCGGACCTCGAGTACGATCCCGCCGATCTTCCGGCGTTGCTGCAGCCGATCAGCAGCGGCAAGGCCGACGCGGTGTACGGGTCGCGATTTCAGGGTGGCCCGCATCGCGTGCTCTACTTCTGGCACTACGTCGGCAACCGGTTTCTCACGCTGTTGTCGAACATGTTGACTAATCTCAACCTCACCGATCTCGAGACCTGCTACAAGCTGGTGCGCATGGATGTCATCAAGCGGCTGCCGCTGACATCGAATCGCTTCGGCTTCGAGGTGGAGATCACGGCGCGCCTGGCGCAGGCCCGCGCTCGCATCTGGGAGATGCCCATCTCCTACAGCGGCCGCACGTACGCCGAGGGCAAGAAAATCACCTGGCGCGACGGCGTTGCGGCGCTGTTTCACATCCTGCGCTACAACCTCCTCGTCCCCCGAAACCACCGCGATTGGCGCTTACCAGCGAGGTAAAGGCGGGCCTGTTTACGGGCGTCGCGACGCTGATCGTCGGCATCGCGACGCTCAATCAGGCGCTCGTCGGGGTGTTCTACGACGACGGCCTGTACGCGGGGCTCGCCACCGCGCTGGCGAGCGGCCTCGGTTATGTCCATCCCAATCTCCCGGGAATGCCCCCCCCGGCGGCCGTCCATTACCCGCCGCTCTATCCCGTGGTGCTGGCGCCGTTCTTTGGACTCATGTCCGTCGGCGGCGCGGCGCTGGCCGGCAAGGTCCTCAACGCGCTGTTCGGCGCCACCACTGCCGCGCTCATCGTGTGGCATGCGACGCGCACCGAGATACTCGGTCCTGGGCTCCGCCGCTGGGTTCCGGCGGCGGTGGTGTTTGGCGCAGCCGTTGCCATTCCCGTTCTGGCGACGCAGTCCGTGCTCTTCGCCGAGCCGCTGTTCAGCGTGCTGTTGGCCGTTGCCATCATCGCGGCCGATCGCGAGTTCTCTCCCTGGATCGCCGGGACGGCGGGCGCGCTCGCGTTGCTGACGCGATCCATCGGCGTCACGATCGTCGTGGGTGCGCTCTGCTTCTTGCTGGCGCGACGGGGGGGGGCGGGGGGGGCGCAGCGCCGCAGGCTCGTCATCGTGCTGGTGCTTCCCTTGCTCGCCGCGGTCGCCTGGGGACTGTGGGTCACCACGCATGCGCGCTTCATCGATCCGGCGCTCGCGCTCGGCTACGGCAATTACTCCGCGCACCTCCGGCAGGCCGGTCTTTCGGCGATAGCCGTCAACGTCCCCGACATGTCGCGGCCGCTCGAGGCATTGGTATTCGGGTGGATTCCTGTACGCTGGCTCTACGACATCATCGCTACGGTCGCGCTCGGAGTCGGCCTGTACGGCCTGGTGGTGGTATCGCGCCGCTCGGCGATTGGGCTGGCACTCGTCTGCTACTTTCTCGTTCTCGCGATTTGGCCGCACCCGCCCGACAGGTTTCTCTGGGCGGTCCTCCCCTGGCTGGGACTCGTCTGGGTTGCCGGGATGCTCGAGATCTGGCGGCGCTGGCCGCGTGCGCGCCGGGCCGTCGGCTTCCTCGCGGCGCTGGTCGCCGGCGGATATCTGCAGTACGAGGTGCGGGGCTTCGCGGGGTGGTGGTGGGAGGCTCAGGCGCGCGCGATTTCGGCCAATTTCGCCGAGCTGCTCCCCGTCGTCGGGAATCTTCCAGCGGACGCCGTGGTCGCGACGGATGACGAAGCCCTCGTCTGGCTCTACACCCGCCGTCACGCGGTGCCACTCTACCTCGAGAGTTATCGCGGGCGTGACCTGATCCGCCCGACGCCGGCAGAGCATCGGGCCTACCTCGAGCGCATGGCTGTGACGCATGTCCTGCTCGCCAGCGCGACGTCGCCCTCGGCGATCGAGCTGCGCGCGCTGCTCGGTGCCTACCCCAGCTGGTTGACGGGCATTTATCGCTGGTCCGATGGCCGCTGGCTCTTTGCGGTGAACCGTGGACCGTAACGACCGCCGGCTGTACCTCGCCGTCGCGCTCTGCGCGCTGGTGCCGTACGTGCCGGCCCTGTGGAACTCGTTCGCGATGGACGATCTGTACATCATCCTGTGGAATCCGCTCGTCCATTCGATGCGGGGCGTGTGGGGCGCGTTCGCGGCGCCGTACTGGCCACCCGACCTGGGCGGTCACATGTACCGTCCGCTCCCGCTGGCGACGTTTGCTTTGGACTGGTCACTCGTTCACGGTCGCCCGACCTGGTTTCACGCGATGAATCTGCTGTGGCATGCCGGCACGGTCGTCGCGGTCACGGCGCTGGTGCGTCGCTGGTCGGGCATGGGCGCCGCGATCGTAGCAGGCGCGATCTTCGCCGTCCATCCGGTCCACGTGGAAGCGGTCGCGAACGTCATAGGCCGCGCCGAGCTCATGGCGGCGGCAGCCGTGTGTCTCGCGGTCTACGCGGCGGTGGTGCGAGACAGCGTCATTTGGAGCAGCGTGGCCCTGTTGCTCGGCCTGCTGAGCAAGGAGAACGCGGCGATGGCCCCGGGCCTGATCGTGTGGGCCTGGGCCCTTGGCATCGGGCCCTCCCCATCGGCGGAGGCGCCCGTGCGGCCGACGCGCCGCCGTATGGCCGAGTTCGCCGTCAGCTGGGTTGTGATCGCGCTTGTTTACGGTGTCGTGCGGTGGGGCGTGCTCCACCCCTACGAGCGGTATCACGCGATCGCGCCCGTGTTCCTGGGAGAAAGTGCCTTCGCGGGCCGGCTCACCGCGGTCGCGGCGCTCGCCGATGTGGCTCGCCTGCTCGTCGCACCGCTGACGCTGCGCGTCGACTACTCGCCAGGCGAACGCACGATCGTGCGCTCGCTGCTTGACGGACGATTCGCGCTCGGAATGGCGTGCCTGGCGCTGTGGGCCGTACTGCTCGTGCTGGCATGGCGCCGCGGGAGGCGCGCCGAAGCCTTCGGCCTGGGGTGGATCGCCATCGCGTTCCTGCCGGTGGCGAATCTGCTGTTTTCGACCGGCGTGCTCATGGCTGAGCGCACGTTGTACCTGCCTTCGGTCGGTCTCGCCGTCGCGGCTGGGGCGGCACTCGCTCGCCTCGATGTCGCGCGACTGCGCGTTGTGACCGTCCTCCTGGTACTCGCTGGAGGCGTTCGGTCTGCCCTGCGGACGCCGGTGTGGCATGACGACTTCGCCGTGACGCTGAGCATTCTCACCGATTCTCCCAACTCCTTCCGTGGACCGCAGCGCATGGCGGTGCACTATCTCAGCCATCGGCAGGCCGCGCGCTCGTTGGCGGCGGTGCGGATTTCGGAGCGTGCCTACGCTCGCGACCCGGCGATATACATCACGGGCGCCGATGCTGCATTTACACTCGGGCAATTCCGTGTCGCGGACTCGATGCTCGTGAATCTCGAGCAGCTGTGCTATCGCTGCGGCGGGTACTATCGCATTCAGTCGATGGCCGCCCGCCAGCGCGGCGATACGGCGGCCGCCGATTCTCTGTGGGCACGGATGCCGTGAGACGCGAGCTGCTGCTCGTTTTCGTTGCTGCCGTCGCACTCTACCTGCCAACTGCCCGGTACGGCTTCGTCCAGGACGATCGGGCGATTATCGCGTCGAACCCCGGCGCGCATTCGATCGGCGCGGCACTCGCCGCGTTCAACGATCCGTACTGGCCGCGTGAGTCGAAGGCCGGTCTCTACCGGCCCGTCACGATCCTGAGCTATGCCGTGGATTGGACGGTGTCCGGCGGCCGCCCTGGCTGGCTGCACCTGATGAACGCGCTGTGGCACGGACTGGCCACGGTGTTACTCGTCGTCGTGCTGGCCCGCTGGCTGCCGGCGCTGGCCGCGGCCGCAGCGGGTCTGGTGTTCGCGTGGCACCCGGTGCACGTCGAGGCCGTCGCGAATCTCGTGGGCCGGGCGGAGCTGCTCGTGGCGGCGGGGATTCTCGGTGCCGTGGTCGCGGCGCGACGCCGCTGGTGGATCGTGGCGGTGGCGTGCGCCGCGCTTGCCATGTTCAGCAAGGAGCACGGTGTCATCGCCGCTGTCGTCATACTGCTCGATAAGTGGCTCCAACCGGCGGATGATCCACCGTACCCAGCCGCGTTCTGGCTTGCGCTCGGTGTCGTGACGCTCGGCTTCCTCGCTGCCTGGTTCGCCGTCGGTTGGGTAGGTGAGAACGATGCGGCAGCGGTTTTCTATGGAAGGAGCGCGCTGGGGCGCCTCGCGGTGGCGTTGCCCGCCGTGCTTCGCTCCTGCGTCCTGCTGGTGTGGCCGGTCTC
>WNFW01003282.1_pt1 | contig 11200 bp, 11 predicted proteins | sample 5400131 | NCBI WGS metagenome assembly WNFW01 (sample SAMN13153362, study PRJNA577476) | soil metagenome | isolation source: 20 cm soil or saprolite under grassland replicate 1 | place: USA:California | collected 2016-06-15
TGCTCGAAAGCGACGTACACCGCGGCGATGTTATGGGCCACAGCCTCCCGTTCGGCCTGGGTGAGCCAGGCGCGGATCTGCTTGTCCTGGTGCCCGGCCGCGACCGACGCGTAGGTGATCCCGCGCCCATGGGGGATGTCGAGGCTGGCCAGCACCGTGCCGCCCGCCGACATTATCCGGTCGACCTTGGGTGTCTTGAAGTTCTGGCCGATCATGTAGTAGAGGCGGACGATGGCCAGCTTGCGGCCCAGGTTGCCCTGCTCGGCGAGCAGCGGCGAGGTGCCGCCAAACAGCGCCCCGCCGGTGATGCCAGCGGCGCTGGCGTCCAGTCCCGGGGGGAGACGTACCGCGCCGGCCTGGGCGACCGGCAAGGAAAAGATGAGGGAGAGAGCGAGAACTGCTGCAAGCCTGAAGTAGCGGGGCTTCACTGAACCTCCAGGGCTAGAAGTCCTGCCCGGCGCGGGGAGCACCGTCCGCGTTGACGGCCTGCCCGTGCTGGCAGCTGCCAGCGCAGTCGGATACGGTCGCCCTCGCTTCCTCACGGCGGGTCGGGCGGCAGCTTACTGCGGTTAAGCCTCGTCATGGAGGACATTTGCAGAATGCGCGTGGTGTCGGGCTTGCGGAGGCCAGCAAAAATTGTTACCGGTGTTTCCGGCCGATCACAGAACAGCATCAATGTCCAAATCGCATCAACTAAGCGCCGGCGGTGCCGCCACCAAGGGTGAGCAGCGTCAGGATCACCCGGCGGGCGGAACGCTGGTGCGCGTGATCCGGATGGCGCCGCCCGGCGGCCGGGAGCCCGGGTTCTCCAAAGAGCGGCGGCTGGAGCCGCAGATCACCATCGGCTTGCTCACCGGCCAGGACGGGTCCCGCTGATGGTGTCGGCGTTCGAGGGGAATTATGTCCGGCCTGAAAACGGAAAGTAGCGCGGGCTGGGCGGCAACCCCGACAGGCTCGGCCCGACTTTAAGACTCGGTCTGGCAAGTAGCACGACCGGGGTTGCACTTTGGGTTGCAGTTCACTCCCGTACGGCCTAGTTCAGTGGCGTCCACACATCCAGCTTGGCCTGCAGCACGAACGCCAATGAACCCTCGTGATGTGCTTTCCTCAAGCTTTTAATCCGGGGTTAGAGCGCGACGTGGGTCAAGCGATGCCGTCAGGTCGTCTTGTTTCTGCTCGCCTGATCTGAGCGATTAAGGCCACGGGGTTGTGCGCGCGTACTACGAGCGGCGGGCTGGTGCGCGGCCGACGGGCATACACCAGGCCGCACACACCGCGCCAGACATGCCAGTGCGGGAACTCAGCGGCGTAGGGCCACCAGTCCGGGATGTCCTCACCTGTAATCCCCGAGCTGGCAGGTGATTCCTGCCCGCCACCTTCAGCTAGCGCGCAGCCTCAAGACCACGAAGGTCCTCACTGCCAGGAGTCCCGTCGAGAGGATCATGCGGCGATACCCTTGGAGGGTGGCCGATAACGTGCTGACCATGGAGGGACTGCGCCGCCGCCGCGCAGAGATCCTTGGCGTCGCGCGGAAGCGCAGGGCTCATCGGGTCGCGGTGTTCGGCTCTGTCGCTAGGGGAGAGGCTCGTCCAGACAGCGATCTCGACCTGCTCGTGGATTTCGAGCCAGGCGCTTCCCTTCTTGATCACGTCGGCTTGTTCCAGGATCTTGAGGAGCTTCTGGGCGTTGGTGTCGACGTCGTTACGCGGAGCGCTCTCAAGCCTCGGGACGACCACATTCGCGCCGAGGCCGTGGATCTGTGACCAGGGGAGTCGACGACCTTCTGGCAGACCTGTCGGAAGCAGCCGATGCAGCAGCCGAACTAGTGAGCCTAGGGAAGAAGCGCTGGGATGCCGAGCGCCCGCTGCGCCTGGCAGGCGAGGCCGTCATCGGACGACTGGGCGACATTGCCACCAAGCTGCCTGATGAGGTCACCAAGGCGACGCCTGAGATTCCATGGCGGGAGGTCAAGGGCATGCGGATCATCGCCGCACACGCCTACCACCGCATCGACTACGAAGAGGTCTGGGTCACCTTGCGGGACGACGTCCCTCGAATGGACGAGGCGGTCAAGCGCTGGCGTCAGGCCCAAAGCTGAGCGGCCGTCGGCATCACGTCGAGACCGCACAGCCTGGCTGCACCGAGCATGATCATGCCAAATACGTGCCTAAATCGGGCCAACCATGATCGCGTCAAGTCGCGTCCGCCCAGTTCACGCTGCATGGGACAGGTTGCTGGCTTGCTGGACTCATAATCCGCCGGTCCTGGGTTCGAGTCCCAGCCGCCCCACCCACAGCCTCTAAAACTGACGAACATCGTTGACATCTGGGGTCTCTGATCACTAAGGAGACCCTTGTGACGGAGGTGGTATCGTCGGCCCGGCGGGTCACGGGTGCCCGTACGGCCCACCTCCGCGAAGCGACTGGCCGCCACGGTACTCAATCACCGTCACGCTCGGCGAGCGAAGCCGGTCCCACACAGCCGGGCCGAACACCGTCTGCAGGTCGGAGAGGTTGGTCACGAGCACGGTCGGGCGCCTGGGCGTGTTGCATCTGCGGTTGAGGATCAGGTACAAGAAGTCAGCGTCACGCTCGCCTTGCGGCGTGTCCCCCCAGGCGTCATCTATGACCAGCAGGCCGGTGTCATGCCACTGCCTGAGCAGGTTCGGGTCATGTTCGGCGAACGCCGACACTGGCCGGGCCCGCTGCCACAGCTCGCGGTCGGCGTAGACGGCCGTCCCGGTGAACCTGTCCTCATAGGCGGCGTGCACCGCGTGCAGAATGTCCCAGGTCTTGCCCCGACCGTGATCACCCGACAAGACCAGGTTGCCGGGCGGGCCATCGCGCGACAGCGGCCCAGCCCAGGCGCGAACCTGGTCCAACTGCGGTCGCGGGACGGCGGGCGCGTCCCGGATCACAGGGAACTGGTCCAGCACCGCGCGCCAGCGTGTCCGCCCGGCCAGCCGCTTGTCCTCGGCCCGGCTTGCGGCCCTATAATCGTCGGTCTGCCAGCGCGCCAGCACCGCCGCACGCTCGGCGGCCTCACGCTCATACTGGGCGGCGCACTGCGGGCACTTCCCGCCCACCAGGTCGATGTCGTGAATGCCGCAGCGAAAAGACGACAGGAAGCAAGCGAACGATGCGGGCCTTATCGGCCCACCGCCCGGCATGCCCGCGGCTTTGCCGATCATCAGAGGGCCACCCTCGTCGCCGGATCGCTGAGCGCCCGCCGCATGGCACGGCGGCGCCGGGCCCATCCAAGGGTCGTGGCTTGGCTGGCGGGCATGGTGCCTCCCCTCGCTGTCGGCTGCCGTTCGCTGCCATCACCACCATCTGCGGAATCACGCAGGCAGCCAAGGGGAGAATGGCTCGACCTGGCAGGGCAATCCGGCCCAGTCAAAAGACCCACCGGGACAGTCCCCGACGCTGTAACCACAGGAACGTTCTCCTCGTCAGGAACATGGCGGCCGGTCAAACGGCGACCTCGGAGCCTGGATGCCAGGGCCGGAGCTCATCGAGCCGCCTTCCTGGCCCCTGAGCTGCGCAGACGCGTCGCCGGGCGCGCCCTGACCGAGGCGCCGCGGCCCGTTTCTCCCATCGGCCCGGCCGTCCCCGCCACCCCGCTCCTGCGGACCAGCGTGGTGGTGCCGTCACTACCGGTTCCGTCCTTCAGCATCCCGCCGCCCCCTGCGGTGCCCTTGCCCGGCGCGAGCGGCCAGTGACCGGGCCGCGATGGTGGTCGGCGTCGCAGATTGCAGGAGGTAGCGGGCACCGCGCCCCGTTCGCCTGATCCGGCCCGGCCTCCGCAGGCGTGTCAACCAGACGCGGGGCTGATGCGTCCTACGTTTATCCCCGCTCGTAGCCCCGCTCTGTGAGCGGCAGCAGCCGGCGCTGACCGGTGCTGCCGGAGACGGTGCGGGGGGGCTTCGATGGCGACAGTGCGGGAGTTGCCGGGGATTCGGCACGGCGGGACCGCCGGGCAGCGGCGTGTGCGAAGCGCCTTCCGGGGCCAGGCTGCGGGACCGTGGGCCGCGGTAGCGGCGACGGTGGCGTGGAGTTTATGGGAGCTGCGCGCGATGCTGGTGCCCGCGCAGTATCTGAACGACGGCGCGGTTCATGAGCTGATGGTGCGGTTCGCGGCCGCGCGGATCGCGGCCGGGCATGACCCGCTGACCTCCTGGTTCCCCTATCTGGGCCTGGGATCGCCGCAGTTCCTGCACTACCAGGGCACCCCGGCCATCCTGACCGGCCTGGCCGGGCTGGTCGTCGGCCCGGATGCGGCGTTCCGGTGGTCGCTGTACCTGCTGTGGTGCTTCTGGCCGGTGGCGATCTACGCGTCGGCGCGGCTCCTGAGGCTGGACCGGTGGGCGGCGGCGCTGGCCGCGGTGGCCGCGCCATTGCTGCACAGTGTGCCGGGCGTGGGGTATGAGCAGCACGCCTACGTGTGGCTGGGCTACGGGGTGTGGACCCAGCTCTGGGGGTCGTGGGCGCTGCCGTTCGCCTGGGCGCTGACCTGGCGGGCGCTGGCGGACAAGAGGTTCCTCGCCCCGGCCGCCGCGTTGGTGGCGCTGACCACGGCGTTCCATTTCGAGACGGGCTATCTGGCCTATCTCGCGATCGTGGTCCTGCCGTTCCTCATCCGGCGCGAGCTGGCCGCCCGCCTAGCCCGCGCCGCGGCGCTGTTGGCCGCGTCCCTGCTGGCCAGCGCGTGGGTGGTGGTGCCGCTGCTGCGCTACGCCCGGTGGGCCGGAATCAACCAGGCCCTGACCGCGACCCCGCTGGTAAACGGATACGGGGCGCGGCAGACGCTGGGGTGGCTGGTGACCGGCAGGCTGCTGGACTATGGGCACCTGCCGGTGGTCACTCTGTTCGCCGCCATCGGGCTGGCGGTCACGGCACTGGGGTGGCGGCGCGCCGGGCCGGGCCCTGGCCGCGCTGTTCTGCGCGGCCCTCGTGCTGTCGTTCGGCCGCACCACCTTCGGCGGTCTGATCGCGGTGGTCCCCGGCCATGCGGACCTGTTCTTCCGCCGGTTCCTGATGGGCGCCCAGCTCGCCGCGATCTACCTGGCCGGTCTCGGAGCGGCCGCAGCGGTGCAGCGGGCACGGCTGCTGGCCGCCCGGCTGGACGGGCTGTCCTGGGCGCCGGGTGCCGTGGCGGTGGCCGCCGTGGCGGCGTTGCTGGCTCCGGTCTGGCGGTACTACGACGTTTACGACGCGGTCAATGCGGCCCGCATCCACGCCCAGCAGGCCGCCGAGCGGGCAGAGCGGCCGGAACTCACCGCCCTGGCGGCGGCCCTGCGCCGGCATGGCCCCGGGCGCGTCTACGCCGGCACGCCCACCAACGGCGGCCAGTACATCACCGTCGGCCACGTGCCGGTATATGCCTACCTGGCCAGCATGGACGTCGACGCGGTCGGCTTCACCCTGCGCACCGCCTCGCTGATGACCCAGCCGGAACACCGCTTCGCCGCCACGAACCTGGGCGACTACGCCCTGTTCGGGATCCGCTACGTGATCCTGCCCGCCGTGCATCCACCGCCGCCGGGGCACCCAGCGAAGTCGCTGATCCTGCGCGGCAGCCGGTTCTGGGTCATCGCAGTGCCCGGCAACTCCTATATCCGGGTGGCCGATACTGTCGGCAGCGTCACCGCCGACCGGGCCAGCCTCGGCGCCCGGACCGCTCGGTACCTCCGTTCCGCCCTGCCCGGAGCCGGCTGGTACCTCGATGTCGGCTACGCCGGCCGCCGGCCGCCGGCCGCCCCCACGCTCCTCCCCGGGGCACGGCCCACCGGCGCGCCAGGCACGGTGGTCGCCGAACATCCCGACCTTGCCGATGGCCGCGCCAGCGCCGTGGTGCGGCTGCGCAGGCAGGCGGTGGTGGTGCTGGCCGTGTCCTACGACCCGGGCTGGTCCGCCACCGTGGACGGCCATCCCGCCCCCGTTCGGATGCTGGCCCCGGCTCTGGCCGGCGTCGCCGTCCCGGCCGGGCTGCACCACGTCGCCTTCCGCTACGCCGGTTTCGGCGGTTACCCACCGCTGCTCGCGCTGGCCGTGGCGGACCTGCTCGCGGTGGCGGTCATCACAAGGCGCCGGAACGCCGGGACGGCGCACCGGTCATCACAAGGCGCGTCCGTCGCTCCAGGCCCGGATGCCAGCCGTCCCGGCGAGCCGGCCCTGTCGCCACCCATGCCTCACGGCGGCGCGGCCGGCGACCGGGCATCAGCCATTTCCTGAAGCCGGAGCCGGATTACCCACAGCCCCTGCCTCGTCGGCAGGTATGTCCCATCAAGGGACCGCGAAAGGAGGCGTGAATTCCAGAACTGCAGTCTCCCGGCACGAAAGGAGGCCACCGTCAATCAAGTCCCCGCCAGCCAGCAATCAGCCAGGTTAGTGGAGTGATCACAGTGAAGCGATATTTACTGGCGGCCCTCGCGGCAATGACTGCCCTCGCGGCGGCGGTCATCGCCGGCTCCGGAGGATCTCCGGCGATCTCGTCAGCCCATGCGGCCACCGGCACGCGCATTCACCTGCTCGGCGCCAGTGGCAGCTCCGGGGCAACCGGCACCACGGGTAATACCACCGGCACCACGGGCGGGACCACCGGCACCACCGGGACGACCGGCAATACCACCGGCACCACGGGCAATACCACCGGGACGACCGGCGGGACCACCGGCACCACGGGCGGGACAACCGGCAGCACGGGCGGGACCACCGGGACGACCGGCGGCACCACCGGCACCACCGGGACCAAGGGCAGCGGCAGCACCGGGTCCACCGGCACCACCGGGACCAAGGGCAGCGGCAGCACCGGCTCTACCGGGACCACCGGGACCAAGGGCAGCGGCAGCACCGGAGCCACCGGCACCACCGGTCAAGCTGCCTCGTCGGATCCGCCGGATTGGTTCACAACCTGGGTACGCCAATCATGGTGGAACGAAGACCCGACTACCCAGGAAGACCTCGCCAAGTATTTGTGGAAACAGATACTAGATGCCAACTCGGGCGGTGCGTCCGGCAGCAGCGGGTCCACCGGGACCACCGGGACCAAGGGCAGCGGCAGCACGGGGACCACCGGTCAAGCTGCCTCGTCGGATCCGCCGTGGTGGGCCTACGTCTATGTGAGCTGCGTGTACCCGGACGCAGACAAGGCTGCCCAGGCCAGGCTGACCAAGGACATGTGGGAGGCCGGGCAGATTCCCCCCTTGCCGGGCGGTGGGTCCGGCAGCAGTGGAGCCAGTGGCACCACTGGAACAACCGGCCGGTAAACCGAGATGACCAGAGGTCACCGATGATGAGTGGCGGCCGCCGTGTGAGCGCGCGGCATGCATGTGCGGCTCCCCGCAGGCATGGTGGCCGCCACTTTCCCACGGCGAAGCACCGCCTCTTCCATCTCCGGCGGAATTACGTCGCCATCGTCATCGTGGCCGCGACGGCGGCGGGGCTGGCGCTGCGGCTGCTTTATCTCCTGCACGGGGGGTTCCTGCTAGGGGTAACCGAGTACGACGACGGGCCGTACTTCGCCAGCGCGGTGCGGTTGATACAGGGGGAGTTGCCCTATCGCGACTTCGTGTTCGTGCAGCCGCCGGGGATCACGCTGCTGATGGTGCCGTCGGCGCTGCTGGCCAAGGCGACGAGCACGGCCTGGGGCCTGGCGAGCGGGCGGGTCTTGACCGCGCTGGCCGGGGCCGCCGGGGTGACGCTGATGGGCTTGCTGGTGCGCCACCGTGGCGTTTTCGTGACGGTGGTGGCGTGCGGGCTGATGGCCGTTTATCCCGCCGCCGTGGCTGCGGCTCACACGGTGCTGGTCGAGCCGTGGCTGGTGCTGTTCTGCCTGCTCGGCGCGGTGCTGATCTTCGACGGCGACCATCTGACAGCCAGCCACCGCCGGCTAGCGCGAGGCGGGGCGGCGTTCGGCTTCGCCGGGGTGGTGGAGGGCTGGGCGATCGTCCCGGTCGCCCTGGTCCTGGTGCTGTGCCTGCTCAACCCGCTGGCGGGGCGGGCGCGACTCAGCCGCGTGGGGCCGTTCGCGGCAGGGGTGGCCGCGGCCTTTCTGGCTCCTGTGCTGCCGCTCGGCACCGCCGCGCCGCGGCGGATCTACCAGGATGTGATCGTGGCGCAGCTCGGCCCGCGGTACGGTGCCGTGCGCGTCGGGCTGCTGGAGCGGCTGTATGAACTGACCGGCCTCAGCGACGTCAGCGTCGTCCGGGGCAGCCTTCGCGTGCCAGTGAGTTTCACCTTCTTCCACGCCAGCGTGCCGCTGCCCGTTCTGGTCTATGGCCTGGCCGTGCTGCTGGTCTGGATCACGATAGGTGTGCCGCTGTTCCTGAGCCACGCCGGGAGCCAGGCGCCGCCCCCGCTGGCCTGGTTCGCCATGGGGGGCACTGCCCTGGTGACCGCGATGCTGCTGTGGCCGCCGCAGTTCTACTACCATTTCGCGGCGTTCCTGGCGCCTTTCCTGGCCCTGGCCATCGCGCTGCCGCTCGCCGGGCTTCTCACGCACCGCGCGGGGGCCCCGCCGCGCGGGGAACCCGCACCGCGGCCAGGCCCAGCCGCCAGGGGACCCACCGGTGCATCCGGGGACGCCGACGCACCCGCCGCGCCCAGGCCGCCTTGGCAGCGCCGCCGGGCCGGCTGGGCCGCGACGGCTGCGGCCATGCTGGTCACGATCCTCGCCGTCGTCCAGGCCACGACGGAGCACAGCCTGGTCCCGGTCGTGCCCCCCCAGGCGATCGGCCAGGCGGACCGGCTGATCCCGCCGGGCTCCTGCGTGGCCAGCGACCTGGTGAGCATGCTGCTCCTCGCCAACCGGTTCAACTCCACCCAGCCCGGTTGCGCCGTCATCGACGACGGCCGCGGCGCCGACCTCGCGCTATCAGGCGGCCGCACGCTGTACTATGCCGCCGGTGCCGTCCCTGCGGTCGCCGCGCTATGGCACGCGTCCGTCAAGCATGCCCGGTTTCTGTGGCTGTCCCGTTACTACGCCCGCCGCGTCGCGGGCTCTCCCGCCCTGTGGCGGTACCTGCGCCGGCACTTCACGCTCATCTACGCCGACCGCCACGGCGACCGGTTGTACCGGAGAACCGAAAGGGCCGCCACGCCCTTCAGCTCACTCTGAGTCCGGAACCCGCATAGTGACGCGTTCGCCCCACGGCCCCCACGTGCCGCCGCCGGGTTCACCGGATCATGCGACAATTGCATCCGCGAGGTGTCCATTCCGAGTCGCCGCTGAGGCTCGTGGCGGTCGGCGCACCGCTCGGGCTGTCTGGCACGGTCACGTCCGGCATCGTCAGTGCCCTGGACCGGACCGTGGAGGTTCCCGGCGAAAACGATAGGTCGGCCTTGCTGGTGTCCGCGGTGCAGACCGACGCTTCCATCAATCCCGGCAACAGCGGCGGCGCGCTGGTCAACTGCGAGGGCAAGCTGGTAGGGGTGCCGACGGCCGGTGCCGCGGTGCCGAACTCGGGTGGGGGCAGCATCGGGCTGGGTTTTGCCATCCCGGTCGATCTGGCCAAGCGCATCGCTGAGGAGATCATCGCCACCGGTGGGGTGACACACGCCTTCTTCGGGCTGCAGACGGTGCCTATACCGCCCGCAGCGGCGGAACAGGCCGGGCTGCCCGAAGGGCTCTTCGTGCAGGCGGTGGCCACGGGTGGCCCTGCTGCCACGGCGGGGCTGCGCCCTGAGGACGTGATCACCAAGATCGACGGTGAGCCAGCGACCAGCAACATTCAGCTGCAAGAGCTGACCTTGACCAAGAAGTCTGGCGACACAGTGCCCTCGAATACTCCAGGGACGGCCGGTCGGCAACGGTGACGGTAACAGTGGCCGCGCAGCCATGACCTGACCCGCGAACGGTGTGACGCTGGGCCGCGGCGGTCTTCTGCCGCTTCGAGGAGTCAGAGTGACGCGTAGAGGGCCTGCTCGAAGTCGGCGTAGACCTGGAAGGCGGGCGGATCGGCGAACGGCAGCGTCTGGGAGTAGATCGCGCCGGTCACCCCGCTGGCCGGGTCCACCCAGAAGTGGGTGTTGAACAGGCCTGCCCATGCACCGCTGCCCGCCGCCCGCATGCCCGGGAGCTGGACCGGGTTGAGCAGCAGGCCGAGGCCCCACTTGAGGCCCGGGCCGAGGTTGACATCCACGCTCAGCTCCGGGTGCGCCGTGGCGATGGCCGCCGGGAAGTCGAGCGCCCCGATCTGGTTGGAGAACGCGGCGGCCACCGTGGCCCGCTCCAGGATCTGGACGTCGCCGAGCGTCCCGCAGCCCAGCAGCATCTGCTGGAACTTCAGGTAGTCGCGGGGCGTGCTGTAGAGGAAGTGGCCACCGCCCCAGTAGTCGGGCTGCTGCGCCCAGTCGATGTCGGTGGCCACCCAGGCGCCATCCTCGCCGCGGACGTGGATCGGCGTGGAGTTGGCCCGCTGCTCGGGCGTCATCCGCGCCGTGGTGTTCGCCATGCCGAGCGGCCCGGTGATGTGCTCGAGGAAGTAGGCGTCCAGCGGCTGCCCGCTCACCGTCTCGATCACCTGGCCCAGCCAGTCGATGTTGATCCCGTACTCGAACCGGGTGCCCGGGTCGGCCAGCAGCGGGGCCTTGAACACGTCGATCGTGCCTGGCATCACGTTGGGCGTGCCGGTGACCTGCTCGTAGTGGTCGATGTCGGCGTTCCAGAACCAGTAGCCGAGCCCGGAGGTATGCGTGACGAGATGCCGCACCGTGGCCTGCACGGCCGGCGCGCGAAGCTGCGGGCTGTCGCCGTCGAACCCGGTGAGCACCGGCAGGTCGGCGAACTCGGGCCGGTACTCGCTGACCGGCGCGTCCAGGCTCAGGCTGCCGCGCTCGATGAGCTGGAGCGCCGCCGTGGTGGTGACCATCTTGGTCATCGACGCGATCCGCATCATCGTGTCCGGCGTGATCGGGTCGTCCGCGGCCGCGGAACGCCTGCCCGCCGCGCCCTCGTAGAGCACGCCATCAGGGCCCGCTGCCATGGCGACCACGCCCGGCACTGCACCGGCAGCCACCCCAGCCTGCAATTTTTCATCAATACGCGCGGTCATGGTCACCATCGCACCATGTCCGGGGTTGATCCCACCAGACCTAAAGCGGCTGGTACCGGGGCACGTGCCCGCCCGGCGGGCGAACCGGTGACGGCGGCCCGTGTGACAATGACGGACAGGCCGGGGAGTGGCCTCGGTCAGGAAGGG
>WNFW01015278.1_pt1 | contig 11193 bp, 6 predicted proteins | sample 5400131 | NCBI WGS metagenome assembly WNFW01 (sample SAMN13153362, study PRJNA577476) | soil metagenome | isolation source: 20 cm soil or saprolite under grassland replicate 1 | place: USA:California | collected 2016-06-15
TCCCGGGTGGCGCAGCCACGCGAGCACCGGTCGCACAGGCGGCCGGCGCGAGCGATATCGGAACGCTGCCCTTCGCCGGTGAAGCCCTCCCGGACGGCTCAGCCCAGGCGGTTGCGATCGACCCGACGCCACAGCAGGCGACGGCAGCCGATCCGGGGACGGCCTCAGACACCCAGAACCTCTTTCTGTTGCTCGTCCTGGCTTTGATGGCCCTCCCGTTGCTGCTGGTCATGACCCTGCTGGCAACGGTGCTGACGCGCCGCTGAGCGGGACGCGAGCTGCTTAGCCCTTGACCGACCCGGCCAGGATGCCCCGCACGAAGTAGCGCTGCAGAGCAAAGAACACGATCAGCGGAACCACCATCGAGACGAACGCCGCTGCCGTCAGGTACTCGATGTGCTGCCCCAGGCCGCCGACCAGGTTGGTGAGCGTGACCGTCAGGGGAGCGACTTCGGGGGTGCCGCCAACGTAGATCAGCGCAACCAGCAGGTCGTTCCACACCCAGAGAAACTGGAAGATGACCAGCGACGCGATCGCCGGCACCGAAAGGGGCAGGACCAGACGGAAGAAGACCGTCACCGGCCCGGCGCCGTCGATCTCCGCCGATTCGAAAAGGTCCTGGGGCAGGACCCGAAAGAAATTGGCCAGCAGGTAAATCGCGAAGGGCAGGCCGTAGCCCGTATGGGCGATCCAGACTGCGAGGAATCCGGCGTTGAGGCCGAAGAAATTGTTGCCGGAGGTGAGCCCCATGTGGACTGCCAGGGTCAGGAGTGGGATGAAGGTCACCTGCAACGGTACGGCGAGCAATCCAACCAGCGCCAAAAAGATCCAGTCACGGCCCCAGAAGCGCATCCAGGAAAACGCGTAGGCGGCGAACGCCGCCACGGCCGTGGGGATAATCGTGGCGGGGATCGTGATCATAAAGCTGTTGAAAAAGCTGGGAGCCAGATCACTCGCACCGAGGACGGCGCGGTAGCTGTCCAGCGTGAAGTTGAAGGGCGGCGCCAGGGCCGTCCACCAACCGCTGGTGTTGAACGCCCCCCCGGGCCGGAAGGAGTTGATCAGGAGCCCGAGGGTCGGCACGATCCAGGCCAGGGTCAACGCCAGCACGGCTACGTTCAGGCCAGCGCTCGAGACATTCGCCGACAGCCGCTGGGACCATCGGGTCCTCGCGGCCTTGGACCGGGCTGGAGGGGTGGCTGGCGGTGCCGCGGTGGCGACGCTCATCGCCTGGCCTCGACGGCTCTGAACTGGCGCAGGTTAAAAATCAACACGGGGACCACCGCGAGCAGCAGGATCACGGCCAGGGCACTCGCGTTGGCATAGTTTCCGGCACTGTATAGCTCCGCATACATGCGCCGGGCCAGGATGTCGGTGTTGTAGTTGCCCGCGGTCATCACGTAGACCACGTCAAAGGCCTTGAGCGCGAAAATCACCATGGTCGTGCCAACCACCACGATGGTCGGCATCATCAGCGGCAGGATGATCCGGCGAAAAATCGTCCGTTCATTGGCGCCGTCCACCCGGGCGGCTTCGAGCAGTTCCGCCGGGATGCCCTTGAGCGCGGCCGAGAGAATGACCATGGCAAATCCCGTCGCCCCCCAGACCCCGATAAAGATGAGGGCGAAGTTATTGAATCGGGTGTCCTGAATCCACGTGATCGGCAGGCCATGGAAGATGTTGACGACGACGGCGTTGAGGATGCCCGTCTGGGGCTCGGACGGATCCTTGTAGTAGTAGACGAACTGCCAGATGATGGCCATCGCCACGAAGGAGATGGCCATCGGCATGAAGATCAGCGATTTGACCGGCTTTTCGAATTTCACCCGGTCGGAGAGGACGGCGAGGAGGAGCCCGAAGAGGAGCACCAAGCCGGGATAGAGGAGCAGCCATAAAAGGTTGTTCCTTAAAACGATCAGGACGCCATGGTCGGTGAGGAGCCTGACGAAGTTGCCGAGTCCCACGAACGCGTCCCCACGGCGGTCGAAGAAACTTCGCACGACGGTCCCGACCATGGGATAGACGAGGATCAGCCCGACGAAGAAGATGGCCGGCGCGACCCACACCCAGGGGCGAACGGACGGCTGGCTGCGCTTCGGAAGCCGCCGGACCAGCACGTCGAGTCCCACGATGTAGCCCACCAGCGCGAGGGGTACCCCGACGATCACGAACAGCAGCGTCGGCAGGTTGACCGACACGAGCGTTTCCCAGTCCACGTCCAGCATCGGCAGCGTGACTGTCAACGGCGTCATGGCGTCCATGCGGTCGTTATGCTATCCAGCCCGCTCCGGTCACGGCGACGCGTAGGCGGTCGCTTGCGTTTTATCCAGCTCGGCCAGGATGGCGTCGAGCTTTGACTGATCAGTCACGAACTTCAGCACGGCCGCCCAGTACGCCGCTTGCATATCGCTCGGCATCAGGTCACCCGCGTCGTAGCGCGCGATCTTGGTGTCGACCACGACCTGGGCCAGGGATTTCGAGATCGCATCGGGATAGTCGCTCAGGCTGACCTGCTTGTTGATGGCGATCTTGCCGCCGCCGCGCTTGACCCAGATGTCCTGCGCCTCGGCCGTGGCCAGGTACTTCAGCAGCGCCCGGGCCTGTGGTGTGTCCTTCGTGATGACGAAGGCATCACCAGCAACCACGTGAGCGCCCGCGTTCGCCGTGTTCACGTCGGGCAACGGAAATACCGCGTAGTCCGTCCCGGCGGTGGGCTTGGGCGTGTAAGCGTCGAAGAAGCTGGTGATGAACGAACCCTGATTGAACATGTAGCACTTGGGCGGGCTGGTGAAGAGTCCCTGGCCGCCGTCGCCAAATGTTGTCGAGACCATGTATTGCTTGCCGCCGTAGACGTTGCTGTCAGCCGAACCCAGGATCTGACCCCAGGTCGTCCAGGCCTGCTTGATCTCCGGCGAAGTCCACTTCTGCTTGCCCTGCCACCAGTTGTCATAGACCGTTGTTCCGGACTGGCTCAGGACAATCTCCTTGTGCCAGTCGCTTCCCGGCCAGCCGGAGGCCGCCTTGCTCTCCAGGGCCACACACCACGGCTTGCCACCGTCGGACTTGATCTTGTTCTGGAGGGCTATCAGCTCGTCCCAGGTCTTGGGCACCTGGTAGCCCTTCGCCTGGAAGGCCTTGGGGTCGTACCAGATCAATCCCTTGAGCGCCGCCCAAGCGTAGAGCGTATACAGCTTGTTGTCGATCTTCCCCAGGTTGATCCAGTCCGCCCCGTAGTTTGCGTTGAGCTGACTCACGTCGAGCTTGTCGTCGAGCGCGACGAGCTTGCCCGCCCTGGCCAGCTTGATGAGCGTGCCGACGCCGGGGGCTCCGGTGACGTCGGGCGGGTTGCCGGCAGCAATCTTGGTCTGGAGGATGGCATCGAGGTCACGAGTGGCCTCGAACGAGATCTTGACGCCGGTCTGATCCGTGAACGGCTTCATCACGGCATCGAACGAGTCTTTTTCGGTGCCGGTCCAGGTTCCCAGAATGTGAACGGTGCCGCCAATCTTTCCCGATGATGTCGACGTCCCGCAGGCGGACAATCCCAAGACGCCGGCGGAAACAAGGGCCAGAATTCTGATTAGCCTTCCCATCGTGCCTCCTCCCTTTGCCGGGAACACCCAGGCGCAGCCAAAGCATCGCATGGGGTCCCCGGCTCCGACCCCATAGCCGCGAGTCTAGGACGGCGCCCCGGCCCTGTCAATTAGTGACAGGTTTTGCCGCGATGAGATTAGGAACTATTAGCGCTGCTTCGGATTCTGCGTAATCGGCCGCAGGATTGCGGGATCGACCTTGAGTTGGCGGTCGAAGGTGAGCAAGCCGTTGCGCTCGTGTTCGACGTCGGTCAGTTGCGTATAACAGAATCCCTCGACCGGCCCGGCCGCGGTCAACGCATCCACGTCCTCGCGAAACAATCGGACCAGTTCCGGTGCGTCGCGCGCCTCGGCGTAACCGCCGCTCTCAGCGGCCAGGGAGACCCCGCCGAACTCCGTCACAAGGACTGGCTCGCCGCGGTGGGCAAACCCGCGGAGATACGGAGTGTGCGGTCGGCCGGCTGGCTCGAGGGCAGCCGACAGGCTGCGATAACGGCGGCGCAGTTCGGCAGCCGGACCGTAGTCGTGCAGTGTGCACAGGTCGGTCAGCGCGTGCTCCCATCCGTCGTTCGAAACCACCGGCCGTGTCCCGTCGAGCTGATGCGCGCGGCGGTAGAGCCTCACCAGCAGGCTCGCCAGGACATCCTCCCGCACTGGCCGCTGAAAACCGAACGTTTCGTTCATCGGGACCCACGCCACCACGCATGGGTGGTCCCGGTCGCGCTCGATGGCGGCCGTGAACTCGTCGAGCAACCGTTGCTCAGCTTTGGGAGTGTGCGAATGGAAGTTGGGCATTTCGGCCCAGACCAGAAATCCAAGGCGATCGGCCCAGTACAGCCAGCGGGGATCTTCGACTTTCTGGTGCTTACGGGCGCCGTTGAACCCAAGCGACTTCGCAAGCTCGATGTCCCGGCGCAGGTCGGCATCCGAGCCGGCGGTGTACCAGCCGCCGGGAAAATACCCCTGATCGAGGACGAGGCGCTGGATGTATGGCTCGCCGTTTAGAAGGAACCGCCCGTGAACCGTCGCGACGGTCCGCAGCCCAAAATAGCTGGTGAGCTGGTCGATTTCGCGGCCGGCATCGTCGATGAGCCGGACGGTCAAGTCGTAGAGGGTCGGTGACTCGGGACTCCATGGCTTCGCCTCGGTGAGAACAAGACGGTCGCGGCCGGCCGCGCCTCGCCAACAACCGACCTGTCGTTCATCGAGGCGGACGAAAAGTTCAACGAGAGCGCCGGGCTGAGATGTCGCGATCTCGAACTCGAGCACCCCGCCTTCCAACCGCGGCCAGAGCCGCAACGACGCCACATGCTGATGCGGAAGCGGCTCCAGCCAGGCCGTCTGCCAGATGCCGGTGGTTGGTGTGTAAAAAATGCCGTCGGGCTTCTCTCGCCAGAATTGCTTGCCTCGCGGAATCGTGAGGTCGGTTGCCGGGTCGTGGGCACGAACGACAAGCTCGTTGTCGCCGGGACGCAGCACCGCCGTGATGTCCGCGCTGAACGGCGTGTGACCGCCTTCGTGGCGGGCCACCTCGCGGCCATTGACCCACACTTTCGACTCGTAGTCGACGGCGCCGAAATGAAGGATGACCCGCTCGGCGACGGGCGCGCCAAAGCGGCGCCGGTACCAGACGGTGTCATGCAGCGTCCGCTCGCCGATGCCGGAAAGCTCCGATTGGTAGGCGAACGGCACGATGATCGATCGGTCGAAGTTCGGGCGATCAAAAGCGAACTCCCACTCACCGTTGAGGTTGATCCACGCATCCCGCCGCAGGGTTGGGCGCGGATATTCTGGCCGGGGAAGACTTGGCAGGTCCCTAATGTAGAGCAGCTGATGAAAGGATTTCCTGAAGGTTTCCTCTTCGGCACCGCAACCTCGGCGCACCAGGTCGAAGGCGGCAATACCAACAGCGACTGGTGGGACTGGGAGCACAGCCCTGGAACGCCGTGCGTGGAGCCGTCGCTTCAATGCATTCCGCTTCAGCCTCGAGTGGGCCCGGATCGAGCCGGAGGAGAACGAGTTCTCGAACGCGGCGCTCGACCATTACCGCGCTGTTCTGGCCGCCTGCCGGGAGCACCGGATCGCGCCGCTGGTGACGTTCCATCACTACACACTTCCTCGCTGGTTGCAGAAACGCGGTGGATTCCTCCTCGATCAATTTCCCCGCTTCTTCGAACGCTATTGCGATCGCGCCACGGCGGCCCTGGGCGACCTGATTGCCTATGCCTGCACCATCAACGAACCGGAGGGCTTGGGCGAAGGCGGCTACATCCTCGGCGTCAACCCACCGGGACGTAAGGGCGATGTCGCAGCAATGTGGCGGGTGGTCGACCACGCGCTGGAGGCCCATCGTCTGGGAGCGGCGGCGATCCGCTCGCGGGCAAGCCTCCCGGTCGGGGTGACCCTTGCACTGCCCGACCTTCAATACGAGGACGGCGCCCAGCCGGGCGACAGCCAGGTTGAACTCAACTCGACAATCAGCGACCGGTTCTTCGACCTGGCGCGGCACGACGACTTCGTTGGAGTTCAGACCTACACGCGCAACCGATTCGGACCGGAGGGCCCGCGCGGCCCGCATGTCGAATGGGGTAAGGGCCTTCCTCAAGAGACGGACAACAGTACGCAACTTGGCCAGGAAAACTACCCCGCCGCGCTGGGGAGGACGATCCGCAGGGCTTGGCAGACTACCGGCGGCACACCGATCCTCGTTACTGAAAACGGGATCGCCACGGATGACGATGCGAAGCGCGTCCGCTACATTGGCAATGCGCTGCGCGAAGTACTCGCATGCCTCGAGGATGGCATCGATGTGCGCGGCTACCTCCACTGGACCCTGCTCGACAACTTCGAGTGGTCGCTCGGGTACCGACCGCGGTTTGGCCTAGTTTCGGTGGACAGAGTGACATTCGCTCGGACGCCCAAGCCCAGCGCGTACTGGCTAGGTGCAGTCGCGCAGACACGGAGTCTCCCGACGATGCAAGAGCGCGGCCCCTCGATAAGGTCCAGCCAGAATGGATAGGGACGAGGCTGGCCGGATTGCAAAATCGATCCTTGACATGCTTCGAGGCGGCAATCGCGGAGGCGATTGGCTGGGGCGCTAGGATTCGAACCTAGGATTACCTGATCCAGAGTCAGGCGCCTTACCAGCTTGGCCACGCCCCAGCGGTACGGCTTTAGGCTCCCGACCGATCGCGTAACCTGCGGCATCCAGCCACGCTTGCATCCTATTGAGCATTGGGAGCGCTTCCGAGCCGCGCCCGCGCTCGACGAGGAATCGAGCAAAGCTCAACTCGGCATCCTGGACCATCACCCAGTAAGGGCCTCGGGCTATTTCGGCGAACGCCTGGCGATAGGCGGTCTCCGCTTCACGGTCGCGACCCTGGGCAGCCCGTAGCTCGCCGAGGGCCCAGTTTGACTCGACGACACCACCCCGGTCGCCGGGCGTGACTGTCTGCAGCGCCTGCTGCGCATAATCTTCGGCCGTATCGAGTTTTCCTTGCGCCACAGCGGTCACAGCACTCCGTGCAAACAGTTCACTACGATTCCATAGCTCGCCACTATCCTGGCTTCGTCTCAACGCATCCTCGAGAATGGCCTCAGCCTCTGGATACCTTCGGAGCCGAATCAGCTCGATGGCCAGTAAACGTTTGAGGGAGAGCGTGCTCGAACCGTCTTCATCTGCCGCCACGACAGCTTGTCGAAGGCGGTCAACTGCCCGTTCGGGGTCCCCCATCAGGGTATCCAGCATTGCCTGCGCCAGGACGAGGCGGCGGCCGAGTCGGGCGCCGGCCTCGCTGGCTAGGGTGGAGGCCCTCTGGACGCATTCGCTGGCCTTCTGAGGTAGGCCAGCCTGCGCAGCAAAGGTCGCGGTTGTCGCGAACCGCGCGGCCGCCCGCGATTTATCGTTCAGTTCAACCGCCCGCTCCGCCAACCGAATCGCGGCATGGAGCGCGGCCTGGCCTTCCCCGCTCCCTAGCCGCCACAGAACGGTCAGCCATTCCGCTTCGATCTCACCCGCTCTATCGCCAGTCAGTCGAAACAGCTGGCCAGCCTCGGCGGCATGGTGCTGGAAGAGGACACTGCTGGGGTTTCGCTCCAGCTCGATCTTGGCGGTGGCGAGGTGGGCGGCAGCGGCTAGGTCCCGGCGCTCCAGCCCCTCCGCCTCGCGGACGACCTCGGCAGCCGTTGCGGCGGCCTCGTCGTAGCGCCCGGCAGCGCCGAACTGTTCAACCTCCAGGAGCCTCAAACGTACGCGGTCGGTATCGAACCGGTCGCCTGGGTCCGCCTCGAGTGCACTCCTTGCGTTGGAGATGAAGTCTGCCAGCAGCCGTCGATCGCCGCGTGCGAATGCCCGCTCCCCGAGGAAGAGATCCCAGCGCAGGGCCCCTCGGGCTCGCCGCGACAACACATTCCCGCTCAGCCGCATCTCGCGCGTGAGGCTGAAAGCGAGGGCCGCGTGATAGGCGATGATCTCCGCGTACTCGGCCCCCCGATCGCTCGTTGCACTCTCAAGATAGATGGCGAATCGGTCGTGCAGGTCCGCACGACTTCTCTTCGCGAGACCGCCGTAGACGACATCCCGCAGCAGCAAGTGCTTCAGCCGCAAACCGACCACGTCGCCACCAGTCGTGTCTTCGACGACGAGGCCCTTCGCCAGAAGTTCGTCTAGAGCACTGTCGACATCGATGTCGATGCATATTGCTCTGATCTGTTCCGGCAGGAAGCGTTCGCCGACAATACTGGCCGCTTCCAGCACGCGTCTCTCTGCCGCTAGGAGCGTATCGAGGCGGGAGATAAGGAGCGCCTGGATCGTCTCAGGAACACGGACCTCGACCGCACCCGTTGCCGCCTGCCAGCGGTCATCAACCCGGACGATGCGGCTCTCTTCGATTAGCATCCGGAGAAACTCTTCGCAAAAGAGCGGGTTGCCCTCAGAGCGTTCGAGGATGCTGCCGTGCAAAACGCTGGGGATGTCCTCGATATCAAGCAGTCCCGAAACTAGGGTGGATGTCTCGGGCCGAGTGAGCGGGTTGAGCGTTATCAGTGCGGCGTTAACCAAGCCGGCGCCCCAGTTCGGGTGCTGCTCCAGGAACTCCGGCCGAGCCATGCAAATCCAGAGCACCGGCGCTAACCTGGCGCGGCGCGTCACCTGTCTGATCAGTTCGACGATCGCGGGCTCTGCCCACTGAAGGTCATCGATGACGAGAACGACGGCATTCTGGCTGGCGACCGCTTCGATGTAACGGCGAAGCGACCAGGCCAATTCGGTGACTACCTCTGCTGCCGGTACTTCGGGGATAGCAGTATCGGCTGGCTCCAGACCAAGGACGACAATCAGCCGCCGAGCGAGCACACTCTGATCCTCCGATACCTGGCCGATGGAGGCCAAGCGATTGTCTAGCTTTCGGATCGCGGTCTCGCGGTCATCTTCCATCGTGATGCCGGCGTCCTCGCGAAGGATCTCAATAACGGGCCAATATGTAATCCCCTCGCCGTAGGGAAGGCAGTGACCTTGCAGAATCCGGGGGCGGAACTCTGTGGCCATCCGAGCAAGGGCTTCCTCGACGAGACGCGACTTGCCGATCCCGGCATTGCCCACCATGGTGAACAGATGCGTCTGTCTGTCCTCCGCGACCCGTCCAAAGACGTCGAGCAGCAACCGGAGGACGATGAAGTGGCCATCGTCGCCCGACTTAACAGCGGTCTCTCCGCTATTAATGCCAACCCGCAGGGAGAAATCGGTTCGCAGCTCAAGGTTGAGTACCGCCATAGATTCCTGCATCGCCAGCCCGCACCTCACTGATCGCTCGGCGTCGTCGTCGTGCGCGCGAGGAACGCCGAAGGCGACCATCACCGCGTCGCCGATGAACTTCTCAACCGTCCCGCCATGCAACTCGGCGACGGCCTTCATCCGCTCAAAATAGCGAGCCATCTGCTCGCGCAGAACCTCCGGGTCGGTTTGGGAGCCGAGCGCGGTAAAGCCGACTAGATCGGCGAAGAGGATGCTGACGAGCCGGCGGTCTTCCGGCACGCCCGAAGTCTATCCTGCACGCCCCCAGACCAGGCAACCCTGGCTGAAGGCGATGGCTGGGGCGCTAGGATTCGAACCTAGGATTACCTGATCCAGAGTCAGGCGCCTTACCAGCTTGGCCACGCCCCAGCGGTACGGCTTTAGGCTGGCACAGTTTATCAGAGGATTCGCGGAAAATCAGTCATGCGCAAAACGAAATCCAATGAAGGCCTGCTGGCGCTGGACCTGGGGACATCGTCGGTCCGGGCCGTCGTCTATGACACCCATGGACAGATGGTGGCACCCACGCTTTGCGATCTCCCCTACAAGGTCCGGACCGCCTATCCGGGAGAGGTCTCCTCGGATCCCGATGAGCTGGTGCGGCTCATCGCATCAAGTATCGATACCGCGCTGAAGGCGGCCCGCAAAGAGAGGGTCGACATCATCGGCGCCGCCACCGCCTGCTACTGGCACAGCCTGATGGGTGTCGACCGCAACGGGCGACCGACCACCGAGCTGCTCACCTGGGCCGACACGCGCAGCGCGTCCGAAACGCGAAACCTGCGCACGCAATTCGACGAGCGCGCCTACCACAGCCGCACTGGCTGCTTCTTCCATGCGAGCTTCTGGCCGGCAAAGCTTCGCTGGCTGCAGGCGACCCGCCGGCCGGCGGTGGCTCGCACGGCTCGCTGGATCTCACTCGCGGAGTATCTCTATCACCGGTTGCTGGGCGATTATCGGGTGAGCGTCTCGATCGCGTCCGGCACCGGGTTGTTCGACATCCATCGTTGTCAGTGGGACGCGCAGGCACTCGACATTGCGGGTATCGGCGCCGAGCACCTCTCACCGCTGACGGATCGCGACCAGCCAATCACTTCCCTGCGCCCAACCTTCGCCAAACGCTGGCCGCAGCTGCGCGACATCCCGTGGTTCCTTCCCCTGGGCGACGGCGCGCTCGCGAACGTGGGCGCCGGCTGCGTCGACCCCCGCTGGCTCTGCGCCACGATTGGCACCTCGAGCGCCCTACGCGTCATCCTCAACCAGAACGACCTGACCATCCCGTGGGGCGCCTTCGTCTACAGGCTCGATCGAGAGCGCTACGTCCTGGGCGGCGCCCTGAGCGAAGGCGGCAACGTGGTGCGCTGGCTCACCGCCGGGCTCGGTCAACAACACCACAAAGCGTTGGAGCGTGCAGCCGCCGCCGTTCCACCAGACAGCCACGGCCTCACCGTGCTTCCCTTCTGGGCCGGCGAGCGCAGCCCGAACTGGCGCGGCGACGCCCGAGCGGTGATCGCCGGGTTGTCGCTCGGCAGCCAACCGGCACACATGCTGCGTGCATCCATGGAGGCGATCACCTATCAGCTCGTCGCCGTCGCCGGCGCCATCGACCATGCCGTGCCCCGCCCCCGCGCGGTGATCGCAACCGGCGGCCAGCTTATTCATTCCGCCGCCTGGCGCCAGATGCTGGCCGACGCCCTCAACCTGCCGGTGACGACGTCCCCCGAAAGAGAGGCCTCGAGTCGTGGTGCAGCGCTGCTCGCGCTCGAGGCGCTCGGCCGGTTGCCCCGGTTGTGGTCCTCATCACCGGCG
>WNFW01003289.1_pt1 | contig 11189 bp, 8 predicted proteins | sample 5400131 | NCBI WGS metagenome assembly WNFW01 (sample SAMN13153362, study PRJNA577476) | soil metagenome | isolation source: 20 cm soil or saprolite under grassland replicate 1 | place: USA:California | collected 2016-06-15
CCCTGGCCGCCTGGTCCGCCGGAGCGGCAAACTTCGATACGAAGCTCTTCCGGTTTTAATTCCAGATCGATTTCCTCCGCTTCCGGCAAAACCGCGACCGTGGCGGTGCTAGTATGAATGCGCCCCTGCGCCTCGGTTGCGGGCACACGTTGGACCCGGTGCACCCCACTTTCGTAACGCAATTTACGAAAAACCGATTCGCCACTCACTTTGAAAATCACTTCCTTTAATCCACCAAGCTCTGATGGACTCGAATCCATACTCTCGATTTTCAATCCGGCTGACTCGGCATAACGATTGTACATTCGATATAAATCGGCAGCGAAAATTGCCGCCTCACTCCCGCCCGTGCCCGCACGGATCTCAATAATGGCGTCGCGATTTTCATTTTCGTCCGGCGGAAGCAACGCCACCTGCATCTCGCGTTCGAGGTCGGTCAGGCGTTCTTCGAGCGCGGGAATTTCTTCCTGCGCCATTTGGGCCAGGTCGGCGTCGGTTGAATTGGCGAGTTCGCGGTTGTCCGCCAATTGCATTCGCGCATTCGACAGGTCGTTCCATTTCGCCAGCAACGCCTTTACGTTCGCGTGTTCCCGCATGATTTCGCCGGCACGATTGCGATTGTCGAAAAGGGACGGGTCGGCGATTTCGCGTTCGAGCTGTTCGAAACGCTCGCGTTTACGTTGAATGAGAAGATCAAAGTCCATGATTGTTATAGCGGTGGCTGTGTCAGCCGTTGGCGCAGGCGCTCGCCGCGGCGAGCGCCTCTACGTTCAGCTAAGCCTTGCCGGCGCGGGCGGCCTTGGTACTGCCGTAACGACGCGCGAATTTTTCCACGCGCCCGGCGGTGTCGACGAATTTTTGTTCGCCGGTAAAAAACGGATGGCAGGCGGCGCAGATCCCGATTTTAATGTCTCGTTTAGTCGAGCGGGTGTGATAAACCGCGCCGCACGCGCAAACGATATCGGTCTCTTGATAATCGGGATGAATGTCCGCCTTCATGTTCAAAAACGAGCGCAGAATCTAGCCGCGAAAGGGCAAATTCGCAAGTGAGGACGACATTAGGCGACCCGATCCTCGAGGCGTGGGAAGAGACGCGCGAAAAACATCGCCAGCGCGCCGCCATCCTTGACGCACAGGGAAAAACTGCGCGCACATTTTCTGCAATTGAGGAGCGCGCCGAGCATTTTGCGGCCGAGCTGAAAGCGATTGAGCCGGGCAAAGTCGTCGCGATCCAAATCGGCAACCATCCGGATTGGGCATCGCTATTTCTGGCCTGTCTCCGGAGGAAACTTGTCGTTCTGCCACTGGAACAGACGATGAGCGAGGAGCAAAAACAAAGCGCGTTTGAAATCTGCCACGTTGTAGCTGCCGCCGTCTCCGGCGGCAGAGACGTGCAAATCCTTCCAGAGACAGCGGCAGCTACAAGAGATGCCACGGCGAGCGATTGGGACAACGATCGGCCCTCACTACTGAAACTGACTTCGGGGACCACGGCTGCGCCGCGCGCGATCCGTTTTCGTAGCGAACAGTTGCTGGCCGATTGCGAGAACATTTGCGAGACGATGGGCATCAGCCAGCGCGACTTGAACTTTGGCGTCATCCCAATTTCGCATTCCTACGGCTTTAGCAATCTGCTTACGCCCCTCATCGCACGCGGGGTTTCGCTTGCCCTGAGTAACGATCGGATGCCGCGAGCGATCATCGACGGCCTCGCCGCGACTCGCGCGAACGTTTTTCCGGGAATGCCGGTTTTCTACCAGTCGTTTTGCGAAATGAGCGAGCCGCCATCTTTGCCGGATTTGCGGCTTTGCATTTCGGCCGGAGCCCCTCTGCCGCCGGAAACAGCGCAAGGCTTTTCCGGAAAATTCGGACGCGAGATCCACTCCTTCTATGGCGCATCCGAGTGTGGCGGAATTTGTTACGTCCATAAAGCGCAGCCGGTTCCGGGATTTGTCGGCCAGGTGATGTCCGGAGTTGAGATTGAACGGGTCGATCGCGACAATCCGGTCTCGCTCATTCGGGTGCGAAGTCGCGCAGTGGCTGCCGGGTACTTCCCTGAGCCGAATGAAGGCAAACTGGGCCACGGCGTTTTTGTCCCGGATGACTTGTTGGAAAAAACGCAGGGCGGTTATCGGATCGTCGGACGCAGCTCAGACTTGATCAACGTTGCCGGCAAAAAAGTGCATCCAGCGGAAGTGGAAGCTGAAATCTTGAGCTGCCAGGGAGTGCGAGCGGCGATCGTTTTCGGCCGCCAATCCGAGCGTCGGAATGAAGAGATCGCCGCCTGCGTTGTAGCGAAAGGCTTGAGCGAGAGGGAATTGCTCGCGCATTGTCGGGCGCGGCTCAGTAGTTGGCAGGTGCCGCGCCGCATTTATTTCGTCGAGGCGATCCCAGTAAATGAGCGCGGCAAAACCAGCCGGCGCGAGCTGGTAAAGCGATATCCGGTCACTCGCTAGCACAAGTTGAGAGAGAAAACGCTTTTCATTTGCGGAGAAGCATAAATTGTTAGACTCAGCGCGTTGGCAGCAGGACATTTCTTGCGGCGGGGCGCCTGTTTCCCAGTGAAAGAATCTACTGCTTGGACTACTATAAAACGCGAAGAGCGCATTCTGGTTCTAGAGCCAGACGAATCAATGCTCTCGTCAATTTTGAGCGCGTTGCACGAGGTTGCGCCGGAAGCGGTGGTGGATGTGGCCCACGATCTGGAGGAGGCGCATCGCATTACCGCAGATGAGCCGGTTGAGCTGTTCGTGCTCGACCTGGATGCTGCATCCGATTCAGCTCTTCTGGGGGATTTGCGGGCCAGCCATCCAAAGGCGGAGGCCATATTTTTGACGTCTGGGCACCTCGCTTCGCCGCCCGAGGAATCGGAGAGGATGGGGGACGTTCATTTCCTGGAAAAGCCATTTTCGGATTCGGATTTCAGGAACTTGGCGCAAAACCTCTTGTGGCCCGGCGGAGATGTTCGGCCCGCGCAACGGCCGCGCATCCTGGTGATCGACGACAGTCTGATGCTATTAGGTTTCGTCGAGGAGATTCTGACCGAAGCAAACTATCAAGTCGTCACCGCAGGAACAAGCCAAGAGGGATTGCAAGCGGCTCGCCAACAGAAACCTGATTTGATCCTGCTCGATTATTTGCTGCCTGATTTGCCAGGCGATGAGCTTAGTCAGCGCTTGAGCGAAGATGAGTCGACTGCCCACATCCCAGTCCTTTTCATGTCGGGGTTCGGCACTGAGTTGGAAGGTGCGCAAGCCAGATCAGAGAATGTCTTGGGAATTTTGCATAAACCGTTTACTTCTGATTCACTCTTGAAAGTCGTCGAGGAAAACCTATCGCGCGAAGAAGGTGCAGAGCCGGCAATGCGCTCGGAATTTACCAATGTGGTCAGTCCGGGAGGCGAGGAGACCTCGGTAGTCACTTTTTCGCCGCTCTGGAACGAACCGGCACCCGTCTCGTCGCAGGAAAACGAGCAAACGCACAGCGGTTTTGACGAATTGGACTTCCCCTCGCAACCCCAGCCGGCGCTTTTCGAATCCGGTGCGTTGGAGAACGTCTATTTTTCCGGTGATACGGGGTTCTTTTCCTTCAGTCGCGCGCTAAGAGTTATCGGTCACGAAAAGTTGACCGGCACACTCCGTTCTGCCGGGACCAGGGAAAACATCGACCTTCACGCTCGCGAAGGAAAGGTCGTGCTAGTGACGACCCGCGATGCCGAGGGTTACTGCGCCGAAGCGCCGGTGACGCTGGTAAACATCGATCCCGACCGCGTCGCTGCGGCGCGAGAGACTCAAACTCAAACCGGTTGCCCGTTGTTCATCACTCTGGTACGGGAGGATTTGATTTTGCGCGATCCGGCGCTGCAATTGGTCCAGCATTATGGGCAAAAACTTTTCGCGCAACAATGGAGCGCACCGAGAGTGCGATTCGCCTTTGAGCAAACAAGCGAGCTGCCCGATTTCACCAACGACATCCCCGCCGAGGATGACATCGAGCATTGGATGTTAAGCACATTGCGCTTTGTCCAGGCGCAGGATGTTGCCGACGAAGCCAATTATGATCCGGCCTGGATTCCCGCTTATACGCGCGATGGTTTTGAGCGTATCCAAAAACTTCGGCTTACTGTGGCCGAAGCACAATTTGCCTCGCAGTTCGACGGCACTCGTTCCATCGCCCAGATCGCGCGCAATCTTCGGCTAGATTTGAAATTCGCCCGCTTGACCCTCTTCCGCTTCGTGGAGCTCGAGATTGTCGAATGCTGGCCCCCGGCTGATTCCGAAAAGGCGGAGCGCGGGAGCGTTTTCAAACGACTGGGCCGGTCGATAGGGATCGGGGAGTAATTCTTACCTGCCCAGGGACGCGCGATGAAAGGGAACGTTCTCGTCATCGATATCGGTGGCACTCACCTCAAACTGCTGATGTCGGCGAAGAAGAAATTGAAATTCGATTCCGGACCGGACATGACGCCGCGCGATTTCGTAAGGAAGTTTCACGAGACCACGACGGAGCTAAAGTTCGCCACCGTTTCCATCGGGTTTCCTTCGGTTGTGCGCGACGGCAAGATCGTCAAGGACCCGAAACATCTCGGCAAAGGCTGGGTCGGGTTCAACTTTAGTCGCGCCCTGAAAAAGCCCACTCGGGTCATAAACGACGCCGCGATGCAGGCACTCGGCAGTCATATTCGCGGCCGCATGCTTTTTCTGGGGTTGGGTACAGGGTTGGGCGCGGCGCTGGTTTGGGCGAATAATCTTTTGCCGCTTGAGCTCGGTGATCTGCCTTACCGCGATCATCGCAAAATTGAAGACTGGCTCGGCATAGACGGGCTGGAGCACCTCGGCGAAAACGCGTGGCGCGAGGAAGTGCTTTATTGCGCGACCCAGCTGAAGCTCTCTTTCGTCGCCGATACCGTTGTCCTCGGTGGAGGCAACGTGAAAAAGATGAAGCAATTGCCGCACGGAGTGAAGAGAGGCGATAACCGCAACGCATTTCTCGGGGGGTGTCGTTTGTGGGAAACCGATCGCAAAACTGGAAAACCGCGTTGGCGAATTTTGTAAGACCACTGCCCTTCGGAAGAAGGGAATATGAATAGGATTACGGGTAGGAATAAGAGCCCCATTTCGGAGCTTCCATAATTAGCGCGTTTTCAGCGAGCGCGTGCCGCAATCTTATCGGCAAGGTAAGTAGCGAAATAACCGTGATAGCGTGCTTGCAACTCCGGCTGCTGCCAATCTTTCCCGGTAAGAGTGCGGCGGCAATTGGGCGAGCCGCATTTGCATTCCATTTCGTAGCTGTCGTCGTCCGTCATGCACCAGTCATGAGTCAGTTCTTCCTCGGCGCGAATATCGCGAATGCCGACGAAGATAATGTTACCGCGCAGGCCGAGGTTGGCGTCGCAGGAATGGTTACTGTAGAGCATGGAACCCTCCCGTTCCTCTTGTGTAACCGGAGCGATGAATAAATCGTCGCCAATCTGGATCTCCACCGGGCCAAGCCGGCGCGTTACTTCGCGTTCCAGAAAGTCGCGACTGACGATGTGACCGCCCTTGATCATCACGATCTCGCCTTTGGCAATATCGGCGACAGCAAATAGCCCTTTTCCATGAATTGGACTTTGCCGCACTTCGGTTTTGGGCGAGCGCCAGGAAAGAGGAGTTTCGTTCACAGAGTTGGGGTTACATCAATGGCGACGATGCTAAAAAGAAATGGACCGTGTGATCTCTCAAGATTGGGCATAGAGGAAAATATAAAAACTTGACGGGATGCTTTGGCGCGCTTTTCACCGTGCCAGCGGTAGCAGATTTTTTCGCGAACGACGGCAGGGTGCTCGGATGTACCTCAGTCGGCGGTCGGTCAAAAGTTAAAGCCGGGCTGGGTGCGCGCTTGCTGTTGCGACGCGTCGGGCGCATTCGGGTTCACTTCGCCGGGAACGGTCTCGCGCGTTTTCGCTGCCTCACCGCCGTTGAATTCTTCATTGGTAGCGCAACCGCTAAAGGCAACCATTCCGCAGGCGAGGAACGCGAAATACCACCTTTTCACGGTAAGATAACGTCCCGCCAGGCGCCGGTTGGTCAAACCGAAATCGTTTCGTTGGTAGCACAATAGATTTCGAAAAGGGCGCTGCTAATTTCGGCCAGACGTTTTTGGGTGAGAATGAGATACTCATGCAGGCCGTATTCGAAGATGTCGCCTATCGTAGCAAAATCGAGATCGTAACGTAAGCGGCCGGAAAGACGTTCTGCTTCGTTGGTGTAATTCGTCTCGGGCGAGCCGGAAATGCGATGGAGGGCAGCATCAAGGGAGTCGACGCTGAAGCGGATGGACCGGGGAAATTCGGGATGGGCGATCAGAAATTCCGCTACCTTCCAGGGGGCGACCTGGCCGACGTAAATCTTGCGGTAAGCCTCGAGCGCGCTGCACGATTTCAGGACCGACATCCATTGGACGGTATCGATGTTGCCGCCGACTTTTTCTCCTGAAGGCAAGAGGAGATGATATTTGACGTCGAGAATGCGGGAGGTGTTGTCGGCGCGTTCGAGAAATCTTCCGATGCGAATGAAATCCCAGCCTTCGCTGTGTGTCATGGTCGCATCGGCGATTCCCTGGATTAGATGTGAGCCGGTAATAATGCGTCGGAAAAATTCATACGGACTCAGACGCAGCATCTTTTTCCCGGTCTCGCCTTTGATGAAAAGGTAGAGACGATTGATGTGCTCCCACATTTCGCTCGAGATTTGTTCGCGCACCGTGCGGGCATTTTCGCGGGCGGCAGCCAGACAGGCGTAAACTGAGTTCGGGTTCTGGCGTTGCAGACAGACGAAATCGACGGCGGCCTGGCCATCGGGGTTTTGATAGAGCGAGGTGAAAAGCTCGTTTTCTTCCAGCGAACTGATGATCGGATTCCATTGCTGCTGAGTGTCGGGATCGTGCGTGTTTTCGAGATCGAGGAGCAATTGCAAATTTACGTCGGCGATGCGGGCATTATTTTCCGCGCGCTCGATGTAGCGGCTCATCCAGAAAAGGGAATCAGCGACGCGACTAAGCATACGAAGGTGGAGTAATGGAAAAGCGGGCGCTCGACACTGGCATCATGCCATTACTACCAAACTCCATCACTCCACGGTTTCTTCCTCTTCGAGCACCCAGGTATCTTTGCTTCCGCCGCCTTGCGACGAATTCACCACCAATGAACCTTCGCACAGCGCCACCCGGGTGAGCGCGCCGGGAATGATTTTGATTTTCTCACCCGATAAAATGTAGGGACGCAAATCAACGTGCCGCCCACGGATGACGCCTTCATCGAAGGCGGGCGAGCGCGAGAGCGGAATGATGGGCTGGGCAATGTAATTGCGCGGTTCCTCTCGAATGCGCGCCCGAAATTTTTCGCGCTCCGCCTCGGTGGAATGTGAGCCGACCAGCATGCCATAGCCGCCGCTTTCGTTGGCTGCCTTGACGACCAGCTTCTCCAGATTGTCTAAAATGAATGCGCGATCAGTTTCGTCCGCCGCCAGATAGGTATCGACGTTCGGCAGAATCGCCTCCTGATCGAGGTAGTAGCGGATCATTTTCGGCACGAAGTGATAGATGACTTTGTCGTCTGCGATGCCGGTGCCGATGGAATTCGCCAGACTGACATTCCCCTTGCGATAGGCGTCGACCAATCCAGGAACGCCAAGTCCCGAATCTTTCCGAAAAACCTTCGGATCAAGAAAATCGTCATTAATTCTGCGATAAATAACGTCGACCGGCTGCAGGCCTTTGGTCGTGCGCATAAAAATTTTTTCATTGCGCGCAATGAGATCTCGGCCCTCGACAATTTCGATTCCCATGGAGCGCGCCAGGAACGAATGCTCGTAATAGGCCGAGTTGTGGATGCCCGGCGTAAGGAGCACGACGGTGGGATTCGTTTTCCCTGCCGGCGCGATATAACGCAGAACATTGAGGAGCTCCTGGCTGTAATCTTCCACTGGCCGGACACGGTGTTGCGCGAACAGATTTGGAAAAACCCGGCGCATAACCTGGCGGTTTTGGATGACATAGGAAACGCCGGATGGGCAGCGCGCATTGTCTTCCAGCACGAGAAAATTACCATCGCGATCGCGGACCAGATCGGTGCCGCAAATGTGGATGTAGATATTTTGCGGCACACTGAAGTGCATGAACTCCGGACGGAAGTGCGCGGCCTGCCAGACGTAATCTTTCGGAATCACGCCATCGCGCAGAATGGATTGGCCGTGATAAATGTCGTGCAGAAAAAGATTGAGCGCGGTAATTCGCTGCTCCAGGCCCCGCTCGATCTTTTTCCATTCCTCTCCCGAAATAATTCGTGGGATGAGATCGAATGGGAAAATCCGCTCGGTCCCCTGCGCATCGCTGTAAACCGTGAAGGTGACGCCCTGGCGCAAGAGAGTGAGCGCGGCCAGGTCACGCTTGCGATCGAATTCTCCTTCCGTCAGCTCGGTGAAACGTTGCAGCAACCGCTGGTAATGAGGCCGGGCCTGGCCCGGCGCAGCAAACATCTCGTCGTAAAATTCGCCCGTATCGTAGCTGGCGAAGAATTCGGTCACGAATTCAGTTTGTCGCCGCCTCTATGCCGCGCAAACAAAAAGGAGTGGTTTGCCCTATAATGGGGCGCGTTGCACGCGAAGTGGCGGCCCGAATGCGCTTTTGCCGGTGTGTGAAAGAACATCCCGCAAAAATGGCGCGGTTCGGCTCACCCGGTTTTTTGCGACCTGCTCCGGCGTCCCGGTGGCAACGATCTCACCGCCAGCCTCGCCGGCTTCCGGACCGATATCGACAATGTAATCCGCTTCCGCGATTACGCTCAGGTTGTGCTCAATCACGATGACGGTATGACCGTCGTCTACCAGCCGATGCAGCAAGTTCAGCAGCAATTCAACATCAACCATGTGCAACCCAATCGTCGGTTCCTCCAACAGATAGAGCGTCGATTTCGGTTGGCGCATTTTACGGATCCGCTCGTTTTGCGCGCGGCCAATCCCGCGGGTCAGCTCGGTCGCGAGCTTCAGTCGTTGCGCTTCGCCACCGCTCAAAGTTGGGCTTGGCTGTCCCAGCTTCAGATAACCGAGTCCGGTATCGACCAGCAGTGAAAGCGATCGGGCGATCTTGGGGTTGGCTTTGAAAAATTCGGCCGCTTCTTCGATCGTCATTTCCATCACGTCCCCGATCGATTTTTCATGATAAAGAACTTCGAGCGTCTGGGCGTTGTAACGTTTCCCGCCGCAATCTTCACAGGGCACATAGGTGCTCGGCAGAAAATTCATCTCCAACTTGATCATGCCCTGGCCTTTGCACGACTCGCAACGGCCGCCCTCGGCGTTGAAGGAGAACCGGCTCGGGCTGTAACCGCGCATACGCGCAACCGGGACTTGTGCGTAAAGATTGCGAATCTCATCGAAGACCTTGATGTAGGTTGCCGGGGTCGATCGCGAGGTTTTCCCGATGGGTGATTGGTCGACTTCGTAAACCGCATCGATCGCCTCCATCCCTCCAACTCGCTCGAACAGCTCGCCGGGACGTTGACGTTTTCGAGTTAATTGCTCACGTACCGCCGGTAAAAGGACATCGCCCATCAAGGTGGATTTGCCGCTGCCGGAAATTCCGGTGATAACCGACAAGCGAGCGACGGGAAATTTCACCTCGATGTTTTTCAGATTGTTCGCCCGCGCATTCCTGATCTCGACCCAACCCGCAACATTGTGCAAGCTTCGCCGCGATTTGCGAATGGGATGGCAGAGCGGCGTTTTTAGACAACGTCCGGTCTCGGAATCTTTCGCGCCCTCGATCTCGCGCAGCGATCCACTGACAACCACTTCGCCGCCGTGTGTCCCGGCGCGCGGGCCGAGATCGATGATGTGATCAGCGCGCCGCATCGTTGCTTCGTCATGTTCGACAATGACGAGCGAGTTCCCTTTTGCGCGCAACGCGGTCAGAGTCTCGAGCAGCCGCACATTATCGCGCGGATGCAAACCAATGGTTGGCTCATCCAGCACGTAGAGAACACCGCGCAAATTCGAGCCGAGCTGCGCCGCCAGGCGAATCCGCTGCGATTCTCCTCCACTTAAAGTCTTGGCCGATCGACCTAACGACAAATAGCCGAGACCGACGTTGTCCATGAATCGAAGCCGCTGCACGATTTCCGGAATCAATTCGCTCGCGATGGTTTTTTGTTTTCCACGAAATTTTAGCCGCCCGATTTGTTTGGCAGCGGTAGCGGCCGAAAGGGCCGTAAAATTGTCGATCGTCATGTTTTGCACGCGCACGTGACGCGCGATCGCGTTCAGACGCGAGCCATGGCAAGCCGGGCAGATCTGCGCTTCACTTTCTTCGATCCATTCCGATTCACGTTCGGCAGCAAGCTCATTTTCAAGGACGGACTCGCCATCCTCGCTTTCACCGACTTGCAGCGATTGGTTCCAGATTTCGCCGAAGCCGCCGCATTCTTCGCAAGCACCGTGCGGCGAATTGAATGAGAATAATCGCGGATCGAGTTCTTCGAAGGCGCGCCCGCAACTCGGACAACTCATTTCCGTGCTCATGACCGTGATTCGATTTTTCGCATTGATGAGACGGGCGGTGCCGCGACCAATCTCGAGCGCGCGCTGGCTGAGATTTCGCGCCTTAGCGATCCGCTTCTTGTCAATCACACCGACAACGACATCGATGGTGTGTTCCTTGAATCGCTCAAGCCTGCGAAACCGCTCCACCGAAACGAACTGCCCGTCGACGAAAAGGGTGTCGAATCCGTTGCGCTCCGCCCAACGCGCGACATCGGTGTGGAACCCCTTGCGCGCTTTTACCAGCGGCGCCAGCACCTTGAGTGGACCACGGCGGGCCGCCGTCTCCACTTGTTTCACGATTGCTGCCAGAGTCTGTTTTTCCACTGGCAGATTGCAATCCGGACAGAATTGCGTGCCGGTTTTCGCGAAGAGCAACCGTAGGAAATGATAAACTTCCGTCACCGTCGCGACGGTTGATTTCCCGCCCCCGCGTGTGACACGCTGCTCAATCGCGACGCTCGGCGGCAACCCTTCGACCAGATCAACGTCGGGCTTTTCCAGTTGCTCGACGAACTGTCGGGCGTAAGGCGACATACTGTCGAGAAAGCGGCGCTGGCCCTCCGCGAACAAAATGTCGAAAGCGAGCGTCGATTTTCCTGACCCACTCAGGCC
>WNFW01009156.1_pt1 | contig 11189 bp, 12 predicted proteins | sample 5400131 | NCBI WGS metagenome assembly WNFW01 (sample SAMN13153362, study PRJNA577476) | soil metagenome | isolation source: 20 cm soil or saprolite under grassland replicate 1 | place: USA:California | collected 2016-06-15
GACCACCCCAGGAGCGCGGTCCACTCCGGGATATGGACGCGCAGGACAATCTCCGAGGCGAGCCAGGCAGCCGAGCCCAGCAGGAACAGCGCGGACTGCAGGTAGTAGAGGCCGTAATAGATGAATTCGGCTTTTTCCAGCAGGCTCAACCGAGGCGATCGGAGGATGGTGAGGAACCATTTGTTGACGTTGTAGCTGTGCCCCTCTGCCCAGCGCATCCGCTGGCGGGCCAGCCGCCCGAAGGTCGCGACACACTCGGCGGGTGTCTCCGCATAGGGCGTGTAGACGACCTTGTACCCTTTCGCGTAAAGACGAAGGGTGAGCTCCCAGTCTTCGGTGAGACTGCGGCCCCAACCCAGCTCGCGCAAGAGTCCCGCCCGGATCATGTAGGCGGTACCGGCGATCATCTTCATCGAGCCGAGCACCTGCTGGAAAGGACGCTCGATCATGTAGCTGCCGGCGTACTCCGTGCGCACCGCGGCCGTCAGCCAGCTCTCGTTCTTGTTCAGAACGTGCCATTGGTAGCTTTGTACGGCCCCGACCTCGGGAATGGGGCGAGGTCGAGGATTGCCCTGGCTGTAGAAGTGGTAGAGCAGATCCCGCAGGACATCCGGGAACGGCACGGCGTCGGCATCGAAGATGGCGACGAATTCGGTTCGCGGGTCCATGGCACGCAGGGCATATGTCAGCGCGCCGCCTTTGAAGCCATCCCTCGTGTCGCGGTGGATGATCGTGAAGCGATCGACCTGCTTCCAGGGTTCGAGAATCCCCATTGACCCGTCCGTGGAGTCGTCGACGAGGATGACCTCATAGTTCGAGTAGTTGAGCCTCGCACAGGCCTCGAGCAAGCGTCCAACGACACCTTTTTCGTTGTAGGTCGCGATGTGAATCGAGACAAACGGCTCGTATCCGAGCGGCAGCCACTTGGTGCGATTGCCGTCGGAATGCTGGTTGGCGGTCCAGCCGCGACGGGCAATCCGTACCAGGTCGCTGAGGCCCTGCTTCTTTCCGGATCCATTCCTGTCGTGGCCGGGACCAAAGAAGCCGAGTAGGAGCATCGTCGCGGTGGCCAGGTAGTACTTGAGGGAGTAGGCGAAGAAGAACGCGCCCATCCCGAGGGCGACCAACGCCAGCTCGAGACCAAGCCAGTTGAGAAGGCTCGCGTTGCCCGCTGTAGCCAGCGCGATGCCGGCCGACGTGCCGCGGACGATGGCAAAGAGGGGAAGCGCCGCGACCAGAATGGTGATGAAGACGAGCAGGCCGATCAGCCCGCTCCAGAGCCGCTCGCTGAGCGGCCGAGAGCGCAGGCTCGTGCGCGAGCTAATGGCGTCGGAATCGGGCAGTGAGCGGCGAGAAGCGAGCCCCACGGGGACCCACGCTATGGCGTCCGAATTACGGGTTGGCTAGCGTCCGTCCAAAAATTGCAACCGCCCTGTTACAGGCGGTCGACAGGCTTCCGCGATCGCGCCCAGGAACCGTTCATCCTGCGGGTGAAGCAGCGAAGAATTCCGCCAGAACCGGTGCGAGCGCCTCAGGGTGAACGTCGTGAGTCTGACCCTCCAGCGTCCGCAGCCTGGCGTGTGGGATCGCCTTACTGAGCGTCTTGGCCGTCTCAAGCATGAATGGGGCACCGCTGCCACCAGTCATCACCAGCGTGGGCACCCGAACGCGAGCAGCCCGTTCAATTGGAATCGAGCCGTCTTTGCCCATGATGGCGGTATGGTCATAGGCAAGTGTCGGGGCAATGGCCTCCATCCCGCCCCAGAAAGGCGCATGCCGCATCCCTTCAATCTGGGCGGCGGGCATTCCGACGTATGCCATGAAAAGGGCAACCGCGTCACCTCGGCGATTGGACGCCAGGGCTTCGGTAAGGTTCTTGATGTACGTGCCCCAGGCCTTCTGAGCCTCCGGATCGTCGTTGTAGGGGACTTCGTACATGGCGAGCTTCTTGACCTTGTCACCCAGTTTGACGGTTGCCTCTAAAGCCAGACACCCGCCTGATGAGTGACCATAGAGAAAGGCGTAACCTCCCGCGTTGTCGATCAGGGCGTCGATATCTTCGATCTCGCGGTCCACGGCATAGGGTTTGGTGTCACCACTGTCCGCCCTGCCCCGACGGTCATACGCATAGACGGTGAAGTGCTGCGCGAGAAGCCTCGCGAGTTCAGGCTTCGAGCCGTCCGATCGGGTGCTCATGGCGCCATTCACCAAGATCAATGCCGGGCCGTGGCCCTGCTGGTCGAACGCGATCGTGGTTCCATCCTTTGACTTGAGTGTGGTCATCATCGTCTCCTCACTACACGAATGTTACGGACATGCACACCCATACTGACCACGCCTCTCGCCTGAAATCATCGGTGCCGGTCCTCGTGAAAAAGGTAGGTCCAGACCCGCGGCGGAACCAAGGGCCCTTACTCGGTTCGTTCACGGCATCGTGCTCATTTCAGCCGTCTCGGCGCTTGGGAACCGTAGCCCCGGGCAGAAGTAAGGGGCTACCCGGTTCGTTTCACGGGTGGCATGACTCGTCGAGTCTTCCGTGTCGTGAGGCTGTTCACTGGACCCCTTCTGTTGATCTGCCTCGGTCTCTTCGCTGCTTACGGCTGGCTCCAGGCGATGCAGACCGCACGCGCTTATCGCGTTGCGCCGATGTGCACTACGCAATCAGATCCACTTAAGGACAACTGCATCACGGTCCTACCCGCGACGCTTGCCACCGTCCATTTTTCCACGTCAACTGGTTCGACCCGCGCTTACCTCCGGGTAAGAGTGGGTGCAGTTGAGCTCGCCGCCGACCTCGACTCCGTGTCATCGGGCGACAAGAATCTGCTTCAACCGGGCGCCGCGCTGAGCGCTTCCGTCTATCAACAGCAAATCACAGCGATCGACGTCTACGGCCATCGCTGGCTGTCCTCGGCCAACCCAACCGTCGAAGAGTCCCGCGACGGCATGGTCGCCCTGCTCATGCTGGGTCTCGGCACGCTTGGACTGGTGCTGGCGCTGTTTGGTGGAGGGTGGTTGGCGGCGGTGGGGATGCATTTCGCAACCGCTCAACCTGCAGTCGCGTCGCCCGAACTGAGCCCGGTAAGGGTAGGCACGATCTATCCGTTAACGGTCCGACCACGATCGGCCTTTCGGCCAAAGCTTCTACTTATCGTTCCGGCCCTTGCCGTTGGTGCTGTGCAGTTGTACCTCCACACTCGCTTCCAGGGTGTCGGTCTGGTAATCGCCGCCAGCGTCATGCTGCTTCTGGCCTGCAGCTTTGGGCTGCGGTGGCGTTATTTGCGGACCGCCAGGATGTTCGTGGACGACTTCAACGTTGGCCAATCGGGACTGTTTGTGTCCAGTCGCACCGTCCCCAGGAGTGAGGTGGCCCGAATTTTCATTTGTGCCGTGACCCAGCCGCGGGGGCCGGTGTCCCATCGGGTCCTGGCCCTGGACCGAAATAGCGGCGCGCTGGTCAGGGTTACCGGTGAAGACTTCTCAATGGACGAGGTCACAGCAGTGGCCCATGACCTCGGCGTTCCGATTGAGGGCTCCTGGGACCAAACCTTCACCCCGAGTCAGCTTCGGTCTGGGTTTCCGGCGGCCGCTGGGTGGTTTGAAGCCCACGCGCAGCCCATTGGGGTTGGGCTCGGAATCGCGCTCTGCCTGAGCGTGACCATTTGGCTCCTCACGGCCCACTAAGAGAAGGAAAACCCCCAACTTTCGAGGAGCTGTCGAAAACGACTGGTTCCAGAGAGCGGGAGACGGGACTCGAACCCGCGACCATCTACTTGGAGGGCAGATGCTCTACCAGCTGAGCTACTCCCGCATGCCGAGCAAATTCTAGCTTGCTAACTGCAAATGGGTGGCTTGATCCAACCCTGGGTTCTGTGGCAGCCGCCCGGCAAAGGCCTTGCCTAGGAAAGTCGCCGCGAATTCCTCGCTCGGGATGCGGTACTTGAGGAAAACGTTTTGTCAAAGGGTCGAGCGTCAACGTTTCCGAATAGCCCAGTTCCGGAAGATCCCTAGACGGTATCAGGAGGCAGAAGTCGTGAATGCGCCGATCCGGTCTCAGCAATACCAGCGGCACCCACAGACCGCCATCAACGAAGAAGTGCGGTTGCTTGACGTCGAAATGAATCCGCCGAGTCTCATTGAAGGCAGCGGCGCGGATATGAATCCCGGCGAACCGCTGGATGCCCAAGTGGTGCACGAGAAGGGTCACCGGATCGAGGCGTACACGGTCTTCCACAACGGTGATTCCATCGCCGCCCGCACGTTCTAACTCCGCCGCAACCCACAAGGTCCCCAGACCGGAAATACTGAAATTACCCGCCCTGGGGCCGGGAGTGGCGGAATTGGTCGCAGCCAGCCAGGAATCGAAGCGATCCACTCGGCGAGGCCCTCAACGTCGACTGCAAAACGAGACCATATGTCGTCGGCAGACCCGCCAAAGTTCGCAATGAACCGATAAGACTCGATTGCGTGTGAGACGGTGCGCGGTCAGCGCTCGCGGAATTCGCGTTCCGGGATCAAGTAAAGACGGCGGTAGAGCTGATCATGCGGGGGTGGCACATGCACCATGGCAAGGTAGCCGCCGGACAGATGGTGAAGGTCCTCGACGGCGATCTCCTCGGTAACGATGGCGTCTGGGCTGACATGACGGCAACCTTTGACCTGTATTGGGACCGTCAGCAGGCTCCGTAGCCGCCGGAGATAGAGGTCGACCCCTCTGTCGATCAGCGGCCGGGCGACTGTGGCAGAACGGCTGGCGGCCGCAGCCAAGGCCACGCCGAGCAGATCTTCGGCGATTGGCCCAAACTGCGCCGTCGTAAGCTCGCTCCTCCAACTCGGGCGTCGGGGCGGTTTGAGCGGGTTTCGCACCTGTCAGCCTCAGGACAGGAACGGGGGTGCCTACCGCGAACCTGCGATCAGGCTACGGGCGATCGTCGATCCAGGCCTCGCCTTCGGTGTAGACCTCTTTCTTCCAGATTGGCACCGTGTGCTTCAGCTCGTCGATCAGCCACTCGGCGGCGTCGAACGCCTCACCGCGATGGGAGGCCGCCACCGCGATCACCACGCTGACCTCTCCAACCTTCAGGGTCCCGATCCGGTGCACCACGGCGACATCCGAGATCGGCCACCGCCGGCGTGCCTCCTCCGCGAGGTCTTCCATCTGCTTATTGGCCATCGACCCATAGGCCTCATAGACCAGGGCCCGAACCTGCTTGCCACGCGAGTGCTCGCGCACGATGCCCTGGAACAGCACCAGTGCCCCATCCGCGTCGCTCCGGATCCCCTGCGCAATGGCCATGGGGTCGAGGGGCTCCTCGCGCAAGGCCACGACACCACGCCGCTCGCCGATGGCGCCTCCACTCACGGGCGGAATGACGGCCAGCTCGTCACCCTCCTTCAGGGGGTCATCCCAACCCGCGTACTCCGAGTTCACCGCACACCGGAAGGAGCGGGGAAGCGGGCCCAGGTCGTATTGCGTGCTCAGCTGGCTCCAGGCGTCGGCCGCGGTCGCCCCGGCCGGCAGGGCCAGATCGATATTCGGCTGCCCGACCAGCTCGCGGGGCTTGGCGAAGAGCACCACGCGTACCTTCATGGCGTCATGATACGGCCGCCCGTTTGGGGAACTTGGGAACCAATATCTTCTCGACCCGCAGTTCGCCCTCGAACGCCAGCCGCGCGATCGACCGCTCGGTGCCGCCGAACTGCGGACGCGTCGCCGTCCCCGGGTTGATGAAGCGGGTCCGCCCGACCACCTCGTCGCGGAAACGGTGGGTGTGGCCGTGGATCACGACATCGAATCCAGCCGCCCAGCGCGCCCGCTGCTTGTCGAGGTCGTGGACCATGCCGAGACGCCAGCGTCCGATCGTGCCCTCGATCGTCGTGGGATACCGGGAGTCGCTGGGCGCATTGCCGTTGACGACCACGAGGCGCCCCAGGCGCCGCAGCCCGTCGAGAACGTCAGCGCTACCCCAGTCGCCGGCATGCCAGATCTCATCGACACCGGCGAATTCCTTCGCGACGTAGGCCAGCAGCGCCTCGACGTCGAAGCTCCCCTGCGTGTCGGACAGCAGTCCGATCCTCATCGAAACAAGTCGGTCGCCGGATCTCGCAGCATTGTTTGCACGCGGCCGTCGCCCGCGAGTGACGCACCCCGGACCAGGGCAACCGGGAGCCGGTCCAGCTTGCCCATCACCAGCTCCGCCGCGGAAGCGAGCTCATCGACGACCGCCAGCTCGGTGCCCTGTAACTCATAACCGTCTGGGTCCTCCCGGCCTCGGTAATCACGCATCGCCACAACGCCGGCCGCGCCGATGGCGACGTTGACCTGTCCTTCGCGCCATGGCCGGCCGAAGCTGTCGGAAATCACGACGCCGACCGCGACACCGGACAAGGCCTGGAGACGCGCCCGCAGCCGCCGGGCCGACTCGTCGGGGTGCTCGGGAAGCAACACGACCATCTCCTTGCCCCCGGTATTCGATCGATCGACGCCGCTGTTGGCACAGATGAAACCATGTCGCGTTTCCGTAATCAGGACGCGCGGAGCCTCACGGACAATCCGCACCGACTCAGACAGTATGACCTCTACATGACGCGGGTCGAAGCCGATACGCTGCCCGATCTCGGTTGCCCGAGCGGACGGGTGCACCCCGTCGAGTGACACCACGCGGCCTTCGGCTTTCGAGACCACCTTCTGGGTGATGACGACGACATCGGCCGCCTCGAGAGACATGCCAAGCCGGGCGACGGCGTCCGCGATGAGATCAGCCAGCGGGGCGCCGTTGACGATCTCGGGGAGTCCGGATATGGGATAGATCGAGACCGCACTCAAGCGTGCGGTGGCGTGCCCGCAAGCGCCCGATCCGCGACGCCGAGCTCATGAAGCAGGCGGCGCGTCGCGGTGTCGCGGGGTAACTGCATGAAGGCGACGACGTCGTCGGGCCGGTCGAGGTCGTATCGGAGCCCCTCCACGTCCCTCACCTCGAAACTGCGGTTGGCGCGCCGGGCCTCGGCCTGGTGCAGGCTGAAGCTATCCTCGCCGAAGCGCAGCGTGATGGCGTGCGGCGGCACGAGGCGCAGCCCGTTGGTTCCGAGGCGCTGGCGATCAGGTGCGAGCAACACTTCGATTTCCGGCCGGTAGGTACACAGATCGGACAGCTCCTGCGGCGTCACCGCGGGAACGTCACCAGGGATCGTGAGCGCAGCCGTGAAGCCTCGCTCCCAGGCGGCGGCGAACCCCTGTCCCACCGCCGCACTCTGACCCTGGCCAACGCGGTCGATCAGCGGTTCGAGGCCGAAGCGACGCCCTTCTTCGAGGATGTCCGGGTCTTCCGAAATCACGAACCGCCCATACGTCGTGAGGGTCGATACCGCCGTAAAGACCTCGCGGGCCATCACGCCGGCCAGCCGTTCGCGCTCGGGCTCGCTCAAGAGCGGCTCCAGCCGATGTTTGGCGCGGCGCGGTGATTTGACCGGGACGACGATGGCGAGGGTCACGCGGCCGCCGGTTCCCTCAACAGGTTCACCGCGGTTGAGGCGACGTCGCGAGCCGAATCGACGTCATCGAGCATCGTCGGCCGCACGGCGATCCGGTAGCCGATGGCCGCGATCGCCGGGGCCAGCGCCGTGTCCGCGGTGTCGAGGACAAAGCCGGTCGCGAGGTCCTGGTATCGCTCCGCGACGCCGAGCGCATCCGGCCGTACGCCCTCCGCGCGCAACAGCTCAACGGTCGGTCCTTTGACGGCGCGGCCGCCGATGAGCGGCGAGATGGCTACGGTTTTCCCGCGGGCAGCGCGCAGCATCGCCCGCATACCGGGCACACGCAAGATGGGCTCGATACTGATGCTCGGATTGCTCGGCGCGATCAGCACGAGACGCGCCGCCTCGATGGCCTCGGCAACCCCAGGCGCCGGGCTGGCCTCCTCGAGCCCGGTCCAGTAGATCTCGTGGACCGCCGGCCGCCAGTGTTCGCGCACGAAGTACTCCTGGAAATGCAGATCGCCGGCATCGGTCTTGAGCCGCGTCTCGATCCGGGCATCGCTCATGGGAAGGATCCGGCTGCGGACGCCGAGCCGCTCGGCGAGTTCGTCGGTCACCCGATGGAGCGGGACGCCCGCGGCCAGCCGTCCGGTCCGATAGAGGTGCGTCGCCAGGTCACGATCACCCAGCTGGAACCAGGACCGGTCGGTGAGCATCGCGAGGGCCGCCTGGGCGGTGAAGGTGTCCCCTCGGATCCCCCAACCGCGCGACTCGTCGGCCACGCCGGCCAGCCAGTAGGTGACCGTGTCGAGATCGGGGGCGATATAGAGGCCGTGCCACCACATGTCGTCGCCGGTGTTCCCGATCACGGTGATCTCCTCCGGCGGCAGAATGCGTACCAGCCCCCGAAGGAATCGCGCTGCCCCGACGCCGCCCGCCAGGACGGCGACGGGCCTCGCACTCATTCAAGCATCATAGAAAACAATGTCACTCTTCCAGGCCCTGGTATTGGCCTTACTTCAGGGCGTCACCGAGCTCTTCCCGGTAAGCAGCCTCGGACATACCGTCATCCTGCCCAAGCTGCTGGGCTGGAATATCAACCAGGCTGATCCGACCTTCCTCGCCTTCGTGGTCCTGCTCCACGTCGGAACCGCGATCGCCCTGGCGATCTATTTCTGGCGCGACTGGGTCGCGATCGTCGGGGCGGTGTTCCGCAGCGTGGTCGACGGCCGGATGCACGGTACTGCAGAGGAACGCCTCGGCTGGAGGCTGATCGCGGGGACCGTCCCCGCCGGACTCGTCGGCGTCCTGTTCCAGAAACAGGTCCAGAGCCTATTTGCCAACCCCCGCGCGGCGGCCGCTTTTCTGATCGCGAACGGCGTCATCATGTTCGTCGGGGAGCGGGTTCGCCGCCGTGCCGCGGCGTTCGACGACGGCCGCACGAAGCTCGACGCCCTCCCGGTGCGAACCGCAGTTGGCATCGGTTCGGCGCAGATCCTTGCGCTGCTGCCGGGCATTTCCCGCTCCGGGAGCACGATGGTCGCCGGCCTGCTGGCCAACCTCACGCACGAGGGCGCTGCGCGCTTCGCGTTTCTACTGGCGACGCCCATCATTCTTGGCGCCGGCCTGCTAAAGATCCCGGACCTCTTCACCCCGGTCGCGTTGCCCCATCTCCCGGTCTACCTGGCTGGAGGCGTGATGGCTGGCGTGGCCGCCTTCCTGAGTGTCGCCTACCTCATGCGATACTTTCGGGTGGGACGGCTTGATCCATTTGCCTACTATTGCGCGGCGTTCGGGATCGTTTCCCTGATCCTGCTCAGCCGCTGACTTTCAGGAGGACGCATGCAAGATAACGCGCTGCAGAACAATCCGCTTGCCTTTTTCGCGGGCCTCGTGCTCTTCTTTGCTGGCCTCCTGGTCGCGCTCTTCTACCTCATCGTGCGGACCGCCACCGAGAGCACGATCCTGCCGGGACAGCATTTCCGGCCCAAGCACTTCATTTTGGCACTGGTCGTCGCGGCGGCCGGCGCGGTGCTCGCCTCCTTCGCCCGTCCGCGCGGATCGGGGATGTCCGATCGGACCAGCTTCAATCGCTAAGGCCGAGAATTAGCGCATGGCGCAGATCGGCTATGCGGCCATGCTCGAGCAGTTCCATCCGCGCGAGCTGGTTGATTTTTGCGCGAAGGCGGAGGCCGCGGGCTTCTCCGGGGTGATGGCGGCCGATCACGTCCAACCATGGACCCCGCAGCAGGGCAACGCTGCCTTTGTGTGGTCCTTCATGGCGGCGGCCGCCGAGCATACGCGTGGCGACATCGGACCCGGGGTCACTTGTCCCTCGTTTCGTTCGCATCCGGCGATCATCGCGCAGGCGGCGGCGACGATGGGCGCCATGTATCCGGGGCGTTTCTGGCTCGGCCTCGGCTCGGGCGAGGCGCTCAACGAGCACCTCGTGGCGGGCTACTGGCCGGAGGTCGCCGAGCGCATCAACCGCATGTTTGAATCGATCGAGATCATCCGCAAACTCTTTAGCGGAAAGGACGTGAAGCACAGCGGCGAGTACTACAAGATGGAGACGATGCGGCTCTGGACCATGCCGGAACAGCCTCCGCCCATCTACATCGCCACCGCCGGGCCGGTGACGGCGGAAAAGACCGGGCGTTTCTGCGACGGTCTCATCACCGTGGGCGCGCCCGAAGAAAAAATCGAGGGCGTCTTCCAGCGCTTCGAGAAAGGGGCCCGCGAGGCCGGGAAAGATCCATCGACGATGCCACGGATCCTCCAGCTCCACCTATCGTGGGCCCCTACAGAGGAGGAAGCGATGCGCAACGCGATGACCGAGTGGCCGAACGGCGGGATGAAGTTCCCCAAGGCCGACATCCGATCACCGAATGACTTCGCGCAAATGGCCAAACTGGTCCGGCCCGAGGACTTCCAGGGCCGCATGTTGATTTCCGCGGACCCGGACGCTCACCGTCGCGAGATCCAAAAGTTCATCGACCTCGGCTTCGATCGCGTCTATCTGCACAACGTCGGCCGCAACCAGCTCGAGTGGATTGACGTCTTCGCGAAACAGGTCCTCCCGAAGCTCCACTGAGGCGCGGCCGGCTCGCCCGGCGGCCATCGCCGCAGCGATCGACCTCGAGCTGCGCCGCTGTCGCAATCCGGCGCGGGCTCCCTTCGAGAAGGCGTACCTGAAGAGCGATCTCGAGTTCCTCGGCGTCGGACTTCCGCAAATGCGGCAAGTTCTCCGGGCGGTCAAGGAGGAGCATGGCGAACTCAACCGGCAGGGACTCCTGAGACTCGTCCGCGTGCTCTGGAAAACGTCCCTACTCGAGCGGCGGATGATGGTCGTCCTGCTTCTGGAAGCCTTCCAGCCGCTTCTCCAGCGGGCGGACATCGCCCTGCTGGAGCGATTGATCCGTCAATCGAAAACGTGGGCGTTTGTCGATGAACTAGCGATCGCGATTACCGGTCCGCTGGTAGAGCGCGACCCGGCGTTGCTCCGGGTTCTCGACCGGTGGGCGACGGACGCCGACTTCTGGGTTCGGCGCTCTGCCATGTTGGCCCTGCTCCGGCCTCTGCGACGCGGTCGTGGCGACTTTCCCCGCTTCGCGCGCTACGCCGATCGCATGCTCGAGGACCGCGAGTTCTTCATCCGCAAGTCGATCGGCTGGGTACTCCGCGAGACCGGCAAGCCACAGCCGGACACGGTCTTT
>WNFW01011618.1_pt1 | contig 11187 bp, 12 predicted proteins | sample 5400131 | NCBI WGS metagenome assembly WNFW01 (sample SAMN13153362, study PRJNA577476) | soil metagenome | isolation source: 20 cm soil or saprolite under grassland replicate 1 | place: USA:California | collected 2016-06-15
GCAGCTCTTCTGTACTTTTCCATTGGGCTAGCCGCGCTTGTAATTTTTCGGCATCGCTCGAATCTTTGCCGGTTGGTGCGAGGGACCGAACCGCGGTTCAAGCGGAAGTGAAGATCGACAAAATAGCAATCTTGGGCGCTGGGAGCTGGGGAACTGCCTTGGCGTGGTTGTGGGCAAAACAGGGGCGACGAATTTGTCTTTGGGGAAACAGCGCAGATCGGGTCGAGCGCGTGCAAAGAACTCGGGAGAACAGCGATTACATTCCAGGGCTGCAATTACCTGATTCGGTCAATGTTACGCATGAGCTGCACGACTGCGCCGAGGCAAACCTCGTCGTATTTGTCACGCCATCGACCGCTCTGCGTGGAATTGCCATGCGTTTACGGGAAGTAATCCGCGAGGGGTGCACCATGTTGCTCAGTTGCACAAAAGGAATTGAGCACGGCAGCGGAATGCGGATGAGCCAAATTTTGAATGACATTTTTCCGCGGCATGAACTCGCGGTGTTGTCGGGACCAAACCTTGCAGCTGAAGTAGTTCGCGGTCTGCCTACTGCGACTGTAATAGGCTGCCGAGACCTTAAGTGCGCCGCGAATTTGCAAGACTTTCTTGGCAGTTCGCGTTTCCGCATTTACACGAGTGACGACGTCACCAGTATTGAATTGGGTGGCGCCTTGAAAAATGTCTTCGCGATCGCGGCTGGCGCGAGCGATGGGCTTGGTTTAGGTGATAATACGAAGGCAGCGCTGGTCACGCGCTCGCTCGCCGAGATGATTCGGCTCGGCACGGCGATGGGCGGAAACTTAAAAACCTTCTATGGACTGAGCGGCGCTGGCGATTTGATCGCGACCTGCTTTAGCGAGCACAGCCGTAATCGGCGCGTCGGCGAGCAGCTCGGTCGCGGGCAAACGCTAAAGCAAATCGCTTCATCAATGCAAATGGTGGCCGAAGGAATTCCAACGACAAAAAGCGCTCACGAATGCGCGCGCAGACTCAACATCGAGACGCCGATTATCGATCAGGTCAACGGTTTGCTTTACGAGGGGAAAGTGCCAATTCGGGCGATGCAGGAATTACTCGAGCGCGATCAGAAAGCGGAGCAAATCTAACTAGTCAGGTAACTTGCGGCAGACCTCATTAATGGCGGCTGGATATAACTCGTGCTCTGCAATCTGAATTCGAGCATGGAGGCCTTCTGGTGTGTCGTTAGGCAGAATCGGCACTTCGCGTTGCGCAATGATATCTCCATGATCGATTTTTTCATCGACGTAGTGGACGGTGCAGCCGGTCACTGTTTCGCCAGCGACAAGTGCCTGTTTCCACGCCTCGAGCCCGGGAAATTTAGGCAGAAGCGATGGATGAATATTTAAAATTCGACGCGAAAACGCGGCGAGCATCGGCGACTTGAGAACCCGCATGAAGCCGGCAAGAATTACAAGTTGGACGCCGGCATCACGAAACATTCGCACAAGATCGACTTCGGCTTGCGGCTCCAGTCGCGTGTGGAACCTACCGGGCGGCAAATAGGCGTTGGGAATCGAAAATTCCCGCGCGATGTCGAGGATCGGCGCGTCGAACACATCTGAGATGACAACGCGGACCTCGGCTGCGAGAACGCCGCTCCTATTGCTCTCAAGGATCGCGCGGCAGTTCGTTCCCTTGCCTGATCCGAGAATGCCGAGCGGAACATCTTTCATTTAATGATCTTTCGCAGTTTTTCCAGCAAATCGGAGGTCGAATGCCCATGCACAAATGGGAGGATGCGGACCTCTACTCCGATTTCCCGCATTACGGCCTGTTCTTCAGCATCCAGCGTTTCGGAAGTGTAATCCCCACCCTTGGCATAAATGGCTGGTCTCGCCGCTTCGATGAATCGGGTCGCGCGCATTTCGGGAAAAATCGTGACGAAATCGACGCACTTGAGTGCAGCAAGCATTTCCGCGCGGTCACTTTCGTTGTTCACCGGACGCCCGGCTCCTTTCAGTTCTCGAACTGATTGATCACCATTCAAGCCGATTGCCAAAGCGTCACCCAGCGCACGCGCGGCTTGCAAATAGCGCACATGACCCACATGCAGCAAATCAAAACATCCGTTCGTGGCGACCAGTCTTTTCCTAGCCCCGCGCAACTCTCTTGCCCGCTCCGCCAATTGATCGATATCGATGATCTTGACGTTCATCGTTTGCTGATCACAAATTCTAATCCGCGGGGAACGATTTGAAAAATGGCCGGCTCATTTCCGACCAGTTCACCATCGACATTGAACCACATTCCGGGCTGCGAACGCACCGAGATCTTTTTTGCGCGTCGAAAAATAACCGCATTACTGGAGAGATGATTGCCCAAGAGCATTTCAGCGGCCAGCAACACCATTTTCGCTGGTGGACGTTTGGGGACGAGTACAACATCGAGTAATCCGTCGCGAAGATCGGCCTGACGGGCGATTGGCAATCCGCCGGCAACAAATTGCCCGTTCGCAACGACGACGTTGTAAAGCTCGATCATTAATCTCTCCACATCATCGAAAACGATGCTCGTCTGGTATGCGTGCAATTCCGGCAGAGCTGCCGCAGCGCTGCGCAGATAAGCGAGCGGCCCCCAGGTGGATTTAATTTCGGGCGTCAATTTCTCATCGACGAGACCGCTGAAGCCCCCGGCAGACACGTTCACGAAGTAACGCGTGCGGTCACTCGTCACGCGGACGAGATCAATCGGATCTGTTTGTTTGGCGCGCAGGATATCGATGTTGTCCTCGACGCTTGCAGGCAATCCAATTGATCGCGCAAAATCATTTGCCGTGCCGAGTGGCACAAGGCCCACGCAAACCCCTCGCGTGCGATGGGGCGTCGCAATTCCATTAATGACCTCATTCAACGTCCCATCGCCGCCCGCCGCAATAACGTAATCACATCCGGCACGAATCGCGTCGCGCGCGTAAGTTTCTGCCTCGCCTGCACGTTGCGTTAGACGCAGTTTCCTCGGATTGAGTCGGCGAAGCTGTTTTAGAAGACGGCTTCGATTAACAATCGACCCCGCGATCGGATTAAAAATGATATATGGTTTCACGCTACGATAATCAAACTTGCTCCCTAAGCGCGAGTTTCAGTTTTCGCTTTCGCTAATTTGGATCAAACTAGGAGAGAATCCCCACATGGCTATCAAGAGTCGCAAACCAAGTAAGAGCAAATCTATGACGGATGGCTTCCGCATTTCCAATGGACCGGTCATACGCCCGACAAAGGTGGCCAAAAGAGAGGACGACGATTTGGGTGATATGGTCGAGCTCCCGCGAGCTTTTGCCGCGCCGATTTTATTCGCCATCGCCCGCGATCCACAGACCATCTTCACCTATTGGAGCATCGATTGGTCAACCATCTTCGCTCAAGCGATGCCCGTGGACCGGCAAGTCCACTTGCGCGTTTACACGGTTGACGGGGCACAGGAGACGAGCGCTGCGGTCGAACCGATGGCTGGGAATTCCTACCTGCCGGTTTCACAGCCGCGCGGCGTTTATCGTGTTGAGATCGGATATTATCAGCCTGAAGACGTTTGGAATTCCGTCGCTCGCTACGATCCCACTTCATCTCAGTTTTCAACAGCTCCTTGATTTATTTTGGGTGTCGAATGGCGCCGCCTTGACGGAAATTATTTCTCAGTTCCAGAAGCGCGCTTTGAATGAGAAAGAGCGCGAGTTACTGAGCCCGGAAGAGCAGACAATTCTTCGCGCGATGGACCTTTCGTTATTAAACACCGCGGTCGCTTGGCGGGCGTTTCTGAATCAGGCCGACTACGAGACGCTACGCAGACGCGCGGAATCGATTCTCAGTTCCGGCTCGGCCAGCCCGCGCGGTGGATTTAGCGAAAGTAGTTGGGCCTCAGCGGCCTCCTAAGTACGCGCTTTTCACGCGATCGTTCGCGCGCAAGGCGCTGGAACGGTCATGCAGGAGAATTCGACCGGTTTCGAGGACGTAACCGTAATGCGAGATTTCCAGCGCGAGGTTCGCGTTTTGCTCAACGAGCAGAATGGTGATGCCCAACGACTGATTGATCTCGACGATCTTTTCGAAAATCGTTTTTGTAAGAATCGGGGCGATCCCGAGGGATGGTTCGTCCAGCATTAAACAACGCGGCCTGCTCATGAGCGCACGGCTGATCGCCAGCATTTGTTGCTCACCTCCGGACAGTGTACCTGCGACTTGGCGCGATCTTTCTTTCAATCGCGGGAAGATTTCAAAAACAAAATCGAATTCCGCGCTGAGTTTGTGTCGATCTTTGCGAAGGTAGGCGCCCATTAGTAGATTTTCGCGCACGGTGAGATTGGCGAAGATCATCCGACCCTCCGGCACCTGCGAAATGCCGCGTTCGACGATCCGATGCGGCGGAAGATTGCCAATCTCTTCGCCTTCGTAACGAATATTTCCGTGGCGCGCCTTGAGCAGGCCGGAAACTGTGCGCAGCGTTGTCGATTTCCCGGCGCCGTTTGCGCCGATCAAAGTTACGATTGCGCCTTTTTCAACTTTCAGGGACACGTCGTGCAGTGCAATAATCGATCCGTAGTTAACTGCGAGATTGCTTAACTCAAGCATGTTTGGTGTGACCAGAAGTTAAATGATTCTGAATTGTGAGATCTTCGAGTTCGCTGCGCTCCGTCCGGCATTACGAGAATCCAAAACATGTCGACCTTACGCTTTCTTCGTTTCTTCTCCCAGATATGCTTCGATGACCTTCGGATTCGCCTGCACTTGCGCCGGGGTTCCCTCCGCGATTTTGATTCCATAATCCAGTACGGTTACGCGCTGACAAATTCCCATGACTACTCTCATGTCGTGCTCGACCAGTAGGACGGCGATCTGAAATTTCTTTTTCACAAATTGGATCAGCTCCATTAGTTTTTCTTTTTCTCGTGGGTTCATCCCCGCAGCGGGCTCATCCAGCAGCAAAAGCTTTGGCCGCGTCGCGAGTGCGCGCACAATTTCCAAGCGCCGCTGATCCCCGTAGGAGAGACTTCCGCAAAGGGCATCGCGAAATTTGCCAAGGTCAAAGATCTCCAAAAGCTCGTCCACCTGACGCGCGACCTCGTTTTCTTCGCGGTAAAATGTGCCCATCCGCCAAAGCGCGTGCGCGAGGCCGTGACGCAAGCGCAAATTGAATCCCGCACGCACATTGTCGAATACGGTCAGCGTGGGAAACAAACGAATATTTTGAAAAGTGCGCGCAACACCGCGCCGGGCGATCGTATTTGGCCTGAGACCAGCGATCGGCTTATTCTCGAAAATAATTGTCCCACTTGTCGGCCGATAAACCCCGGTGACAACGTTAAAGATAGTAGTTTTCCCCGCCCCGTTCGGGCCAATCAGGCCGATGAGCTCGTCCGCGCCAATTTGCAGATCAAATGCCGACACGGCAGTGAGGCCACCGAACCTGATAGTGCATTGCCGAAGGTCGAGGAGCGGAGACGGCATGTGGATCTAAGCGGAATGGGCCGGCAATTTCGCTCGTTTCGTCGCGCCGCCAATTGGAATTCCTCTTCGCGGCAACCGGCCGAAAAGTCCTTGCGGACGCAACAACATGAGGGCGATCAACACGAGCGAATAAATGATGACGCGATTCGCCGCAATGCGCCGGATGATTTCGGGAAGCCATTGGTAGCCGGAGACGAAACGCAAATACTCGAGCAAGAGCGTCAAAAGAATAGCGGCGAAAGCCACGCCGGCGGTGCTGCCCATGCCACCGAGGATTACCATGACGACAATCTCGATCGACCGTTGGAAATCAAAACCACTCGGATTGATGTAAGTCGTGCTGTGCGCATAAAGTCCGCCGGCAACGCCTGCAAAAAACGCGCCAAGCACAAAGGCGGTGACTTTGTAGCGCGTCGTACTAATTCCAACGGCTTCAGATGCAACCTCGTCATCCCGCACCGTAAGAAATCCCCGACCGTAAGTGGAGTCGATCAAACTCACAACGACGTAGATCGTGATCGCCGCTACCGAATACGTCCAAAACAGAGTCGTGTAATTCGCGATCCCGCTGTAGCCACGCGGTCCGCCGACGGCATCGGTATTTTGGATCACGACTCGAATGATTTCGCCGAAGCCAAGGGTAACGATTGCAAGGTAATCGCCCTTCAATCGCAACGAAGGAACGCCGACAATCAGGCCGGCGGCGGCGGCGGCAAGCCCGCCAGCGATCAACACGCTTATGAAAAGCAACGTAATGCTAAAAAAATTTGGGCCGTCGAGCGCCCGGAACAGGCCAGCACTGTGTTCGGTAGAGAGATACGCCGCGACGTATGCACCGATGGCCATGAATCCGGCGTGACCGAGCGAAAACTGCCCCGTATATCCATTGATGAGATTGAGACCGACAGCGAGCGTGATGTTGATGCCGATGAAGATGATGATTTGCAGATAATATGAATTGATCCCCCCGGAAAAGTGCGACACGATGCCGCTCAGGATAATGGCGGCGAGCAGTATCCATTTTTTGATGTGGCGATATTTCATTGCTGCATTTCGGGACGACTACGCGCCCGATTTAAACTTTCTCACTATGCGCACGTCCGAAAATTCCGGCTGGACGGAAAAGCAAAATCACGATTAAAAGCGAGAATGCGATCGCGTCGCGATAGGTTGAAAAAGCCGAGCCACCAACAAATGTCTCCACAACGCCGAGAATAATTCCGCCAACGGCGGCGCCCGGAATGTTTCCGATGCCGCCGAGAACAGCCGCAACGAATGCCTTGATCCCTGGGAGAAGACCCATAAGCGGATCGATCGATGGATAGCTGAGGGCATACAAAATCCCGCCCGCGCCAGCGAGCGCACTGCCGAGAGCAAAGGTGAATGAAATCACGACATCGATGTTTACACCCATGAGTGCGGCTGCGGTGGGGTTGTTGGAGAGCGCGCGCATAGCCATTCCGAGTCTCGTCCGCTTAACGATGAACGTAAGCGCGACGAGCAAACAAATGGTGACGATAAACGCCGCGAGTTGGGTCGTCGTGATGGTCAGCGCGCCGGTTCCCGCGATGGCGCGGTCCGGCATCAATTCTGGAAATGATTTTGGATCAGCGCCGAAAACAAACTGGCCTCCGTATTCGAGAAATAATGAGACGCCAATTGCAGTAATGAGCACGGTAAGTTTTGGTCGTTGACGCAACGGACGATAGGCGAGTTTCTCGATCGTGACGCCAAGCAGGGCGCAAATCAGCATGGTTAGAATCAACACTGCGACCGGTCCGAGCGGCGTGAGCCCTCCGGTAAAATGCGGCAGCAGCCGCGGGCTCAGGTAGTAACCGCAAAAAGCGCCGATCATGAAAACATCGCCATGTGCGAAGTTGATAAAGCGCAAGACACCGTAAACCATCGTGTAACCCAGCGCGATCAGCGCATAGAACGCGCCCAACGAGAGCCCGTTAATCAGTTGCTGGAAAAATTCGGTACTTGTCATCCCGAGCGGTTCGCAGCGTAGTCGAGGAATTTCTTATCGTCCATTCCGCCGGCAGCTACGAGGAGACCGTTTTTACCTCAAATAGTGAGAGATTCCTCGCCTGCGCTCGGAATGACAGAAATTACGGCGGAACGGTTGTGACGAAGTTGGCTTGGCTTCCCTTCACCTCAAGAACCACAGCGGCTTTTTTTGCATTTCGCTTTTCGTCGATCGTAATGTTGCCGGTAACTCCAGGATAATCCTTCACGTTTGTGAGCGCGTCACGAATCTTCGTTCCATCAGTCGAACCGGCCGTGTTAATCGCTTGCCCGAGAATCATCATGGCGTCATAGCCCAATGGCGCCATTCCATCAGGCAGGGTGTGAAATTTGGCCTGATATTTTTTCACGAAATCCTGCACTTTTGGGTTTTGATCCTGCACCGAGAAATGGGTCGAAAAATAACAGCCGTCCAACGCGCTACCGCCAATCTCGGTCAATTTCGGCGAATCCCAGCCGTCACCGCCGAGCAGCGGGACTTTAATGCCTAACGAACGAGCCTGTCTCGCAATCAATCCAGCTTCAGTGTAGTAGCCGGGAACGAAAATTGCGTCCGGCTGCGCCACTTTGATTTTGGTGAGCTGTGCGCGAAAATCCTTGTCGGTGCCTCCGCCAGTGTAAGATAAGTCGGCCACAATTTGTCCGCCGTGGCTCGTAAAGTATTCCTTGAAAAACTGGGCGAGGCCTTTGGAGTAATCGCTCTTCACATCTTGCAAAATGGCGATCTTTTTCTTATGCAAATTATCGAGTGCGAATTTTGCCATCACCGTCCCCTGGAACGGGTCGATGAAGCAGACGCGAAAGATGTAATCCCCTTTTTCAGTGACGGAGGGATTCGTCGATCCCGGCGAAACCATCGGGATTTTCGCATTCTGGCAAATCGGCGCGGCTTCGAGCGAACGCGAGCTTGCGATTTCGCCGAGGATCGCAATCGCTCTGTCGCTGGCGACTAATTTTTTTACCGCGGCCGAAGGTTGACCAGGTTTGGATTGGTCGTCCTCCATGATTATCTTGATCTTGCGTCCACCAAGCAATCCGCCAGCGTTATTAATTTCCTCTTTGGCCAGCTCGACACCGTTACTCGAGTTGATTCCGAAGGTCGCTTCACTCCCGGTGAGCGATGCGAACTCGCCAACAACAATGTCTTGCGCATTTGCCGGAAGGGCGAGCAGTCCAGCTGTTGCGAACAGAAATGAAACGACGATGTAACGGGTAAGTGGGTTCATGAATAGTCCGTCTTTTAACCCTTGCGCGGCTGGCGCGCAATTCCAACGTCTTGATTAGGTTCAGAAAAAAATAGGACGGCGACGGCCTTTAACTCCGACTAGAAGCCCACCGTTTTCGGATTGCGTCAAAGCGTGCTATTCTCGCGCCCATGTCCGCAGCAAATCTTGTCCCTTTAGCGCGAAGAACGGTTTCGATCTTTCTCGCCGGACTGCTGCTTGCTTCTCCGATCTTCGGAACCACCCGGCCAACCAGCGAGGACCGACGCTCCAAGCTGCCGCAATTTGAAGCCCTGCCGCTGATACGTTCGCGACAAAATCATTTGCTCGTTCGCGCTTATATCAATGGCAGGCCAGCGTGGCTCGGCGTCGATAGCGGTGCGCCGGTGAGTGCGATCGCTTTGCATCGTCGCGAGCATTTTCGGCTCACCCCGATTTCGGCCAAATCCACCCTGCCCGCACGCATCCAGATTAATGGCGCTTTCAATAAAGTGGCCATCGCCCGTGAGCTGCGGCTCGGCGCGCTAAGTCTGGTGGATGAACCGGTGGTCACGGTCGATCTTGAGGGCTCGACTCGAGCCGCGCAATTGCTTCACGAGCAGGAGATCGATGGAATTATCGGAGCTGATATTCTTTTCCCGACCAGAGCGGTATTGGATTGTCAACGGCAGCTGCTCATCCTGAAAACCGATCCAGACGTTGCTGGCAGCGCGCCCGGTTTCGATCGCCGCGGATTGCGCGCCGTACCTATTCAAGTCAGCGATGGTTTCAATTTGTATGTCAACGGCTCCATCAATGGCGCCGCTGCCAAGCTTATGATCGATACCGGATCCTTTGCCACGCTATTGCATCGCTCCTTCGTTCAGCGGATGCGGATTGCGACGCGCGAGACACCATTCAGTTCCTCCGCAGTGAATCTGAAAGAACGCGGCGTACGAGTGGCTCACGACGGACTATTGCGCGGTTCGCCGCCCGTTGCTGGTCTCCTCGGCGGCGAAATCCTCAACCGGCATCACGGCATCATCGATTTCGGGACGCGCACACTCTATTTAAAACGTTAGGGTGCAGCCGCCGTAAAAATTGGCATGCAAACGAGATTATCTCTCTCGTCGACACCGAGCAAGCCGAGATAGTGACTCGATGACAGCTGATAAGATTGACAAGACGGCAAACGATCTTGAACCAGCCGCCATTCGTGCGTTGGCGGTCGGAGCGCAAGCGATCTGCGCTTTAGCTGTCGGCGCTCTGGCTATCGGAGCGCTGGCTCTGGGCGCGGTTGCGATCGGCCGGCTCGCGATTGGCCGCTCCAAAATCAAGCGGATGGAAATCGACGAACTCGTCGTAAAGAAGATTCGCGTTACCGATTCGTTGGAAATTCCTACTCCGAGGTAGCCTCGGATCCGTTCGCTAAGATACAGCCTGTTACTCGACGTCGATTTCGCGCACTCGTTTTTGCATCCGAATCGCTTCCACCTGAGCCCGAATCTTGTCCCCAAGCCCGATCATGCACGGAATGGTTTGAATAAAAATAATGGCGATGAAGCATCCGAAGTATTCAATTGCACATTCTCCACACCGAACGTGCGATAAACAAATGGCTGCCGCGTCTCGATGTCCTTGACCCGATACAACTCGAGCGTGTCCGTGACTTTGTTGAAAACGCCTTCGGTGATCTTCAGCCGCTCGGTCGTCAGCGCATAAACTTTATTTTTCGTTTGGAGATATCGCGCTAGAGCAATAAAGATCGGCACGATCAGCCAACAAAAGAGCGCGCATAGAATGTACACGCCAAAGTTTTTCCATTGCGATGATGTGCCGCGCCAAACGGTTTCTTCCGCCATGGGGGGATTTTTAACAGACCGTCCGGGGAGCACAAGCCGCTGATGACTACGATCGCGCAGGCATTCGTGCTCGGCGCCGGGCTTGGCAAGCGGCTGCGACCGTTAACTGATGATTTGCCCAAGCCGCTGGTGCCGATTTTTCAGAAGCCGCTCATTACTTTCGCGCTCGATCATTTGATCGACATCGGCGTGAAGTCTTTCATCATCAACACTCATAGGCTGCCGGACTCGTTTCAACGCTTTTTCCCGCACAACGATTACGAAGGTCACGCGACCAAGCTTGTGAACGAACCCGTTCTGCTCGATACCGGCGGCGGCATCAAGAATGTCGAAGCCGATCTCGGGGCAAAACCGTTCATCACTTACAGCAGCGACATCCTCACCGATATCGATCTGCAACCGTTGATTGACGAGCATTTCCGTTGCGGAAACGACGTCACCCTAGCGTTGCGTGACACCGGTCTTGCCGCCGCGGTCGCCTTTCGCAATGGCCAGGTGGTCGATATCTCGAACAGATATGGCGTGGCCGGCAATCACGACTTCGCCAACATTGCGGTTTGGAATCCGGGGATTTTCGAGCGGATCCCACCGAATCAAAAAATTTCGTTTATTCCGATCGTCGGTAATTGGATC
>WNFW01003292.1_pt1 | contig 11185 bp, 7 predicted proteins | sample 5400131 | NCBI WGS metagenome assembly WNFW01 (sample SAMN13153362, study PRJNA577476) | soil metagenome | isolation source: 20 cm soil or saprolite under grassland replicate 1 | place: USA:California | collected 2016-06-15
TCGTGCCGGCGCGCGTGGAGGATCAGCGTGGTCGACGTCGTCACGGTGAGGATCGCGGCGACGGCCAGGACGGCGCCGACCCCGAGGCCGATCGTCGTGACGAGGCGCTGCCACTGGGAGAGCCGCTCGACCCAGTCGGCACTCCCCGCGTCGCTCGAGGTGACGCCGGCCGCCGCGGCCGCGACGCCGGACGGCGCGCGCACCCTGCTCAGGAACCTCCAGGCGCTGCCCGAGGCCGAGGAGGTGGCGGGGAGCGCTGACTGGGTCGAGCGGCTCTCCCAGTGGCAGCGCCTCGTCACGACGATCGGCCTCGGGATCGGCGCCGTCCTGGCCGTCGCCGCGATCCTCACCGTGACGACGTCGACCACGCTGATCCTCCACGCGCGCCGGCACGAGATGGAGATCATGCGTCTCGTCGGCGCGCCTGAGGCGGCGATCCGCCTACCGCTGCTGCTCCAGGGGATGCTACAGGGGCTCCTCGGCGCGCTCCTGGCGCTCGGCGCGCTCGTCGTGGCGCACGAGCTCGTCGCGCCGCGCCTCGAGCCGCTGGTCAATCTCACGCTGGGCCTCTCGCACCTGCAGTTCTTGCCGCTCGCGAGCCTGATGATGCTGCTCGGGGCCGGCACGCTGCTGGGGGCGCTCGGCGGCTGGCTCGCGCGGGGGCGCCGCGAGCCATGAGCAGAGGCGTGCGCGCCCTGCCGCTCCTCGCGCTGCCCTGGCTTCTCGCCCTCGCAGCCCCCGCGGCGGGCCAGCCGCCCAAGCGGGAGGATCCGGTGACGAGCGAGCAGAAGAAGCTCCAGCAGACGCAGGAGCGGCTCAAGGAGGAGCGTGCGAAGGCCGCCGCCGCGCGCGCGCGCGAGACGTCGCTGCTCGCCGAGCTCGAGCAGAGCGAGCGCCGCCTGGCGGTGAAGCAGGCCGAGGTCCAGCGACTCGCGGAGCGCATCAAGCGCACCCAGGCGGACGTGACCGTCCTCCGCACCGAGATCGGCCGCCTCCAGGGCCAGCGCGGGGGGCAGGAAGACGCGCTCGCCCGGCGGCTGCGGGCGATGTACCGCGTCCACGCCCAGGGCGGCGCGCTGCCGGTCATCCTGAGCAACGACGACCCCATCGCGCGTGCGGCGGCCGTCCGGCACCTCACGAGCCTCGCCGCCCTGGACGCTCGCCTGATCCAGGAGTATCGTGGAACGTCGGAAAAGTTGGCCGACCGAAAGAGCCGGGAGGAGACGCGCCAGCGGGAGCTGGCGGGGCTGCACGCCGACGCCCAGCGCGAGCAGGGCGAGGTGGACCTCGAGGCGGCGAAGCGGCGCACGCTCCTGGCGAAGGTGCGGGACGAGCGGGCCTACCACGAGCGCATGGTCGGCGAGCTCACCGAGGCCTCGAAGCGCCTCGAGGGGTTCATCCGCGACCTTCAGGCCAAGCAGCGCAAGCTGGCGAAGATCCCGCCGCCGAAGGGCGGCGTCGAGCCGCCGAGCGTCGGGTTCGGAAGCCTGCGCGGGCGGCTGCCGTGGCCGACCGAGGGACGCATCGTGGCGCCGTTCGGCGCCCAGGTGCATCCGCGATTCGGCACCCGGACTTTCCGGAATGGCGTGGACATCGAGGCGCCCGAGGGCAAGGACGTCGGGGCGGTCTACGCGGGCCTCGTGATCTACACGGGATGGTTCAAGGGCTACGGCAACCTGATCATCCTGGATCACGGCAACGAGTACTACACGCTCTACGCCCACGTCGCCGAGATCGAGGTGAAGGAGGGCGAGGACGTGAAGCAGGGACAGCGGATCGGCACCGTCGGCGACACGGGGTCGTTGGCGGGGCCTCGGCTATACTTCGAGGTGCGCTATCAGGGCAAGGCCCAGGATCCGGCGGAGTGGCTCCGCCAGCGGGGGTAGTGCCAGAACCGGGATGAGGGGGACTCCATGAAGAAGGCGTTCGTGATCAGCGCTCTTCTCGTCGTGCTGACGCTGTCGCTCGGCGGATCCGCGGTGAGCAAGGGGACGGACAGCGGCGCGACGTATGAGCAGCTCAGGCTGTTCACGGAGGTGCTCTCGATCGTCCAGAACCAGTACGTGGACGAGGTGCCCCCGAAGGACCTGATCTACAGCGCCATCAAGGGGACGCTCCGCGGCCTCGACCCGCACAGCTCGTTCCTCGATCCCGAGAGCTATCGCGAGATGCAGGTCGAGACGTCGGGCAGCTTCGGCGGCCTCGGCATCGAGATCACGCTGAAGGACGACGTCCTCACCGTCGTGGCGCCCATCGAGGGCACCCCGGCCTACCGCGCGGGGCTCCAGACCGGCGATCGCATCGTCAAGATCGACGGCCTCTCCACGAAGGACATGCAGCTCTCCGACGCCGTCAAGCGCATGCGGGGCAAGCCCGGCACCAAGGTGACCGTCACGATCGCGCGTGAGGGCTGGACCGAGCCGAAGGACTTCGAGATCGCGCGCGAGCAGATCCGGGTGCAGTCGGTGCGCGCCCACGACCTCGGCGGCGGCATCGCCTACCTCAAGCTCCGCCAGTTCCAGGAGCAGTCGCCCGGCGACATGTCGGCCGCGCTCGACAAGGCGTCCAAGGCCGGCATGAAGGCGCTGATCCTCGACCTCCGCAACAACCCCGGCGGGCTCCTCACGGCGGCGGTGGAGGTGACCGAGGAGTTCATCGACGACGGCAAGCTCGTCGTCTACACCGAGGGGCGCGTGCGGAACCAGAACATGCGCTTCTCGGCGCACGCGAAGAAGTCCTACCCGAACCTGCCCATGGTCGTCCTGGTCAACCAGGGCAGCGCCTCGGCCTCGGAGATCGTCGCGGGGGCGCTGCAGGACTGGGGGCGCGCGATCATCGTCGGCGCGCAGACCTTCGGCAAGGGCTCGGTGCAGACGATCATTCCGCTCTCCGATGGCTCGGGGCTCCGGCTGACGACGGCCAAGTACTACACGCCCAAGGGCCGCTCGATCCACGGCAAGGGCATCACGCCCGACATCGTGGTCGAGATCCCGAAGGAGACGGCCGTGCGCGACCGGGTCCAGCCGGTGCTCGACCCGCTCGAGGAGCTCAGGAAGGACGTCCAGGTCCAGCGGGCGATCGACGTGATCAAGACCATGCGCATCATCGAGCAGCAGCGTCCGGCGACCCAGGTCCAGGCCCGGCCGCAGTAAGGCTCCGCGCGCGTCTTGGGGCGATGCTGGCCGGAGCGGCGGCCGCATCGCCCTTGTTGTTTGTACGGTCCCGCTGGGAAGGGACACACGGATCGAGATGCTCGTGCTGGGGATCGAGAGCTCGTGCGACGAGACGGCGGCAGCGGTGCTCGCCGACGGTCGCCGGGTGCTGTCGAGCGTCGTCGCCTCGCAGGACGCGCTCCACGCCCCCTACGGCGGGGTCGTCCCCGAGCTCGCCTCCCGCCGGCACCTCGAGATGATCGTGCCAGTCGTGAAGAAGGCGCTCGCCGACGCCGGCGCGCGCCTGCCCGACCTCGACGGGATCGCCGTCACCCAGGGCCCCGGCCTCGTCGGCTCCCTGCTCGTCGGCTGCGCGGTGGCGAAGGCGCTGGCCTGGGTCCACCGCACGCCGCTCGTCGGCGTCAATCACCTCGAAGGCCACATCTACGCCGCGTTCCTGACCGACGACCCGCCGGCGCACCCGTTCCTCGCCCTCGTCGTCTCGGGCGGCCACACCGCGCTCTACCACGCGCGGGCGCCGCTCGAGTACGCGCTGGTCGGCCAGACACGCGACGACGCGGCGGGCGAGGCGTTCGACAAGGTCGCGAAGCTCCTCGGCCTCGGCTTCCCCGGCGGGCCGATCATCGAGACCACGGCGACCACGGGCGACCCGAAGGCGATCACGTTCCCGCTCGCGCACATGTCCGACCGCGCCCCCGACTTTTCCTTCAGCGGCGTCAAGACGTCGGTCTCGCTCTACGTCAAGCGTTACGGGCATCTCTCCGGTCAGCAGGTCGCCGACGTCGCCGCCTCGTTCCAGGCGGCGGTCGTGAAGATGCTCGTCCGGAAGTCGGTCAAGGCCGCGCTGCGCCTCGGGGTGAAGCGCCTGGTGCTGACGGGGGGCGTCGCGGCCAACGGCCCGCTGCGCGCCGGGCTCGCGGCGGAGGCCGCAGAGCATGGCCTCACCGTCCACGTCCCGCCGCGCCCGCTCTGCACCGACAACGCGGCGATGATCACCGCGGCCGGGACAGAGCGCCTCCGGGCGGGCGAGCGCGCCGACCTGACGCTCAACGCCGTGCCCGACATGGTGCTCGCTGCGTGAACTACGAGGCGGTGCTGGCGGGTCTCCCCGATGCGGTCATCGCGGTGGACACGAGCCTGCGGATCGTGTTCTGGAACGCCGCGGCCGAGGTGCTCACTGAGCGCTCCGCCCGCCGCGCCGAGGGCCGCCTGGTGAAGGAGGTCTTCCCGGCCGAATCGTCGGTCGTCCGCCGGCTCGGCGAGACGCTGGCGACGGGCGAGAGCCGCTCGGAGCCCGAGGCGCTCGTCGAGCGGCCGGACGGCAGGCCGGTGCCCGTCTCGATCGTGACGGCGCCGCTCTTCGGTCGCGACGGCAGCGTGGAGGCCGCGGTCGCCGTGCTGCGCGACCTCTCGCGCATCCGCCAGCTCGAGGCGGAAGTGCGCCGCGGTGAGACGCTCGCCGCCGCGGGACGCATGGCGGTCGGCCTCGCCCACGAGATCCGCAACCCGCTCGGCGCGATCCGCGGCGCCGTGCAGCTCTTGAAGCGCGAGCTTCACGCCGAGCCGCGCCTCGCGGAATACACGGACGTCCTCCTCACCGAGGTGGACCGCGTCAACCGGATCATCGAGATGCTGCTGGACCTGGCGCGTCCCGTCCAGCTCCGCCTCGTCCCGCTCAACCTCCACCAGCTCCTCGAGGCCGTCGCGCTCCTCGGCGAGGAGGGGGCGCGCGAGCGGAACGTCGCGCTCGTGCGCCGCTACGACCCGAGCCTGCCGCCGATCCTCGGCGACGAGGACCGCCTGCTCCAGGTCTTTCACAACCTGGTCCGCAACGCGCTGGACGCCATGAAGGACGGCGGCCGGCTCACGCTCACGACGCGCGTGAGCCTCAACCCGCTCTTCGGCAAGATGGATCTCGGCGCGGGGCAGCAGCACATGGTCGAGGCGATCATCGCCGACGAGGGCGCCGGGATCCCGGCGGCGGCGCGCGCCCGGATCTTCGACCCGTTCTTCACGACCAAGGACAAGGGCCTGGGCCTCGGGCTCGCAATCTGCCACCGGATCCTCGAGGAGCACCGGGGCGCGATCCAGGTCGAGTCCACCGAGGGCCGCGGCACCACCGTGACCTGCTTCCTCCCCATCGCCAAATGATGGTCGACACGACCGCCCGCATCCTGGTCGCCGACGACGAGGACAGCCTCCGCTGGGTCCTGGAGAAGGGCCTGCGCCAGGCCGGCTACGAGGTGACGTCCGTCAAGGACGGGGCGAGCGCCCTCAAGGCCTTCGAGGCCGAGCCCTTCGACCTCGTCTTCCTGGACGTGCGCATGCCGGAGGTGGACGGGCTCGAGGCGCTCGGACGCCTGCGCGCGATCCGCGCCGATGCGACGGTGGTCGTGATGACCGCTCACGGGACGATGGACACGGCGATCCAGGCGATGCAGCGCGGCGCCTACGACTACCTCGCCAAGCCCTTTGACCTCGACGAGGTCCTGCTCCTCGCCGAGCGCGCGCTCGCCGCGCGGCGGCTCACGCAGGAGGTGATCGAGCTCAAGAGTGGCCTCCAGGAGGTGTGGGAGTTCGGCGCCCTCATCGGCCGCCATCCGCGGATGCAGGACGTCTACAAGACCATCGGGCGCATCGCCGGCACCGACGTGACGGTGCTCCTCCGCGGCGAGTCGGGGACGGGCAAGGATCTCGTCGCGCGGGCGATCCACCACTACAGCCGGCGGGCGGGGCGGCCCTTCGTCGCCGTCTCGTGCGCGGCCATCCCGGGCACGCTGCTCGAGTCCGAGATGTTCGGCCACGAGCGCGGCGCCTTCACCGACGCCAAGGACCGCAAGCTCGGCAGGCTCGAGCTGGCCCACGGCGGCACGCTGTACCTCGACGAGATCGGCGACATGCCGCTCGAGCTGCAGACGAAGCTCTTGCGGGCGCTCCAGGAGCGCACGATCGAGCGTGTCGGCGGCACCGACCCGATCCGGATCGACGTGCGCGTGCTCGCGGCGACCAACCGCGACCTCGGCGCGCTCATGAAGGAGGGCCGGTTCCGCGAGGATCTCTACTACCGGCTCGACGTCGTGACGGTCAACCTGCCACCGCTCCGCGAGCGGCGGCGTGACATCCCGCTCCTCGTCGAGCACTTCCTCGCCAAGTACGCCGCCGGTCTCGGCGGGCGGGGGGTGGCGCCGGAGGCGCTGGACCGGCTCGTCGGCCACGACTGGCCCGGCAACGTGCGGGAGCTCGAGAACGTCATCCAGCGGGCGATGGTGATGGCGACGAGCGGCGTGATCCTGCCCGAGCACCTGCCGATCGGGCCCGTCTCGGCCGCCGCCTCGGTGGCCGTGGACGCGACGCTCGAAGAGATCATCGAGCGGAAGCTGGTAGACTGCGTCCGCGGTCTCCGCGAGCACGCGAGTGCGAACCTCTACGGTCTGATGATCGGCCTCGTCGAGAAGCCGCTGCTCCGGGCCGTGCTGCGCGAGACTGGGGGCAACCAGGTGCGCGCGGCGCAGATCCTCGGCATCAACCGCAACACGCTCCGGAAGAAGCTGATCGAGCACGGTATCGACCCTGGGGAATTGCAGGGCTGAAGGGTACCTCGGAGCCGGACCCTACGCAGCTTGACTCGTGTTCTGGACGCTCCTAGATTGGCTACGGGATGCAGTGCCCAGCGTGCCGGCACGAGAACTCCGACGGGCAGAAGTTCTGCGGTGAGTGCGGTGCACGGCTGACCCCAGCGACCCTCGGAGCGACGACGGCGGCCACCCCACCGCCCCCGGCGCCCCCCTCACGTCCACCTGCCGTCTCGGACCGGTTCGCATCACCCGCCGCCTACACGCCCAAGCACCTCGCCGAGAAGATTCTCACCTCCAAGGGCGCCCTGGAGGGAGAGCGGAAGCGCGTCACCGTGATGTTCTCGGATGTGTCGGGTTTCACGGCGATGTCCGAGCGCCTCGACCCCGAGGAAGTCCACGCCATCATGGATCGCGCCTTCGAGGTCATCCTCGGTGAGGTGCACCGCTACGAAGGCACGATCAACCAGTTCCTCGGCGACGGCGTGATGGCGCTGTTCGGCGCGCCGATCGCGCACGAAGACCACGCCCATCGCGCGCTCAGCGCTGCGCTCGCGATCCAGCGGGAGCTCGAACCGCTGGCCGACGACGTGCGACGGATGCACGGCGTCGAGTTCCGAATGCGCATGGGCATCAACACGGGCCTCGTCGTGGTCGGCGCCATCGGCAAGGATCTGCGGATGGATTACACGGCGGTGGGGGACACGGTGAACCTGGCGGCCCGGCTCTTGGGGCTCGCCAAGCCGGGTCAGGTGGTCGTCAGCGGACGCACGCAACACCTCCGCGATGGGTTCTTCGTCTTCGAGGATCTTGGCGCGTTTCAGGTCAAGGGGAAGGTCGAACCGGTTCGCGCGTATGCCGTGATCAGCGAGATCACTGGCCGCACCCGACTGGAGGTGTCGAAGGAGCGCGGGCTGACACCGCTGGTCGGCCGCCATCGCGAGCTTCAGTCTCTCGCGGACATGCATCGCCGGGCGGCCGACCGCCAGGGCGCCATCGCGCTGGTCGTGGGCGATCCTGGCGTCGGCAAATCGCGCCTGCTCTACGAGTTCCTGCGACGGCTCGATTCGGCCGGAGTCCTCGAGCTGGAAGCGACCTGCGTCTCCTATAGCCGCTCCATGGCGTACCGCCCTATCGTGGAGCTGCTGCGCCGATACCTCGGTCTCTCCGATGGAAGCACCCACGAGGAACTCCGGAGCCGCGTCGCCGAACAGCTTCGATTCCTGGGCCTGGAGGAAGAGGAGCGATGTGTCCTGCTCGCCCACTTCCTGGGCGTGTCCGCCCCGCAGGAATTTCTCAATCGCCTGTCGGGCCCCCAGCTCAAGGAGCGCACCTTCGGCGCCCTTCGCGAGGTGATTCTCCGTGCGAGCGAGACCGCCCCCCTCATCCTGATCGTCGAGAATCTCCACTGGGTCGACACGGCCTCCGAGGAATTCCTCGCGCATCTCGCGGGGGGCCTGCCCGGTCATCGCGTCCTGCTGGTGTTGACGACGCGGCCGGGCTGGGCGGTCTCGTGGCTCGTCCCTCCGCTGACGGAGACGATCAGCCTCGAGGGCCTCGGCGCTGGCGACGTCCGGGGGATGGTCCGAACCCTGCTCGCCGCGGAGGAGGTCTCCGAGCAGCTGTTCAAGATTCTCGCGGACAAGAGCGAGGGAAATCCTCTGTACGTGGAGGAGATTCTCCGTCAGCTTCAGGAGACGGGTGGGGTCGTGGTCGAGGACAGCGAGGCGCGGCTCAGGAGCGCTGACGTGACGGTCCCGGCGACCATCCACGACATCATCGCGGCCCGCGTTGACCGGCTTGCGGAGCCGCTCAAGCAGACGCTTCAGGGGGCGGCGGTGGTGGGCCGACGATTCGGCATTTCGCTCCTGTCTCGCATCCTCGAGGTCGCCCCGGATCCGGTGGCCGGGCACCTCCGGGAACTCCATGGCCTCGACTTCGTCTTCCCGAGCGCGCAGGAGCCGGAGCCGATGTACAGCTTCAAGCACGCGCTGACCCAGGATGTGGTGTATGCGGGCGTGCTGGAGCGCCGCCGGCGCCAGCACCACGCGGCTGCGGGTCACGGTCTCGAGGAGCTGTACGCCGGGCGAATCGACGACGTGGTGGAGTTTCTCGCGTATCACTTCGGGCGCAGCGCGGAGGCCGAGAAAGCCGTCGACTACGCGATCCTCGCCGCCACGAAGGCGCAGCGCCGCTGGGCCAATACGGAGGCCCTGGCGTTTTTCGACGATGCGCTCAAGCGTCTCGAGGGAATGCCGGACACGGAATCCAACCGGCAGCGCCGGATCGACGCCGTGGTGAAGCAGGCGGAGGTCATGTTTGCGCTCGGTCGCCACGCCGAGCAGGTCAAGGCCCTCGAGGCGATTCGCGCCCTCACGGTGGACGCCGATCCGCAGCGCCGGGCGGCCTGGCTATGCTGGACGGGCTTCCTCCACAGCCTCACGGGAGCGCGGCCCGAGGTCCCCATCGCCTACTGTACCGAGGCGATCGCCCTCGCCGACCTCGTCGGTCTCGACGACATGCGGGCCTTCGCGGAGTCTTGCCTCACCCACGTCTATGTCGTGGCAGGAAAGCTTGAGGAAGCCCTTCACACCGGCGAGCGCGCTCTCGCCTTCTTCGCGGCGCGCGGCAACATCTGGTGGGCGTGCCGAACGCTGTGGGGGCTCAGCATGGCCTGCAACGCGATCGGCGAGTGGGAGCGAAGCCTCGGCTATTGCCGCCGGGGTCTCGAGCACGGGCAGGAGGTCAACGACCTCAGGCTGAAGGTCGTCGGCCTGTGGCGGACGGGCTCGACCCACATCTTGAGGGGCGACGCTGAGACGGGCGTGCGGTACTGCGACCAGGCGCTGGCGCTTTCGCCGATCCCCTTCGACGCTGCGACGGCGCGGGCCCTCAAAGGATTCGGGCTTGCCAAAGCGGGCAAGACCGAGGAAGGGATCGCCCTGCTCGAGGGCGTGGCGGCGTGGCTGGATCAGCAACAGCTCCCATACACGCGCTCGGTCGTCGGCCTTGATCTCGCCGAGAGCTACCTGCGCCACGGCGCGCGCGCGCGCGCGCGTACAGTCGCCGAGACCGTGCGCAGTGCGAGCCACGAGCTCGGCTATCGCCATCTCGAGGGCTGGGCGGAACGACTGCTCGGCGAGTGCGCCGGCGCCGAGGCCCCGACCATCGCGGCCGCGCATCTCACGCGCGCGGCCGAGATCCTGGAAACGACAGGCGCACGGAATGAGCTGGCGAAGACACTCGTCGCCCAAGCGGCGCTCAAGACGGCGGCCGGCGATTCGCCGGGTGCCCGCGGGCTCCTGGAACGCGCCCTGACGACCTTCGATGCGCTCGGGACGCTCGACGGACCCGACCGCGCTCGCACGCTGCTCGCCGAACTCGCTGGTTGAGCCACGCCTGCTCACCACGCGGATGCCTCGTGCCCCTTGACGTGGATGACGCGGGTCACGCGGGCGGGTGCGCCGTGGAGTCGCCCAGGCTCGCGGGCCGGAGCCGCGCCGCGATGTGCTCGGCTGCTCGCACGGCCAACGCGGCGATGGTGAGCGTCGGCGGGGAAGCACTGGCCGTGACGAAGCACCCGCTCCCCACCAGGTAGAGGTTGGGGACGTCGTGGGCCTTGAGTGCCACGTCCACGACGCTGGTTCCGGGGTCGGTGCCCATCCGGTGAGTTCCGATCTGGTGCGCGGCGAAGGAGAGGCCGGTGGATCGCACGTCGGTCAGGCCCATGGCCATCAGGATCTTCTCCGCGACCGCCCTGGCGTCGTCCAGCGATCGGCGCTCGTACTTGCCGACGAGGTAGTGGATGTGCGGCACGGGGCTGCCGAAGTAATCGCGGACGTTCGCGTTGAGAGAGATCGCGTTGATGCGGTCGGGCAGCTGTTCGGCGTATACGCGGATACCGAGCCAGTGCCCGAACTCCTCCCGCACACGCGTCCGCAGCGCCTCACCCCATTGGCCGCTGGCGCCGGCGATCCGCTCCGGCGTCGGTCCCGCGGAGTTCAGGAACTCGAGGAGGAAGGCCCCGCGCGTTGCCCGATCGCGCTCGATGGCGAACTGTCGGGACATGGCGGTCGAGAACCCGATGCGATACGGATACACGTTCTCGCGGGCGCGCCCGGTGACGTCGATCGACGGGTGCGACATGAAGAACTTCCCCACCAGCCCGCTCCGGTTCGCGAGACCGCCCGGGAATTCGCGTGAGGCGGAGAGGAGGAGGAGCCGGGCGTTCTCGACCGCCCCGCCCGCGAGCACGAACACCCGGGCGTTGAGGCGGTGCTGGACCTTGTCGGGCTTCGCGTACACGGCCGCGCTCACGCGGCCCGAGCGGTCGAGCTCGAGCCTGAGCACCGTCGCCTCGGTGACGACCTGCGCATAGCCCGTCGCCTCCGCTTGCGGAACGTGGGTCAGGTCGACGCTCGCCTTGGCGCCGGTGGGGCA
>WNFW01004847.1_pt1 | contig 11184 bp, 8 predicted proteins | sample 5400131 | NCBI WGS metagenome assembly WNFW01 (sample SAMN13153362, study PRJNA577476) | soil metagenome | isolation source: 20 cm soil or saprolite under grassland replicate 1 | place: USA:California | collected 2016-06-15
GTGGGGGACTTCAATGGTGACGGCAAGCTGGATCTCGTGACCGCAAATCCACAGGGCAATAATATCTCTATTCTGTTGGGGCAGGGCGGCGGCGTGTTTGCAACGCATGTGGATTTCCCAACTGGTATTAAGCCAACAATGGTTGTCGTCGGTGACTTCGACGGGGACGGCAAAGAGGACATCGCGGTGCCGGCCCGGCAATCCGACGCCGTTTCAATTCTGCTTGGCAATGGCGACGGCACGTTCGGTCCCAGGACCGACTTCTCCACTGGGAGAGGGCCGGCGTCTCTGGCAAAAGGCGACTTCAATGGCGACGGGATACTCGACCTAGTGACGGCAAACATCCTCGCAGATTCAGCTTCCATCCTCCTGGGGAAAGGCGACGGCACGTTCGGTCCTAGGACCGACCTCGAAACATTCATGCATCTAACGTCAGGAGATTTGGACCAAATAACGGTGGCGGATTTCAACGCCGACGATAACCTGGACTTCCTCACCGCTAGCGTAGTTAGCTTTAGCATAGCGAATGCGGCACTCGCCTTGCGCTTGGGCAATGGGGACGGAACATTTGGCAGCAACTTTCGGGTCGGCACTCTCGCTTTTCCCGCCGGAATTGCGGCAGGTGACTTCAACGCAGATGGCAGGATTGACTTGGCGATTCCGGATCCGGTGGACGATGGGGTTAGTATTTTTCTGCAGGGCCCTGCCCTCACGCTGGACCTGGCCTCGCTGTTCTTTGGCGTGCAACTGCCAGGGACCACCAGTTCACCCCAAACCATAACAGCCCATAGCACGGGATCGTTTCCCCTGAACATCAGCAGTGTCGCGCTTGCCGGGGCAGACCTCGATCAATTCAGCATAACCGCTGATGCATGTTCGGGTACGCCGATTCCTTCGGGAAGCGGTTGCACCATCACTCTGGTTTTCTCGCCCACAACAAGCGGGGTGAAATCCGCATCCTTGGTTGTCACTCACAACGCTTCCGGCAGCCCGCATAGCGTCATCCTGACCGGCAACGTTACGACCAACCCGCTCACCGTCACCCGTGCGGGAACAGGCAGCGGCACCGTGACAAGCAGTCCCGCCAAAATCGACTGCGGCGCGACGTGTTCGGCCTCCTTCCCTAGCGGCACCGTTGTGAGCCTCACTGCGACGCCCGCCAGTGGCTCTACGTTCGCTGGTTGGAGCGGTGCATGCAGAGGCACCGCCAGTTGCTCTGTAACCATGGACGCGGCGAAGAATGTAACGGCAACCTTTGACACGGTGCCGCCGTTTGATTTCGGAGCGTCACCCAGTCCCAAGACGATCACGGCAGGCCAATCGGCGCAATTCATGATCGAAGTCCTGGGCCAGCCAGGCTTTTCCGCAGCGGTGTCATTCTCCTGTAGTTCGGGCGTGCCACAGGGCGCGGTATGTTCATTCAACCCGACATCGGTCAGTCCGGGAGCAAGCGCCGCGACAACTACACTGACAGTTACGACCACGGCACGAAATGGCGCAGCTTTAAGTCAATCTTCGGTGGTTGTGTTCGCGTGGTTGCTCCTGCCGCTTGCGCTCATAGTTGGACCGCGCTCGCGGCGCTCGCGGCGATGGACTTGGCTCTCCAAAATCGGAATCCTTCTTGTTGTGATCGGGACAATGGTCGCCTGTGGCGGCGGCTCGATACCGACTAACAATCCGAACGGCACACCTGCAGGCACGTACACCATAATGATCACTGGCACGTCAGGGAGCATCAGCCGCAGCCAGAACGTCACGCTGGTGGTGAACTAATACGGGACGGCTACGGGCAATTCATTAGGCACCAGACCTTCGAGTGCGATCTCGTGCATCCCGTCGACCAGGCCAGACAGCCATTCGTCTGGCCTCAAGGCTGCGCCGAGCAGCGTCCTTCAGAGAGCACTGGGCCGCATATTTTTCTCCGCTCCGCTGTGCTCACACGCCGCGGCCCCCTCAGCCGATTCTTCCTGAGTCCAGTAGGCCGCCCTTTTTCCGCCACTCATTTCCCTCCTGGGCACTGCTTCAGGCTAATTCCTGCGTCCTGCAGCTCGCACCATTCTCTGCGCAATTTTAGGAGTCACCGCCAACGCGGGACAGAGCCAAGCAGAGATTGCCCGACCCTACGCACGCAGCGTCGCAATTCCTGCGGCTGACAACTGTCTAGTTTGAATTGACCTTTTCATTCCATAAGGCAGGTAGCACTTGGCGTGTTGTTAAGCACCCTGTGACATTCCAGATGCAATCTAGCCGAACATCGAAGGCATTCCTGACTGCTTTAGGCTGAGCATCAGGGGTAAATGCAACGTACAAAATCTTGGTAGGGATGTTGCTGGGCACTTTGATCCGGAAACCTCCGATTTCGTCGTAGTCTCTCATGAACCCGAAACCTCCCGGGAAGCTCTCACGATTGGCTCCGAGAACTTGAACCCCAACAAGACCGTTGGCAGGAAATTCTGCATCCTCAAGACTTAAAGAATATTCATATCTCGATACCTGCCCACGTCGAACCTCGACATAGGCACCGAAACTCCGAAAACGATGGCCCAGCCAGTATGCCGTCTTGAAAATCCAGTCATGCCGATACTCCAATTTCGCACGCAACTCAGCCAATATTCCATCCGGGTAATTCTGGATATGTAGCACATAGCAAGCATCACCCGGACATGTGTCCTCAGAGTGGCCATTGAGCACAAAGCTCCACAAGATGCCCGGTTTTAGTTCCGGGACCAAGACCAGGACTTCTTCTTTGCTCGTTTTATTCAGCTGGATCTTTTCCATCCGCCTCAAGACAAAGTGGACTTTCCGATCAAAAAGATAGGACTGAACCCGAAAGGATGCTGTTGTGATGAACCAGAGCAAAGCGGAAAGAAGAAAGGCAAAGCGGAATGGGCGAGAAGAGATCGAACTGGCGAGCCCCATCAGCATAGAGGTGTTTGAAATTCTCTTGGTCTATTAGACCCCACGTGGAAGCAATAAGTGCCGGGGACGTATGGCAAGTTTCGTGTCAGACATGAGACCCATGACCACGGCCACGCGGTAAGTGTAGCCCTTGGCTCTTAGTTTCATAACTACGATTCACTGCCTGACCCGCGTCCAGCGTCCCCAGCAATTCGTCAAAACGCAGGAATTGACGCTAACTCCTGGAAGCGTGCCGACGAAGAATGGCACTCCAAGACGGAGTGGCATCGTGTCGTCGTTATATGGAATCTGCCCTAAGTACAAGCCCGCCGAAGCCCCTGGCCTTTTTCTGCGATGCTTGTTTCCCTATGAGGACGACTTCTGAACACACGGGGGTCCGTCATAACTTTGATCTTGTAGCCCTGTTCAGGAGCGGGAGCACTGTGCAAGAGACCGAACGATCTGCTCAAGTGGACCGCGCTGAAAAACGCGATCCCGACACACCAGCCCCTGAGCTGGGACCTGAGACGCAGGACGCGAGTAACAGCCAGGCGAAGTCCTCACGCGCCATGTCAACCGCGAGTGGGGCGATTTGTCCGACGAGGACCGCAAGGAAAACGACTACAGCCTAGAGCACGGGTTCCGGCTCTTGAGCGCCTATCGCACACACGCCGGCGACAAGTTGTGGATTATCACCGAATCGGACCGCTCCGTAACCACGCTCTTGTTGCCCGAAGAATATTAATCCGAACGAATTCGAGAAAAGGAGAAGAAAAGAAATGATCACAACGATGGTAGCAAGTGAAGTGAAAGCAGTACCGCCTGTGGTTTCCACAATTCACGACATTCCGCTGGACAATCCGCGTTATGTATCCAAACCCTTATGTGGCATTCCGACTTGGACCTGCTGCGTTGAGTGACTGGAGCTACGCCAGACTTTCGTTTGACCCCACGTCGTTGTTCGCGCGTAATCGCCGATGGCAGAGCGCTCCACTGCGGTCCTGCCCGCGCGGTGCAGTCGCACGTGAAGGCCCAGCGCGCTGTTAGCAAATCCGGGGTTTCGTTCGTATCCTAGAAAAATACAGTGGCGAGTGTTCAGTGGCAAGCGGCAAAGAAAGACGCTCCCGTGAAATTATTTATGTAGCCACTCCGAGGCTTTCGAATGTTGTCAGTTTTTTGCCGCCTCCGCCTTCGGCAGTTCGCGAATGCCGGGGAGAGTCACGTGGAAGAATGCTTCGACTTGGGATTTCTGATCTCCGACGTAGGCCCCGGCCCAGTCTTGCAAAACCTTCCCCTCGGGAGAAATCACAATGGTTTGCGGCGTGCTCCCTAGCTTGTAAGTCTTCAGCGTTTCAGGCGACAAATCTGAATATACCGGCAACTTCAAGCTGTTTTTTGCCACGTACTCCGGCAAGGTCACCTCCGAAAGCGAAAGGCCAATGAAACGATAATGGCCCCCCTCTTTGTCCAGAAGTGTTTTGAAATTGTCCAGATTGCGCGCGCACCAGGAGCATGGCGGTGCAAAGACATAGAGGACCGTCGGCTGGTTTGCGTCTTTGTAGGAAATCAGTTCTTGATGTGCGCCAAGCCGCTTGGCGCTGATTGGGGGAACAGTCGTGCTGACCTTGAGCAAGCGATCACCGACTCTTGTTCGTTGCACCTCGGTGACGCTTCGCACCCGGTGAGCCAAAAGGACATTCAACCCAACCGACAAAACCAGTGCGACAGTTATCGAGATAATGGCTTTGCGCGCCCCCAACTGTGAACTTCCTAGTCCAAACACTGGCCATAATGCAAGGCCTGATTGGGATCATAAAAGCACCTAAAGAAATAGTCTGGTGCTCCATTAGGGGCGCAAGCAAAATAACTTAAGTCTGGATGGCGAAAATGAAGATTACAGTAATTCTCGGCCTCAAGTTGGTCATTACTACAATCGCAACTCACTGCATACGCGGGCGTAACGTTGAGCGCTAAAACTGAGTACACCAGCCCGGCCAACAACACAACTCCTAAAAGCAGATGCTTCATCTTGGCTCGCATCTTCATTTCATTCTCCTCTCCATTACTAGGTCAACAGCTCGAACACACTGTTCGCGTGCATGAGGAGTAGTACAGCGAATACATTTTTGTTGCAAGAACAATGAATGAGAAAAAACGACAATTTATTGGTTTAGTCGACATCTGTGCCAGTCTTCGCGGGCCTCTTCAGTGATCGCTCGCTCCAAGCCCGAAACTGCTTGGGAGTCAGACCGAACCGTCTCTTAAACTCGCGCACAAAATTGCTCAGATCCTTAACCCCGCTGACGAATGCTACTTCTTTGACACTAAGGAAAGTGCTTCTGAGCAAATGTTCTGCGTGCTGCATACGGAGATCTCGGAGGTATTGCATGGGAGACCGGCCGGTTTCCTTTTTGAAAAGTTGCCGCAGTCGGGTGGGTGAAAGCCGCACTCGCCTGGATAACGTGACGACTGAGAGTTGATTGGCCAGCAACTCGCGCATAATGCCGATCGCTGCCGCTACACGCGCTTCCATCACCAGTGGTCCCCCCAATTAGGATCAAATCTGCTTGCAAAGCCGCAAAGCCCCACATCGAGCGGCTCGTTTGGTCTAAAGTAGAATCCTTAGCTCAGCCAATGGGGCATCCACCCTTGTGAAAGGGATCGGCGTAGGAGGAGAAACGTCGTGATCGTGGTTGAAAATAGTAACTGCTTCTCCTACGCGAACAGACTGATCCGTCAAGACTCCTTACTGTTTCAGGGTGCGTTTCCGGCTTTCGTCTCCCAACTTCCTGAGCTCGCGCCAGCGGGCGTATTGCTTGGCTTTGGCAGGATCGGGGTTTTCTTCACCCTTGAGCCAAAACGTGAACCAATCCAGGATTCGTTCCTGTGCCCTGACGCGTTCGGAGGGTTTGACTCCGATATGAATCGCGTCAGGGATATAGACGAAGTCCACGGGTTTGCTCTGAAGAGACAGTCCTGTAAACCATTCCCATTCCGATATGAGCGAATCTCCTCCGAACGCCGCGAGTTGAACTGGGGTCTGGACCCTGTCCAAATTGAAACCGGGAGAATTCTTCATCCACAACTTGAGCCCCTCGCCGATGGGCGGTGCGCCGCCCATCATGAAATTCATGTCGGAACCTATTTCCGGAACTGCAACTTCTTCGAAGTACCCGCAACTAACGCCGTCCACAAGGCTCGCGGCAGCAAATCGGTACTTCGAATGGGTTAGGATGTAGCCTCCGAGGCAAACCCAGCGGCTGAAGCCCGAAACGCCAACGCGGTTCCTGTCGATCAGGCCTTGCCTGTCTAGCTGGTCGATTACTGTCTCGAAGGCAAGTACGTCGAAATGTAGAATCGATTCTCCGACCGTGTCACCTAAGCTCTTGTCGCTCTGGGCTCGGTCCATTTGCGCATGGTTTTTGAGATGAGCGAACTGTAATACGATTATCCCCTTAGCGGCCAACGCGCGGGCGGCGTACGCGCTAGTCCACTCGGATCGTCCGTCCATTGAGAACACGGTGGGTTCGAAGCCATGGGTTTGAATAACCAAGGGATACTGTTGTCCGGGCGAATAATCCGGGGGCAGGTATAGACCCGCTATCAACTCCACTCCATCAACCATCCACTCAATGGTCTTTACAGCCCCGAAATCGAGCTCGCTGAACCTGGGATTCAAATCCAGGAGCAAACGCTTCTGCTGCGTCTTAGGGTCGGAAACATAGATCTTGGGAGGAGTGTTGAGGTCCTGATCGAGCGTCACTTCGACGGAGGAGGTCTGTACAGGGCCAGTCGGAAAGTCTTCCTTGCGAACCTTCCTAAGTTCTCTGCTCGGAAGTTTCACCTCGACAGGGAACTTATTCTGTTCCCTTGCTTTGCGCTCGGCAGGATCCAGTATGTCCAGCGGAAGATAGGATTCCAGGAACACTGATTTTTCATCAGGAGTCCAAGACAATGAGTTGGAGAATCCTGGAGCGTTTACCAGGGGCGCGAGAGACATATTCTTTGCGTCCCACACGACGATATGCTCCAGTGGCATTATCGTGCCCTTGCGATATTTGCCACCAACCATCAGCTGTATGCCCAGATCCTCGTAACCCGTCCATTCCGGAGCGATCTCAGCAACTGGAGCAGAAAACACGATATACGTTCCTCTCGGCGAAAGAGATATGGCCTGCCCAGAGTAGATAAAACATTCCTTGTCAATAGGGACGCGGCGCGGCGCGTCCTCTCCAGCCACCTGCGTGAACAGTCGCTGCGAGAGGTCCTGGGGCTGGGAGTAGTCACCCGCCATGAGCCGTTCAAAACTCTGCCCCGCGATAACGACCTCGCGCTGAGAACTCTCTTTATCTTCTGGAATCGTTCGTTTTGGCGGATCGGCTATATACGCCATCTCGCGGCCATCGCCTGTAGTGTCGTAGCTTGTTATCGGTGTGGGATGGTTGGTCATCTTTTTGAGTAACCCGGTCGTGGCATTGAATGTATAGATTTGAGAGCCTTCCCCGGGGTTCTCTCCTAAGAAAACAAGGGTTTCGTTATCTGGTTGCCAGCGAACCTTCGTAATGGCATCACGATTCGATGAAGAAGACATCACGAGCGAAGAATCGGGCTTCGAAGAATGAAATACGTCGGCAGTCCGGTATACCAACAGGGAAAACTCGTTTGTGTTGCGTTCCAGATTGCCTTTCTTCACCAGCAGGAAAAAACGCTTTCCGTCCGGAGAGAACTGTGCAATAGAAGCATTCGCGGCCAAACCGTAGGGGACTTCGACTCTTGCCATAACCGCGCCGTCCGCAGGTGTAATGGGCTGCTTCTGCTTCGCGTCCGCCTTTTCCTGACCGCAAGCCGTCGAAACAACCAGAAAGCATAACGCGGCGACCTGGGATAGACAGGCGGACTCTCGAACCTGAAACATCGAGTGAACCTCCAGAGCGGCCTCTCCGGGACGCGAACAAAAAGGGAAACACTTAGTAAGCACCCCTTCGAAGGCCTCGGATTGACAAACGGACCTCTATGTATCCGGAGTCGCGTCGAGTCGACCAATGGCCCTCGGAAAATCGACCCGCTGGCTCAGCGTGGGCGCAAATCAAAACATGAGCTTCAGGGCGAACTGCATGGAACGCGGTCCACCCATCTGGTAAAGACCACTTAAGACCCCCAGACTCTGAGCTAGGGTCGCCGTCGCTCGGCCAAACCTGGGATCGCCAAAGAATGGTTGGATAAAGCCAAAGTTCGGATGGTTGAAGATATTGAATGCCTCGGCACGGAACTGCAGCCTCACCCTCTCGTGGATCGGAAACTCGCGCCGCACCGCCAAGTCCATCTGCCAAGCTCCGAAACCTCGCAGGAAGTTCCGCGGAGCATCGCCTTGGGCCGGGGCCGGACAAAAGGAAAAGTCGGGACACCCCGCTGGCGGGCAGAACGGCCCGACCTGATCTGAACCACCCGGGCACCCTGCTTTTACAATAGTGCCGTTGATCGCCCTTCCTCCCGGATACTGTGAACCGTGCACGTAGAAGGGGATTCCTGGCTTGATGCTGACGCCTGCATCGACACGCTGTCCGGTCGCTGCGTCAATAAAAACAGGCCCAGCAAGAGATATGGGAAAAGCAGTCCGGGCCGTGAACCGATCATCGAGCCCCCAGTGACCAAGCACTGCATCGGCGAATCTGCTCGAAAAGCGGCTGGGCAAGTCATAAGACAAGGCGGCAGAAAAAGTGTGCCGGACATCGAAGTCGGAGTTGCCGCGGACAGAGGGGAACGCCAAATTCTGCGAACCATAATCGATCGAATGTGACCAGGTGTACGAGGCCAGAGCTTGCAGACCTTGCGTGAGTCGGCGCTGGAACTGGGATTGCAATGCATTATAGTCCCCGGTAAGTCCGCTCTGATTGAAGAACACATCAGGGAAGTTGGGATTTATGACTGGCGGTACGTTTACCTCTTTCCGGACAAGTAATCTTGCCGCGTGAGAACCCACGTAAGAAAACGTCAAAGTTTGTGATTTGCTAAGAGCTTGCTGGATGCTGGCATTCCACTGCAGCGTGTAAGGCAATTGCAGGTGAGAAGGAAAGGCAAACACCGGAGTATTCGTGAATGGAGGTACAGGCGGGTTCACAATCGGAGGATTCACTTGGTCCGGAGGCAGCGGAAACCTCGATGGCGGAGCATTCGGCGGATTGACGAAAGAGCCGAAGTTGAAAGTTGGGGAAGAAAAACCCGGCCCGTTGTAGCCCTCCGACCCTAGCTGTTGGCCGGTATCGAAAAACAGGCCGCCTCCGCCGCGGACCACCGTCTCATAGTTCGGCGTGTTCCGTAGAACATAGGCAACACCGAGGCGCGGAGCGAAGTTATACCAACTTGTGTGCCACAGCGGGGTGCCCTGCGGCGCCAGCGACAGCGTAGCTAAACTGCCGCCCTGCACAGTGTACGGCAGCATTCCTTTCGCCGAGCCTGGGGCCGGATTGACCTCCCATCGTACGCCGATCGACAGATTCAATCTCGGTGTTAACTTCCACTCGTCCTCAACAAAAGCCGAGAAATTAGTGTACACAGGAAAAGCTGACGCTTTAGAGCTCGCAAATCCAACATCCACAGCATTCTGCGTCACAGAAGCAGAGCTAAAATACAAGTAACCAACGACTGGGCTATTGGGCTGTATCCTGGGTTCAAGCCTGCGAAAATCGATCCCAGACTTGAGTTGATGCTTCCCCAGCGAAAGACTAACTGTGTCTACCAGGTTCCATTGTCGTTGTTCACCCGAGCTGTCAGACTGACCGAGACTAGTCGGGCTAGACCCGAACAGAAAAACAAGAAAAATCTGCGGTGCGGGATTATTTTTGCCGGGGAATCCCTGTAGTTGGAAAAAATCAGCCGACTTTGCACCTCCGAAGCTTGTCAGCGTCGTCAAGGAATCTGCCGCGTTGGTACTATAATTGAATCGCAATTCGTTGCTAACCCGATTGGTCAAGAGACTCGTGGCGCCAAACGTGTACGTGCGGGTGGTGAAACTCGCTGTGTTAAGATTAGCGGGATTGCCGCTATTGCTTCCGACCGACCGAGAATCGGACGTCGAAGATGCATTACTGAATCGGAAGAAAAACCTCAGCTTGGCATTGACCATGTGGTCCAAACGAACGCTTACCACATCCAGCGAGTTGGGGTTGGACCATGAGCCGAGGAAGTTGCCTGTGCCATCACCGAGGTCCGTGCTGCAGGTTGCCGGCGTTGCATTGGCCGGGCAATGGGGAAGGGTGAAGGCGTTTAGAACCGGCTGAAGGCCGCTGGGCGCCGACTGCCGGAGGGCGAGCGTGGGCACCAGGCTAAGGTCGGCCGCTTGCGGCTGAATCAGGCGTAGTCCTTCATAAGAGAAAAAGAAAAAGGTTTTGTCCCGCCCATTATAGAGACGGGGAATCGCGATCGGCCCGCCCACAGTCCCACCGAAATCGTTTTGCCGCACCGGCGGTTCCGGTACCCGAAGAAAATCATTAAACCAATCGTTTGCGTCACAGAAATCGTTTCGCAAGTAATCAAATGCGGTGCCACGCCATTGGTTCGTGCCCGAACGTGTTGCGAAGGAAAATTGCCCGCCAGGGTTTCGGCCGTATTCCGCCGAGTATGTCGAACTCTGAACACGAAATTCCTGAAGGGCGTCGACCGAAACAATGGCTTGCGTAGTGCCGAGCGTCGTCGATGCAGGCAGGGACCCGGAAGACGCGGGGGGGAACGCCTGTGTCGGTACGATGCCAACGTTAGCGCTTACCCCGTCAACGGTGTAGTAGTTCGACTCCGTACGCTGTCCGTTTACACTGAATTCTCCGCTTTGCCCGATAGATGAAGCTGCGGCTTGCGGGCTATTCGTAACCACGCCCGGCGTGAGCAGGATCAGATCTTGAAAACTCCGCCCATTCAGCGGCATATTTTTCACATATGTCTGATCCACCACCGTGCCGACCGCGGCGCTCGTCGTATTGATCATCGACGCGCCCGCTTCGACAGTCACCGTCTCGTTCACAGAGCCGATCTGCAACTCAAAATTGATCGACGCTACGTCTTGGATGTGAAGTTCGACGCCGCTTTTCACGATACTTTTGAAGCCATCTTTATCGAGAGTCATCCGATAGATTCCTGGCTGAAGCGACGGAACGCGGTAGATTCCTTGATCATTTGTAACGGTTCTAGACGCTACGTTCGTGGCCAGATTGCTGATGATGATGGTGACACCAGGAACACTTCGGCCATTCGGGTCCGTCACCAGTCCGGTAACCGCAGCTAATTCATCGGCTC
>WNFW01003827.1_pt1 | contig 11181 bp, 8 predicted proteins | sample 5400131 | NCBI WGS metagenome assembly WNFW01 (sample SAMN13153362, study PRJNA577476) | soil metagenome | isolation source: 20 cm soil or saprolite under grassland replicate 1 | place: USA:California | collected 2016-06-15
TCTAAATTCTCATTGGCTAGTTGTATATCGCGCAGTAAAAGTTTATCGTTATATTTAATATATCATCTTAAATATGTAACACAACAAAATTTATCACATTAAAATTTAATTGATGCGTGTTACATAATCAGAGTTGTATTTATATAATGTCGTTGAATTGAAAATGATTGCTAATTCTCTCTCTCTTTTTCTTTTTCCCTTTTTTTTTGCTTATTTTTTCGTTTTTGTAAAATGTTGCGTGTTACATAATCAGAGTTGTGTTTATATATATAAATGTCGTTGAATTGAAATGATTGCTAATTCTCTCTCTCTCTTTTTCTTTTTCTCTTTTTTTTTGCTTATTTTTTTTTTAATAGATAGTTTTTTACGACATAACGATAATGTAAACATAAAAGCTAAAGTATTATTTTTTTTTATTTTATTTTATCGTTATTTTTATAATTTTATACAAATTTCTAGATATTAATTAATTCTATTTCGTAGTTCCGACCGTAAATATATAATATTCGAAATCGATCTTACAGTATGCATAAAACCTTTTAAATATAAAATCGATATCGAACTTAAGATATTCTGAAAGGTTATTAACATACAATATATAGAACAATTGACTCCTTGTACTAATTTAACGCTATTTTAAAGATTATCTTTTCTATTGTTAAAATAATAACGATAATACAAATATTATTTAGCTTTCAATGAATTTTCAATCATACAGTTAAACTGATGCGTTGAAAAAATAATGTTTTTGAAAAGTACAGTACATAGTAAATTTCTAAATCTGCGTGAGATGCTGTTTATTTAAAGTAAATTTAAAAAACAAATATGGTGGGATCTCATGGGTCGAGAATAAGGTTGCCTGTCGAAACTAGGGGGTTTCAGCAGGATGGCGTATGCGAAACTGCTGAAACTAGTTTCGCAAATTTACTTCGAAGTGCCATTTAATTTTTTTTTTAAAAAAAATGCCACCTGGATGAACTGAAGATTCCGAACGAACAGTACCTGAATGGACGAGGTAAGTTCGTTTCTTTCTTAATTTTTCATTTCTGGGGTAGTTTCCATTGTTTCTATTGCAAAGTGCCCATATATCGATATTTACTAATAATTAATCTTAATTTAACTTTAACATTAAAATTTAAAATCAGTCGATATATAAAAATACATATAGAAGCAATCGGGATCAATGCTGATAGTTTCGAAGTCGAAGTTGACGAATATAAATCAAACAAAATTTATATTAAATTCATGTATCAAGACATCGATGAAGATGCTGACTTTATAAGAAAAGACTTCATTATTCGGTCGGGAAATGTTGATTTTACTATAGACTTAGGCGAAGACAAAAAGTAAGTTTACTGATTTTTCTTAGAATTATTGGATTCAATGCATTTATGATTTTATTTTTATATTTTATAGTTTTAATACACATTCAGACCCAATTATTGAAATGGAAAGTGGTATTGTTTTAATTTCATTGGAGAAAATAACTCTTCTCAAAGAAAAAAATTTAAATATTGTATTACGTAAATTCAAGATCTCTTTTACAATATATGTGATCCCAAATTGTTCAAGCTTACACCGGATCCCAAATTGTTCAAGCTTGCACCTTGATGACAAAAGGTACAAGCTTGCACTCCGATGCAAAAGGAATGAAAAAAATATATTACTTTAAAACTATTGTGAGAAATAATGTAATATTTAATTGAATTTGTAAAAATCCCGCTATCATCATCAGGAATTTTTTTTAGGCGTAAGGTTCATAAAGTTATGCAAAAATGCGTAACCTTATATAACTTTTGCGTAGGTGTTTGCATAAATTTTTAAGTTTAAAATTTTAAATTTTAAAATAAAGATATCTCAGCATCTAGTGATCCTAATGATGAATTTTAGCTTGTTAGATTCGTCTTACTGAGATGAATCGAATGGTAGTAATTCCATATTGATAGATGTGATATTGACAGAGTTATTTCACCTTGAAAATTTAGACATTTCTTGATATATATAGGCATCTAGTGATCCTATAACAACGAATTGTAACTTGTTAGATTCATCTCATTGAGACGATTCGAATGGTAGTGTCATGTGATTTTTGTTAAACATAATGCTAATGACTAGAGCTCCAAATTTTAACCTGAAATTCAGGTACCCGACCTGATCCAACCTGAAAATTCAGGTCAAGATTGCAAATTATTAAATCAGTTTGGGTTGGATTAGCCTTTAACCCGATTCAATCTGATCTGATTAACCCGATATAGTGTAACAATCCAATTTGTTTATTTAATGTCATTGAACACAAATTAGTAAAATGATCATCTTTTTTTTATAAAAATAAAATTACGAAATGCCTAAAGAAAAGCACAAAATAATTGATAAACTCTCTAAACCCTCTAATAGTTCTAAGTGTCATCGTTATAAAAACAAAGAGATAGAAGAAAGGGAACCTCAAGAATTTATTAATATAATAGAATTGGATACTCAAGAAAAAGAAATAGGTGAAACTCAAGAAAAAGAAGTAGACGAAGTAGACGAAACTCAAGAAAAAGAAATAGATGAAGGACTTGAAAATAAAATTGATGATAATTCAGCTTTAAGTACATTAGATGAAAATGATAAAAAAGGAAGTATCGTATGGAAACATTTTGAAAAATATAGAGATGAAAATGGTGTATTATGGGCAAAATGTCAACATTGCAGGTAAAGAAATTTAAAATACATTTTAGTTTTAAAGAAAAGTTTTTAATTTATATTTATATTTTATAATATTATTTTAATAGTAATTGTAAATATAATATGGATAAAGGAGTTCAACAGGAAATTTAATTCGCCATCTTAATTTAAGACATTTAGATAAAATTGATCCTTCTATTGCGAAGCAAGCAGAATTTATGAAAAAATTTTCACAGGAAGGTAACAAGCAAGTGGTAAGTATAATATTTCAATTTGAAATAGTAATATTTTTAATAGGTAAAAATTAATAATATATATTAATATTTAACATTATGAAAACTGTAAAAAAAGGATATCTTTCAAGTTTGTTGCTGGCAATTGACTAGGTGGCGACGGTTAATTATCACACATCTTCGATCGTACTCGTCCTATCAATAAACTCCATTAAAAAAAATTGAAAAATTTTAAGTATCTGTAGAAAAATGACAACTCACTTCATCATCTTTTCTTTTAATTTCATCAAAATCAATTTGATAAAAATTTGAAGCGTTAAGTACTTTAAAATCCAAGACTTTCAACAGATCACTAAATTTAAAGATATTTTAATACATTACCAAAGATTTATTTCTCATTTTGCAACCTTTTACCTTTCAATAAAATCAATATCCAAAAAATCCCATTTTAATTTTAATATGAAAATAATCGTCCCTGGTTTCAATTTTAATTCACTATTATTACAGTTCAAAACATTTTCATGTTTAAACATTGCCTTTTGTTCGGTTCCAAATTGGCTCGAAAGTCTATTTAAAATTTAATGATTTTAAAAGCTTTAATTATAATATAATTCAATTCATAATAACTTACAAGTTTTTCTGGCCAGCATTACTTATATATTATCGAAGTAATGCGATCACATGATGATTCAAAATAAATAACGTCAGGAATATCGATCGCGAAGGGTTATTTGTACATCTTCACAATTATAACTTATTTGATATATCTTCTTAATAATAAATGTTCTGACTTTGCGTCTTTTATGATTTCTAATTAATCTGCTTGAAACTGTAACTTATACTTTCTTTAAACTTTAGGTTATTAAACAAGATAATAATCATTTATTTAACTATAAGGCCTTATGTAATTTGTGTATACTATATATGATACCGATTTTGAAGATCATAATATCGTTCATTATCTGAAAATTAACCGATGAGAAATATACTTTTACACGCTGATTTTTATAATTGGCGTGAAATGAGATACGTGCATCAAAATAAGAGAACATGTAGAACAGAAATCGAGCTACAAGTGAAATTAATTTTGAGAATGAATTTGCGTTGGTTAAGGTTTGTTGTTCATTTTCTGTTATCGCGAACGATTTGAAAATAAAAAGTATATTAAAATTTTTTTTTTAGAAATTTATTAACATCGAGAGTTATTATAGTTCATAAAAATGAAGTAAAAAATCTTATTAATAAAAGATATAAAGTACAATTTTAATTCGATCTAATTCTTTTATTGTGTATTTTAGAGGAGCAAAAAAATATTTTTAATAAATATTAGTATTAAACAAGCATAATCAATCAATTAAAATATACGAAAAAAATCAACAAAAATACTGGTACTATATAATATTTAATATAAAAAAAAATATAAATTTAATTATTTTAAATAAAAATTATAATTTATTCTTTTAAATCGAATGTTTTTGACTACTATCCTTTGAGTACCAAATGATGCTAAAAGATATCCTCCTAAACGACCTAAACCTTCTTCTATTCCAATTTTATCATCACAAATTCCAACTTTTTTGTTTGAAGATTTTCCATTAACCATCACTCCAATATAATTGTTAATTTGATCTATGCCATCATCTACTACTTTTCGAACGCTAGTTAGTTTGTACTTTCCTTCATCCTTTGACCAAAAATAATAATTTCTGTTTAACAATGCATCTTCTGACTCGCTTTTTAATATATTATCAAATTCAACTAAAGATTTGTAATCAGGATTTTTAATTACTTTACCCTTACTTCTGGAAAAAAGTCCGACTAAATTAAGTAGTTTTAATTCCAATACAGCCGAACCAAAATTCTTGTCACAAATAAAAATATCAACAAACCCGTATTTATGAACGTTTGGTTTTAAATGTTGAACAATTAAACGCATTTCTGATGACCAGCATTTAGCCGGTAATAATAATTTGACAGTAGTTTGAAAAGAATTCTCATTATAATCTCTAAACGAACGAAAGCTTTTTTTCTCGTGATATTCTTTGATTTTTTTAATAAAAGGCTCAATATTACCTTCCACAATTGAACAAATCAAATAATCAGTACTCTCCTTCTAATAAAAAAACAAAATAATTTAAATTAATAAACAAATAAATATATAGATAATTAAACAATTCCAAATTATATCAGTAAGAATTTGTTAAAGAACGCGATGAAAGTTCAGTTAAATTTCATATAATTAAAGTTTTAATCAGTAAATTTTAAATAGACTTTCGAGCCAAGAACAAAAGCAATTTTAAACTTTGATCCGCATTAGTTCAATTTTACTTTCATGCACACTTCCGCATAGATTTAAATCGGAACCTACAAAATAATAAAAAAGAAACGTCAGTACTGACGTTTCTTAAAGTTAATGCCGAATTCCAAGAGCATATAAAGAAACTGAAATCTATAAAGTAAATTTCGAACCCCCAACTTACCAGTGTTGTCCAAGAACCGTCCTAAAACCTAAAAAAATAAAAACAAAAGGCGTTAATAACGCCATTAACTACTACCACACACCAAAAAAAACTTACCTATAGTCTTGCCAAAAGACCGTTTGTTTTTTTAAAAAAAGAGAAAAATGAAGTTAATTTAGTTTTTAAATAAGTAACGGTAAATAACGATAACGGAAAAATATACCTTATCATTTTCCATTTCCTCCGGAGTTCCGACTTCTGACCTAAAGGAACAATAAATTAAAAAAGAAGTTAACGTTAAATTAAAAGTTAAAAGTTAAAAAAAAAAAGAAAAATTTAAAAAAAACGCGGAACGAAATGAAAGAAACTTACCAAAACCCCGTTAAAGAAGCCTAAAGAAATAATAACGATAACGATAAATTAAAAAGAAAAGTTAGAAGTTAAATAAACAGAACGAAACGAAAGTACTTACCGACAAATTTTCCTCAGTTATCTTCATCCTTGGAGTATTTAATTTGGCAAGGAGCTGAGTATGAAGTAAACTAAAGAAAACTAAAAAGGAAATGGAATTTTAAATTGATTCGACATAAATGCGGACGGAAATATTTTAGTCAAATATGATCAATGTTTATCAAACACAAGAACAAATATGGTTAATCATACGGCTGAAAAACCGTGTAACATCAATTCATATTGAACACAAGGATTTGTCCCCAAAATTTGAATTTATTTTTTTAAAAGGGCGAAATGATCGACAATTTATAATAAATAGCATTTTTTTCATACGAAAAAACAATTTTATTTCGCTTTCTATAAAAATTAAGCAAATTAATTTTCTTGGTTTACTAATAAAAAATATACCTGCGAGCTGCTCTGTTATAATACGTAATATATTAATATTATAGCAGTTGTAACCTTTAAACGATCTTTCTTCAAAGTTGGTCCAAAAAACAATTTTATTATTGTCATTATCATTATGTCTTTTGAAAGGAGAAAGGGAACTCTTGCTGACTATATAAATAGCAGTGAATTTGAATGTGATGACCCGGATGAAGACAATATATTGCTTGAGAATGATGACTATAGCTCTACAGCTGATGAAATTCCAGAAACACCAACTACTATTGATAGCGATAATATTCATGAATTCTCCTTTGATTATGAGGCATTTCAAAATGTTAGAGAAAGAGCTAGTAACTTAAATGAGTATGATGGAAATGATATAACATGGGAAGATATGGATTCAATTGAAAATGATTCTGTTTGGACAAGTTCAACAATTGGGTCTGATGAAAACTATCTTATAGATAATGCAGAGTGTAATGAACAAGAACTTGTTCCATGTGTCTTAATGGATGTTTTTGATGGACAAATAAAGCGTTGTCCAAATTATGCTAAGCAAGGACATTCTCTTCGTCCTCTTTGTCAGTTAATAGGAATGTGAGAAATTGATGAAACTGTGATTAATCAAACTAATCCCAAAGATATGTTACACACATTAGGTGTTTGTATGTCACATTTTTCATATGATCAGAATCGATTGCATGAAAAAAATTCAAAGCAGTTACAATCAGTAAATGAAAGCTATATTTGTCGACGACGTTGTCTTTTCTGCCATAAAGATAAATACTTTTTTAGCCGTAGAATGAATTGTGTAGAACATTCAATAAGTATTAATAATCGAAATATACAAATACCTTGTATAGGATTTCAAGTATGTCCAGCTCTTAATGATAAAGATGAAAAAATTGTTAAGAAATCTAGTATTACAAATCAAACTGCACGTTATATATGTTCAGAATGTTTTCAAATACAGGGAGGGCATTTTTTTGAACGAAAAGGAAGTGGTGCAAAGGTTTTTTCCTGCCATGAAAAACACAATCATGATACTGTAGATGCGCTTAAATTATTAGGACGATGGATTTTGGATGTGGCTGATTTGGATGTAACTGATTCAAATAATAAGATGAAAAATATATTATTAACAGAAATAAGCACAGTAATTGGTACAGTCTTTAATAAAATTAAACAAAATGATATTAGTACTGATAAAGTACCTCCAAGTTTATTTTCAATTAAAACAGCATTACGTTTAGAAAAAGTAAATTTAAAGAAATTAAAAGATGAATATTCATTTATTAATTTATTAAATGAACAACCAAAAAAAATAGGAGAAGCTATTGGAATATGTACTTGGAAATCACGTCATGAGGTTCGTGAAAAAAAGAATAAACTTGAAACTCCACAATCTCTTGAAGAATATCGAAGTGGTTTTCCAGTAGTTTTAAGTAATTTTTTTAATGGATTTATAACTACTATACAGAAGAAAAAGCATGAAATTGTAGCAAAAAAACGTAGGCAAAGAGGTCTTTTAATAAAAGATTTTGATGAAACACATTCAATTAAAATATCAGTTTTTATTATTTCTATGATTTTATCAATTACTTTTCCAGGAATTGATATATGGCTTACCCATATAATGAGTTCTATATGTCGGAAGCCAAAGTTATTAAGTTCTCTTTATACAATTTTATGTACTGCAGGTGTAGTTTCACATACACAACGACATGAAAGAAGGCTGAAAAAAGTTAGAATGGATAAAATTAATCCAAAAGAAAGATTACAACAGGGTCCAAATATATGGAATGTTTATGTGATAGATAATATAGATTTTAAGGAGCAATCATTCGCTTATGGAAATATTTATGATGTAACTCAAGCAACAACACATGCAACATTACGAATGGTCTTTCAGTTTAATCTACCAATTTCTATTAATTCAATTATTGCTGAGGCAAATTCTAATAATAAGCAAACTTTTAAAATTGGTTTATCACAATTTACAGATAATGAACTTCAAAGCTTTGAAAATAAAATTTATTTTCTTTTACAAACTTATGGAACAGATTTTGATGTAAATACAGTTCATCAAGAATTAGTTAAAGAAGTTGAATTAGGATGTAAGATTTTACCACCTAATGTAGTTATTTTAGAGTCTGGAGAAAACCCTTGTAATAATGAAGCTGTACATAATGCTTGTAGTATGTATTTTAATGATGTTGGTCCAAAGAATGGTGATAATAGAAATATTGATGTAGCATGTGATGAAGCAATCTTTCGTCGTTTAATTTCTTATCATGAACAAAAACCTGAAATAAGATTATTACTTGGTGCATGGCATACAAGTAAAGAAATGTGTAACACATTAATAACTATTTTTTCAGGATACGGTATTTTCAATTTAGCAGCTTGTATTGGTGTTAAGTATTTAGATAAATTAGAGAAAGTAACAGATTATCAGGCAACATGTCGTGTCTTAGAATTAATATGGGTGGCTGTTGGAATTTCATTAAATCAAATAATGAAATGTAAAAACAAAACATTTAAGGATATTCAAAATGAAAATAATTATATGTTAAAAGTATGGTATTTGTATTTTTGCTGGTGTGGTTTCTGGATTGGACATAAAATAGGTATTAGATATGGCAATTATAATATGCAGTTTGATAATTTGCTTGCATTTGCTCCTCTTTTTCCTATATCAGGAAAAAATAATTATTCAAAATCTGTTACTCATTTTATTCATTTTATTTCTAAAGATCCATCATTACAATTATTACTTCAGCATGTATGTTCTGTCAATCTTACTAGTTCAGGTCATTTTTTTGCTTTTGATGAAGCTTTGGAAAGATTTGGAGTAAAGTATGTAAAACAAAATATAGGAAAAAATCCTGGTAATGATGAAGATTTAAAACAACGAATAAGCTCTATACAAACTGAACGAGAAAGACTTGATGTACTTTTAAATGAATATGTTGGTGAAGACATTTTTATTCGAAGTGAACGTACTATAAAATCTCGTAAAGAAGCTCTTTGGAATTTAGTAAATCAACTTGTTGATGCATTTAATCTTATAGATTCAACTACTCATGAAATATTTAAAGATACAACTGAAAATAATCCAAATGGATTTAATAATTTATTTACATGTTATGAATTAGGAATTGAAAGACTTAATAATATTCATGCACAAGAAATTGAAAAAAGCATTCCTATTAATACAAAAGGACGTCGTATAAAAAATATAAAAACAATAACAATTGAACAACGAAAAATTATAGAAAAAAATCGTAAAGAACAAGAAAAAATAACTAAAAGGAATGAAAAAATAATGATAACACAACAAAATATAGAAGAGTTTGATAATCAAATAGAAGGTATAATAAAAGTTAATTATAAAATTCTAATTATAAATAATAATAATATTATTATTATTACTAATATATTAATACTAATACTAATATATTAATTAATTCTTTAAAAGATGATCCTAATGCTAAAATTAAACGAAAATACAGAGTTTTAACTAATTCAGAACAAAATATTTTTAAAAGATTACAACAATCTTCAGAATTATCAATACAAGAAACAGAAAATGTACTTGTAGAAATCTGTTCATTACCTGATAGCAAGTCTGAAGAATGGGATGTAAAAAGAATTAGAGATATTTGGTTACGATATAAAAGAAAGCAAAAATCACAATAATAATTATTAATTTTATCTTTTTTCTTATAAGTATTTTAAATTTATGTATAATAATAATGATAACAATAACAATAATAAAAATTGGTTAAAAAAAATATATAAATTGCTTATTTAATTATTATCGTTATTATTTATTGAATATAAAACTAAGTAAAATATTAATCATTTATATTATAAAGCTAAAAATTAAGTATTATATGTAATTTTATTGTATCTATAAATTTACTTAGATTATAAAAGTAGAAATAAAAAGTAATTTTTAACTTTTATATAGAAAAACTATATTTTTTAATAAAATTGAGTATAAAAAACAGGTGTATATTCTAACTATTTATATTATTAAGCTGAAAGTTATATATTATGTGTAACTTTATCACCTCTACAACATTATTTAGACTATAAAAGTAAAATTAGAATGTAAATTTTGACTTTTATATAGAGAAACTGTATTTTTTAATAAAATTAAGTATAAAAGACAGGCATATACCTTAACTATTTATATTATAAAGCTGAAAGTTATATATTATATGTAACTTTATCACCTCTACAATGTTACTTAGACTATAAAAGTAAAATTAGAATGTAGATTTTAATCTTTATATAGAGAAACTGTATTTTTTAATAAAATTAAGTATAAAAAATAGGCATACACCTTAACTATTTATATTATAAAGCTGAAAATTATATATTATGTGTAATTTTATCACCTCTACAACTTTACATAGACTATAAAAGTAGGTTTAGAAAGTAGATTTTGACTTTTATATAGAAAAACTGTTGGTAATAATTTTATCATAAAAAATTCATTTTAAAATTTCTAAGTAAAGATACTTTAAAACTATTGTTAATATAAATATTATAAACCTAACTACTTTTTTAATAAAAATCTAATTATTTTGAGATTAAATTAATAAAGATTATAACTAATTATAACTATTAAATTGCTATATTTATATAAATAAAGATTAATATTAATATATTTTTTAATATATAAAAAATTTTAGCATTACTTTAAAATGTAATATCTTAATATCTAATGATTGGATTTTAATGAAATTTAATTTATTAAAATTGTTTAATTAAGGTGAATTAATGCTAATTATTTCATATTAATTAAGATGATAATAATAATAATATAACAATTAAAATACCATTTAAATTATTTATAAATCTAGTGATCAAAAATTAATGATTAATAGCTTATCAGATTCATCTTAATAAGACGAATCTAATGGTTATCATTTCATAATAATTGGATTAATAATGGCTGAGATATA
>WNFW01003295.1_pt1 | contig 11180 bp, 13 predicted proteins | sample 5400131 | NCBI WGS metagenome assembly WNFW01 (sample SAMN13153362, study PRJNA577476) | soil metagenome | isolation source: 20 cm soil or saprolite under grassland replicate 1 | place: USA:California | collected 2016-06-15
GAGCCTCTTTCCTCCACCGCCCGTGCCTCTCCAAATGCGATACCCGGCAGCCTGGACGAACTACTGTCTTCCTCCCGGGAGAACAGAGGACCTAGGTTGCGGTCCTAGGAAGACACCTTGAGCTGATGAACATGTCCCGCTGGCCTTTCGGTAGAAGAGATGGAGGCGTGTTCACCCTGGAACGGATCGTGCTGCAAGCAGTCGAAACGTTGACGATATGTAGGCAAATGGACCACCTGGTTTAAGAGATGGGATACACACGTTATTACACGTCAGAAATGCTCTATATCCATGCGTGGTAGCACTGGTTGAATGGAACCGGCTGCAACCCTTCAACTTCAACGCTGAGACGATGAAGTGCCGTATGAAGGCGTCTCGTGAGTTCGCTCAGCGCCTTGCTTTCCCGGTAGTCTGACCATAATTAGGGACATGCTCGATACAGAGCCATTACAGGGAGGAGACATCTACAAAATGATTCTTGGAAGCTTCGTTCCTTGGTACGACTACCTCGATAAGCCCGTGGGAGAGAAGCCACAAGCCCCAGATCCCATGCGCGCACAAAAACACACTTCCAACTCTTCGCTCGAACTCTCATCCACTTCATCCTCAAACTAGTCTTCCCTATCCTCCATCCATGCATCCATCTCCGGATCGTTTCCATGATGGTGCCCGATCCTGAGCGACGCCAATGGACAGCAACCCGAGACAGACATAGTGCTTGTTAAGCTTTCGGTGGTGGAAATGGGTAGCACCTTGAAATGGAGTTTGTACCGGGTTGTAAGGTTGACGACGAAACTATGATGGTGACGGGACCACTTGTAGATGTAGACAGGACATGTTCACGCAAATAAGTAACCAATCAAATTAATAATTATGTTCAATTTAAAGGGACCATTCGCGTCAATCAACCGCCATGGCCGTAGTATGTGTATGAAGTCTAAGTCAACGTGTATCGCAATTGCTTGATGCATGACAAATGTCAGTTCTTTTCCGGCGCTCGCTTAGGAAATTCACAGCATGTCTCTCTCAGCGAAACAGTAATAATGAACGGTTGAGAGTTTACGTACACCTCCGGGGATTTTCAAGTCACGTTCCGGAGGTTTGAGTGCCCTCCAGAAGATGGGGACGGGTGGTGGACTGTAACGAGAAACTGCATGTGTATACGAAGCCAAATAAATAGATTGTTGTTCTAGAATGAAATATGATTCCATAAACGATTATATTATGGCCATGCAAAGTATGCTGGAGACTACGGAGGGGATGCGCTATCTACTAAGGTGCTAGAAGGAGTGTTTCGTGTGTTAGAGTTGCTGGAGGGCATGCGCCGTTTGCGGAGATGTTGGAGGTTGTGCTAGAGGTTGTGCTGGAGGTTGTGCTGGAGGTTGTGCTCGACGTTGTGCTAAAAGCGCCGGAGGTTATGCGAGTTGTAAGGGCTGTGTACTACTCGTCTGTGGAAGGCGTGTGATGTATGCTGGAGGCTGTGCTCCATGCGCTCGAGATGCTGGAGGGTATGCGTCGAGTGCTGCTCTGTATGTTGGAGGCCGTGAGCTATGTTTGCTGGAGGTGCCGGAGGTGATGCGCTGTGTGCTGTTCGGTATACTGGAGGCTGCGGAGAGTGGGATCTGTTTGCTGGAGGGTTTGGAGGTGTTGGAGGTGATACGCTTGTGTGCTGTTCTGTATGCTGGAGGCTGTGGAGGGTAGACTCTGTTTGCTGGAGGTGCTGGAGGCGATGCGTCGCGTGCTGTTCTGTATGCTGGAGGCTGCGAAGGGTGAGCTCTGTTTGCTAGAGGTGCTGGAGGTGATGCGCTGTGCGCTCTCTGTATGCTGGAGGCTGTGGAGGGTACGCTCTGTTTTTGGAGGCGTTGGAGGCGTTGGAGGCGTCGGAGGTCGTGGAGGTGATACGCTGTGTGCTACTCTGCATGCTCGAGATACCGGAGGTGATACGCCGCGTGCTGCTCTGTATACTGGAGGCCGTGGAGGGTAGGCTCTGTTTGCTAGAGGCCGTGGAGGGTGAGCTCGATTTGCTGGAGGCCGTAGAGGGTGAACTCTGTTTGCCGGATGAGCTGGAGGTACCGGAGGTGCTGGAGGCGCTGGAGGCGGTGCGCTGTGTGCTGCTCTGTATACTGGAGGCTGTGGAGGATGGGCTCTGTTTGCCGGAGTGTGATGCACCGTGTGCTTTCTCTGTTTGCTGGAGGCGATGGGGGGTGGGCCCAGAAAGTTTCGGGGTTCGAAAATTTTCGTTGCGGCAGTTTACTTATCGCGCCCCCGCCGCCTGCTACTCACAGAATACTCCCACATCGTAGCCCATCAACAACGATGAGTTCGATAATCCAGTCGATCCAACACTCTTTGACCAGAGCAATCTCCTACCGAAGCACATCACCTACCCAAGCGAATACTGAAGCACCTGCCCAAGCAGATACCGAAGCACCTACCGAAGCTGTCAGTGGGAAATCGCACGAAGCTCATATCAACACCATATCTCGGGCCATCGACTATCTCAAGAAGACCCAAACCTTGGCCATCGAATACTCCGCGCCCACTCCAGGTCGACCCGTATTCGAAGCGTATTCCGACTCCGCCTTTGCCGACGACTCCATCACACGGCGACCTGCCCACGCACCTACATACCCGAGCACCTACCCAATCAATCCCTACCGAAGTATCCCAGATTGAGACACATACACAGAGGGAAGAGTTGGGCAGTATGGTAGGCTCTCAGTCTCCACGTCGCTGCATCAACAGCGCGCCGCCAAACCTCTAGACCTCCATACCTATAACTACGCCTGCAGCGCGCCTCCAGACCTCCGTACTTCCATGCCTCCACGTTGCTACGCCTACAGCGCGCCTCCAGACCTCCATGCTTCCACGTCCCTACGCCTACATCGCGCTTCCAGAGTTCCAGAGCTCCATACCCCAGCCTCCACGTCTACATGCGAGTCGTTGCTTACACTTGTATCTCCAACTTAAGATGAGCTTTGGGCACAAAGACTGGCAGCCTTGGGTTGAGGATGACGAAGAGCACATTATGCCCTATACAGTGGAGGAGACGACGGAGGCGCTGCATGATCTGGCGAAGAGTGGGAAGGTCAGGTATGTTGGAGCATCGAGCAAGTAGGTGCTCTCCTATCAGTTCCAAAAGACGCAGTACGTTGCGGACAAGCATAAGTGGACCAAGTTTGTCAGTATTCGCTCTGTGTAAGTTTGTTTCATTGTTCCGCCTACTCGATAGCTAAGATGCTAATGCTTAATTGCAGAACCGTGAAGAGTGTGAAATGAACAAATTCTGTCACGAAACCGGCGTCGGCTTGATTCCTCGGGCTCCTCTCTACCGCGACCATCTGGCCCGACCATTGGGCTCGGAAACAACCCGCATCGAAGCTACGAAAGCATGCAAGACATTGACAGATGAGGAGGCGAAGTATCTTGAGGAACAGCATGGCCCAAGGAGATTGTAGGACATCGATGAGTGTGCGGATTGGCTGCAAGCGGCTGGGTCTGTATGGAAATGGCGTGCGAAGTAAGGGAAACCTTAGTCGTAAGAACTTTATTAGAGGAAACCTAAACTTTGAATGAAAATCCGTGGGAACTTATGAGAAATTTTTATGGACCAAAGAGTGAGTTGTGATATGGTACGTCAGCGAGAATTTCGAGGTCACCTACGGAGTACCTCTCGGCGATGGAAGTTTGATACACCCCACGTTCATCATAATTTTTTTTTCCCCATCACAGGCAGATTTGCAGACTTTGAACGATGACGCCTCAGATTGGTCAATGCCGTATTGTCCCGGCCATTTTTACTGTCGAGCTCCGACAACCTTCCCCCACCCCACCGGCCCTCTCCGACAAGCCTTATATGCCGTCGAAAATCTACTCTTTTTCCGAGATAGTGCTCCCATCTTGTAAACTGCGAACCCCAAGATGAGCAAAGTCGACAACAAAGCAGTGCTAAGTAAGCTATTCAACCGCCTTCAGCTCATGCTTTCTCAATTGACTCGTATCTCTAGTTTGCATCGATGGCTGGGGCTTGCCGGGCCCCAAGTCTCCTCCCGAGGGCGATGCCATCGCCGCCGCTGAGACTCCCATAATGGACGAGTTTGCGAAAGATGGGTCAAAGACTGCTCAAGGGTACACGACCCTTAAGGCGTCTGGCAATGCTGTGGGCCTGCCGGAAGGTCTCATGGGCAACAGTGAGGTCGGTCATCTGAACATCGGAGCTGGTCGAGTGGTGTGGCAGGATTTGGTACGCATAGATGTGACGATCAAGAAGGACAAAATGCGGGATGTGGAAAACGTCAAGAAGAGCTTCCAGCGAGCAAAAGACACAAACGGGAGGCTGCATTTGCTGGGCCTGATCAGCGATGGCGGCGTTCACAGTCATATCAATCACTTGATTGCATTGCTGAAGGTCGCGAAAGAGATGGACGTGCCACATGTCTACATTCACTTCTTTGGTGACGGTCGAGATACGGATCCGAAGAGTGGAGCGGGCCATTTGGCGCATTTGTTGAAAGAGATGGGGGAGATCGGGTGTGGCAGCATTGCGACAATTGTTGGGAGATACTACATCATGGACCGTGACAAGAGATGGGAACGTGTTGAAGTGGGCCTGAAAGGACTTGTCTTAGGTGAAGGCGAGCCAACCAACGACCCCGTGAAGACGATCAAGGAACGTTACGAGAAAAACGAGACCGATGAATTCCTCAAACCCATCATCGTCGGTGGCAACGAAAGGCGCATTCAGGACAATGACACCCTCTTCGTCTTCAATTACCGCTCCGACCGCGTCCGCGAATTCACTCAGCTCCTCGGTAATTTTGACCGCTCTCCGCTGCCTGATGTCCCTTACCCGAAGAATATTCATATCACGACCATGACACAGTACAACACCAAATTCACCTTTCCGATAGCGTTTCCGCCACAGCGCATGGGCAATGTGCTCGCAGAATGGCTCTCCAAACATGGCCTTAAACAATGTCACATCGCAGAGACCGAGAAATATGCACATGTTACATTCTTCTTCAATGGCGGTGTCGAAAACCAATTCGAGAACGAGGATCGCGATCTCATTCCCAGTCCGAAAGTTGCAACTTACGATCTCTTGCCGAAGATGAGCGCAATGGCGGTGGCAGACAAGGTGTGTGAGAGGATAAGAGAGGGCAAATACGAGTTTATAATGAACAACTTTGCCCCACCGGATATGGTAGGCCACACTGGTGTATACAAAGCCGCCATTGAAGCGTGTGGAGAGACGGACAAGGCGATAGGCAAGATCTATGACACATGCAAGGAGTGTGGATATATTCTATTCGTCACAGCCGATCACGGGTAAGTTTCGCTCAACTCCTTCAATGAACATGTTTTCTAATGCGAAGTTTAGTAACGCCGAGGAAATGCTCAACGAAGAAAAGCAGCCGAAAACGGCTCACACGACAAATGAAGTGCCGTTCGTCATGGCAAATGCGCCGCCATCGTGGAGCTTGCAAAAGACCGATGGTGTACTCGGAGATGTTGCACCAACCGTTCTTGCTGTCATGGGACTCGACCAACCGAAGGAAATGGACTGCCGCAGTTTACTGATCAGGAAGTAAACACGTCTCTCGAATTCAACGGTTTGGTATGGCTATACAGGTATGGTAGGTAGTAGACGAGGACGACAACGAAATAGATCCAGAGAATCCGATAGATTTAAGAGAAATGATACTATCGCATCGCATCCCAGTCTCCACAAGATCGAAAGATTGTGTAATTACGGTACCCCCACTAACATTAGCGCCATGGCCCCCGGAAGGTGCGGCGAAAAATTGCGTGCACCCGGCTAACCTTAGCGGGACCTTGTCTCGGGGCTACCTCGCTAAAGTTAGCGGGGGGTAACCCCTAATAAGTACGAGTCGGATCGAGGCTGTGTGAACGGAGCACCCCTTCGCAAACCTCGTATGCTAATAAATTCAAGTTTCAACAATAAATGAGATTTCCACGTAGAGGCTGCTCCGTAGAGTGAGAAAAACCGAAATGTTCGTGGGGTTGTGAATTGCCTCATTCGTCTCCAGAATCTTTTATCCCTCCCGCTGCCAAAACCCCCGGTAATTAGTGGTACCCCCGAAAATTAGTGGTACCCCCGGTAATTAGTGGTATCCCCTGTAATTAGTGGTATCCCCTGTAATTAGTGGCACCTCCGCTAACTTTAGCGGGTCAGCCCCAAAGAACAGGGCCCGCGAAAGTTAGCGGGGTACCCGCAATTGTTAGCCGTACCTTCTGGGGGCCATGGCGCTAATGTTAGTTGGGGATACCCTAATTACACGATTCTGCATAACCTTCCTGAGACTCGACGCTATCAAATTGAATCTCAAAGATATTTTGCCAAATTTGCTGACTGATTCTAGTAGGATGCCATTCTGACAAGATTCGCAGTCGTTTGCATATTTTATAACTTGTGTTTGTTGCGCTCCCTTACCTCTGCACCGAAAAAGAAAAAAAAAATTTTGACCGAGAATCACAGCTTGTTCACGATCCACACTAATTACTCCGCAATCAACTCGAAAACCAACCGCAGATCTGTTCTCCCAACATCTCAACCCTAAATTAAAATGTGCGAACCCTCCGCGTCATTTCCGCATCCTCACAAAAGCCGATGATCGATATGCCGTCCATACGACTCACGGTCGCTCTCAATTCCAACCAATCCACCAAAACACCTCTTCTGATTCCCCCAGATACTCCGTTGGATCCTTCAGCGTCGAAATCATGTTATTCGCTTGTTCTCACAACCGCAAAGTCGAAGCTACGCCTCAAGAGCAAAAAGCCGGCGCGCGTCTTTGTACAAAGGACCGGCGAGGAACTGCTCGACGAGGAGGGCTGGAAGGGAGCTTTAAAGAATGATATTGTGCTGCTTGTTTCCGGAGGTGAAGAATACGTTGGTCTGAGAAAGGAAGCTACGGAACATTCGTTGGACAGCCGGAAAGGTACGTGCCAGAAATTTCAAAAGCCGTCACTGAGTATCGCCGGTCAGTGTAACGTAAGCTGGAAAACCAAGTAATGCTAACCCAATCATTTACATAGAGTTTAATCCTGACTGCCCCATAGTCAATCTCTCCCAGAAATCCCTTCTCGATGCCCTCGCGCTTACCCAACTCACCACCACCGCCCGTACCCTCCCCGGCATAATTCACGCCTGCGGCCAACCTGATCTCCATCCGGGTACCAAATTCCCAATAGGCGCCGTCTTTGTGTCGCAAGGATGGATTCATCCTCCCTTGATCGGATCGGATATTGGTTGTGGTATGGCGTGGTACAGAGTCAACATCAAGAGATCAAAAGTCGATGGCGATCAGGGTCGTAAAGTTGCGGACCGCTTGAGAGGACTAGAGGGCCTGTGGCGAAGCCAGAAGGAGAGGGAGGCTTGGTTGACTGAAAGGACATCAAAGGGGATCACACAATGCTGGAGCGCGGGCGAGGAATGGGACAAGTCGTTGGGCACGATCGGTGCAGGAAATCATTTTGCGGAGATTCAAGTCATTGAGTCATCCAAGATAGAAGAGATGAGGGAAGACGAGGTTGTCTTGCTTGTGCATTCTGGGTCAAGAGGGTTCGGAGGTCATGTACTCAAGAGTTGTGCGAGCGATGCAGAGCCGAGCATGAGAGAGGACGATAACAGGGCAATGGAGTATTTGATGGAACACAAACGCGCTTGTCAGTGGGCAAAGGCGAACCGGGATTTGATAGCTTTGCGGTTCTTAGCTTGTCTCGAACCCGGTGAAGAGGCATGGAAACTCGGTGCTTCTACAAATGGTACAACCTTTGGGCTGGAGGATATCGAAAGGACAAAGAGGAAAATTCAAGCAAGGAAAATCATCGATATATGGCACAACAATATGGAGAAGATACCATGGCCACCCAGGGCGCCAACAACCGGCAATTCAGACCTTGTTACGAATGACACGGCAGACCTTGTTACGAATGACACGGCAGACCTTGTTACAAATGACACGGCAGACCTTGTTACGAATGACACGGCAAACCTTTCTCTGGACCAGCAGCAGTACGCATGGGTACATCGCAAAGGCGCCGCACCGACTTACAATCCAAACACTTGCCAGCCACTGTCGCTGCTGCCTCTCCCTGGCTCTCGAAGCACGCCGACTTTGATTCTACGCCCAAAATTCTCCGAGTCAACAGGTTGGGGTTCTCACAACGCTTTGTCGTTGGCTCATGGTGCTGGCCGAAGCATGTCACGGGCGAAAGCTCTTGCGTCGCTTGGTCAAAAATACAAGAACCCCGATGACCTACTCATGCCAATCACTATGACCATGGAGAGCAATAGCGACAATCCCGCAGACATCAGGCGGGGATCTTGGGTGATTTGTGAAGAGAAGGAACTTGTCTGGGAAGAAGCGCCTCAAGCTTACAAAGACGTGCTCGAAGTAGCTGACGACCTTCAGAAGGCGGATGTCGCAGAAGTCCTGGGCTGGTGTCGACCACGAGTTAGCTATAAGATTCGTCGAGATGAGAAATCACATTGAATCAGATCTAATATACTGATGTCGCATCGTAACCTTCTCCATTTCCTTTTTCGAGTCGAAGTGAGCATTTCAACCTAAACATACCCTTTCTGTTTCGCATCCCGTTCCAAAGATCCCGAACCGCATTTCAAACAAGCCTCCTTTCGCATGATCGTAAACTATTTCCGGCCGCAAGGGCTGAGCGGTTCACCGGCGATGCGGTCTCAGAAGCGGCCAGCGTCATGACGGACAACTGCCAGCCGCCGTTGTCGACTCGTTTCCTGTGGCGTTTCAAGACGGACGGTTGCACGGCTACCGCCAAGCTGAAACTGTTACTTCGTACCCACAGTCAGTTTTGCTCAATGCCTGGCAGCGTCCAGATACGCCTACAACACCAACTCCCTCCGGAGATCCCACTCTCCCCGTACATGTTGTGCGAGCTCCGCCTCGAAACCATCATGGCTTTGTCGATTGTGTACATAATGTCCACCTTATGTTCTTCAAATTCTCTTCGCTTTTCCTTGTCTCCATCGCTTACTCTCCCCTTGCTTCCACATGCTCTTTGGCTTCACATTATCTTCGTCGCATACATCGTCTGACTTCCATTGCTTAACTTCTAATGCTAAATAATTATTTTCGTCTAGATATCATCAGAACCCCGAAAGACGTTTTCGTTCGCTTACGGGACTTGTCCGCACCGGCATCTCAGTACGCATCAATCACAACCACAATGTCTTCATTAAGAGCGCTGCTATGGCTCAGCGCAATGTCCGCCGCCATTGCGGATTTTGTCACAGGTCAACTCGGCGACGCACGGGAGAACCGCAACAACGCAGTAGGCGCCGCTTACTATGCCGCGTTACCGCCATCAGCACGTATTGAGGGCTCAATACTCGCATCAACAGATGAAAGACAGGGTGTGAATTTTGCAGTGAATTTTGCAAATCTACCCTCGGCAGGCGGGCCGTTCCGTATGACGCCTTGACTTCTCGACTCCTCCATACTAACCGTACCAAAGCGTATCACATCCACGCATATCCCGTTCCCTCAGATGGCAATTGCACCGGCACCCTTTCCCACCTCGACCCGTATATACGCGGCGAATCACCACCCTGCGATCCTACAGAGCCACAGACCTGCCAAGTCGGAGACCTCTCGGGCAAGCACGGCACCATCAACGGCACATCAGCCAGGCTAAGGTATTTCTCTAGCTATCCTCTTCCTTCCCGACAGCAAGCTGACACGGGGCTGAATCAGCTACCACGACCCTTACGTCTCGTTGCAGGAAGGGCTCGGTGCCTTCTTCGGCAACCGCTCGTTCGTCGTTCACTTTGCCAACACGACGCGCATCGCCTGCGCAAATTTTTCGTACATCGGTGAAGCCGGTAGCCCTGGTAATGTCACCGTCTACAACAACAACAACACGTCGATGCGCGGTGGACCGACGAGTGCGGTGACATCGGTGAACAATACGGCGACGATGACCGTGTCGAGTGCGAAGGGTGCGAAGGGTGTGAGTACGGGAACGACGGCGGCGCCAGCGATGCTTCAGACAAATGGTGGAGAGGGTTTGGTGACATCTACGTCAAGAGAGTGGACATTACTGTTGCTGTTCTCGTTGCTGGTGTGAGTTCTGTGAAGGAGGCGGCGTTTTTGCATTTAATGCTGGCCGCTTACAGCTTTTAATGGTTGTCGATACCCCGTTTAGATGTTGCAGTGTATCTTCGAAAATAATAATGCATCGATTTGAACGTGCATCTCAAAGGACGTATTTTCAATGTGATCTCCGACGAGTCTATGTCCCTATTCTACCACGCACCAACCGACCACCTGCAACCACCACATTCGCACACATACTGACGCAGCAAGAAAGGCTAGCCCTTTCACGGAGTTGTATGTTCCAGTTTTTGTCTTTCTCTTCTTTTCCGCGCTTCAACCTTTGCCAGGCTACGCGTCCTTGCGAGTTACTTTTCCGTACCCTTGGCAATGCTTCCTATGATGCCTATGGGCCACCACTTGTCCCGATACTTCAGTAGCCACAATTCCAATGATGGCTTGTCCATATTCGGATCTCGACAGGAAACGGGCCAAGACTTATTGATCGACGTTGCTTGTGAGCGCCCAGTCCCGGCGTGGCGTATCGTGGTGCTAACATTCCAGACCCATTAGGGCTAGAGTCGCTTAAATCCAATACAACTTGCCTCGAGCTGAAAGCTGTCGTGGGGCTCGAGAGCCTCAATGCGCGAGAAATCAACAGTTTCCTCCACCTCAAGCCTTTCTCTGGATTTTCTCCTACACCTCGATCTTTCCTTCACGGCGCATCGCAAGAATGGCTGCCTCTCGAGTCGCTCTGCCGCAGGGCTGGGTAATGGACTACGACCATGCCATGGCTAAATGCTTCTTTGTCTACGAGTCGACCGGATACACTCAGTTCGACTTTCCCAAGCCTGGGGACGAGCTCAAACAAAAGAACCCGACAGAGCATGTCGACACAGCGGTGGTGGTCGCAACACCAGACCCGTCTCCGAGCAACCCTCCAACGCATTTGGCAGAGCTACCGGCCGCGGAGGAGCCGCCGAAGGTCAGCCCATCTACTCCATCGAACCCTCCAATCTCCCTAGCAGAAGCGGTGGCAGGACTTGACATTCTGGATCACATTCATGCTCCAAAGCCTATCACGAT
>WNFW01003296.1_pt1 | contig 11180 bp, 5 predicted proteins | sample 5400131 | NCBI WGS metagenome assembly WNFW01 (sample SAMN13153362, study PRJNA577476) | soil metagenome | isolation source: 20 cm soil or saprolite under grassland replicate 1 | place: USA:California | collected 2016-06-15
TGCCCGATCGGCACCGTGCGCGGCGAAGCGGTGCGACTCGCCGCGATTCCGCCGAGCCAGACCTGGCGGTGCACCCCGAGGAGGCGCTGGAGCCAGCTCGGGCGCGGCGCCGTGACGCTCACCTTCACCGATTGCGCGCGGCGGAGGGTGATCCCTCCCGCCGCCCACCAGGCGCCCTGCCCCTGGTGCGTCAGGTACATGCCGTCGAGGGAGGGCGGCAGGCGGCGCGTGCTCCCGCCGGCGCTTACCGTGATCGGGACCTGCGCGTCGTACTGGAGCGATAGCCGCCAGCGACCGGGGCCGAGGCGAAGCGTCTGCGTCGCGGTCGCGGGGGCGTCGAACGGCGTGAGCTGGCTCCACTGCGCAGGCTCGCCGACCACGGGCCGCGGGAGCAACGTGGCGGTCCCGTTCGTGAGCGTCGCGAGCTTCGAGCCGCAGGGCAGCGCCGCTCCCGGCGCGCCGCGCTCCCCCGGCAGGATCTTCGTCACCGGCGTCGCACCGCTTCGCTTCCACAGCACGTAGCCGCCCGACCGTCCGGCGCGGTGCCAGTTCGGCGGCGGCGTCGACTGGTAGGCGGCGTCGGTGGTGATTGCGTAGCGGAAGCGGTCGAGCTTGTGCGGCGCGACCGAGTCGAAGTCGATCGCCCGGCCCTGCACCCACTGCTTGTGTTTCCGTGGCTCGATCGCCGGCGGGACGTACCCGCCCGGCGCCTCCACGCGCGTGCCGTGCAGCCAGTAGGCCGCGAAGCGATCGACGCCGAGGAAGATGACCCGCTTGTCCTGGATCCGCGAGCCGAGCGCCTGGAGCTCGGAGCCGCGACGGTCGAAGCTCATGGGCGCCGCTCGCAGTGCCAGGAACGTCGAGACGGCGGCGCCGATCGCGAACAGCACGCCGAGCCCTAGCGCTGCCATGCGCATCGAAGGCCTTCCACCCCCCACCTGCCACCCGCCAGCTGCCAGCTGCTGCCTCCTGTCTGCTGTCTGCCGTCCGCGGTCTGGTGTCGGCCACGCCAGCAGCCCCTTCAGCGCGGTGAACGCGAGCGTCGGCGCGATCACCGCGAGCGCCTTCGCCTGCACGTAGATGCTTGCCTCGGCCCGCGCGCCGACGTAGACCACGGTCCCCGCGACCACCATCGCGGCGAGCGCGGTATCGCGGCGGCGCCACGCGGCGAGGAGACCGAGGGCGACGCAGGCGAAGCCGAACGCCGCGGCCGGGATCGAGCCCGTCACCTGGCCGCGCACGATCTGGAAGTTCCCCTCCGGCCACACGGCGAGCGCCTCGCCCGGCGAGATCGGCGAGGCGAGCCGTCCGCTCGAGGCCTGGACCTTGCCGATCTCGCGCACGAAGCTCGCCGCGGGGCTCGCGACCACCGCCACCACCACCGCGACGGCGGCCACCGCGACGACCGTGATCCAGCGGTGGCGGGAGATCGCCGCCCACGCCGCATCGACCTCGAGTGGGCGGCGCCCGAGCGCGAGCTCCGCGACGAGCCACAGGGCGATGGCGAGCGCGAACCACACGAGGCCGGGGAGGCTGTAGGTGAAGACCGTGGCGGCGGCGAGGACCACGAGCGCCGCGGCGGTCGCGCGCCGCGGTATCCCCTCGCGCCCGAGCTCGCCGAGGGCGATCGCGAACGCGAGCACGAAGAGGGCCATCGCCGTCTCCTTGAACGCGCTCTGGGCGAGGAACGACGCGCCGAGGTACGGCAGCGCGGTGAGCGATGCGGCGATCACCCTGCTTATCGGCGGCAGCTCGCCGAGCGCCGAGAGCGCCGCGAGCGCGGTCAGGACGGCGATCGCGACCAGCAACCCGTCGAAGGCGTGCTCGAGCGAGGCCCCGGTGCCCTCCGCCGCGAGCGCGGCGACGCCCTGCGGCCCAACCGGATACCCCACCCGCACTGCCGGCGGCTCGGGCCCGACGTCGTGCGCCAGCCAGTCGGTCCAGTAGAGCTGGGCCGCCTGGTCGTTCGTGTAGATGCCCTCGCCGAGGATCCCGACGCGCTCGTTGAACACGAACGGGAGGCAGGCCAGGGCGGCAGTGATCAACGCGACCGCAAGGGCAGACGCGTGCGGGTGGGTCGGCCCGGCTGGCACCGAAGGAGGCGCGGTTTGGCGCGTTTTTCCCGCTATGCGGGAAGAAAGCGCCAAGCGTGGCCCCTTTCGCCGCTCGTCCCCGGCTCCCCCCGCCTTCACTGCCCCGTCTCCCGATCCCGCCGCGAAGAACCGGCGCCGCATCACCGCCAGCGCGGCGATGAGGAGGATGGCGACGATGATCGTTGCGGTTGTCGCGCGGCCGGGGAGGCGGATGAGGAGCGGGGCGACGAGGACGAGGAGGGCGAAGCCCACGCCGCCCTGAAGCCAGGTCGGCCGCTCGCGGCCGAAGGCGCGAAGCAGCGCCCGCCCGGCGACGATCGAGGCGGCGAGGACGACGATCGCGGATCCGATAACCGCGGGCACGGGTCCCTAGGCCTTCCGGTTGAGGGCGGGGACGCCGTGGAGCTGGGCCTTGCTGAGCGGCCGCTGGCCGCGACAGCCGGCCGGGTCGAGGCGACCGGCGATGCGGAAGGCGCGCACCGGCCCCTGGTGGAGGATGAGCCGCGCGTTCGGATCAGAGCCGGTCCAGCGGCCCTCGGGCGAGTTTCGGAGCATGCCGGGCAGATAGGGGTCGAACGTGGTGACGACGACGTCGAAGTGCCCGGCGTTGATCGCGCGCCGCCAGCCGCTGCAGGTGCCGATTCGCGCGTAGCCGTCATCCGCGACGCGCCGGCCCAGCCACTGGACGCGGTTGGAGAGCGCATCGCCGTAGAAGGCGTACTGGGTGAAGACGCCGCGGATCCCGCCGAGCGCGATGCGGGCGCCACGGACGTCGCGCACCCAGGCCAGCGTGCGGTTCAGGTCCTGGCCGGTGCCGGTGTCGGCGTAGCGCCGGTCGAGGTAGTGGCGCTGGTAGGCGTAACCCACCACCAATGCGACCATCGCGACGACGGCCGCCGCCGCGAACCACCCGATCGGCCGAAGGCGCGCGAGGCGCGGGCCGCCGAGCCACAGCCCGAGGCCGAGCGCGAGCACGAGCACGCCGGCCGCGGTGGCGCCCTTTAGGTGGCCGACGTGCCACTGGTTGAGCGACCCGAGGGCGAACGCGACGAGGACCGCCAGCGCGACACCGGTCGCCATGCGCCGGGCGGGCGTCGCGCGAAGCGGGGGGAGGCACGGCAGGATCGCGAAGCCGAGCGCGAACGCGGGCGCCAGGTATCGCAGGTTCCACGTGAAGGCGATGGGCTGCCCCTGCACGCCGGCCGCCGTGAGGGGCGTGAAGAGGTACGCGATGGCCGTGACGCCCGTGAGCGCCGCGAGCACGCGCAGGACCGGCGCGCCGCCGCGGGCGAGCGCGTAGAGGGATATCGCGACGAGGGTGGCGAGCACGACCGGCCACAAGAGCCCGAGCGTGGCGTGGAGGCCGGGGAAGAACCAGTGGCTCCACACCGACGTGTCGTTCCAGTAGTGCGAGACCGAGTAGCCCGGGCGCAGCGAGAAGTCGCGCGCCGGGCCGGGAAGCGTGACCGGCCCGAGCCGATGGATATAGGGGATCGGGTTGCCGACCACGATCAGGTTTCGCAGGTACCAGAAGCCTCCCGTCGCGGCCAGCGGGACGAGCCAGGCGAGCGCCGTCCGCCCGCGCATGCCGCGGCGCGCGAGCGCGATGACGCCCACCGTCAGCACGGCCGCCGCCGGCAGATACGAGAGCTTCACGCCAGCCGCGAGCCCGGTGGCCAGCGCGGCGATCGCGATGGCGGCCAGCGGGGGCTGTCCGAGGCGCTCCCGACGAACCTTGCGCGGAGCAGGCGGTGCATGCGGCGCGCTCGCGACGAGCGGCGAGGAGGGGTTGCCCACGGCAGCGGCCCGCGCGCTTCCGTTTACGAGGACCGCCGCCGCGGCAAGCGTGAAAGCGACTCCGGTGATGTCGTTGAGCGCCTCCCCCGCCTCGTACCCGACGAGCATCTCGGCGCCGAGCGCCACCGCGGCGCCGATCATCGCCTGCGGCGCGACGCCGTAGGGCCGGCCGATGCACCACGCGGCGAACAGGGAGACGGCGAGCCACCAATCGTTCACGAGCGGCGAGACGAGGTCGCGCCCATAGACGAGAACCCCGAGCCCGTGGAAGATCTCGGAGTTGGCGGGGTAGAACGAAGCGAAGTAGATCGGGTCGAAGAAGAAGATCGGCCCGATGTGCGAGGTCTGCGCCCACCGCGTGGCGAGCGGCATGTGGTACCAGAGCGTGTCGGAGCGGATCATCCCGCCGCCCGCGCTCGTGAGTGTCGGGACCGCCCAGGCGGCAGCTAGCGCGGCGACGGTGATAATCGCGCCGGCCACGGCGATCCGCGAGGACGGGGGTGCGGGTGGGGTTGCGGCCGGCGAACCCGGGCGGCGGGCGCCAACCGCGCGAGCCGCGACGCCGCCTCCGACGCCGATGGCAATGAGGACGGCGACGACCGCCGCCTCCTTGTAGAGCCCGACGACGCCGAGGAGCTCGGAGACGAGCACCAGCGCGGCCGCCGCCAGCACCAGCTCGGCGAGCCGCGCGGGCGCTCCCCGCCAGGCGGGGAGAAGCAGCGCGCGTACGGAGAAGGCGCAGAAGCCGAGCGCCGCGAGCACCACCGCGAGCTCGATGCATGAGGCAATGAAGGAGGATGCTCCGAGAGCGCGCTCGCTCGCTGGGGCGACGGTGAGGGCGGCCGTCATCCCCGTACTCGACCCGCGAACGTCCCGGAACCCCCCGCATAGCGACTACTCCGGGACGTTCGGTGGATGAGCGCGCGACGGCTCCGGGACGTTCGGTGGATGAGCGCGCAACTGGTCCGGGACGTTAGGTGGGCTAGCGCTTCGGCAGGCCCTTCACGTAGTAGGCGCCCTCGCCCGGCGCGATCATCCCGAGGCGGCGCGCCGCCGTGTCCGCCGGGTCGGGGCCCTGTGCCGCCGCCGCACGAGCGCGCAGGCTCGCGTTCTCGCGCCGCAGCATCGCCAGCTCGGAGGCCGCGGAGCGACGATCCTGCCACGCGCCGACGAGGCTCAGCAGCGGGCCGATGTAGGAGGCGAGGATCGCGGCCAGGACGAGGACGAGGAGCACCCGGCCGAGCTTGTCCCAGCGCACCCGGGTCGGGCGTGCGGCGCCGCGCGCCGGGCGGCCGCGGGAACGCGAGCGAGGAGCGGGACGAACACGGGAGCGAGGTGCGGCAGCGGTGCGAGTGGCCACGTCGGTAGCTTCGCCGCGACGCGGCCGCGTCCTTCCAGGTGGGCTCTATCGACCTCGTTATCGCTGGTCGATCGAGCCCACGAGGGTTAGCGGCGAAACGCATCGGGCCCGGGGTAGGTGGCGGCGTCCCCGAGCGCCTCCTCGATTCGCAGGAGCTGGTTGTACTTCGCGACGCGGTCGCTGCGCGAGGGCGCACCGGTCTTGATCTGCCTCGCCTCGGTGGCGACCGCGAGGTCGGCGATCGTGGTGTCTTCCGTCTCGCCCGAGCGGTGCGAGATGACGGTGGCGTAGCCCGCCTCGTGCGCGATCTGGATCGTTTCCAGCGTCTCCGTCAGCGTGCCGATCTGGTTCGGCTTCACGAGGATCGCGTTGCCCACCCCCTCGCCGATCCCGCGCCGGAGCCGCTCCGGGTTGGTCACGAACAGGTCGTCGCCGACCAGCTGGCAGCGATCCCCGATCCGCTCCGTGAGGAGCTTCCAGCCCTCCCAATCGTCCTCCGCCATCCCATCCTCGAGCGAGACAACCGGGTAGCGCTCGGCGATCCGCGCCCACTCGGCGATGAGCTCCTCCGGCAAGAGGGCGCGCCCCTCGTGCGCGAAGGCGTAGGCGCCGTCGGCCTCGCGGTACAGCTCGCTCGCAGCCGGGTCGAGGGCGATGACCACGTCGTCCCCCGGCTCGTAGCCGGCGGCCTCGATCCCGGCGACGAGCGCCTCCAGCGCCGCCTCGTTGGAGTCGAGGTTCGGCGCAAAGCCCCCTTCGTCGCCCACCGCGGTCCCCAGGCCGCGTTCGGCGAGCGTCCGCTTCAGCGCATGGAAGACCTCGGCCCCGATCCGCAGACCGCGGGAGAACGAGTCCGCGCCGACCGGCACCGCCATGAACTCCTGGAAGTCGATCGAGTTATCGGCGTGTGCGCCGCCGTTCAGCACGTTCATCATCGGGACGGGGAGCGTCGTCGCGCCGGCTCCGCCCAGGAACCGGAAGAGCGGCTCGCCCGCGTCGACCGCTCCCGCGCGGGCGATGGCGAGCGAGACGCCCAGGATCGCGTTGGCCCCGAGCCGCGACTTGTTGGGGGTCCCGTCGAGGTCGCAGAGGGTCTCGTCGATCGCGCGCTGCTCCACGGCACGCGCGCCGACGAGCGCCGCGGCGATCTCGCCGTTCACGTTCGCGACGGCCTTCTCCACCCCCTTGCCGCCGTACGCGTCGCCGTCGTCGCGCAGCTCGACCGCCTCGTGCTCGCCGGTCGACGCGCCCGACGGAACAGCGGCGCGCCCCCGGGCGCCGGAGTCGAGCGCGACCTCCACCTCGACCGTGGGATTCCCGCGGGAATCGAGGATCTGGCGGGCGTGGATCTCGGCGATCGTCGCCACGGCGCGCGGGAGGTTAGTCGGATGCGGCGCTGCTTCGGAACCGCTGCGCCGCGCCCCGCAGCGCCAGCTCCGGGTCGATCCGAAGCCGCCGGGCGACGTCGACGAGCGCGAAGAGCGCCTCGCCGAGCCACCGCTCGGCGGCCTCCTGCGCGGCCGGGTCCGCCAGCCGCTCCGCGGGCTCGAGCCCGCCGAGCCCCGACGACGCGGCGCGCCGCTGGACCTTGCGCGCATACAGCAGCGCGGGCAGGTTCTCCGGGACGTCGGCGAACGGCTCCGAATCCGAGCCCCGCCCCTCCACCTCGCGCTTGATCCGGTCCCAGTTCGCCAGGACCTCGCCGGCGCTCTCGGCCTGCGCGTCGCCGAACACGTGCGGATGGCGGCGGACGAGCTTGGCGCTCATCGCGTCGGCCACCTCCGCGAGGCTCCCCTCGCCCCGCTCCTCGAGGAGCAGGGCGAGGAACAGGACCTGGAAGAGGACATCGCCGAGCTCGTCGAGGAGCTTCTCGTCGTCGCCGGCCGCCGCCGCGTCGGCGAGCTCATACGCCTCCTCGACCGTGTGCGGGACGATCGAGCGCTCGTCCTGCTCGCGATCCCACGGGCAGTCGCGGCGCAGCCGGCGGGTGATCTCGTCGAGCTTCGCGAGCGCCGCCAGCGTGTCCGGCGCGGGCGCCCGCGGTTTGGCGTCGGCCCGGCGGCGAGCCAACCTCAGCCGGAGGGCGTGGTGCCCGTCGGCGGGGCCGCCCCCGGCCCGAGCGGGATCGGCGTCGCGCCGGGGACTGCCGAGGCGCCGGCGCCACCGCCGGGCGGGATCGGCCCCTGAGGCAGGCCCTGGGGCTGCGTGAAGAACACCGTCGCCTGGCCGGGAGCCACCGGCTTCGTAGCGGGCACGACGGCGCCGCCGGGCGTGGTGGTTGCCGGCTGGGTGAAGTTGTCGCAGCGGTCGATGATGTAGCCGGACGCACAGAACGTGCGCGAGGTCCACTTCTCCACGAGATCGGTCTGGAAGCTCTGTAGCTGCTGCTGCTGCGCAGCGCTTTGCAGCTGCTGCTGGATCTGGGTCTGGACCCTCGAGAACGGCTCGGTGCTCGCCGGGTGCACCGCCTCCACCTCGATCAGGTACCAGCCGCTCTGGCCCTTGAACGGGCCGACGAGCTGACCCTGCGGCGCCGAGAAGACCTGCTTGTCGAGCGTCGGCTCGCTCTGCCCCTTGGCGACGCCCTGGCGCAGCCCGCCGTTGGCCTTCGTCGTGGGGTCGGTCGAGAACTGCTTCGCCGCCTTCTTCCAGGTCGCGGGCGAGGGGTTGGATCCGAGCACGTTCTTCGCCTGCGTCACCTTCGCCTGCGACTTGTTGAGGATGAGGCGGACATCGCGCGTCTCGGGCTGCTGGAACTGCGCGATGTTGGTCTGGTAGTAGTTATGCGCAACATCCGAAGAGATCGTCGGGGGCTGGCCCGATCCCGTCACCTGCGCCTGGATCTGCCGGCTCAACAGGTCGAGCCTCACCCGCTCGATCGCGGTGCGCGCGCACGGGGGCGGAGGAGCGGTCGCGCTCTTGATGCAGTTCGGCTGGTTCGTCAGGTGGAGCTGGAGGAGCTGCTGGTCGAGCTGCCTGTAGCTGTTGCCGTACTGCTGCTTGACGATCAGCGCCAGGCGGTCCTGGACCTGGCTCTGCGATAGGACGATGCCACGATCGGACGCCTCGCCCTCGATCCAGCGTTGGAGCAGGAGGTCGGAGATCGCCGCGTCCCTCACCTGCGAATACTGCGGCGAACCCGGCTTCGGCAGGCTCCGGAGGCCGAGCCGCGGAACCTCCTGGACGAGGGTCGCCCTCAACTCCGCCTGCGAGATGTGTCCGTCGGGCGCTCCGTCGACCACCGCGATGTCGCCGGCCGGAACGCTCGGGTTCCCGAGCCCGCGGAAGATCGCGAAGCCCGCGGTGGTGAGCACGACCGCCGCCCCGAGGACGATCGCCGCGGCCCGGCGCGTGACGGCCCGCCGCCGCGCCTGCCGCTGGCGCCACGCGCGAGCCTCGGCGCGCCGCTGTCGCGGACCCTTGCCGGTTCCCCTTCTGCGCTGCTGGGGACTCACGAGCGCGGGAGCATAGAGGCGCTACCTCAAGAACCCCGAAAGCACCTGGCGGCACCGGGGCGGCCTACTTACGCAATCTCAAGCCGGTGCGGCAGCCGGCTCGGCCTCCGGCTCCACCACGGCGGCGCGAAGCGCCTCCACCAGCTCGCCGATCGCCTCGAGCCGCTCGGCGGGGTCGCTCGGGACGCGGACGGCGAGCGTCTTCGCGCGTGATTCGTAGATCGCGGTCGGCACGCGCTCGCGGATTCGCCGCACCGCCGCGGCGCCGAGCTCGATGGGGGCGGCGGCGAAGCGCTCGCCGCGGACCTCCGCGGTCCGGGCGCCGGCGCGGGCGAGCTCGATCCGCACCCGCCCGAGCGCGAGCAGGCTCTCGACCGGCTCCGGCAGCGGCCCGAAGCGATCGCGCAGGTCGTCACGGAGGGCGCGGAGCTCGCCGGGCTCGCGCGCGGCGGCGACCCGGCGGTGAACGTCGATCTTCGCTGCCTCGAACGGCACGTACTCCGCCGGCACGTAGGCGTCGACGGGGATGTCGAGCCGGATCTGGGCCTCGGGCCGCTCGCCGTCGACGCCGCCCGCGCGAAGCGCCTCGACGGCGTCGTCGAGCAGCGCGACGTAGAGCTCGAAGCCGACCGCCGCGACATGACCGGACTGCTCGTCGCCGAGGAGGTCGCCCGCGCCGCGAAGCTCGAGGTCGCGCATCGCAATCCGGAAGCCCGAGCCGAGCTCGGTATGGTCGGCGAGGGTCGCGAGCCGCGCCGCCGCCTCCGCGCTCAGCGCCTCCTCCGAGGGGTAGAGCATGTACGCGAACGCGCGCTCCGCGGAGCGCCCGACGCGGCCGCGGATCTGGTAGGCCTGCGCGAGGCCGAGCTGGTCGGCCCGCTCGACGATGAGGGTGTTGGCCTGCGGAATGTCGAGCCCCGACTCGATGATCGTCGTCGCCACGAGGGCGTCGGCGTCGCCGCGCAGGAACGCGAGCATCGTCCCCTCGAGGTCGCGCTCGTCCAACCGGCCGTGCGCCTCTGCGAACCGCACCTCCGGGGAGAGCGCCCGCAGGCGCTCGGCGGCATCGTGGAGCGTCTCGATCCGGTTGTGCAGGAAGAAGACCTGCCCGTCGCGCCCGGCCTCGCGGTCGATTGCGCGGCGCACCAGCTCCTCGTCGTAGGGGCCGACGTAGGTGCGGATCGGCCGCCGTCCCTCGGGCGGCGTCTCGATGACCGAGACGTCGCGCAGCCCGGCGAGGCTCATCTGGAGCGTCCGCGGGATCGGCGTCGCCGAGAGCGAGAGCACGTCCACGCGCAGCTTGAGCTGGCGCAGGAGCTCCTTCTGGCGGACGCCGAAGCGCTGCTCCTCGTCGACGATCACGAGCCCGAGGTCGCGGGATCGCACGTCGCGCGAGAGCAGCCGGTGCGTGCCGATCAGGATGTCGACCTTTCCCTCCGCGAACCGCGCGAGAACGTCGCGCACCTCGCCTGGGCGCCGAAGGCGGGAGACCACCTCGACCTCGACCGGGAACTCGGCGAGCCGCTCGCGGAAGGTGCCGAGGTGCTGCTGGGCGAGGATCGTCGTCGGGACCAGCATCATCACCTGCTTGCCGTCGGCGACGGCCTTGTGCGCCGCGCGTAGCGCGACCTCCGTCTTGCCGTAGCCCACGTCGCCGCAGATCAGCCGGTCCATCGGCCGCTCGGCCTCCATGTCGGCCTTGACCGCGTCGATCGCCTCGATCTGATCGACCGTCTCGCGGTACGGGAACGAGCGCTCGAGCTGGAGCTGCCACTCGCCGTCCGGGGAGAAGGCGTGGCCGCGCCGCGCCTGGCGCTCCGCGTAGAGGTTGAGGAGCTCGCCGGCGAGCTCGCGGGCGGCGCGGCGGGCACGCGCCTTGACGGCGTCCCAGCGCTTCGACCCGAGCGCCGAGAGCTGGGGCTCGGCCCCTCCCGCCCCGACGTACCGCGTGATCTTCGCGAGCTGGTCGGTGGGGGCATAGACCCGGTCGTCGCCTCGGTAGGCGAGCTGGAGGTAGTCGCGCGTGACGCCAGCGATCGTCTTCGTCTCGAAGCCGGCGAACCTGGCGATCCCGTGGTCCTCGTGGACGACGTAGTCGCCGACCCGCAGGTCGAAGGCCGACGTCAGCCGGCCGCGCGCCGGCGCGGGCGCCGCCGCCCGGCGGCGATGGACGAGCCGGCGGAAGGGGTAGACGGCGAGGTGCAGGTCGGGCGATACGAACCCCTCGGTCAGTTCCCCCTCCCCCAGGTAGGCGCCCGGTTCGGTGGGCGCCGCGCCGTCGAGGAACCGGGCGCCGACCCGGTCGAGGTTGTACTGCGCGCGCTCGGCCTCGCCGCGGCGCTCGAAGGCGACCGCGACGACGTAGCCCGAGCGCACCTCGCGCTCGAGCTGCGACTGCGCCTCGGCGATCGAGCGGGCGGTCGAGGCAGTGGCCTGCGAGCGGAACACGGCCCCGGCTCCGTTCTCGACGTCACC
>WNFW01010979.1_pt1 | contig 11179 bp, 5 predicted proteins | sample 5400131 | NCBI WGS metagenome assembly WNFW01 (sample SAMN13153362, study PRJNA577476) | soil metagenome | isolation source: 20 cm soil or saprolite under grassland replicate 1 | place: USA:California | collected 2016-06-15
GACGTGCGGCAGGGCAACTTCGTGGGCGCGGGCGTGAATATGGTGACGAAGAGCGGCACGAATAGCTTCAGCGGCTCGACCTTTTACAACACACGAAGCAACGACTACGTGGGTACGCAGGCTGGCCCCAACAAATTCAAGCCCGGCACCTTCCAGTACCACGACGTGGGAATCGCGCTGGGCGGGCCGATCATCAAGAACAAGCTGTTCTTCTTTGCAAGCTATGAGGACGACGCGCAGACAGCACCCGGGACCACATTTCTGGCCAATACCGGTGGGCAGCCAAACACCGGGCCCGTGACCCGCGTGCTCGCCTCGGACCTCGACGCGTTGAGCACGTACGTGCGCACAAATTTCGGTTACGAGACGGGATCGTACCAGGGATACGACTTCCGGACGCCGTCGACGCGCTTTCTCAGCCGCCTCGACTACAATCTGAACGACCACAACAAGCTCAGCGTCCGCTACAATCTGTTGAACTCGGAAACGCCGGTCTTGATTTCCAACTCGTCATCGCTGGGTTTGGGCAACCGGCGGAGCAGCAATCTCTCGTTGAATTTCGCCAATTCGAACTACGCGATCCTCGAGAACATTCGATCCATCGTTGGCGAGTGGAACTCGACTTTCGGCAACAAGTCCAACAACGTCATCGTCGGGTACAACACGAGCGACGAGAGCCGCAAGAACGTTGAAGGGCCGTGGTTTCCTTTGGTTGAGATTCTGCAGGGCGGGAGCAATTATACGACATTCGGATTCGAGCCGTTCACGCCGGACAACAAGTTGTTTTATCACAGCTACCAGTTGCAGGACAACTTCTCGATTTACCTGCCCAAGCACTCGGTCACGTTCGGTGTGAGCGTCGAGAAATACCATTCGACGAACGTGTTCTTCCCCGGTGCGCAGAGCGTTTACGTCTATAGTTCGCTCGCCGATTTCTATACCGACGCGAACGATTACTTGGCCAACCCGAACCGAACGACTTCACCCGTGCGGCTCCGGCGATTTCAGTATCGTTACTCGAACATCCCGGGGTTGACCGAACCGGTCCAGCCGCTCGATGTGCTCTATTCCGGAGTTTACGCGCAAGACGAATGGCGGCCGACTAGCAACCTGACGCTGACGGCCGGGTTACGGGTGGATGCACCCAAGTTCAAGAACACGGCGTACGACAACGCGGTTGCCGATACGATGACGTTCCGCGACGCCAGCGGCGCACCCATTCATTACAACAGCGGCGCTCTGCCGGGAACGAATGCCCTGTTCTCGCCCCGCTTCGGCTTCAACTACGACGTCGGCGGGAGGCACACCACGCAGATCCGCGGCGGTACCGGCATTTTCACCGGACGCCCCGCGTACGTGTGGATCTCCAACCAGGTCGGTAATACCGGCGTGCTCACCGGCTTCATCCAGGCTGATACCACCTTCAATTATCCGTTCAACCCGAATCCGGACGCCTACAAGCCGGCGACCGTGACGGGCGCACCGGCGTCGAGTTTCCAGCTGGCGCTCACCGATCCGAACTTCAAGTTCCCGCAGCTGTGGCGCACGAACATCGCAATCGATCAGCAGCTGCCATGGGGACTCACCGGTACGGCCGAATACCTGTACTCCAAGGACGTGAACGGCATGGCGTACCTCAACGCGAACCTGCCGGCGCCGCAGACCTCCTTCGGCGGCCCGGACGGCCGGCCGCGCTGGACCTCCAACCGCCTCTACGGGAACGTCAGCGACGCGACGGTGCTGACGAATCAGGGGATCGGCCACTCGTCCAACATCGCTGCCTCCATCGAGCGTGCGTTCAGCTCGGGCCTGTTCGCGAAAATCGGATACAGCTACGGGACGAGCAAGAACACCGTCGATCCCGGCTCGATCGCCTCGGGCTCCTGGACGGGTAACGCCATCGCCGTGGATCCCAACAATCCGATTATTGCCAATTCACAGTTCGCGCCGGGCCACCGGTTCTTCGGGGCGATCAGCTACACGCGGGATTTCGTGGGTGTGGGGCCGACAAGCATCAGCATCTACTTTGACGACCGCAGCGCCGGCAACGGCAGCTATGTGTTCTCCGGCGATATGAACGGCGATGGCGCGGCGAACCAGGACCTGATCTACATCCCGCGGAACCCGGGGGAGATGAACTTCGTCTCGAACCGCGTGATCGTCACCCCCGATACGATCACTTACACTTCGGCGCAGCAAGCCGCGGCCTGGGATGCGTTCATCAATCAGGATCCCTACCTCAGCAAGCACCGCGGCGAATACGCGGAGCGCAATGGCGCGTTCCTGCCGATGGTGTTCCGAGCGGATCTGAGCATCTCACAGGACATCTCGCGGCGGCTCGGGGGAAACGCCAACAGCCTCCAGGTCCGCTTCGACATCCTGAATTTCACCAACCTGCTCAGCAGCGATTGGGGCGTCTCGCAGGGGTTCGTGACAACCCGACCGCTGACGTTCGTCGGCGTGGATGCGAGCGGGGCCCCGACCTACCGTCTCGCGAACGTTGGCCTGAACCTGATTTCCCGCTCGTTCCAGAAGAACGTGAGCACGTTCGACGTCTGGCGGATGCAGTTGGGAGTGCGGTACATGTTTAACTGGTAGCGTCGGGCTGCCGGACGGCCTGACGGCCGATGCGGGACAAACCGTAGGGGCGCAGCATGCTGCGCCCCTACGTCGTTCTAGGCCCTAACTCGTTAGCGAACCGAGATCGGCGCGGGCGGCGGCGCGCGTCCCTCGCGCCGCGCGAGCCACAGATACACCGGCACGCCCGTCAGAATGATCCCAACGTCAATCGCGAAGCTCATCGTCTCGCGCACGAGATAGTTGCCGAGCAGGAACAGTGCAGCCACGAGAAACACCAGCGGCACCAAGGGATAGCCCCACGTCAGATACGGGCGCTCGAGCCCCGGCCGCGTGCGCCGCAGCACGAACACCCCGGCCACCGCGAGCGCATAGAACGGCCAGATTCCGATGATGAATTGATCCGCCAGCGCCGTGAACGTGCGCACCAAAATGAAGATCATGCCCATCACGGTCATCAGGACCACGGCCGCGGTCGGCGCGTGATTCTTCGGATCGACCCGCGCGATGAACCTCGGGAACAATCCATCCTCGGCCGCCGCAAAGAAAATGCGCGGCGCCGTCATCATCGAGCCGTTGAGCGTACCGAAGGTGCTGACGGCGATCGCGGCCGAGACGACGACCACACCCGCCGGCCCGATCACCAGCCGCGCCACATCCGCCGCAACCAGCTCGGCGTGCTTCATCTGCTCGATCGGAATGAGATAGAGATAGACGAGGTTGGCGCCAAGATAGAGCACGACCACGGTCGCAGTGCCGATCAACAGCGCGCGCGGCAAAATCTTCTGGGGTTCTTTGACCTCGCCGCCGACGAACGCGAGATCGGCCCAGCCGTCGTAGGCCCACAGGATTGCCACCATCGCGAGAAGAAACGACGACAGGCTGACGCTCGCATGCTGGGCGAAGATCCCGCCGGGTGGCAGGTCGGCTGACCGGCTGCCAAGTGCGAAGCCGACGAGAATGAGCAGCGCGAGCGCGCCGACCTTGAATGCCGTGCTGAGATTCTGCAGCACCGCGCCGCGATGAATCCCGAAGTAGTTCACCGTCCCCACGAGCACGATGTAGCCCGCGCCGAGCAGCTGCTCGGCCCGAATCTCGAGCGGGCCGAGCGCCGCCACGATCGCGGCGGGGTCGAGCCCCAGCGTGCGCAACGTATAGGCGGAGGCCGTGATGCCGATCGCCCCGTACGCGCCGGGGCGGATCACCCACAGCTCCGCCCACGCGAACAGGAAGGCGGGCAGCCGCCCGAAGGACTCGCGCACGAACACGTAGACGCCGCCCGAGCGTGGAAACGCCGCCGCCAGCTCCGAATAGGTGAGCGCGCCGCACAGCACGACCACAGCGCCCACGACCCACGCGAGCAGGAACAGGGGGACGTCGTCGATCCGTTGGGCGACGCTCGCCGGCGTGCGGAAGATGCCGCTGCCGATCGTCGAGCCCACGAGCACGGCGACCGCGCTCCACAGGCCGAGGCGGCGCTGCAACCGCTCGCCCCAGCGGTCAGCGGGTGAGAGCCCGGGCTCGGCGTGCGTGTGCGCCCTCTAAGGGCGCACTCTAGAGCCGAGCCGGGGCTCTTAGCCCCGGTCTTCTATCGCGAGATCGGGATGCCGCCGCGCTTGGTTTCGCACGTACGCGATCGCGCCTTGGAGATCTCGTACACCCAGCGACCGAAAATCATAACCTGCCGCCCATTGGAGCCGTGCCCGCGGCATATACCCGTCTCGATTAGCAATGCGGGCGCTGGCCCCCTTCAACCCTTGGACGAGTCGGGGGATATCGGGACGAGGTGAGAGCTCTACGATCAAGTGAATGTGATTCCTCACAATGCCGATCTCCACAACTCTCGTCCCGTGCCGGCGTGCAATGTTCGGAAGAATCCGCCGGAGGAATGCCGCGACGGTGGGATGGATAAGCGGCAGCCGCCGCAATGTTGTCCAGGTGAGAAGACCATAGAGTCGGACGGGCATGGGCGGCACACTGCAGTAGCGTGATCCCGAGGAACCAACCAGATCATTGCAAGGCGTATCCGATTATTACGCGCGCTAAGAGCGCGCGCTTGGCTCGGGGTGCGCCCTTGAAGGGCGCACCAAACGCCGAGCCCGGGCTCTTAGCCCGGGTCCACATAAAGTTGGCAATTCATATCTTGACACTGCCCATCCGGGGCGCATACTCGACAGGGTCGATTTCAGCTCACCGGAGGCTGCCACATGCTGCATCGTCGTTCAATCGCGCGCCTCGGTGCGCTCCTCGTTCTCGCCGCCGGTTGCAGGACGTCACGTGCCTATGACCGCGCGAATGACCCCGGCGGCAGGCCGCTCTCCCCAACCACAACCGGTCATCCGGCATGCGATGCCGCAGCTGCGGATCGCCGGGTGGACCCAATACACGCGCTGCCCACTGGTCGAGTTGCGCGGCAAGGACAGTGTCGAGGGCAACAACGATCCCGACGTGTACGTGGACGGCACCCGGACGAGCGATACCTGCCCGCTGATCCAGATCCAGGCGGTGCAGACGGAGCGGATCGAGGTATATCCGCTCGGCCTGACCTCGCGGCCGGGCTATCCGAGCAGCGGGCACGGCTTGATTCTCATCTTCCTCGCCCGCGCCGACACGGCCACCGACACGAGCGCACACGGCCAGCGATAGTTTCTGATGCAGAAGCCCCCGGGGAAGGACTCCCCCGGGGGCTTCTCTTTTCAGATTACAGCCAGCTACGACTATTGCCGTCCCGTGAACCAGAGGGGCTTCTGAATGTCGTTGCTGGCCGTGAAGCCCTGTGCGGCAACGGCAGCAGCAACGTTGGCGGCATTCAGCACGTTTTCTTGATCATCATACGGCAGACGCTCGGGAATCCTGCCCGGCGCGCCCGCGCCAAACACCGCGCGAGGACCAGGCACAAGGAGTGGAACCCGCGTGCGCCGGACCTCTGTCCATGCTTCCATTCCTTGCATGAACAAGGAGACCCACTTTTGATACGCGATCTGCGTAAGACCCGTCGGCCCCGGCGTGTACGCCACGCGCGGCTGCGCCAGATATGTGTTGATCACGGTGGTGTCGGTAATGCCGTACTGGTTGAATGAGGCACGGATTGCGTCGTTATAGAACGTCGCCGCGCTGCCGGCGATCCAGCCGCGCTCCGCTGCTTCCGCTTCGAGGAAGAGCACCTCGGAGTACGTCAGCAGGTCCATTGGCGCATTCGGTGTCTCACGCCAGAAAGCGCCGATCCGTGAAATGTAGAACAGGTTCGGGCCCTCGCCGTCGTTCAGGCCGTTCGAAAGGCCTTGGTACGTCCGGTTGGCCGGAATCGTATCATCGTTCAACTGCGCGAAGACGGGCAGCCGCGGATCGCTCCAACTGGTCAGCGAATCCACGAACGTCTTGCTCATGCCGTAGTCATCGCGCCCGCGCGCGTCATTGTAAATCGGATTCCGGTTCGGCGATGTCGCGAGGTAGAGCAGCGTCGCATTGTCGGCATTGCTCGCAAATACTCCGCCGGGAGCGGCAACCGCCGCAGCGGCCTCAGTCCGCGCTTTGGTTGGATCGACGTTCGTCAAATGCATCGCGAGCCGCAGACGCAGTGAATTGGCGAACTTCCGCCACTTGCTCAGGTTGCCCCGGTACAGCAAGTCTCCGGTGGGGAACCCGGTGGCGGCGGTCCCGAAGTCGAACTCAGAGTTGGCCCGTGCCAGATTCGCGAACAGGCTGTCGTAGATAGACTGCTGCGTGTCGTAGACAGGATGCAGGATCGTGTCGGCCTTCAACGCCTCCTTGTAGGGCAGGTCGCCCATGGCATCCGTCATCACGCTGAACAAGTAGGACTTCATGATTCGGCCCACAGCAGTCCAGTTGGGTGCATTCGCGGCTTCACCCTTCTGGATGATGCGCCGGGCGTCCTCCACTCCCCCGTTGTAGAATCCCCACCCACCGCTCGTGCCGGAGCGGACGATGTACTTGTCCTCATCGCGGTACTGGATCTCCGAGTAATACTGCACCCAGAGTCCGCCGCCCCGAATGTTCAGGCTGTTCACACCGTTCACGCCATTGACCGCGGTTTGGATGAGGCTAGGCAGGATGGACGGCGGTGGCACGTCGGTCGGGCCGTTCGGGTTTTGATTGATCGACGTCAGATCGCCGCAAGCCGAGATCACGGCCAGTGCGGCGAAGACGCTCAGGATCTTGTATCGCATATGTCAGTCTCCTTGAGCGGCTACGGCCGCACGGACATGGTGAAGCCAATGCTGCGCGCGGTCGGCAGCTGGCCGTTCTCGACACCCTGGCGATTGCTCGTGTCGAACGCGGTTTCGGGATCGATGGTCGGCTGCTTCGCGAAGAGGAGCAGGTTTCGCCCCACGATGGCGACGGTCGCATCCGAGAAGCCGAGGAATCGCGCCACCGACGATGGGAGGGTGTACCCCAAGCGGAGCTCGCGAAGCTTGAGGTATGTCGCGTCGAAGATGCCGGGCTCCTGAGCGTAGAACGTGTTGTGCCAGTAGTCTTGCGCCAACACGTGCGAGGTATCCGGCTGGCCGGCCAGCGGGCCATTGCCGTAGATGGCGTTTGGCACGATGTACCCCGGATTGTTCCAATCGACTTCGCGCCCGGCGAGTGTGTTCGCGAGCACGCCGGAGTACTGGCCGAACCACTTGGTGACCGAGTACACCTGGCCGCCGTACTGGCCGTCGAATGAGAACGACAGATTGAACCTCTTGTACGTGATGCTGTTGCTGATGCCACCGACCCAGTCCGGGTTGTAGTTCCCGAGGACCGTCTGCGTGGCATCCTGCATTGGCAGACCCGTCGAGTCGACGAGGATGTGCCCGGCATTGTCACGCGCCCACTTGTAGCCCACGAGGTTGCCGTAGGGCCCGCCGGAGTCGGCCGTCACGTTGACGTTCCAGTAGCTGCCCACGACGATCCGCGTCACACCGCCGTACAGCGACAGGACCTTATTGGAGTTCTTCGACCAGTTGACGACCATGTTCCAGCGCAAGTCGCCGCGATCGATCGGCGTCATGTTCGCCGCCAATTCGATGCCGCGGTTGCGGACTTCGCCGGAGTTCACGACGGCGCTGCTGTATCCCGTCGCGGCCGAGATCGAGACCGGCAGGATCTGTTTGGTCGTGTTCTTCTGGTACACCGTCGCGTTCAGGATCAGCTTGTCGCGCAAGAACCCGAGGTCGGCACCAATTTCCTCACCAGTCGTCTGCTCGGGCTCCAGGACGCGATTCGGTAGCCGATTCGGAGCCGTGTAGCTCGGCGCACCCGCCCACGCAGTTCCTGCGTCGTACACAGCCGCGAGCTGATACGGATCCGTGTCGTTGCCGACGCGCGTCCAGTTCGCCCGCACCTTGCCATAGGACAACCAGCTGCTCTGCAGTCCGAGTGCGTCGGTGAAGACGAACGCCGCGCCGATGGACGGATAGAAGAACGAATTCCCGTTCTTCGGCAACGTCGATGACCAGTCATTACGGCCAGTCAGATCCACCGTCAAAAAGTCCTTGTAGCCGAAGCTCGCCGAACCATAGAGGGAGTTCACCTTCTTGTGGGTTACGGTCAGTTGGGCGAACGGCTGACCGTTGGAATTCGCGAGCGTATAGACGCCCGGAATCACGAGTTCGGACACTGCCCCAAGGTTCGTGTTGAAATCGTTCTTCCGCTGATTGCCGCCGGCGTTGACCTGCAGCGACAGTGCCGGCGTGAGCTGGCGGTTCGCCGTGATGAGGAAGTCGTTGTTCGTCTCACTCCGCGTCTCGCCCACATCGATGAAGCCACCACCCATATACGGCGAGATATTGTTCACCGGGTAGTTGGCGCGGAACTGATTCTGATACCAGTCGCGACCCGTCCGGCCGGTGACGCTCAACCAATCGTTCACCTTATAAGTGACGGACGCGTGACCCAGCCCGCGGTTGCGCGAGTAGTTCGTCGTCTTGCCGCCGCCCGCCATCCAGTACGGATTCTGATGGTAGCTGTAGTTCCAGCTATAGGGAATCGGGGCGTCACGCCGCAGCAGCTTGTCGCCAACCAGGATCTGCTGCGTCAGCGCATCGGTCGGATCGCGGAACAGATTGTTCTTCAGGATGCGCGTATCGACCTGGCGACCGAACCAGATGAAGTTCTGCATCGGATCGGTTTCATCGTACGACTGCGCCGGCTGGTTCTTCATGCCGTCGTTGATGTAGTTGACCGATGCCTCGGCGCTCCAGTGATCCGACACCTGCGTGCCACCCGACAGCGCAATATCCGTGCGGTTATTCGTGTTGTTCGGGTACATCCCGCTCTCGTTCGTGCGACCGACCGACAAGCGGACGTTGCTGCGATCGCTGCTGCGCGCCACGGCAACGTTGGCGTTGATCATCAAACCGGTCTGCCAGAAATCGCGCACGTTGTTCGGATGCGCGACCCAGGGACCCGCGCCGAAGAACTGATTGCAGGGGTGCGACGCGTCATACACCGCGGGCACGCCGATCAGGAGCAGCGTATCGCTCGGCACGCGGACGCAACCGCTGGTCCGACCGTCGAGCTTGGGCCCCCAGCTCTCGTCGGCGCCGTCGTTCTCGCCGTGGAAGTTACCGTCGACGAAATCAAATTCGCCGTAGAAACCCTGGCCGTACTGATTCTGATAATTCGGCAGGCGCAGCGGCATCTCGGCGGTGGCGCCGAAGTTCGCGGTCACACCAAAGCCGGTGCTCGGCGCACCCCTGCCGCTCTTGGTCGTGTACACGATCGCGCCGTTGGCGGCGCGCGCACCGTACAGCGCCGCGGCGTTGGGACCCTTCAGCACCGTCACCGAGCCAATGTTGTCGGCGCTGATGTCTGACGCCGCGTTCCCGATGTCATAACCGCCCAGGGGGGAAGTGTTGGCGTCGAAGTTGCCGTACCCGTTGTTAGGATCTGCCGTGTTGTCGATCGGAATGCCGTCCACGATGATGAGCGGCTGGTTCTGGCCCAGGATCGAGCTGGCGCCGCGGACGACGATGCGCGCCGAGCCGAACGGGTTCGCCGAGTTAGTCACCTGCACACCGGCGACTTTGCCCTGCAGCGACGAGATGACGTTGTTCGAGCGGACGTCAGACAGCCGATCGCCGCCGATCGTCTGCGCCGCGTACGAGAGACTGCGCTGCTCGCGCTCGATGCCGAGCGCAGTCACGACCTTCGACTCGAGCTCGATGGCGCCCTCTTCGAGCGCGATGTCCTGCGTGACATCTGATCCGGTGAGACTGACTTGCACGGACTGCGTCTTGAAGCCGATGAGCCGTGCGGTGAGGGTTACGGCGCCGGTACTACCGGCCGGAGCGATGAGTTGATATCGCCCGTCGCCGTTGGTACTCGCGCTGACGCGCAGCGTGGGAATGCTGACGATCGCGCCATACAGCGGCGTGCCGCCCACGCTGGCCGTCACCCGCCCGCTGATCGTCGTCGGTGCTTGCGCAGCAGCGACGGCCGGTGTCAGTCCGAGCAGGACGAGACCAAGCCTTAGAGTGAATCGAACGAACCAACGATTGTCGGGCATACTTCCTCCTTCAGCTGCGGTTCTGTAGGCTGCGACGGCAGGACCGTCAACTTCTCCGCTATGCGCGGATTCTCGCGCACCTTAGCAATGACCGCAAGACCCCTGTTGTCAAATGTTTCCTGCGATATTCCAGCGCCATGACGCGACGTTTCCAGACCCTGGCGTCGACTGCCGCCGCCTGCACCTACCTGCTGATTGTCCTGGGCGCCGTCGTCCGGATCACCGGGTCCGGGCTGGGCTGCGGCAACCATTGGCCACTTTGCAACGGCCACCTCTTCCCCCCGCTCAATGACCTACCCACCGTCATCGAGTGGAGTCACCGGATGGTCGCCGCTGTGGTCTCCCTGCTCGTGGTCGGGCTGGCGCTGGTTGGTTGGCGTCTCACAGGATCTGGGAGTCTGGAGCCTGGAGTCAGGGCTGCATATACCGCTCTCGTGCTACTCGTGATTCAAGTGCTGCTCGGCGGGGTGACGGTGAAGACCGGACTCACGCCGGCTTTGGTCGTCCTGCATCTGGCGACCGCGATGCTGCTGCTCGCGGCGCTGATCGCTGCCTCGCGCGCGCCCTGGATCCCAGCTCCAGGCTCCTGGCTCCCGCTCGCGCTCACCTTTATTACCGTTCTATTCGGCGGGCTCACTGCGAACCTGGGCGCCACGGCCGCATGCGGCGGCTTCCCGTTATGCAACGGCCAGATCATCCCCAGCGGCGGTCCGCTCGCCGCCATCCAATGGACCCACCGGCTCCTCGCCTACGCGCTACTCGCGGTCGTGATTTGGTGGGTGGCGCGTGAGCCGCGACGCGGCTGGCTGCTCCTGGGCCTCGTTCTCATTCAGATCGGGATTGCGGCTACCATGGTGGAGCTAGGATTCCCGGGAGCGCTACAGGCGGCGCATGCTGCGGTTGGCGCCGGCGTGTGGGCTGCCGTCGTGGGTACTGCACTCAGACCAGCAGCAGCTCCTGCTGCGGCTGCCGCGGCGTCACCTCCGGGCCCGACTCCCCCATATACACGTTGATCTCGCTGCGTACGCCGAATCGGCCGGGCAGGTACACGCCGGGCTCCACCGAGAACCCGACACCGGGAATCAGCGT
>WNFW01003606.1_pt1 | contig 11177 bp, 10 predicted proteins | sample 5400131 | NCBI WGS metagenome assembly WNFW01 (sample SAMN13153362, study PRJNA577476) | soil metagenome | isolation source: 20 cm soil or saprolite under grassland replicate 1 | place: USA:California | collected 2016-06-15
ACCGCGACCAGACCGAGGTACTGGACGAGCAGCGCGACCGCGATATTGATTCGGGCGATCGTCAGGTAGTAGCTGAGCTGCACCCCGGCCAGGCCGATGGTGCCGAAGACCGTCAGCGCGGGGAGCTCGCGGCGATCGACGCGAAGCAGCCTCGGTCGGACGGCGAGGAGGATGACGAAGAGCCAGGCAAAGGCCCACCCAATCCGGAGCTGCGCCAGCACGAGCGGCGAGTAGCCCATCCCGAACAGCACCTTGACGGCGTTGCCGCCGGCGGCAAAGAGGAGAGCCGACAGGACGACCGCCGGCCCGCCGGCCGACGCGAGTGGCGCTTTCCTGCCAAACGAGCGTTTCAGGCGTATCTGTGTTAGCCGGCGTATAAGTTCTTGACCAAGTCGGTATTTGAAAGTACAGTAAACCCTCGGGAAGCATGGCTCGAACCACCCTCGGAAGCGGCCGCATGATCGAGCAGACCTCGGTCCAGATCTCGGCGCAACGCGAGCGATGGCAAGCGGAGCGCGAGTTGCGGTATGCGCGCCGGAACCGGATCCGCCACATCGACCGGCTGCTGGATGAGCTCGAGATGCTCAATATCGGGACCATCCCCTCGGCAACCGGGCCCTCGAGGATATCTCCATCGGGGAGTCGATGGACGCGCTCTATGACCTTCAGGATGGGCTGATGCTCACGCTGGAAGGCGTTCAGGACGACGAAGAAGTCTAAACCCGGCTAACTCGCCGGTCGCGACCTCCGCCTACGGCGTACCGTTGCCTTGCGGATGGCCGTTGTGGCCCTTGTCGGTTTTGTCTCTGGCCTTGGTTTTGTCATCGACATGTTTCCTGGCGGCAATCGCAATCGTCGATTGACCCGCGTCGTTCAGGGAGGCCGCCAGGCCATCGGACGCGATGGTCACGCCCTTGATCTTCACCAGGAAGGCGGTGTCGCGGTTGGCGTTTTCGGCCCACAGGGCGCTGAGGTCGCCGCCACCCGCCAGGTCGCGCTCGGCCGCGGCCTGCTGCGACCGGTAGTCCTTGAGCAGTGACTGCGCGATATCGGTCGTCGATCCACGGCCCTCCAGGTTGAGCAGGGCCTGATTGGCCCAGCTCAGCAGCGAGCCCACCGGCGCCTTCGCATTAGACCCCGTGATGAAGTTGTAGATGCTGGAGAGGAAGGGGTCGATCACCGCGACCGGCTGCGGTCCGGCGCCGCTGCGTTTCTGCTGCAACACGGTGTAGGTGTTGAGCAGGTCTGCATTCGCCTGAGCGAGCTCAGCGAACCCGCGCTGGGTCGGATCGCCGGTGGCTCGCGTCACTCCATCCCACCATGCCTGGACGAAGTAGAACGCGCTGTCCACGCTGACGCCCTGCGGCTGGTTCCAGAGCGCGTCGACATCGGCCGCGCCCGCGGCCTGCGCCGTGAGGGGAGCAAGCGAAAGCGCCGCAACGACACATGCGGTGACCAGGCGGCGTTGTACCACACAACTCATAGGGAGCACGGCGGCCTCGCTACGATCATCCGCCAGCTGCATTGAGCGGTCATAAACGGGCCCGTCGCAGAGTGTTGACGGTGCTGACGCGACTCCTAACGCTGGAGGTTTTCGACGACGGTTGAGATTCCCTGCCCCACGCCGATGCACATGGTGGCGAGGCCGTAGCGAGCCTGACGGCGGACCAGCTCGTGGACCAGGGTGGCGATCAGACGCGCCCCACTGGCACCCAATGGATGCCCCAACGCAATGGCGCCGCCTTTCGGGTTGACGCGTTCCGGGTCGAGTTCGAGGTCGCGCATGCACGCCAATACCTGCGACGCGAAGGCCTCGTTCAGCTCCACGCTGTCGAGATCGGAAACCCGCAGGCCGGCGCGGGCGAGGGCTTTACGCGATGCGGGAATCGGCCCAAGCCCCATACACGACGGGTCGACGCCCGCGCTGGCCGCCGCCATGATCCGGGCCAGGGGCCGGGCGCCGATCCGCTGCGCGTGTGACTCCGCCATCAAAACCAGACAGGCGGCCCCGTCATTGAGCGGTGAGGAGTTGCCGGCGGTCACCGTGCCGTCCTTCTCGAAGGCCGGCTTGAGACTCGCCAGTTTTTCGAGGCTGGTATCCGGCCGCGGCCCTTCGTCCTTCTCGATCCTCACGCCGTCAGCCAGCGCGACCGCCACCATCTCGTTCCGAAAGTGGCAGGCTTCCTGTGCCGCGACCGCCTTGCGATGGCTGCCCAGCGCCCACTCATCCTGGGCCTCGCGCGTAAGGCCGTAGCGGCGGGCCACCACCTCGGCCGTCTGTCCCAGGCTGATGGGCGGATACCGCTCCGCCAGCCGGGGATTGACCATGCGCCAGCCCAGGGTACTGTCGTGGAGCGTCTGGGCCCCGCGTGAGAACTCGCGAGGCGCTTTCTCCAGGATGAAGGGCGCGCGCGTCATGCTCTCGACCCCGCCGGCGAGAAAGCAGGCGCCATTACCGGTCTCGATCTCGCGCGTCGCCGACACCACCGCCTGCATCCCCGAACCGCAGAGCCGGTTCATCGTGGCAGCCGGGATCTCGACCGGCAGGCCAGCCAGCAGCACCGCCATGCGGGCGACGTTGCGATTGTCCTCGCCGGCCTGGTTGGCGTCGCCGAAGTAGACGTCCTCGATGCTCGCCGGGTCGAGCTGGTTGCGGTGCACCGCCTCCCTCACGACCAGCGCCGCGAGGTCGTCCGGGCGAACATCTTTGAGGGCGCCGGCATAGCGGCCGATGGGGGTACGAAGCGCGTCGACGATCACGGCTTTCTCCATCGACGACATGCTACACGCCCTTTTCGGCCCCCACCCTGCCCTCCCCCAGAGGGGGAGGGAGCGACCCGCTCACTAAAATGTTGCCGACTCATGAGTGATCTCGCTCGCCAGTACGAGGCGGTGAACCTGATGGCCGATCCGCTGCTCGGCTACATCAAGATCACGAAACGCATCCACGGCGACAGTGTTGCCGCGGAGCAGGACCTGCTCGATCACCCGTGGCTGCAGCGACTGCGCCGCATCCACCAGCTGCAGTCGGCATGGTGGGTCTTCCCCGGCGGGGAGCACTCGCGCTTCCAGCATGCGCTGGGTGCCATGCATCTCAGCGGCGAATGGGCCCGCCGGCTTTATCCCAATCTGACCGTCGTGGTGGGGGATGTGCCCTCACTCGCTTGTGTGGAAGAGACGTTGCGCGTGGCGGGGCTGCTGCACGACGTGGGCCACGGCCCCTTCGGTCATTTCTTCGACCAGAACTACCTCGATCGCTTTTCGATCGACCACGAGGTGATCGGTCGCGCCCTGATCGGGGGCGAGCTGGCCTCGATCATCAGCGCCCTGGACGCCAGTCCCTCAGGCCCCTTCGCGCCCGGGGAGCGCATCGATCCGCGCTGGATCGCGGACCTGATCGCTGAGCCCGACCTGCCCGGCGTATCCGCCCCGGCCTGGGTGCGCGCGCTCAAGCCGGTGCTGAACGGCATGTACACGGCGGACAACCTCGACTATGTCCCGCGGGATGCCTACATGTGCGGCGTCAAGGTAGGGCCGGTCGATGTCGAGCGGCTGATGCACTACTCCTTTCTCGGGCCCGAGGGGATGCTGCTCCACCAGCATGGAACCCAGGCGTTGCTCCTCTTCCTGAACGCGCGCCTCTACCTCTACAACAACATCTATTACCACCGCACCGTGCGTCGGATCGACCTCCATATGCGCGAGATCTTTCGGGAGACCATCGATCGCATCCTTCCCGGCAACCCGCTCGACCACCTCGACCATTACCGGGAGCTGACGGATTGGTCGCTGATCGACACCGTGGACCGCTGGCGCCACGAGGGTGGCCGCGCCGCCGAGCTCTCCCACGAGTGGGGCCGGATCGTCCGACGCGAGCTCAAATGGCGGCTGATCTTCGAGGACTACTACGAGTTCTCCAACCTGCCCGACGCCTTGCTCTACCCCCAACCGTCCGACTATGTCCGCCGCATCCGTGAGGCGCTGCCGGCGTCGCTCAAGGGCGTCTCCTTCGAGGTGGACCTGGCATCGGTCGATCCACGGCCGCAGAACCCGTTCACGGATCCGTTCCCGGTCAACATCTACAACCCGGTCAACCGGGCGGTGGAGCGGAGTGCCGTCGCCGAGTTGTTCCGGCGCCTGCCCATCCGCACCACGCTGGTGCGGGTCTTCACCGACGACTCCCGGCAGGTGGAGGCATTGCGCGCGGCGGTCGAGCGGGCCCTCTACCGGCGCGACTCGGACCTCGCGGAAGTGGTTCCCTGATGGCGGTCCAACCCCAGGATGCGATCAAGCCGCTCACCGTACTCGAGCTCAATACCCGCATTCACGATCTGCTCGCGGCGCGCTTCCAGAGCGTGGTCGTCAAGGGAGAGGTCAGCGGCACGACCTTGCGCGGCGGTCACGTGTGGTTCACGCTCAAAGACGCGGCGGCCGCCGTGGGGGCGGTGATCTTCAGCAGCACGGCCCGCCGTCTCCCATTTCTGCCGGAAAACGGGCAGGAGCTGGTGGTCACCTGCCAGGTCGACTATCACGCCCAGTACGGGCGGGTGAACCTGGTGGTGAGCCGGCTCGATTACGACGGGGCCGGCAAGCTGCGGGCGGCGATCGAGCAGCTCAAGCGCCGCCTCGAGGCGGAGGGCGCATTTACGCCCGAGCGCAAGCGGGCTCTCCCGTTTCTTCCGCGCTGCATCGCGTTGATCACTTCTCCGAGTGGGGCGGTGATTCATGACTTGCAACAGACGATCTGGGAGCGGTTTCCGAACAGCCGGCTGGTCCTCTACCCGGCGCGTGTGCAGGGAACGGCCTCGCAGCGTAGCCTGGTGGCTGCCTTGCGGCAATGCGACGAGGACCAGGTGGCCGACGTCGTCATCGTCGCCCGTGGTGGCGGCAGCTTCGAGGAGCTGATGGCCTTCAACCAGGAGGCGGTGGTGCGCGCCATCCAGGCGATGCGAATCCCGGTGGTCACCGCCCTGGGCCACACCTCCGACCGCACGCTCGCCGACCTGGTCGCGGACCGGGAGGCCCGGACCCCCACGGCAGCCGCCGAGATCGTGGTGCCCAACAAGCGCGACCTGCTCCGGCAGTTGGGCGAGCGTGGGCAGCGGCTGCAGCGCGCCGGGCTCACCGCCCTGATCGCCCCCTCGCACCAGCTCCAGCGACGCCGCCAGTCGCTCGATCGCCTCGCCCTCGATCTCCATACGCGGCGGCGCGAACGCCTGGGCCACCTGGAAGGGATGCTGCGCCAGCGCGATCCGCGCGAGGTGCTCCGGCAGCGCGAACGAGCCCTGGAGGAATGCCGCCGGCGGCTTGCGCGGAGCCGGCAGATGATTGCCCTGCGCATCGAGAACGCCCGCCTCGGGAAGGACGGTCTGCGCGAGCGGCTGGTCGCGCTGGCGGTTCGCGGACTGCGGGAGCGAACCACCGGCCTGCAGAGCCGCGGGGCGCGGCTCAGCTCCCTCGCCCCCGAGCAGACGCTCAAGCGCGGCTACAGCATCACGCTGGACGCCGGCGGGGGTGGCATCATCCATAGCGCCGAACAGGCCCGCAAGGGTCAGCCCATCAAGGTCCTGCTCTCCGCCGGCCGCCTGGCGGCCACCGTGGACGAGACCGTGCCATGAGCCTCGACGAAACGCTGACCTATGAGCAGGCGCTGGCGCAACTCGACGCAACCCTCCACGCTCTCGAGGAAGGCAGGCTGAGCCTGGAAGAGGCGATCGCGGCCGTCGCGCGCGGGCGCGACTACTTACAGCTCTGCGAACGAAAACTGGAGGAAGCCCGGCAGCGGATCGAGAGTCTGCCGGTCAGAGAGGAACCGGACGTCGAGGAGCCGCCGCACCCGGCGACGGTGGCGGAGTTGCGAGGCGAGCGTGGCGAACCTCCTGGGACACCCCAGGGCGAGATCCCCTTCTAGCTCTCCGCTTCCGACTCGGCGGGAGGCTGGCGCTCCACTTCCGGGCGTTCGGCCGGCGCCTGGCCGGACCGAAAGACGCCCCACTCGTGCAACGAGCGGCGCAGCATCTCCGGCGTCGTCTTGTAGGCGGCGGCCAGTTGCTCCAGGTCGTCGGCGCGGAACGTCACGACCGGGGTGTTGAAATCCTGCCGTTGCTGCTGCAGACGTGCCACGTGGCGGGAAAGGAGAGACCCCTGCCGCTCGGGAAGTCCCTGCAGTTGGCCGAGGTCGATGGCCAGCTTGGGCGGCAGCGCGGGCTCGCCCACGCCCTCGATTTCCTCGGGCAGGAGTTGGTTGACGGGGACGCTGTAGAGAGTCGCGATCTGGTGCAGGCGGGTAACCGAGATATTCCGGTCACCGCGCTCATAGGCGGCCAGTAGCGACCCCTTGAGGCGCTTATTCGAAAGGACTTCGACCTGCTGGAGCGTCAACCCGCGCTGCTTTCGCAGACTACGCAGCCTGGCTCCAACCTTTCGCGAGTACCCGTCCACTGGATCCCCCTTGACTGTGTGTGACCAGTCTATCGCAGAACGCGACACGGACAAAACTTTTGACGTGTTCTTTGCGGAGGGTGGCGGGGGGATCGTTCACGGGGAACGTTGTCACCTTCCGTGGCCGTCATTATGGGACAAATGCCCAGGGGGTGTCAAGCCCTGCTTACTCAAGCTTCGAGTTCACTTACAGCGCCGGGGCGCCTGCCATCGGCGCGCCCGGCCTCGTAAGCCTGGCGAAAACGCAGCGCCGCCTGCGCGCTATCGCCTTCGGCCTCGAGCACGCGCGCAAAATCGTAGGTGACCCGCGCCCGCAGGTCGGGGTTATCCATGGTCAACGCGACCTCGAGAGCCCGCTCGAAGTGGCGGTGCGCCGAGTCGCGCCGGCCGGCCACGTGGGCAATCCGTCCCGCCACGCGGTGAACCGCGACGGTTGCCAGCGGGTCGCTCGAGCGGGTGGACAGGTCGATCGCCTCCTCGATGAGTTCGCTCGCGCGCGCCACCTGACTCGCCTCGAGAGCGGACTCAGCCATACCGGCGACCAGGTGCGGCACTAGCTCGCGATCGCCGATCCGCTGGAGGTGCTCGGCGCCGTCGCTGAAGAGCCGCTCCGCTTCCGCCACGCGGCCCTGCTGCAGCAGCATGTCGCCCATGTTGAGGCGGAGCTGTCCCGTCATGCGGACATCACGGAGTGTCTCGAAGATCCGCAGGCCCTTCTGGGCATAGGAGAGCGCCCGCGCGTACTGGCCGGTCTGCTGAAAGGAGAGGGCGAGGCCCTCGTAGATGCCGGCCAGCGCCGGCATGTCGAGGATCTGCGCGGCCGCCGCGATCGCCGATTCATAGGCGGCGATGGCTTCGATCGGCTGGCCAGCCACGTAGTGGAGATTGGCTCGATGGCCGAGCACGCGCGCCTTCAACACGGGGTCGGCGACGCCGGACGACTCGTAGCGCTCCAGCGCCTGGTCGAACCACTGGCCGGCGGCGTGCGGGCGGCGAAGTAGGTAATGGACACTGCCCAGGCGGTCGTACAGCTCGACCAGGAGCTGATGCCAGTTCGCACGCTGGGCGGCGACGATCGCCTCCTCGAGGACCGGCCTCGCATCTTGTGCCCGCCCTTGCTTCATCAGGGCGACCGCGAGCGTCAGCTGGGCGCGCGTCCGCAACTCGATCGGGATCGTCCTCATCAGGATCCGCGTGACGAGGGACTCGGCACGAGATCCCTCGCCGTGGAGCAGACTCATTTCGGCTTCCGCGAGGGCAAGCTCGAGGGCGGCGGCGGAGTCGCCTGGCTCTTCGAGGAAGTAATCGATTGGCCGCTGCAGGCGGCGCGCGATGATTCGCAGGTTTTGCGTGGAGGGTTGGGCGCGACCTAGCTCGACCTGGTTGAGGAAGGCTCGGCTAAAGTCGCTGCCGGCCACCGCGGCAAGGCTGAGGCCCAGCTCCTGCCGTGCCTGACGAATCCGACGCCCGAGCGGACTCGGCGCACCGGGGTCATCCGACGTCGGACGCCCCGGGCGCCGCTTGGTAAGCACAACCTACAGTCTAGCAATCTAGACTTGACAGTGAAATCGACCAGTCTACATGGGGTTCGGCCAGACTTCGGCGCAGGAAAGCACGGCCGAAGCGATGACCAAGAGAATCCAAGGCGTGAGAAAACGCCGCACGGTCCCACCTCCTGAACAGGCGGCTCGCTCCACATCGGCCTGTACTGATGCCAGCTTATGGACGGCCGTCAATCAGGGGGGTCACGCCTGTAACGGAATCTGTAAGGTAGGTCGCGAAGCGCTGACTGCCGAGATCGCGACGTGCCTATAATCGAGTTCCGCCGTGTCCCCGTAGCTCAGCCCGGATAGAGCACCGGCCTCCGGAGCCGGGAGCACAGGTTCAAATCCTGTCGGGGACACCACTCATTCAGAATGTCTTAAGTTGTTAGTTTATTGATATAAATTAGCAGGGACCGTTCTCGATGCCCCTCGGCCCGCGGCCCGCCGAGGGAACCTTTTGATAGGCGCGCCGTTATCCGAGCATGCGCGTCCGCTGGAGGCACATGGCTATTGTGCTCGCGCTCATCGGGATAGCTCTCCTAGTCGTTGTAGAGGCTACCCCCGCGATCCAACGCCGGCTGGCCTATGGGACGTTCTCGACCCAGGGGCCGCCACCACGGATTGACTACTGTGGCCGGCGTTACTATCCAGACTCCAACTTTCCGAACTCCGCATATGAGTCCGAGAGTGCCGTCGCTGCAGAGCTGTCGGCGAATGGCCAGACGGGCCTGACGCGCATCGGGACCACGCCATCGGGAATGCCGATCTCGGCGAACGTAATGACAGCAGCTCAGCGAGCATCCTTTCACACCGGCGTCTGCACAATGGTTGTATGGGTGCACGTAGCCCCTGATCGGTATCTCGCCTACAGCTTGAGTGGAGGCCCTTAGAGGATCGCTAGGTAGCATCCAGTTCGTGGACTCCTCCCGGGAGCGAGCTCTCAAAAAGTCACGGGGCAACAGCGAGGAGTATTAGCCGACGAGAACCATCCGCGTTCGGACTTAGACGTCGCGGCTGGAGATGCCGGAGCAGGGTCCGCTGGAGTTCGGGTCCGAAGGTAATAGGGTTAGTGCGCTTGACTTCAGTACTGGTCAACCTAGAACTCCGAAACCCAGATGGCTCCTTCGCCTGGGCGGGGTATTGGGTAATGGGCGTGCGCTTTCCGTCGGTGACCCGTTGGCTGAGCTGTTGGGCATTGATGTAGCTGGCGACGCGCCTTACTACTCGATAGTTGCCGACATGCCTCGCGATCCGCGCGTTGCCAAGTTTGCAGCTCTGCTCAACGAGCATGGCCTTTTTGCTGAAAAACGCGATGCAGCGAGTACCAGCGCGTCTACTTTGTGAGGGTCTGGATGTTGGTGATGCCGATCCGCCGCCCTTTGTATAACCTTGATCCGAGCATCGAGCCGACTTGCACGGCCTCCGTCAGCCCCCTATGCCCTTTGCCCTTTTTCAAGATCGGCCAACGGCACAAGAAATTCGGCGCGACTAGGCTCGACTGACCGGGCCCAGGCGAGGAATACCTCCCGCCGTTCGCCGAGGCGCGCTTCGATCGCCCGGAGGAGCGGTCGAAGACGCTGCCACTGCGCGGTAGCCGCCAATTGCGCATGGGTGCCTTCGAGCGGGTCCAGTTCCGATAGGAAGTCGGCATCGATTGCGCGCCTGCCAATATCGTCGGCGAATCGAAGGTAGTCGGTGATAGCCTCGTCAAGGCCCTTGAGGTGAAACGTCGGCGATGCTTCGTGCAGACGCTTAAGCACGTGGGACCACGCCCCCGTGGCAAGGAATTGCGAGTGCGACTCCACGATGCGATTCCCGAGGTCGCCGAAAGCTTGAACGTCGGCACGAGGGTGCGAAGCCTCGAAAGCGAACAGCGCATACTCGGAATCGAGAGACGTGGGACGGTAGAGTTCCTCGACCGCTAGCGCAAGTGCCGCAGAGTCCGAAGCTGACAGGTCGAGCGCATCGAGGAATTGGTGCGCGTACGGCAGGTTGGCTGCTTGGATGAATCGGCTGAGCTTATGCAGTCCCGACTCGACCCTCTCGGCTTCATCCATGTTTCCGGGCGATTTACTAGCCACTTAGGTGGCCCCCAACCGCCTCGAACTGCATATTCGATGGTGACGCTGATGAAAGGCGACACCCAAAAAGGAGGTCAGCGAACAAGGCCAATGGCCACGGCGTCCTGTCTTCCCAATGGCTACGACTAAAGCCCGTTCCTGCGGAGGCTATCTACTGTCCGTAGCCTTGCGGCTGTCTGCTCCACCAACCCGGCGCAGTTTGGTGTGTCGGTGGAGGATTTCTCGAAACGTGGCCTCGTCGGCCAGATTTGCGAAGGCGCGGCGCGGAAGTATGTTGCAGAGCCGATTGTTGTGAAGCATCAGGTAGAGGTCGCTGGTGGCGATAACCTGCTGGTAGAAGGTCCACTTTGCCACTGATCGAGAGTCGCTCAGAGAAACCTCGAAACCCTCATCTGAAAACTCATGGCTCTGTTCGCCTCGTGCGCGGGCGTTCCTACGAAATTGCCAGCGGGGGTAGATGAATACGATAGTAGCGATCATTCCAACCAGGAACAGACCGCCGGCGAAGTGTAGGGAGGCATTGCTAAGCACGTCGCCACCTCGAAGGTCCAAGGCGCCCTGGACCAGGAAGTAAACTCCAATGAGCGAAACAAGCCAGAACAAAGGACGCTTAAGAGACAAGGTCCGATAGGCAGAGGCAATCTCGTCTTCGCGGAGAACGAACCGGACTTTGACGGAGGGTCCAACGGTGTCCATGGGTGTTGCTTCTTTCAACGCGTGTGTCACGTGGCGCCTTGCGGAACGCGTCTTGAGAAGTAGGGGGAACGAGCGCGCTTAACTTTGCACCGTGCCCCATAGGTGAGATTCGGTGCAGTCGATGCGCGAAGCTCACGCAACTGAATCGTTGGCACGTAGCGATCCACTGGGGTTAATCGGGTCTTCTTGGGACACGGCAACCTCAGGATCGTTCAGTGAAGTGCGAGCGCGCTGAAAAAGGTGACTAAGCCGGCGACAAGCACTGCATAAAGGGCCCCTGCCACCACCGCCCCATTAAGACCGAGTGTGCGGGCTGCCTCGCTGAGCGTAGCTGGCATGACCGTCCGCATCAGTGTTCCGAACGTCGGAACGGTCCTCTCCGTCATCCGTGCCAGCAGACCACGCTGGGCAGTAA
>WNFW01003301.1_pt1 | contig 11172 bp, 9 predicted proteins | sample 5400131 | NCBI WGS metagenome assembly WNFW01 (sample SAMN13153362, study PRJNA577476) | soil metagenome | isolation source: 20 cm soil or saprolite under grassland replicate 1 | place: USA:California | collected 2016-06-15
GCGGCCCAACTATCATTCCGTCCCATCGAACCGCGTAGCTCCAGCCGCGTGGCTCCAGCCGCGTAGCTCCAGCCGCGTAGCTCCATAGGAGAGCGAAGCATCAAGAGAGAGCGAAGCATCAAATGAGTACCACAACCGAGGAGTCCGTCGAGCAGCGCCGGCAGCCGCTACGCCCCGGCCGCCCCAGAGTGGCGGTGGTGATGCCCGCCCTCAACGCCGGCCAGACGCTCGAGGACATCGTGGGGGCAATCAGCCGCGACGTCGTGGACGAGATCGTCCTCGTCGACGACAAGTCGTCGGACAATACCGTCGAGCTGGCCCGCCGGCTCAACATCCGGGTGATCTGGCATCCCCACAACGTCGGGTATGGCGGCAACCAGAAGACGTGCTACCTCGACGCCCTCCAGCGCGACCCCGACATCGTCGTGATGCTGCACCCCGACGGGCAGTACGAGGCATCCCTCATCCCCGACCTCATCCGGCCGATCGTCGAGGGCCGGGCGGACCTCGTGCTCGGCTCCCGCCTGGCGGAGCCGGGCGCCGCCCTGGCCGGCGGGATGCCACGTTCCAAGTACCTCGCCAACCGGGCGCTCACCGCGCTGGAGAACCTCGCCCTCGGCACCACGCTGTCGGAGATGCACACCGGCTACCGGGCGTACTCGCGGGAGCTGCTGCTCACCGTGCCGTTCCTGCGCAACTCCCTCGGCTTCAGCTTCGACTCCGAGATGCTCATGCAGGCGGTGCACTTCGGGTTCCGCATCGCCGAGATCCCCGCCCGGTCCCGCTACTTCGACGACGCCTCGTCGATCGGGCTCCGGGACGCCACGGCGTACGGGGTCAAGACCGCGTGGATGGCCGGCCGCTTCCTGCTGAACCGCTGGGGGGCGCTCCCCTGCCGCAAGTTCCAGCCCTGAGCGCGGCCTGGCCTTGAGAATCACCGGGGAGCGCATCGTCACCAACCAGGGCGGCTTCAACCCGACCTGGCAGCGCCACACCGTCAACTACCGGTTCGCCGCAGCCTTCCTCCCCCCGGGCACCGCCGTCGACCTGGGGTGCGGCACGGGCCACGCCGCGCAGTTCCTTGCCGACCGCTGGACGGTCGGCGTCGACATCGACCAGGGCGCTCTGGCCGGGCAGCGCCGGCCGACCGTGCTGGCCGACCTGCGGAGGACGCCCTTCGCCGGGGGAAGCTTCGACGGCGCCGTGTGCCTCCACGCCGTGGAGCACGTGCCCGACCCCGAGCGCGTGGTCGGCGAGTGCGCCCGGCTGGTGCGCCCGGGCGGCACGGCGGTGCTGTCGACACCGAACCGGCTGACGTTCCTGCGCGCCGACGAGATCATCGACCCCTACCACGAGATCGAGTTCGACCCGGACCAGCTCCGGGCCCTCTGCGCGCCTCACTTCGCGGCGGTGGAGCTCCACGGCCTGTTCGGCTCCCCCCGCTACATGGAGTTCTTCCGGCGGGAGCGTGCCAAGCTCGATGCCCGGCTGCGCCTGGATCCCTTCCGCGTCCGCCGGTTCGTACCCCGGCGCCTCAAGCGGACCCTGTACGACTGGAGCCTCACCCGCGAGCGGGCCGGAGCGGCCGACCCGCTTGCGGCGGGTATCGGCCCCGAGGACTTCTTGCTCCGGGAGACGGACCTCGACGAAGCCCTCGACCTGTTCGCCGTCTGCCGGAGGGCCTGAGGATCTCGTTCAGAGCGCTGCCAGTAACGGAGGTTGGTCTCCTTTCGCGCTTATGTGCGCGATTCCCACCTAACCTCGGGCTGAGCGGCGCCGCGCCCATCTGGTGAGCGGGCGCTCGACCCACACGAAGGAGGCCCAGCCCACCAGGAGGGAGGCGGTGGCGACGAAGCCCACCATGCGCAGGAAGGCCACGAGATTGCCCGCCGGGAAGAAGTGCAAGGAGGTGAGCGCAAGCTCCACGAACAGCAGGTGGCTGAGGTAGATGCCGTAGCTGATCTCGCCGAGGTGCCGGGCAACGCGATTGGTCACCGGCCACTGCGCCCACCGCGGCGCCAGGGCGGTGGAGAGCAACAGGACGGCGAACGACAGGGCCAGGGGCGTGGTCGTGGTCCAGTGGTCGAGCGGGCCCGCCGTCTTCGCCAGGTCCCGATGACCGAGCAGCTCCATGCTGAGGATGATGCCCGACAGGCCCAGCACCTGGAGCACGACCGTCCACGGGGAGCCGGCGAAGCGGCTGCGGCGCATCCTCACGAAGAGCCAGGCCGCCATCATGCCGAGGGCGAAGTGGCCGGCGAAGCTGGGGAACTGGGTGATGAGGATCACCCGGGTGGCCCCGGGCGTCGCGACCCCGGGAAGGGACGCGACGTGCAGCGTCGAGTGCGCCACGGCGAGCCTCCACGCCGCCGCGATGGCGAGCCCCAGGCCCAGGCCGATCACCGGGCGCCGGAAGAAGCGGACGGCGACCAGGGGCAGGATGGCGTAGAAGAGCGCCTCGATCGACAGGGTCCACACCGCTCCGTTGATGCCGAAGCCCTCCGGGAGGCCGAGGGCAGCGCCCAGGTTGTGCTGGAGGAACGTCGCGTGCAGCAACAGGTTGAGCGCGAGGTTGTGGCGGGTCAGCCCGTAGGCCCTGGTCCCACTGAGGAAGAGGAGGAGGCCGACCGTCGCCACGAGCGCGACGTAGTAGGCGGGCAGGATCCGGGTGATCCTGCGTAGGGCATACGAACGGACGTCGCCGAATCTCCCCCGGGCGGCCGCCGGGAGGAAGAGCAGGAAGCCGCTGAGCACGAGGAAGAAGTCGACGCCGACGAAGCCCGCCACCAGGTAGTTGCGGAGCAGGTCGGAGCCGAGGGGCGGCAGGCCCGCACCGTAGAGGCAGTGGTAGAGGACGACAGAGATTGCCGCAAAAGCCCTGAATCCGTCGGCTGCAGGCACCCGGATCCGCTCCGGGACCCAGCCGACCGGCGCAGGAGCCGGAACAGGCGCCGGCAGGGTTGGGAGGGGCTCCGGCGCCAGAAGCTCCACGTCACGGGTCTCGGAGAGCATTGGGCGTGATCCTACGCCGCCAGGCCACGGGCAGGCATTACTATCAGCGCCATGTCCCCCACACCCCGGGGCTCCTCCTCGGACCTGCCCACGAAGCCGGACGACCCCCGCCTCCAGGGCTGGTACCACACCATCGAACTCGGCAACGGCCTGGTCTCGAAGGGTGCGTACGACCTCCGCTCCGTCGTCGACTGCTACGGCATCCCCAAATCCCTGCGGGGCAAGGAGGTGCTCGACGTGGCCACCGGAGACGGTTTCTTCGCCTTCGAGATGGAAGAGCGGGGCGCGGACCGGGTCGTCGCGATCGATGTTGCCCGGGTCGGGGACTGCGACTGGACCCCCCGCATGCGGTCCCTCCTCGGGCCCTTCGCCGACAACGACTCGTGGCCGGCCCATTTCCGGATGGCCCACCGCATGCGGCGCTCGAGCGTGGACTACCGCTACTGCAGCGTCTACGACCTCTCCCCGTACACCGTGGGCAGGTTCGACGTCGTGTTCTGCGGGTCCCTCCTCCTGCATCTCCAGAGTCCACTGCTGGCGCTCCACGCCATCCGCTCCGTCACCCGGGAGATGGCGATCATCGAGACCGCCATCCTGCCCGAGCTGGACGAGAAGTTCCCGGGCCGCCCGCTCCTCTCGTTCGGCTATCAGGGGGACGAGGCGACCCCCGGCGAGCACACGGCCTACTGGATCCTGAGCACGAACGCGCTCGAGGCCATGATGCGGTACGCGGGCTTCGATCCCGAGCCGCAGGGCACCTTCGTCCTGCCGCCGGTGGGATCGATCGCCACCTCGGTCGTCGGACGCCCCCTGGAATAGGCGTCCGGAGGCTACTGGAGGCGAGTTGCGAGGTCGCCGGCATAGATGTAGACGGTGAAGACCCCGACGTGGCCCACCCCCAGGGGGGAGCCCAGCGATGCGGGTGGCGGGTCCGCGATCTTCTGCGGCATAAACGGCAGCCCCACCAGGAGGAAGGTCCTCGCCACGGGCCGGGGCCGGTACCAGGTGCTGAGGGTGTTGACGTTGAACGGGCACAGGGCACGCTCCCCCGCCGGGGCGCACTCCTCGACGGGGTAGACGCCCACCTTCCCGTCGGCGCGCCACGTGAGGCCCAGGGCGTCCCAGTACGACGCGTAGCCGCGGGTGAGCCCCTCCGCCTGCAGGTAGGCAACGAGGGCGGGGCCCTCCTGGGCAAGCGGGTAGGCCTCCGAGTACCGCACGAGCCGTGGGATGCCAACGGTACTCATGAGGCAGAAGATCGTGGCCAGCGCCGCGGTCGCCATCCTCGGCCAGCCGGCCTCGGTGGCCCAGAGGCCGGCGAGGGCCGCCATGGCGAAGAACACGGGGACGACGTAGCGGGCCGAGGTGACGTCGCCCATCGGCAGGGTGCTGAAGACGAACCCGGCACAGACCACGACGGGCGTGATGACCCAGAACAGCAGGTAGAGCACCAGCGCCAGGCCACGGTCATCCTCCCGGCGCCTCCCGACCAGCCGCGGGAGGAAGACCAGGGCGGCCGCGAGCGCGGCGAGGCAGAGCAGGATCGTGACGGCGCCGGCCGGCGACAGCACCCCCGAGGGTGAGCGGGGGAACTCCTCGTTGCCGAGGGCCAGGACGCTGTGGACGAGGAGCCGGGCGTTGGCGGGGACCCGGGACCACGGCGCCAGGCCGATGGGCAACGTGGGGACGATCCGGAAGCCGAGGGCGCGCATTGCACGCCCGGTGGCAAGGTCGGCCAGAACCGCCACGGCCGCCAGGCCCCCGGCAGCCCTGGCCACTCTGGCGCTCGCCGGCGAACGCAGCAGGAGCCAGGCCCCCGCTGCGGCCCCGAGCAACGGCGCCATGCCGCTGAGGAGCACGAGGGGATCCGAGGCAAGGTTGACGCCCGTGACCACCCCCAGCACGGCCACCGCCAGCCACCGCCGGCGGCGGTCTTCGACCCCCGAGGCGCCCCTCAAGGCGCCGGATGCTTCGAGCCCCGAGGCGCCCCTCAAGGCGCCGGATTCGACCCGGGCCAGACCAACCAGGCAGGCCGCGAGGAGGGCACCGGTGAGCCACGTGGGGCCGCGCAGCTCGTAGGCGTTCGTGAAGGCGATGGGGCTGGCACAGAGCGCGATGGCCAGGACGAGGAGCCCGGCAGCCCTGCCGGCCGCACGGCGGGCAGCCCAGCCCAGCACCAGCGCGGCGAGCAACGACGTCGCCAGGGAGAAGCCCGCCCAGGCGCCCCGGTGGAACGGGAGGGATCGTGTGGCGGCGTCGAAGAGGAAGGTCGACCAGTAGGTGGCAACGCTGAGGTTGAGCACGCCGCCCGCCCGGTGCGCCATCTCCCCGGCCAGGAGCGGAATGGAAGCGATGTCGCTGTTCCAGAACACCGCCGCGACCATGCGCCGGAGGAACACCGCCAGAACCACCAGGTAGAGGGCCGCGGCGGCGAGCGGGGGCCAGAGCGCCGCTCGCCCGGCAATGCTGGCGAGGCTGCTCGTCGTCCCGCGACGTTCGACCTCGCCGGCCTGTCTAACGGTCTTCGTCCGGCCCCCCCTGGAGGCGAGCCCGCTCGGCGGCGGCCCGCTCCCGCACCGCCTCGGTGAGGGACGCCCAGTCCGCCGGGCCGTTTGCCTGCCACGGGGGCAGGTCGGCCGGCGCTGCGTGGCGGGGGGGCCAGGTGACCGGCTCGGATGCCCGGGGGCCCGCCTTGACCCGGACCCTGTCCGCCGGCATGCCCAGCACGGTCGTCACGTGGTTGCGCACGGGCTCCGAGGACACCCGGATCTCGTCGATCGCCCCCCAGACAAGGCGACCGGACCACCCGCCCCCTCCCCCGGGCACGTCGCTCATGTCGCCGACGTCGGCAACCGTCCGGCGCCAGAGCCTGAGCGACGACGCCAGGACCGCGCTGTCCAGCACCCGTCTGGTCTGGGGCTGCTCCGGCCGGAAGAGCACGCCCCGGCCCACCTGGAGGTAGAGGAGGTCGAAACCGCGCGCCCGGCGGGCGAGGGCGACGGCCCCCGCCATCCCGGCGAGCGGGCCATGCTGGTCCGCTGCGCTCGGCACGGGCGAGATCACCTCGACGGCGTGGCCCTCCCGCAGGAGTTCCTGCACCGTCCGGAGGGCGGCCGATGCGGCGGCATCCGGCGAGGGCGGGAACGGGCCCGCCACCAGCACCCTCACAGGATCGCCTTCAGGGAGTGCTCCATCCGGTCGAGCACCTCGTTCCAGGGATAGTTCTCGAGGACGTAGGCCCGGCCGTTCGCAGCAAGGTCCTTCGCCAGGTGGGGGGCCTGCTCCACGAGGAGGAGGCACTGGGCCAGCTCGAAGTCGTCCTCGTACACCAGCCCACCGTGCGAGCGCTCGCAGTGCCAGGCCACGACCGCACCCCGGGCACTGGCGATGACGGGCGTCCCGGCGAGCCAGGACTCCATGACCGTGCGGGAGAAGCTCTCGTTCGTGCTCGGCTGAAGGTAGGCCTCGGCGGCTGCGAAGGCGTTGTTGCGCTCGGCCTCGCTGAGGAAGCCCAGGTCCCGTACCCGCCCGGCCAGCGACGAGGGGATGATGGGCTTGCCGGCCCCGATGGTGACGAGGTCGAGCGTCAATCCATAGGTCTCGACGGCCAGCTCGAAGCCCGCCATCAGGCGGTCCCAGCCCTTCTCCGGCTCCCGGCGGCCGGCGTAGAGGACGAACGGCCTGTCGACGCGGTGCCGGCGACGGAACCCCTGGGCGTCGTAGGACGCCGGCACCTCGACGCCAGCCCCCGTCACGACGTGCTCGGGCAGCGGCGCCAGGCCCCGCGCCACCTCGTACTCGGGCTCGGAGAGGAACCACAGGAGGGCCGGCTTCGCCAGGGTCGCCCGGAAGAGGTCGAGGTGGGCATAGGACTCGTCGTGGACGCACGGCATCAGCACGGTCCGTTCGGGGACCACGTCGACACAGGCGACGGTGATCCAGGACAGGTACGGCGAGAGCACCACGGCCTGATAGCGGTCCGCGTGCTCCAGGAGGTACCGGAAGAGGGCGGGGACGCGCAGCGTGGCATTGATCCAGCGGCACTGGTCGTCGTAGGAGAGAGGCAGCCCGAGCAGGATGCGCCGGCCGAGCGCGTCACGCTCCTCGACCGCCGGGGGGATCGCCGGGAACCGCCGTAGGGTGAGGCCCCCGAGGTGGGTGATGCCCGCCGGGTACTCGTTGCGCCAGGTGTAGTGGTCCCGCGCACAGGTGGTGAGGACGTCCACCTCCCAGCCGCGTCCGGCCAGACCGACGGCGGCCTCCCGCATGACCGCCTCCGAGCCCCCCACGACCTCGTCGCCGAACCTGGGGGTGATGAAGGCCAGGCGGCCCTTGCTGGGGTCTGGGGCCGTGGCGGGGGGCTGGGCTGCCTCAGCCATCGAGGAACTGGCGGAGCGCATCGAGCATCATCCGGCGGGTGTTGGCCAGGGAAAGCTCCTCGACCCTCCCGTGGCCGGCCTTGACGAGGCTGGCCTTGAGTTCGGGATCGCCCAGCACCCGCCGGGCTGCCACGGCGACGGCGACCGGATCCTTGGTGTCGAGCAGCAGGGCGGCGTCGCCCGCGGTCTCGGGCACCGCGCTGGCGGCATAGGCGACCACGGGCACGCCGGCGTGCATCGCCTCGAGCAGCGGCACGCCGAAGCCCTCGTGCTCGGACATCGAGACGAACAGGTCGGCGCAGCGGTAGTAGGCGAGCAGGTCGCCCGGCGAGATCGTGTCGGCGAGCTCGACGGACGCCCGCAGCTCCAGTTCCCGGCAGAGTGACTCCAGCGCCCCCCAGTAGGACTCCGAGGTGGCCCCGCCGACCAGCGACAGGCGGGCCTGGGGGTCGAAGGCCGCCCGGTAGACGGCGAAGGCGCCGATGAGGCAGTGGTGGCACTTGTTCGGGGCCACCCGCCCGACGTAGAGCCAGTGGGCGCCGCCGTCCTGCCCGGCCCTCTTCAAGCGAGCGAGGCGCCGCCGGTCGGGCGCGGCGTCGAGGTGGGCGAAGTCGAGGAGGATCGGCACCACGCGCGGCGCCGGGAAGCCGAGGGTGGCCAGCTCCTCGGCGCTGAAGTGCGAGTGCGCGATTGCCACGTCGCAGCGGGAGGCGAGCTGGGCAAGCTGGCGGCGGGCGAGGCGCATGTTGTCCGACGCTCCCGGCGACCACCGCTCGAAGAAGGCCGGGTCCGTGATGTTGTGGTAGTCGACGAAGAACGGCCCTTCCCAGGCGAGCAGCGCGTCGAAGTTCCGGCAGCCGGTGGAGGCGTGATAGAGGAGGCCCGCCGTGTTGGCCCCGGTGCCCGCCGCGAGGGCCTCGAACGGGTGCCCCTTGCCACGCATCTCCGGGTGGATGTCCTCGGAGTAGATCTCGGAGGCGAGCCCGAGGGACCGGATCAGCCGCTGGGTCTCGAGGACGTGGGAGCCGATGGCGTCCCGGTCGGCGAAGGTCGGGAGGAACTGGTGGATGGCGGTCAGGGCCTTGCCACGCCTGCGGCCCGTCATGCGCCGTCGCCCCGCTCCCGGGACTGCGCCTCCAGCCTGGCCACCCGGTCGCGGAGATCGTCGACCTCCTCCCTGACGCCGTCGACCCGCTCCGCGAGCGCCTCGCCGAGGTGGACGATGGCCTGCCCCAGATCGCTCACCTGGTCGCCCAGGTACTTGAGATACCAGGCCGTCATCCGCTTGATGACGATCTTGGCCGCCCTGGCGCCGCGCCGGCGCGTCCGCAACGGGGCGTCGACGTCGATCCGGGCCTCCTGGGTGACGAGGGCGAGGGCGCCGGGCACGTCGAGCGTCGGGGGGAGCGGGTCCAGGCGCCGGACGGCGGCTCGGACCCTCGCCGCGTACGCGGCGGGAAAGCGGGGTGCCGCCTCCAACTCTGCGACGGCCGCCTCGAGCCCGCCGGTTGCCTGGCCGTTGCCCTGTTCGATCCTCACGCCGATGTTGTACCACCCCCGGCCCGGGGCCACGCGGTCATCAGCAAGCCGTACAGCTCCTCCGCCACTGCCTCGAAGCTCAGGGTGGCCGCGTGGGCCCGGGCGGCCTCGCCGAGACCCTTCCGGCGCCGGGGCTCGTTGAGCAGGCCCAGGATCTCGGCGGCGAGGTCGGCGGGCGGGGCTCCCGTGGGGAGCTTGACGGCGGCGTCGTCCGGCAACTCCGCCGCGGAGCCGAGGGCGCTCAGGATCGTCGGGATGCCTGCCGCGAGGGTCTCGGCGATGGCGCCCGAGAACTCCCCGTTGGTGGAGGCCCGGAGCTGCACGGCGACCATGGTCTCGGACAGGAGGCGGTCCCAGGTCTCGTCGTCCACCCAGCCCGTCATGGTCACGGCCCCGCCGATGCCCAGCTCGCCGGCGTGCACGCTGAGTGCAGCAAGGTCCTGGGGCGAGCCGGGGCCGACGAGGCGCAGGCGTGCGTCCGGGCGGCCCTCCAGGACGATCGCAAAGGCGTCGAGGAGGGCTCCGGTGGCCTTCGTGGGGTTCACGACGCCGAAGCTCGCCACGACCGGCTCCGCCGGCTCGGGCCGCTCGGCGAGGAGGCGGAGGGCGTGGGGCAGGACGCCGACGCGGGCTGCATGCTCCGGCCGGGCGTCCCGACGGGCGAGACCCGCGGCGAACTCGGAGGTCGTGAGGAACCGTAGGGAGGCCCCGACCAGCTCGCCGGCCATGGGCTCGGGCAGGGAGTTCAGGGTCGTCGGTGGGATGAGCAACGGGTCGGGGGGCTGCGGGGCGTCCGGATAGAGCGCATGGTGGATGCCCCGGAACGTGTCTGGCGCCAGGGTGCCGTGGTGGGCGGCGAAGGCGTAGAGCTGGGCAAGCCGCACGTCGTGGGCGAGCACGACGCCGGGCCGCTTGCGGGCGAGACCGAGGGCGCCGGTGTGGAACTCCGAGTTGCCGATGGCGTACACGAGGGCGTCGTAGCCCCCTCGGGCCGCCTCCACTCGCTCCAGGTGCTCCACGGCGTACACCGGAATGCCGGCGGGGGCCCGGGGAGGCGATGGCAGCGCTTCGAGGCCTCCCTCGAGCGCGTCGACGAAGGCGTCCACCTCGCAGTAGGGGGCCAGGGCCTCCAGCAAACGGTAGCTGTAGGTCGCCACGCCCGATCCCTGCGGGGGCAGCGGCGTGACGAAGGCCACCCTGAGCCTGCGCCGGCCTCGTGACCGAGCGGGTGGCGGCGGAGACGCCAGCAGCTCCCGGTAGACCTTGACCGCCTCCTCCGCCGCCTGGCCCCAGGTCGGCGGGGGCCGTTCCGAGGTCCGGCGCAGGGCCAGGTGGGTGGCCCGGTCGGTCAGTGCCCGTTCCATGGTGGCGGCCATGTCCGCCGGGTCGTCCGGGTCGAACTGGCCCTCGGGCGCCGTGACCGCCGCCGGAGCCGAGACGTTGGACGAGACGACGAGGGCCCCGCAGGCCATCGCCTCGGCGACCGGCAGCCCGTAGCCTTCATAGTGCGACGGGAACACGAACAGGTCGGTCGACTGGTAGGCGGCGATGAGGGTGGCGTCGTCGATGTAGCCGGGCAGGTAGAGGCGCCGGGAGATGCCGAGCCGGCGGGCGAGGCCCTCGAGGTGGCTGCGGTAGCCGTCGGTCATCCCGAAGGCGACGACGAGCTGGTGGGCGGCTCGCAGGTCCGGAGGGAGGAGGGCGAAGGCCTTGAGCAGGCCCTCGACGTTCTTCCGGTCGTCCTCGCCTCCGACGCAGAAGATGAATGGGTCCTCGAGCCGCACCATACCCCGCCGGGCCTCGGCGGCAGCTTCTGCCCTCGAGGCAGGGCCCCGGAATGCGGGCGAGATGCCGGCGCCGATGGTGGTGACCCGGGCGGCATCGACGCCGAGGCGGGCGATCGCCTCGTCCCGGCTCGCCGCCGAGATCGCCAGCACCCGGTCGGCGGCCCGGACGAGCTCCAACCGGGCACGGTAGCGGCGGCGCAGCCCGGGATCGGCCAGATACTGCGAGGCGAAGACCTGGGGGATGAGGTCGTAGAGCGTGACGACGAGACGCAGGGGGTTGCCGGCCCCGCTGGGCGGCCACACCCGGGCCAGTGGTTCGTCGAGCTCGAAGGGCGACAGGACGTGGTAGATGCGTCCGGAGGAGAGGTCGACCTCGCCCGCGCGGTGGACCTTGCCGGTCGCCGCGAGCTCCCCGAGGTCGTCGGGCCCGGGGAGCGCCGGGTTGAGGAGGATGG
>WNFW01003626.1_pt1 | contig 11171 bp, 11 predicted proteins | sample 5400131 | NCBI WGS metagenome assembly WNFW01 (sample SAMN13153362, study PRJNA577476) | soil metagenome | isolation source: 20 cm soil or saprolite under grassland replicate 1 | place: USA:California | collected 2016-06-15
GATGCGGTCGCCCTGCTCGTCGATGATCTGCTTCGCCTTGACGATCGAATAGGCGACAGCCTCCTCATGGCTCGAATGCGTTTCGGCGCGGACGAAGTGGTGCTCCTTCACCTCGCCGCCGATCTCCTTTTCGATCGTGCCGGCGGTCTGGTATTGGCCGAGCCGCGGGAATGGCGTCGGGCGGATGCGATAGCCATTGTATTCGACCGGGTCCTCTTCGGGAGGCGCGGCAGCGCTGCCGCCGAACAAGCGGGCTAACAAGGCTCTGAGCATTGCCGCCTCCCCTATCCCAGATAGCCGCCGCCATTGACGTGCAGGATCTGACCGGTCGTGAAGCACGCCTCGTCCGACGCCAAGAACACCGCGGTGCGCGCGATATCGTCGGGCTGCGCAATGCGGCCCAGGGGGATCGTCTGCGCCATCGCGGCAATCTCATCTTCGCTGCTGCCATAGCGCGGCTGTGCAGTGTCGGTGAGGCCCGGCGCGATCGCGTTGACGCGGATGCGGTGCGGCGCCAGCTCGAGCGCCATCTGGCGGGTCAATGACACGACGCCGCCCTTGCTCGCACAATAATGCGCGCCGCGCGGCGAACCGCGATAGGCGGCGCCCGAGGTCAGATTGATGATCCCGCCCGCCCGCCCGCTCGCCATCGAGAAACGGCACGCGCGGGAACACCCCGGCATTGTTGACGAGCACGTCGATCGGGCCGAGCCCCTCCTCGATCGCCGCTACCATCGCCTCGATCTCGCCGAGCCGGCCCAAATCGGCGCGCACGGCCAACGCGCGCCGGCCGGCGGCGCGGATCTCATCGGCGACGCGCTTCGCGGCGGCTTCGTCGTCGAGCCAGTTGACCGCAACATCGGCTCCTGCCCCGGCGCAGCGCAAGGCGACGGCCCGCCCGATCCCCTGCTGCGCCCCGGTCACCAGAACGATCTTGCCGGATAACTCCATTTGCACCCCCAGATCGGCAAAGGATTATGATGCGTCAGATCCGGGAAGGAGATACCGCATGGGCATGCTGGTCAACGGCGCCTGGTTCGACGACGACCCGCCGGCCGGCGGTGGCGGCCAGTTTCTGCGCCCGGACTCGATGTTTCGCGACCGCGTGACGCGCGACGGCGCCTCCGGCTTCAAGGCCGAAGCCGGGCGCTACCAGCTGGTCACCGCGCCCTCATGCCCTTGGGCGCACCGCACCGTGTTGATGCGCAAATTGAAGCGTCTCGAAAATGCGCTCCCGCTCCTCGAAAGCGATCTGCCGAAGGGCCAGGGCTGGGCCTATTCGCGCGGCTTCGACGATCTCGCGCCGAAGGACGGCGTGTTCCACGTGCATCAGGTCTACAGCTCCGCCAAACCCGATTACACCGGCCGCGCCACGGTGCCGGTCTTGTGGGACCGTGAGACACGGACGATCGTCAACAACGAGTCGCCCGAGATCATCCGCATGCTGAATTCGGAGTTCGACGAATTCGGCGACGCGTCGCTCGACCTCTATCCCGAGCCGCTGCGCCGCGACATCGACGAGGTGAACGCCTTCGTCTACGACAACATCAACAACGGCGTCTACCGCTGCGGGCTGGCGAAAAGCCAAGCGGCTTACGCGGCGGCGTTCCACAAATTATTCGCCGCGCTCGACGAATTGGAGCATCGGCTGGGACGGCAGCGCTGGCTCGTCGGCGGCCGTTTCACCGAGGCCGATCTGCGGCTCTTCCCGACCCTCGTGCGGTTCGACACGGTCTATTACGTCTTATTCAAGTGCAATCTGCGGCGGCTCGCCGACTATCACAACCTCTCGAACTATCTGCGCGAGATCTACCAGATGCCGGGGGTCGCCGAGACCGTCGATTTCGAGCTGATCAAACTGGGATACTATGGCGGTATGAAGCACATCAATCCGAACGGCATTCTGCCGTTCGGCCCGGAACTGGACCTCTCCGCGCCGCACGACCGCGCTAGGTTGCCGGCCTCCGCTTAGGCGCTCGGCATTGCGACGCAGGCGCCGCCGGCCGCCTGGATGCGGCCGCAGAGCTGCTCGGCAACGGCGCGCGAGGGCGCCGGTAGCCGCACCTGATAAAACGGTCGGGTGCCGCGGCTGCGCAACAAGCGGCCGATGATCATCGGCCTAGCGTCGCCGACCACCGCGGCATAGCGCGCCCGCGCCCGGTCGAACGCGGCGAGCGCCAAGCCCTTCGAGAAATTGCCGGCGAGCTGTACGCCCCACGGCGCCCAGATCTCGGCCGCCACGGCGCCGCCTCCGCCGCCCCGGCGCAATTCGGCCGTCACGACAAGACAGGATTGCGGCTCGGCGGCCTCGATCGTCACCGGCGCGCCTGCGGCGTTGCTGCTGCCGGAACCGACCCACTCCTCCGGGCTGCGGCCGGTCACAAAGCGCACATAGGCGCGCGTCTCGTTGGGTAGCCCGCCCTGCCCACGCAGCCAGTTCGACACCCGCGCCTCACCGGCGTTATACGCCGCCGCGGCGACTCCGATATTCCCGAACCGCTGCCGCAGATCGGCGAGATACCGCGCCGCTTTCGGGATTGCCTGTTCCGGATCGAACGGGTCGGCAAGGCCGCGGGCCTGCGCCGTCGACGGCATGAACTGCGCGATGCCCTCGGCGCCGGCGCGGCTGACCACGCCCGGACGGAAGCTGCTCTCGCGCCAGATGATCCGAGTCACAAACTCGACCGGCAGGCGCGCGGTCTGCGCCGAGCGCTCGATCGTGCGGCACACCGACTGGTCGAGGGTTTCCAACGCCGCGGGCGCGGCATCGCAGGGCGCCGCCGCGACGGCGCACATCACCGCCAACATCGCTGCCCACCATGCCGGAATTATCCTGTGATGCATTCTCGGGGGAGCCCTTCCGGGGCGAGAACACAAGAGCGGCGCCGATGATCCGGCAAGCCGCCCTCCATTATTGTCGCGGCCGCACGCCCCTGTGCTAGTGTTTTGCCAGTTCCTGCAACACGCCATCCGGCATCGGGGAGGATAGATATGGCCGTCCGTCTCGTCGTTTCGATCAATGCTGCGCCCGGCAAAGGCGCCGAATTCGCGCGCGCCTTCAAGCCGCGCTGCGAGCTGTCGCGAACCGATCGCGGCTGCCAGCAATTCGAGCTGTTCCAGAGCATCGAGAACCCCGACAAATTTGCCCTGCTGGAATTGTGGGAGACCCCGGAAGCGTTGGCGGACCACGCCAAACAGCAGGCGGCCCGCCCGCCGCTCCCCGAGGGGCTACGCTCCGGGGCCGGCGAGCGCGAGGACTACGAATACAAGCGGACGCGTTAACCCGCCCTTTCCGGAGCCCAAGATGAAGGTCTCGTTCTTCGAAACCGGCCGCTATGTGCCGCCGCCGGGAACGCCGCGCGAATGGCCGGTGCCGTCGAGCGCCTACGACCCCGAGATCGGCGCCGGCGCCTACCGCGCGATGGTCGACCGCGCCCGCCTCGTCGAGGAGCTGGGCTTCGACTGGATCAGCCTCTCCGAGCACCACTACTCGCCGCGCATCCTGACCCCGTCGCCGCAGCTCTCGGCGGCTTTCATCGCGGCGCATGTCAAGAAGATCAAGATCGCGCTGTTGGGGCCGATCGTGCCGCAGAGCAACCCGATACGCATCGCCGAGGAGCTCGCGATGCTCGACACGATGGCGGGCGGCCGCCTCGTCGTCGGCTTGTTGCGCGGCACGACAAACGAATATCTGACCTACGATCTCAACCCTAAAGAGGCGCGCGAGCGGGCCGATGAGGGGATGGAGCTGATCCTCAAATCCTGGACCGAGCCGCAGCCCTTCGGCTGGCAGGGGCGGTATTTCCAATACCGCACCGTCTCGGTGTGGCCGCGCCCGCTGCAGCAGCCCTTCCCGCCGACTTACGCGCTCGGCATCAGCCGCGAATCGTGCGAATTGGCGGCGCGCAACAAGCTCGGCCTTGGCGTCTCATACGGCCCGTTTGAGGTCATGGCGAAATCGACCAATTACTACCGTCAGCAGGCGGCGCACTATGGCTGGGAGCCCGGCCCGGACGACATCATCTACCGCGCCAACATGATCCTCGGCGAAACCGACGCCGAGGCCGAGAAGCTCTACCAGGAGCGCGCCGGGATCGCGCCGTTTCCGGTCCGCGCCGGGTTGCGTGATGCGCTCCTCGAAGCCGACAAGCGCAACGTCGCCGGCGAGGCGCGCCCCGCTAATGTCGGCGGGGTCTTGCCGACGACCTTTGTCGGCGGCCCGGACTCGATCATCGACCAGATCAAGCGCTGCCGCGACGAGGTTGGCGCCGGCGTGCTCGACCTGTCCTTGCATCCGCCGGGGTCGGGCGATGTCGACGCGCTGATGAGCGCCATCGATCTGTTCGGCCGCAAGGTCTTGCCGCATATCCGCGAGGTCTGAGGTGAGCGCGTTCCGCGAAGGGTTTGTCGAGGCAGACGGGTTCCGCATCCGGTACATGGAGGCGGGACAAGGCCCTGCGCTCGTGCATCTGCACGGCGCCGGCGGATTGCGGTTGACCCCGGCGCACGATCTCTTCGCCAAGCAGTTCCGTGTCATCGCGTTCGAGATGCCGGGCTTTGGCGCCTCGCCCGAGAACACGAAAACGCAGAGCATGCCGGAGCTCGCCGCGACGATGGCGGCGGCGTGCGGCAAGCTCGGCCTCGACCATTACAACCTGATGGGCACCTCGTTCGGCGGCAAGGCGGCGCTGTGGCTCGCTTCACAACAGCCCGAGCGTGTCACGGGATTGGTCCTCGAGTCCCCGGCGGCGATCCGTCCAGAGGGCGGCGCGCCGCCCCCCAGCTCGCCCGAGGCATTGTCGCGGCTCCTCTACGCCTATCCCGAGCGGCAGCCGCCCGCGCCTGCCCCGGATCCCGCTGTGCTCGCGAAGCAGCAGAAGCTCGTCGGACGGCTGCGCGGCCCCAATCGCGACCGCGATCTCGAAATCCAGCTATCGCAGCTGAAAGCGCCGACTCTTGTCGTGTTTGGCACGCGCGACCGGCTGATCCCGCCCGAGATGGGGCATTTTTACAAAGAGCTGATGCCGAACTGCCATCTCGTCTTCGTCTACGACGCCGGGCATGCGATCGGCGCCGAGCGGCCGGAGGCGTTTGTCGAGGTCGTCGCCGATTTCCTCGACCGCCACGAGGCCTTTGTGATCAGCCGCACCGAGACCGTCATCCACCCGTAGCCAAAACCCCTCTCCTGCACCGCGGGAGAGGTGGCCGACGCGAAGCGGAGCCCGGGTGAGGGTGTTTTCGCGCCAATAACAACAGTCGAAGCAGAACGCCGTCGGGCCCTCTCCGCCGGCGTCCCGGCGAAAGCCGGGACCCACTTTTCCGCTCGCGAATTGCTTCCGAGCAGGCATGATCCTCGAAGCGCGCTCGGGCTGACCGGAGCCACGCGTCACTGTGGGTCCCGGCTTTCGCCGGGACGCGGAAATTTGCGGAGCAGCGAATGGCGGTGCAGGCGATCGGACAGAGGGTGAGGCGCGAGGAGGATTTCCGGCTCCTGACTGGCCGCGGGCGCTATGTCGACGATGTGCCGGCGATCGGCCCCCACGGCGAACCGGCTGCGCGCGGCTATGTGCTTCGCTCGCCGCACGCGCATGCCCGCGTCACTTCGATCGATGCCGACGAGGCCAAGACCGCGCCCGGCATCTTCGCTGTCCTGACCGGCGCCGATCTGAAGCGGCGCGGCCTGGGCACCTTGCGCCCCTTAGTGCCGCGACGGAAAAAGAATGGCGGACCGGGTTTTGTCTGCCCGCAGCCGCTGCTCGCGCAAGACCATGTCCGTTACGTCGGCGACCCCGTCGCGTTCATTGTCGCCGAGACGTTGAACCAGGCAAAGGACGCGGCGGAGCTGATCCAAGTCGCGTACGAGCCGCTCCCCGCAATCATCACCGCCGAGGCCGCCCTCGCGCCCGGCGCGCCGGCGGTATGGCCCGACAATCCGGGCAACGAGGCTTTCACCTTCGAGGCCGGCGATCGGGCGGCGGTTGAGGCGGCATTGGCGCGCGCGCCGCGGGTCGTTCGGATGCGCATCCCGGTCAACCGCGTCACCGCCAACAGCATGGAGCCGCGCGGCTGCCTCGCTTATTACGACCCGGCCGAGGAACGCTACACGATCCGCTGCACGGTGCAGTCGGTGCATCAGATCCGCGCCGCGCTGGCCGGCCAGATCTTCCGCCTGCCGCACCATCAGGTGCGCGTGGTATGCGACAGTATGGGCGGCGGCTTCGGCATGAAGGGCGGCTGCTACCCGGAATACGGGCTGTCGCTGTGGGCGTCGGAAGTCACCGGCCGGCCGGTGCGCTGGACGGCCGATCGCAGCGAGGGGCTGCTCAGCGACGAGCAGGCGCGCGGCAGCACCGTCGAGGCCGAGCTCGGGCTCGACGATAACGGCAAGTTCCTCGCGCTGCGCACGAGCTGGATCTCCTCGATCGGCGCCTATTATTCGAGCGACCGGCCGACGATCCCGCTGACGATCGGCATGGGCTGCCTCGTCAACACCTACACCTTCCCGGCCGTCTATGCCGAATGCATTGCCGTGCTGACGAACACGATGACGACCGCGCCCTATCGAGGTGGCAGCCGGCCCGAGCCGATCTATTTCACCGAGACGATCATCGAAAAAGCGGCGCGCGAGTTGGGCATGGACCCGGCCGAATTGCGCCGCCGCAACACGATCCCGGCGAGCGCGATGCCGTATACGACCCCGCTGCGCCAGACCTATGACAGCGGCGATTTTGCAAAGAACCTCGATGACGCGCTGCATCTCGCCGCCTATGACCGCATCGAGGAGCGCCGTTCCGAGGCGCGCCGCCGCGGCAAATTGCTCGGCATCGGCGTCGCGACGACGGTCGCCGCGACGGGCGGCCGCGATTACGAGCACGCCGAGATCCGCTTCGATCCGGCGGGCGGGGTCGTGCTGATTACCGGCAGCATGGATCACGGCCAGGGTCACGGCACGACATTCAAGCAGGTGCTGTCGGAAAAACTCGGCATCGATGCCGACAAGATCCGCTACCGCTACGGCGACAGCGATCTCGTGACCATGGGGATCGGCACCTTCGGCTCGCGCTCGGCGCAGCTCGCCGGGTCGGCGATTGTGACCGCCGCCGACCGGCTGGTCGAAAAGGGCCGCAAGATCGCCGCGCATGTCATGGAGGCGGCGGCGAACGACATTGTGTTCGAGGCGGGCCGCTTCACGATCGCAGGCACCGACCGCTCCGTCGCGATCGACGAGATCGCGCGCCAGGCTTTCCAATCGGCGCAACTGCCGGAAGATATCGAAACCGGCTTTACCGAGCGCGCCAATTTCGGGCCGGCCGATGCCGCCACCTTTCCCTCGGGGGCGCATGTCGCCGAGGTCGAGATCGATATCGAAACCGGCGACGTCAAGCTCGCCCGCTACTGCGCCGTCGACGATGTCGGGACGATGCTGAACCCGCTCCTCTGCGAGGGGCAGATCCATGGCGGGATCGTGCAGGGGGTCGGGCAGGCCTTGCTCGAAAACCTGGTCTACGATCCGGAAACCGGGCAGCTCCTGACCGGCTCGTTCCAGGATTACGGAATGCCGCGGGCCGATGATTTCTGCTCGTTCGAATTAGAGGAAAATTCGAGCCCGACCGACAAGAACCCGCTCGGGGTCAAGGGCGTCGGCGAGGCGGGCACGATCGGCTCGATCCCGGCCGTCATGAATGCGGTCAATAACGCGCTCGCCTCGATCGGCGCGCCGCTGGTCGATCTGCCCGCGACTGCCGAGAAGATCTGGCGCGCCATGCGCGCCGCCGCGTAAACGGAAATTTCATTCTAAACAGCGGCACGGACGCCACAGGGACACAGTCGGACAAACAACGAATTTCTCCGGAACGGATCGTCACCGTGGCCGAGATGCCATGGCGTGACATCCCGGCACCGCATCGAAGGAGGAGGGTTGCGATGGCTCTACAGGTACGGCGCGTCGTCACCGGGCACGACGCCAACGGCAAGGCAATCGTCGCGAGCGACGAGCGCATGAAGGGGGTCAGCGCCCCTGCCCGCCCCTACATCTCGCGCTGCGAGATCTGGTCGACCGACGAGATGCCGGTCGACAATTCCGAAGCAGCCGCGGCGGCGCAGCGGAAGGGCTTTGTCGTGCGCCACAATTATGTCGGTTCGGGCCAGGGCACGGTCGTCCGCATCACCGAATTTGCGCCGGGCGCGCCCAAATTCATGCACCGCACCGAAACCGTCGATTACGCGATCCTATTGTCGGGCGAATGCGACCTCGAGCTCGACGATGGCAAGACCGTGCATTTGAAGCAGGGCGACATCGTCGTGCAGCGCGGCACGATGCACGCCTGGGTCAACAACGGGTCGCAGCCCTGCACCTTCGCCTTCATCCTGATCGACGCCGATCCGGTCGAAATCGGTGGCAACAACCTGACCACGCATTACCCGACCGCGTGATCGGGTGCGGCAGCTAGGCTGGCCTCCGGGCGTAGGGGGCGCCCGATTGAGTTACGAACCGCAATCAGCCGATAAAATCCACCGGCGTTCCCTTCTTGACGAGCCGCGCGAGCGTCAGCGCATCCCAATTGGTCAGCCGGATGCAGCCATGCGACTGTGTTTTGCCGACCGCGTCGGGGTCGGGCGTCCCGTGGATCCCGTAACCCTTCGCGGACAGCGCTATCCACACCACCCCGACCGGATTGTTCGGGCCGGGCCGCACGGTCGCCTTGCGCTGTATTTTCTGCTCCTTGAAATGATACGCCGGATCGTAGGTGTAGGTCGGATCGTAATCGACCCGGGTCACCTGGACGGTGCCGCTCGGCGCCGGCTTCTCGGCGCTGCCGATCGAGGCCGGCAAGAACGCCAGCAGCCGGTTATCGGCGCTGAAGACCTGAACCGAACGGTTCTGCTTGTTGACGACGACCCGGGCGGCGGTTTGCTCGGGTGGCGCGCTCGACCCGGTGCGTCCGCGATGTTCGTGCAGCGCCTGCGCAACAACGGCAGGATCGTCGCCTCCCTGCGGCACATTGGCGACGCTCAGCACGGTGCCGGCTTCGGTGAAATTCTTGCCCGGGTTCAACGCCGCGAGCAGCCCTTCCGACATATGGAATTTGGCGGCGATCAGCTGGCGCGGGCTGTGGTAGGCGAGCTGCGGCAGCTGCGCCATTTCCACAAACTGCTTCGGGATCTCGGGCACGAACGGCCCGGCCACGTCTTGCGGCTGGATCGTGTACTCGCCGACGGCGGGGCCGCCCCCGACCTGGGTCAGACGATCGAGCGTCGCTTGGTCGAGCGGTCCGACCGGCAATCCGTTCACTTGCTGGAAAGCGTGCAAAGCCTTCGCGAAATTGTCGCCATCACGTCCGTCGATGGTTCCGGGAGAAAACCCGGCTCGGTCGAGCAGCACCTCGGCCTGCAAGACGTTCTGGTCGAGCGCCGGCGCCTTTTTCTGCGGCGCCTTCTGCGCGGCCATTCCGTGGCTGCGCGGCGTTGCCGCCGCATGATTATGATGGCGCGCCGCCGAGGCGTTTTTCGCGATCGACGCCGAGATCAGAAACGCGGCTGCTATCGCCAGCCATGCTCGTGTCATTCTCATGGGTTGCTCCCGGTCGGCCCATCTCAGCCAACAGGATCGCGCATCGGCGCGTTCCGACCGCGGAGGGCGGGCGCCTACGCCCGCTTCTTCTGGGTGCGGCGTCCTTCGAGCAGGGTTTTCGCGGCCCGCAGATCGCCACCGGTCTCCGCGAGCGCGCCTTGCGCCTCGCCGAGGCTCTGGCCTTCGAGCAGCAGCAGCGCGAGCTTGACGCTACCCTTCGCCTGCCGCAGCGCGTCGCGCACATGCTCGCGGCTGTGGCCGGTCAGCTGCCCGAGGATCGCTTCGCTGCGCCGCACCAGCTTGCGGTTCGAGGGCTGCACATCCACCATCAGCCCCTCATAGACCCGGCCCAGCCGGATCATGACAAGCGATGACAGCAGGGTCAGTGCGACCCGCTGCGCGGTGCCGGCCTTCATGCGCGTCGAGCCGGCGATCGGCTCGGCACCGGTATCGAGGCAAACCGGATGATCGGCCTCGTTCAACAGCGGCGTATCCGGATTGTTGGCGATGCCGACCGTCAGCGCGCCGCGCGCCCCGGCCTCACGCAGGCAAGCCAAGGTGAACGGCGTCGTGCCGCTCGCAGCGACCGCGATCAGCGCATCCTTGTCGCCAATCCGATGTTGATAAATGAGCGCAGCCGCCTCATCCGCGGTGTCTTCGGCGCCCTCGACCGCGCGAAGGAGCGCATCGTCGCCGCCGGCCATCAGCAATAACAGCCGCTCCGCCGGCCAGCTGAAGGTCGGCATCAGCTCGGCCCCGTCCTGCACGGCAAGCCGACCCGAGGTGCCGGCCCCTGCATAGACCAGCCGCCCGCCGGCGCGCAGCCGTTCCTCGATCGCCAGCGCCGCCCGCTCCAGGGCCGGACGCGCGGCGTGCACCGCGGCAACCGCAGCGAACTGCCCCTCGATCATCGAGTCGAGGATTTCCGCCGGGCTCCACAGATCGATGCCGGAATAGCGAGGGCTGGGGCGTTCGGTTTCCAGAGGCGTCTCCATGCGCGCCATCGTTGATAAGCGTGCGTTGATAAACGCGCGCGGCCCCTTCGGGGTTCTCGGGTGTTCAACCAGTTAGGTGATGATTCCGGCAGGAGCAAGGCGTGCGCCGAGGTGAATTGCGGGCCGATCTGTTTCTCGGCGTCGATGGCGGCGGTACGCGCTGCCGCGCGCGGCTCGTCGACTGGTCCGGGCATATTCTCGGCGAGGGGACCGCCGGACCGGCCAATCTCCGCCTTGGGCTGGACACGGCCTTTGCATCGGTGATCGATGCCGCCCGGCAATGCCTCACCGATGCCGGGCTGGGCGAGGAGGCCCTGGCACGGACCAGCGCCTGCCTCGCGCTCGCCGGCGCCACCGAGCCGCGAGAATTGGCCGCCGCGCGCTCGCGGCATCTCCCGTTCCGCCATACCCTGATCATCAGCGACGCGCAGGCCGCCTGTATCGGCGCCCATGCGGGAGAGGACGGCGGCGTTATCGTCATCGGCACCGGCAGCGTCGGTTGGGCGATGATCGGCGGCCGGCAGTACCGCGTCGGCGGCTGGGGACTGCTGCTCTCGGATGAAGGTAGCGCTGCCTGGCTCGGTTGCGAGGCGCTCCGGCAAGCG
>WNFW01015698.1_pt1 | contig 11171 bp, 8 predicted proteins | sample 5400131 | NCBI WGS metagenome assembly WNFW01 (sample SAMN13153362, study PRJNA577476) | soil metagenome | isolation source: 20 cm soil or saprolite under grassland replicate 1 | place: USA:California | collected 2016-06-15
TAATAATTCGTTACATCGTAGCTCGTGGAACCGTTCAGTACGCCACCGCTCGAATTAATTAGCTTGATGTGCTGCATTTTTGGCGCGTTAGCAGAACCCTGGAACATCATGTGTTCGAACAGATGAGCGAAACCGCTGCGTCCCTGCGGTTCGAGGCGGAACCCAATCTTGTAGTACACACCAACGGTCACGACCGGCGCCGTGGAATCCGGCGCCACCACCACGTGCAAACCGTTGGCTAGTTTCTTGTGTTCTATTGCGATGTGCGGTCGATTCACCCGTATCCCCCTCGAACTTTGGCTTTCGGCTTCAGTGCAGCAAAAATCTTTTCCAACTCCGCAGTGGTCCCCGCGGGATCCTGCGCGAGCACGCGGGCGGCCAGGCGGTTAAGAGCTTCATAGGCTTGCGCGGTCTCTTCCTGCGAATCGCGCAAGGCGCGCAGGTGCGCCTCCACAATCTTATAATCGCCTCTATCGAGGGGCCCTGTCCACGCCGCTCGCGGTCCCACGCGCTGGAAATTGTCCAGAACCTGGCGTGTAAGCGGCAAGAGAGAGCGCACTGCTTCACTGCGGTTCATGCCGAGCGACACGAGCAACTGAGTGGCGGCTTCGACCAAAGCCAGAACGTGCCCGGAAGCCAAGGCCGCCGCGGCGTGGTACAAGATTTTCTTTTCTCCCGCGACGCGCACGGGCGATCCGCCGAGCGCTCTCGCGATTTGCCTGGCCACGCGCACCGCAATGACATCTCCTTCCACCGCAAACACTTTTCCTTCCAGCGCGGGCACGCCAACTCCGCTGAAAGTCTGCAAGGGATGCATGCTGCCGACAGCTGCTCCGCACTCTTTCACGGGCGCGAGCGCGCGCGAATCCTGCGCGCCGCTGGTGTGCAGAACGACTTTGCCGTGCAACTCTTCGCCGCTCATGCGAGCGAGTTCGCGGGCGGCACTGGAAATCGCGTCATCGGGGGTGGCGATCAGAACGACGCGCGACCCAAGAACTTGACGTGTCAAGCCAGCGTGCGCTTTCCCTGCTCCAATGAAGCGAACCGCACGTCGCGAGGAGGCTTCACTCCGCGTAACGACCACGCCAATCTTCCAACCCAACTCGCGCAAGCGGCGCCCCAGGGCACGCCCAACGCGTCCTGCACCGATGATGGCCAGGCTCTGTTCCATCTCATGCTAGGATAACCTGAGGGTAACGCCGAGACCAATCTTCATGCATTTTTTCGGAATCGCGCTGTTTGGATTCGTCGCGTTATTTTGGCTCACCTACGGTCTCCGGGTTGCCTACGGAGCTATCCGCCTTCCGTGGGTGAAAGATTTCCCGCCCGCGCCTGATGCGGAGTGCCCGCGCATCTCCATTCTCTTTGCAGCGCGCGACGAAGAAGAAAAACTGCCTGCCGCGCTTGCGACACTCATGGAAATTGATTATCCCGGTTTGGAAGTCGTCGCGGTTGACGACCGTTCGCAAGACGCAACGGGGCGGATCCTCGATGAGTTTGCGGCGACACATCCACGCTTGCGCGTTGTGCATGAGGAGCGCCTTCCGGAGGGCTGGCTGGGCAAAACACACGCTTTGCAAAAAGCATACGAAGCTTCTTTGGGCGAATGGCTGCTGTTCACGGACGCGGATGTACGGTTCAACCCGGACGTAGTGCGCCGCGTCGTTTCACTCGTCAAAGCGCAGAATCTGGATCATCTCTCCCTGTTGGGCGACGTGGAGATGGTGGGGTTCTGGGAGAAGGTCCTAATCACTTTTTTTGGACTAGGCTTTCATCTGGCGGCAGATCCCTCGCGAGTCGGCAATCGGCGGTCTTCGCGCTACGTGGGAGTGGGCGCGTTTCAATTGCTGCGACGCTCGGCCTACGAGACCAGCGGAACGCACCGGCGCCTGGCGATGGAAGTGATCGACGACATGAAGTTGGGAAAAATCGTGAAGCAAGCGGGATTTCGTTCCGGTTGTGCCGTGGCGCAAGATCTCGTGGCGGTGCGCTGGCACGCAGGAGTGGGCAATCTGGTCCGCGGAGTGACAAAAAACTTTTTCGCCGGAGCCGGATACGACCTTAGGCTCGTGACCGTGCAATTGGCAGCGTTATTGGTGATGGACATTCTACCGTTCGTTGGTGTTGTTTTCGGCCACGGATGGATTCGGGCGTTCAGCGCGATTGCTGTTCTGATTGCGCTGAGTTTCCATGTCGGCGTGGCCTGGGTGATGCGCGTATCGCCGTTATATGCGCTGACGCATCCGGTGGGGGCGGCATTGTTCTTTTACATGCTGCTGCGCTCGACAGTAGTGACACTACGGCAAGGCGGGATCGTCTGGCGAGATACGTTTTACCCTCTCGAGGAGTTGAAGCGCGGCGTGGTTTAGCTGGCGGGCTCCGTCGCCACGGGGGCTCGATCAATTGAAAATAGACCTGACAGGTCTTTTTGCTTGAGCGAGCGGATGCGGTCGCGGAGCTGGGCGGCCTTTTCGAACTCGAATTTTTTGGCGGCCTCGCGCATTTGTTTTTCGAGCTGTTGGAGCATTTGGGCAAGCTGCTGTTCGTTCTTGATTTCGGCGGCGGCGGCATCGAGCGTGGCATCGTCCACGGGCACGGAGACGTAATCGGCTTCGACGATGCGAGCGAGCTCCATGTCCACGGACTTCACGATGGAAACGGGAGTGATGTTGTTTTCCTTGTTGTATTCGATCTGCTTGGCGCGGCGGCGGTTGGTTTCGTCGATGGCTTGATTCATCGAGTCGGTGCGGCGGTCGGCATAAAGCATGGCGCGTCCTTCGATGTGGCGCGCGCAGCGGCCGATGGTCTGAATGAGGGAGGTCGCGCTGCGGAGATAGCCTTCTTTATCGGCATCGAGAATCGCAACGAGAGACACTTCGGGCAGGTCCAACCCTTCACGCAGCAGGTTGATTCCGATGAGCACGTCAAATTCGCCGCGGCGTAAATCGCGGAGAATCTTGATGCGGTCGAGCGTTTCTACTTCTGAGTGCAAATAGCGGCAGCGAACGCCGACTTCGGTGAAATATTCGGAAAGGTCCTCGGCCATGCGCTTGGTCAGCGTGGTAACCAGCACGCGCTCGCTTTTCTCTGCACGAATGCGAATTTCCTCGAGCAGATCGTCGACTTGCCCTTTGACCGGGCGTATTTCGACCTCGGGATCCACGAGCCCTGTCGGACGGATCACTTGTTCGACGATCACGCCGCCGGCGCGAGTGAGTTCGTAGGGACCGGGCGTTGCGGAAACGTAGACGACTTGATTCATGCGATGCTCGAACTCCTCGAAGGTGAGCGGGCGATTGTCGAGCGCGGAGGGCATGCGGAAACCGTAATCAACCAACGTTTGCTTGCGCGAGCGGTCGCCATGAAACATGCCGCGCACTTGTGGGACGGTCTGATGAGATTCGTCGATGAAGAGCAAATAGTCCTGCGGGACGTAGTCGAGCAGAGTCGGCGGGGCTTCGCCGGGCAAGCGGCCGCTGAGATGGCGCGAATAGTTTTCGATGCCGTGGCAATAGCCGATAGTGCGCATCATTTCGATATAGAACATCGTGCGCTGCACGACGCGCTGGGCTTCGACAAATTTTCCCTGCTTCTCGAGACTTCGCCGGTGAGCGGATCGATCTGGCGAAGCGTGTCAATCTGATCGCCCCACATTTCGATGCGATAGCCCTGATCTTCATAGGTGGGATAGATTTCGATCATGTCGCCGCGAACGCGGAAGGTGCCGCGGCGGAGGTCTTCGCTGCGCTCGTATTGAATGTCGACAAAGCGCCGCAGGAGCGCTTCGCGCGAGGTCTGGTGGCCCTTTTCGAGCATCACGAGCATGCCGTAGTAGGCTTCCGGCGAACCGAGGCCGTAGATGCAGGAGACAGAGGCGACGATGACGACGTCGCGCCGTTCGAAGAGCGAACGCGTGGCGCTCATGCGCAGCTTGTCGAGCTCGTCGTTGATGGTGGCTTCCTTGTCGATGTAAAGATCGGCGGAGGGGACGTAGGCTTCGGGCTGGTAGTAATCGTAATAGCTGACGAAATATTCGACGGCGTTCTCGGGAAAAAAAGACTTGAACTCGTGATAGAGCTGCGCGGCGAGAGTCTTATTGTGCGCGAGAACGAGGGCGGGGCGATCGGATTGCGCGATGACCTTGGCCATCGTAAACGTTTTGCCGGAGCCTGTGACACCGAGAAGCACCTGATGCTTTTCGCCGGATTCGACACCGGAGAAAAGCTGATCGATGGCGGCAGGCTGATCGCCGCGAGGCTGGTAGTTGCTGTGCAGCTTGAATTTCATCGAGAGGGTCTCCTGCCGGTTGGCCGGGTATGGCAGAAACTTTCATTATACTCCTGCAGGCAAAATTCAGGTTTTTGCTAGGAAACGCGGATAAGGCGCGGTTTAGGGCTGAGGCGGCGCTTGCGTGAGCAGCAAAACTTCCGACTGGCTCTTGGCGGCGACGCTGTAGTGCACGCCGTTGGAGCCATCGGCTTTGGCGACGAGGACGTCCATTTGCTGGCTGGCTTCTTCGGTGGCGCGCACGACGAGGCCGGTGGAGTTCGAGATATACGTGATGATTTCGTTCGAGCCCCTTGCGGTGCCCATGGTTTTCAGATTGTGGAGCTTGAAGTCTGCAGGAGTGGCGTCTTTCGGCGATGATTTCTGCACGAGCCTCGCCGCGGTGAGCAGCACGGCGCAAGTATCCACTGGACCGTTCGAAGGAGTTGCCTCCCCGGTGAGAGAGAGCTGCGCGGGACCACAAGGTTCGTCGCGAACGTAGGAAGAGTCGCGCGCCCAGCTTAGCGCAGCGATCGGGGAGGGAGCCTGCTCGGGCTGCTCGACTTTCCATTTGTCGCCAACCTTGGCGCGCTGCGCGGGAATCGCCCAGGCCATGGCAAACCGCGCTACCCACTCTTGCCAGACTTGTTGCTGCTCCGGAGTGAGGGTGTCGAGGCCAGTGATTTTCTCCGCGATGCCATCGGGAGAAATGGTGAATTCGATGGGCTTCCCTTCCGGCGCCAAGGGCTGCGCTTTGGATGGCGATTTTTCGCTGGCAGGCTTCGTGGCGGAGATGTTGCCATCCGCGCTGAGGAATTGGCATCGTGCATGAATCGCGGGCCTGCCACCCGCTTGTTGCAAATCCAGAATTTCAATTCGCAGCAAACCGTGGGCGTCAATCTGTGAATTGGTGGGAGCCAGAGGAACGACGAGGCTGCTCTCGGTCTTAACGTTTTTGTCGCTGCGGTAGCGGACCAGATAGGTGAGCGTTTGTCCGGGCTGCAACTTGGGAAGAAGGCTGGCGCGCTGATCGCGCGAGGGCGCGATGGGGGCGGCAGAAAGAAAAATGCCCACGGCCAGGAGTAATTTACGGTTCATAGACTGCACACAACATTGAGGATACCCCATTGAGGATAGCGCGAAACAATCTACGCGGCTCCTTACCTTGAAGAACAAATTCTATTTTCCCGGCGCTTTCAGGCGGCGGTCGAAGAAATCGCTCGTGGCATGGTAGGCAGCCAACCAGTCGCGATGCAGAAGGAAATCGTGGATTTCGTCAGGAAAGATGAGCTGCTCGATCTCGACGCCTTTTTCGCGAAGGCGGGCCGCGAGGTCGATGGTCTGCGTGAAATAGACGTTGCGGTCGTCGTCGCCGTGAATAAACAGGACGGGAGACTTCCAGGTACTCACCGCTGTGACGGGAGAGGAATCGTGGGCCAATTTCGTGAGCTCGGCAGGGATATTTTTTCCGTCCCAGTTGTCGGTGGGCCAATCGTGGACGCCGTGAAGATCGACGCCGGCGGCGAAGAGGTCGGAGTTGCGTCCCAGGCCGACCGCGGTGAGATAGCCACCGTAACTTCCGCCCCATAGGCCGATGCGTTTGAGGTCGACGTCGGAACCGCTTTGCAGGAATTTTCCCGCGGCGACAACATCTTGATATTCGGTTGCGCCGCGACCAGCGCGGCCAGGCGCTTCGCGGAAGGCGCGGCCGTAGCCGATGCCGCTGCGGTAATTGAGCGCGAGAACGACGTAGCCGCGGCTGGCGAGATACTGATTCATGGCATAGGAATTCGAGTAGTAGTACATGTAGTGCCAGCCGAGAAGCATTTGGCGAATCGGCCCACCGTGAAGAAAAATCAGCGCTGGACGCTTGTCACCAGACTTCAAACCAGCGGGCACAAACAATTGGCCGTGGAGTTCGAGGCCGTCGGTGGATTTGAAGATGGCTTGCTGGGGAGTGACGAGACTGTCGGAAGGAAAATCTTTGGGCCAGGTGTCGGGTGCCAAGGGAGGCATCATGCTCGCGCCAAAGTGGCTGATGAGCGCCCGCGCAGGATGAGTGGCATCGGAATGCAAATAGGCAAACGTCTGCCCATCGCTTAGCATCACGGGGCTCCATTCGATTCCTTCGCCGCGGGTCCATTGAGTCGGCGAGCCGGAAGAAATGCCGACGGCCCACAGGTGTCGCCGATCCACGTCACCGCAATTGGAGTTGAAGAGAACAGTCTTCTTGTCGGGAGTGAAGGACCACTGCTCGACTTCACAGTTGCCGGGCGTGAGGAGTTTGGGCGCACCGCCGTCGGCGGGGAGCGCGTACAAATGCTGCCAGCCGTCTTCTTCCGAGGCCATCACGATTTGATTCTCGGCAGCCCAATTGAGAACACCGCCGCCGGTATCTTCGGCCATGTAAGGAAACGACGCTTGAAGCGTTGCGGCGCTGTGCCAGGTTTCTTTTGCGATGCGCGTGGAAACGTCGGCGACCCAAATAGACCAGGGGTGCGGCTTGTCGGGAGCGATGAAAAAGCCTTGTGGGGCGTCGCGCTCCTGGGCGGGGCGGCGCACGAAGGCGATGCGCTTGCCGTCGAGCGACCAGACTAAGTTGCTGTCGGAATCTACGGTGGGTGCGATGAAAGAAATGGATTTCGAGGCGACATCGTAAATGGCGATGAAGCTATGATCACCGCGCGCGGAGACAAAGGCGAGCTTGCTGCCATCCGGAGACCAGTGCGGACCGAAATTCTGGCCGCGCACGACGAGCTGCTGCGGTTTCTCCGATCCATCGAGCGGCACGATCCAGATTTGGCCGTCTTTGGTGTAGGCGATGGTTCCTCGCGTGGAAACGTCGGGTGAATGGCCGGCGTCGATCCGCTTGGGCTCACCGGCGGCCCAGGGAACGGTCCAAACGGCTTGTTCCGCGCCTGCGGGACTGCTCGTGGGATTCGGCACCTGTCCGGCAGCGTTCTTGCCGCCACCGCGGACATACACCAACGTATTTTCATCGGAAGAAAAACTCAGCGAGGAGAGTTCCTGGCCATCGTCCTCGTTGTATTTGGTGAGCTGTCGCGCGGCGAACCCCGGCGCTTGCGCAACCCAAATGTTTCGCTTGCCTTGCTGGTCGAAAACCCAGGCCACGCGATTACTGTTTTTTGCTGCGGTCAAATCCGACGGGAATGGAGCGCTCAGAATTTGTTCCAGCGTGAAGGATTTCTGGGCGTTTGCGCCCGCGCAGAAGGCAAAAGCAACCACGGCTACTGCCAAGGCAGAACGCTTCATCCTTTTCTCCTTTAATCCAGTTGAACATGGCCGAAAGCAAAAACGAGGACGTTCAAAAAGCTCAATTCACGATTTGCGGCTCCGGGATCTTCTCCACGGTGACGCGCAGCCCGTCGAGCGGCCCGGAAATCTTCAACACATGCCCTGTTGCGGAAGTTCTCTTTTGGCGTACCTTGGTTGTTTCCCTGGGCTGGGTGGAGACACTCAGCTCCGCGTCCGAGCCAAAACTGAGCGTGCCTTCCACAGAGGTTTGTTCAAGCCCCGCATCCAGTTGCAACCATTGCAAGACCATGCTGCGATTGCGAATCAGGAAGGCGCATTCCCCCGACGGCCAGCGTGAAATCCCGGAGCGCGCAGCGCCGTCGGCAACGCTGGCCGACAAGTCCCAGCCGCGGAGCTCCACCTTTTTCAGATTCACGACACCGTGTCCATCCACATTTTTGAGCAATTCTTCGCGCCCAACTCCCTTGGTCTTCAATTGCAAGTTTCCGGAAGCCACGCCGCTCAAACGGTCCGCCATGCGCCCGGTTCCCGGCAATTTTGCGAGATTGACGCGGTCGAGATCCGCACTGACTTCATAAACCGGGCGCGGCAGGAAACTGGCGTCGATTCTTGCCCGGACTTGGCCTCCCGCCCATTCCGCTTGAGAATCGCGCACATTCAGTTTCAAATCACGCAGGGAGCCCTGGGCCACGACATTCTCCAGTTTCAGTTTTTCAATGGTCAGGCGATTGATGCGGAGGCGACCCTCGGCATCCACACGCCGCACGAGCTCACTAGCGGGCGTCGACGGCGTCACTTCTCCCGAGAAGGCGTGCAGCAGCCGCTGAAGCCAGTTTGGCCGGGCGCGCGGGCCTACCCAGCGGTCCAGTTCGGCAGCATTCAAGTGGTCGACGTTCAGATCGAAGTGCCAATTCGGGGAATTCTCCCGATCGGTCGTGGGCTTTTCTTCGATAACTCCCATCCAATTTCCGCCAAAACCTTCCACTCTCAAAAGACGGACGGCATCACGCCCATCGTTCCAACCCAGGCTGGCTTCTCCCAGATTCAAGGGCTGATTCAGACCCGCGACGGTCAGAGAACCTTTGTTAACCCCCACGGTTCCACTCCAATGGCCTTTGAACGGCTCTTTCCACGCCCATTGCGTGGCAGCGGTAGCTTGACCGGTAAGTTCCCAACCGTGATTCACCTGCCGGCCCAAGGACGCGGCGAGCTTCAGAAAGTTTTCGACCCGAGAAATGCCTCCCTCAATGCTGATGCTTCCTGCATGAGTCTTCAAATCCTGCGTAAGGGTCAAATCCGCGGCATTCTCCATGGCCAGCGCCACGCGGCGTCTCTTAGGAGCGATAACGTCACGAGCATCTCCGCCTAGGGCGACGCGTACGGGGCCAATCACAAAGTTGGATCGCTCGCGGCCGCCGTTCACTCGCAAGTTCGAGCGCAACCCTTCAACGGCGAATTGCTCAGCAAGCAAAGTCCCCGTCCCCACATTCCATCGCCCGATGACGTTCACATTCAAAGCTGGATTGCCCGAACGTTCGGTCAAATCCCAGCGGTGAATCTGCCTCGCACGCGCTTGCAAGGCATAGGTCCAGTCCCCGGGGCCATCCCCCGCAATCGCGGCGCTTTTCGCCGTGGCGTCGAGAGTGAAGAGACCGCGGACGCCGTAATCCTGGCCATGCAAAAGGCGGAACACATCGGCGAGCGAAGCTTCGCCCCAGTGCAACGTGACTTGCGCCGGTTGCAAGCGAGTGGAAGTTCCTGCCAGATCGCCGCGTACGCGGATGGTTCCCGCCGATTGGAGAAGAACACCGCTGCGCCATGGTTGGGCTGCGAGTTGAAGTTGCCAGCGGCCGGGAGAGACTTGTTCGACGCTGCCGGAAACTCCCGCGAAAGCAAATGGCAATTTATCGTTCTGATTCTTGAAATTGACGCGTCCTTCATCGAACTCGATCCGCTGCAAGTGGTTCACTGGAGGGGCCGGAGAGGCCGGTCCATAAATGGGTGGCCCTTGCGCGGAAGCAGCCTTCGCCGGGGGCAGCCACCGCTCGAGGTTCCACTGGCCTTGGAAGTTACGCACCAAAATGAGGCTTGGCCTGCTGAAGGACAAGGTTCCAAATTGAAAATGGCCGCGCAGCAGACCCGACCATCGCAGGCCCGCACTCAGGCGCTCCGCGCGAAGGAAATATTCGTAGCCGAATGCAGCGTCCTCGCCAACAGTGACTTCCTCGGCGTACAGTTTCAAGCTGGGGAAGATGCGCGCATCAAAGCTGCCAACTTGGACCGGCCGTCCAAAGGACCGCTCGAGATGCGCCACAAGATAAGCATGCACGCGATGAGTCCGCGCCAGGAAGGAGACCATCACCTGCAACACAACGACGGCCAAGACGATGGCCAGGCCAACCTTCCACCATTTCTTGAGTTTGCTCATGCCGTTCGGAAGTTTAAGAGAGTCTCTATGAAAAAGGTAGCGCCGGGTGCGGCCGGTCAGCCACCTAAGCTGCCGCTAGTGCACCGTATGGAGCATCCGGCTCCATCGCGTGCGCGTCGGCAGGTGCGCGAGCGTATCGAATACTCCCGCCAGCCGCGACCAAAAAGTGCTTTCCCCGGTGTAATCGCTGCTCTTTGCCTCGACCGACCAATAAATCAAGAAAGGACGCCCCATGATGGCGTCGTGGTCCACGAAGCCCCAAAAGCGGCTGTCCCAGCTCTGATCGCGATTATCCCCCATCGCAAAATACTTCCCCGGCGGCACGACAATTTCGTCACCGCGCATGAATTTCTTCATTTCATGAGCCCATTCGGGCTGAAGACCGCCAGCAATCATCTGGCTCGGCGGCGGGGGAAAGTTGTAGTTCAACGGGTCGTAGCGAGCGGCGGGATCATGAACAACGTAAGGCTCGTTGAGCAGCTTGCCATTGACATAGACAGCCTGGTCCACAACTTTCACGCGATCTCCCGGCAACCCGATCACGCGCTTCACGAAGTGCTGATGTTCCTGATAGGGGAATTTGAAAACGATGATGTCGCCACGCTGGAGCGGGCGGTAGGGCAGCAATTTCTCGTACCAGCCGCCGGTGCCGCCAAAAATGAACTTGTTGACCAACAAATGGTCGCCAATGAGCAATGTCCCTTCCATGGAGGCCGAGGGAATCTTGAAAGCTTGCACAATGAAGGTGGTTCCGAACAAGACCAGGATTACGGTAACGAGGAGTGATTCGAGATATTCGGAAAGAGTGGTCTCTTCCCGGTGCTCCTCTGGTTTAGTCACCGGCTGTGATTCCTGGGCTGGCGCCAGTGTTTGTTCAGACATGCTTTGTCAGCCTTTCACTCCTGTCCGCTCGAGTTGTTCCAGGGCGCTTCGCGCGGCCTGTTGCTCCGCCTCTTTTTTTGTGCTGCCTGCGCCTTTCGCCAGGCACTCTCCATTAACCCACACCTCGATCTCGAAAGTCTTCTGATGATCCGGCCCGCTCTCTCCCGCCAGACGATACTCCGCAGGCGCCTGTCCGCGCCCTTGGAGAAATTCCTGCAGCGCCGATTTGTGATCCGACTCCGCGATGCGTTCGCCGCGCTCTTCGAGCGCCTGCTCAAACAGATTCCGCTGCAACAGCTCCCTGGCGGCAATGAGCCCC
>WNFW01003303.1_pt1 | contig 11168 bp, 15 predicted proteins | sample 5400131 | NCBI WGS metagenome assembly WNFW01 (sample SAMN13153362, study PRJNA577476) | soil metagenome | isolation source: 20 cm soil or saprolite under grassland replicate 1 | place: USA:California | collected 2016-06-15
CCCCTCGGCCGGCACTACATCCAGGTCGTCAGAAGTCTCGTGCTCCAGTCGATCGTCGAGTGATCGCGAGCGGGGTCGTGGGTCCCACGCGTGACCCACACCCCTCGATCAGCGAGGCGGCCAGGGCATCGGCGAACCGTCATGGTCTACCTTTCGCCTGCACCACGCGATGCCATCCCGCGCTACCGTCGTATCTTGGACACTAATTTATCTCGGGACACTAACAGTGTCCCGAGAGAAGCCGGCCCAGAGCCCCAGCTCGAACCGGCCGCCTGACAACACGTCGAGCGTGGCTACCTCCTTGGCGACGACGACCGGGTGGCGGTAGTCGTTACATATCACCAAGCTCCCCACCCGCAGCCTCTCCGTGGCGGCGGCGACCGTCGCGAGCGCAGCGACTGGCACAAGCTGGTGGCCGAACGGCTCCTCAATAAAGTGGTCTCGGATCAGAAACGTCGCGTAACCTGTGATCTCGGCGCGGCGCGCTGTATTCACGAGTTCTGCGGCCGAGCAAACGCTTTCGCCCAAGACTCCGAAGCGAAACGGGCGCGGACTCACAATGATTCCCCTCTGCGACAGGGCTTCTGAAGCCGCTTTCCCGCGATCGTTGCCGAACCGTCTGGCGTCAGCCGCAGCCAAAGCCCGTCGGCCGCCTGCCGAAGTTCGGCCGCGACGAGGATTGATGTCTTCCCGTCACGGATTTTTCAGCCGGAGGCGCAGTCCGATGTCGCATACTTGCTCGAAGCCGAGGCGCCGATAGACGGGATATCCCATCTCCGTCGCGTGCAGAACCGCGATCTGATATCCGCGGCTGCGGGCCTCCAGGAGCGGTGCGGCGGTAATGACCGAACCCAGTCCTTGCCCGCGGCGCTCCGGTACTGTTGACACGTGGTAGATCCCAGCAACCCCAGCACCGAAAAAGACCAGGGATGAGGCAACGGCTTCTTCTCCGGTGACCGCAACGTACGCCACGAACGGGCGCTCGACCCCTGTGCGAAGGAAGTGAGCGAGATTGTCGGCAAGATCCTCCGCGCCATAGCTGGGCCAGCCGAAGCCACGGCCTACGGCCCGGCGCCATAGACCTAGAGTGGCCGCGTCGCGGACCTCGCGGATGTCAACCTCCGGCGCGGGGGCGGGGATCGGTCCCAGCGAGGCGAGGTTCAACGCCATGCCCCGCAAGGTGGGCCGGACGAGGAAGCCCTGCTTGAGGAGGCGGTCGCCAAGGTCCCGTGGTTGGGTCGATGGTCCGAGTTTCCACATCACATTGGTGTTCGAGGCCAGGTAAGGAGTCAAGGCTAGTTCAATCTGCGTGTCCACGTCAGTGGGATTGAACCGCGCTTCCAGGACAACGTTGCAGAGGGAGAATCGACGGTGACTCACGGTCCAGATTCGGTCGTTGTCTCGATGGAGGATGATTTCCGGCCAATCGCTCAGACGGACATGGAACGCGGTGAGGTTGGCTTCCACCGCTCGCGTCCAAGCCGCCCGGCTCATGTCACGCAGCACATCACTCACGGTGCACGGCCCGCTCACACGCTGGGTTAGCCGTTCATCGGGTACGGACCAGAATCATAAGCCCGGTCGCCCACGCAAGCTTGGTGGCGACGAACTCACCGTGGCTCTCCAGTTCAGCGATCAGCGCCGGAACCCTGGGCGCGTGCCCTTCCGGCCAAGAGAGTTGGGGCAGAAGGTCGTCGATGAAATAGATTCCACCTACACGGAGCAGCGCAAGCGCAAGGTCCAGGTGCGTGAACTTGCCGGGCCACGTATCAGCGTAGATGAAGTCGAAGTGCAACGGTGCTGACTGGGCGAGGAACGCCTCGCCGTCGGCGAGATGGAACGTGACGCGCGGGTCGTGCCCGAGATGGTGCCGAGCAACCTCCAACACCCTGGCGTCGTTTTCGACCGAGTCGAGCCGGGAGTGCTCGTCCATGCCGGCGAGGAGCCAAGCCGTACCGGCGCCAGTACCGGTCCCGAGTTCCAGAAATCTGCCGCTCGGCTTGGCTGCGGCAAGGGTGCGAAGCAGCGAGCCGGTCTGCGGCTCAGAAGCCATTGTGAAGCCCATTTGCCGGGTATCGCGGCGAATCGCATCGACCACTGCCGGAACCTGCCTGATTTCGTGATCATTCATTGCGAGAACGTCCCCCGCCGGCGAACGCGCGCTGAGTTGCCGGGCCGAGCCAAGGCGAGCGAGCGGTGTTAGAGGCCGTTTAGACCCAGACTCCGTCAGCGGCTGTCTTCGGGCCACCGGTATCACCCGTGTTAACTGTTCCAGCACTCTCAACGAGCCTGATCTTGCACTCTTGAGCTGCCCAGGGCTTATGCTCGACTCCTCGCGGGATAACGAACAGTTCTCCGGGTCGAAGGTTAACCTCACCATCCCGGAGGTGGATCTTCATCTCCCCATCGATGACGATGAAGACTTCGTCGGTGTCGGCGTGGCTATGCCACACAAACTCGCCCTGAATCTTCACGAGTTTGAAGTGATAGTCGTTCATTTGGGCGATGATCTTCGGTGCCCATTGGTCGGAAAACTTCGAAAACTTCTCGGCAAAGTTGATTGGCCGTCGATCCATTCCCGGCCTCCCTCTGGACGGCTAACGCCGGTATCAGCCGGGGGCGCAGCCCGTCGGCCGCATGCCGAAGTTCGGCGGTTCACCGCCGCTGCCGATCTGATCTGGCACCAAGGTCTCCGCGGTCCGAAGGCTGCCGGTCCTGTGCAACGCTCAGCGGCCGGGAAACCTTTCGAGATATCCAAGGTCAAGCGCTTCACGCACCAACGCCATCGTCGTCCGGGCTGCTCTGTGGGCGCGATCCGTACCCTCGGCTAATACGTCGCGGACCATCGCCATGTTGGCCTCGTATCGCGCCCGACGCTCCCGGATAGGGTCGAGGAGCGCGTTGATGGTAGCGGCGAGCTTTTGCTTGACCTCGATATCGCCGACGGCCCCTCGGCGATAGCGGTCTTTGAGGTCCGCCTCCTCGTCCCGGTTCGGGTTGAACGCATCGTGATAGAGAAAGACGGGGTTGCCCTCTACGTGGCCGGGATCGCTCGCCCGGAGCCGTGTGGGATCCGTGTACATCGATCGGACCTTCTCGTTCACGACAGCAGGAGTGTCCTTCAGGTAGATTGCGTTATCCAGCGACTTGCTCATCTTGGCCTGGCCGTCGGTTCCCACCAACCGCGGCACCCGACCTACCAGGGCCTCCGGCTCGGGAAACACCTCTTTGAACTGGCGGTTGAAGCGGCGCGCGACTTCTCGGGTCAGTTCGATGTGAGGCAATTGGTCTTCTCCAACCGGGACGACATGGGCGCGCGGCATAAGGATATTAGCAACCTGCATGACGGGATAGGTGAAGAAGGCTACCGGTACGGACTTTCGTCCGAAATCCTCCATCTCCGCCTTGAGAGTCGGGTTCCGTTGGAGCATGCCGAGCGGCAGGAACCAACTCAGCCAGAGCGTTAGTTCCGCGTGTTCCGGGATCAGACTCTCGATCACGAAGGAACTGCGCTCTGGCTCAAGTCCAACGGCGAGCCAGTCCAGTGCCACTTCCCACACCGCTTGACGCACTCGCGGCACGTCGTCGGCGTAATCGGAGACTTGGTAGTCAGCGATGAGGAAGTAGCACTCGTAGTCGGCCTGCAGCCTTACCCAGTTCTCGAGCGCGCCGGCGTAGTGCCGGAGATGCAGCGGGCCTGTCGGCCGAACGCCTGTCAGTATGCGCTTCCTTGCTTCCACCGTGACGGCGCTCCTCCGTCTTGAGCGGTGCACCCCGCTGTCCGCCCGATATCAGCCCACGGGCCGAACCCGTTCACGGGCCATTGTCGCAAGCTCCCTTCGGCGAGCCTGGCGATTCGGTCCGGAGGCAGATGTCTCCCACCCCTGACGGCCGGGTCGTTAAAGAGGCGCGGTTGATTACCGGCGCTCGCTCAGAGCTAGACGCACTCCGAGGCCGATCAGCACTGTCCCCGAGAGCCAATTCCGTAGCCGCTCAAGCAAGGGATTCCGGGAGAACGACGCAGCGATGGCACTCCCAGCGATCGCTACGAGCATATTGATCGGCACGCCGGTGACATGAAACAAGAGGCCGAAGAACAGGGTCTGTCCTGCGACCGATCCCCGAGCGGGGTCAACAAATTGGGGCAGGAACGACAGGAAGAACAAAGCAATCTTGGGATTCAAGATTTCGGTCAGGACTCCTTGACAGTACACCCGGCTGAGGGAGAGCCGTGGCAGCACAGCGTCAGCGACCCGCACGGTGCGCTGTCGCAGGAGACCGACACCAAGGTACACGAGGTACGCCGCCCCGAGATACTTAATTACCGCGTAGGCCATCGGGGAGTACGCGACGACAGCGGAGAGCCCGAGCGTGGCGCCGATCGCGTGAAGAAGACTACCCGTCCCCAGGCCCACGGCCGACACGAGACCCGCCGTCCGACCTTGGCCGAAACTCCGCGACATCACATACGCGATCGATGGTCCTGGCGTCACGTTGAGCGCCAACGCCGCCGCCATAAACAACATTATGGTCTCGGTGGCTGGCATCCCTCTTCCTCGCGCCTATGATCAGTTAGCGTCTAACACGCGCATGAGCCGCCGGCGAAGAGCGGGTCGAGAGAAGCAGCTGGGGTCATGCCGGGCGGCTCCACGCGCCGGTCAGGCGGAACCCGCGGCTCCCGGCGCGCGCCACTTCCTGTGCACCGGTCGCATCTGTGGCGTGAGTACATTCTCCCATCGCGTATGCATAACCCGATCGATCCACAGTTCAAACAGTACTTCAGAAGCGTCCGCCATGTGCTTGGCATTCCGAAGGACTGCGCCACGGACCGTCGGATCTTCAACCAAGATGGCTTTGCCTGCGACGTAGAACTCGTCGCTTCCTGGTTTCGGCTGCGGGAACGTCTGAAGAGCGTATCTGCCATCCTGCAGCAAGTCGTACCGCTTCGGTGAAGCGGGTGTAATGAGGACAAAGAGGCGGTCGTTAGAAAGGACGGGGCACAGCGGATGGAGGCGCGGCGCGCCGTCCTTGCGCACGGTCGCCAGAAAGGCCAACCCTACACCTGACTTATGAAGAAGAAGTGAGCGGCCCATCTGTGCCAGGTCGCGCTCGGCGGCAGCGAACTCCTTCCACGTCACCATTCCGTCACCTCACGTCTAGACGGTGGCGTTACCCATTCACTGGAACGCCTTTCGCGCACAGGGGACAGGCGCTGGGCTCCCAGATCTGGCTCGGAAACGACGCGAGCGTCTCAAGGGCGACCCCATGTGTTGCCGCGAGTTCGCTCGCTGCGCGGCCGTATACCGCGAGTGTTCCGATCGCAACAGGTTGGGCACCGCACTGCTTCAGCGCGGCGAGTGTGCCGCGGACTGCCGATCCGGCGTTGATGACGTCGTTGACGATCGCGACACGCTTGCCCCGAAGCTCGGGCTCAAGGGGCTTGGGGATCGGGTATGACACCGGGAACAGGCCGGCGGCCCGATGGTCCTTTACCGGCTGCGAGTAGGAGAAGGGCAGGCGGAGCCGCGATGCGACCATGAGCCCCACGAATGCGCCCTCGACGAGGGGCCCACACACTGCCGCAACCTGATGCCTCCGGAGACGATCCGCCAGCGCTGCCGCCAAGGGCTGCACGCGTTCAGGGTGCAGCAGAAGAAGCTCCAGGTCGAGCCAGACCTGGCCGTGATGGCCCGACTCGAAGACGAAATGACCTTCCCGCTGCGGAAGGAGCTGCGCGACCTGCTCCTGCATCTTCCCGCCGCCTAACGTGGATTAGGCGCCATGAAAGTTCATTCGGAATTCAAGGCCGTGATTCTCGAAGCCCAACATCAGGTAGAGTTCGTGAACTCTCGGACGTGACATTCGGCTCGTGGCGATGAGCTTGTAGCAACCGGCCTCCCGTGCCGCCGCGATCACTTCGCGGACGAGCGTTGTGCCGAGGCCAGCGCCCCGCTGTGATTCGTCCACATACACGTCTTCAAGTAGCCCAAACGGTGCGTCGTGGAGATCGTTGTGCATGAGGTAAAGATAGGCACGCGCGACTTCTCTGCCGTCGACACTGATCGAGAAGCGGATGCCTTCCGCCGTCAGATGTCGCCGATCGACCTTCATCTGTCCGACGCCGTCGCATGAGAAGTCATAACGCCCAACGGTCAGCCTGAGCGGCCAGCGCAGCCGCTCCGCTGCAGTGGATTGTTTGGACGTCGATCATTGTTCTCGCTCAGTGGCAGGCGGATGTGCCCATCGGCAATGCGCGCCAAGACCTCTACCATGAGCCCACGCTCGCGCTCCTGAACCCGCTCCGCCAGCGATTCGGCTGTATCGCTCTCGCTGACCGGGACTTCGCACTGGGCAATGAGTGGCCCGGCGTCGTATTCGTCGTTGACGAGATGGACCGACGCGCCGGTTTTCGTCTCCCCCGCCGCGAGCACGGCTCGGTGGACGTGGAGGCCGTACATTCCCTTTCCGCCGAACTTGGGCAGCAGCGCGGGATGCGTGTTCAGAACGCGGCCGTGAAAGCGGGCCAAAGTTCGGGGGCCGACCTTCTTCATGTAGCCTGCAAGGACGACGATATCCACGGCTTGCTCGACCAATACGCCGCAGATCGCAGCGTCCAGCGCCTCGGGTTCCGGATGCGTCGAACTGGAGAGGTGGTGGGTGGCAATGCCGGCCGCACGTGCTCGTTGAAGGGCCCCCGCGTCACGGTTGTTACTGACGACGGTCACGACCTGGGCCCGAAGCACGCCCGTCGCATAGGCGTCGATGATTGCCTGCAGCGTCGTCCCTTCGTGGGAGGCGAGAATCCCGATCCTCAAGTCTGTGCAGCTACCTTTCTGTCCGTCCGACGGGCCGTCCTGGCGGCGAAGAGCTCAGGTCTGGCGACTAACCTGGCTTGGCCGCCCGCACGTGGAGGAAAAGCCCCGCGTGCTCGCGCCAGCCTTGCTGGCTGGGGTGAGCTCGGCAATACTCCTCCGACGGGCGCGGCTCCTCGATGCGCGTGAGGCGAAAGCCGGCGTCGAGGACAGCGTTGAGGTACTCAGACAGCGTCCGGTCGAAGCGTGGTACGGCGAATTCGGGAGCATCGGCCGGGGCGTCTGTGAAGCGCCAGCGCTCGACCCAAGGCGCTGGGTTGAAGTAGTTGCGGACCACCCAGGCGACCTTGGTGCCGTGCTCATCGCGCATCCACTTGGCGTCCCGGGTCATGAAGCAAGGATGGGTGATGCTGAAGGCCAGCATCCCGCCCGGCCGCAGCACGCGGAAGGCCTCGGCCATCGCCCGGTCGAAGCCGGGGCCGTCCATCATGGCCATGAAGGACACCACCGCGTCGAAGCTGGCCGAGGGAAACATTTCGAGGCGCGTGTAAGCCGTGCATACGTAGGTGATGCCGAGCGGCGCCCGGCGCTCTTCGTCGACGGCCAGCGCGATCATCCTCTCCGAGATGTCTACGCCGGTCATCCGAGCGCCAGCGCGGGCCAACAGCCGGGTGTTGTGGCCTTCGCCGCAGCCAGCGTCCAGCACGTCGCGGTCGCGGAGGTCGCCGAGGAGCCGGAGGAAGGCCGGATTGTTTAGGCGCTCCCTCGCGACGTCGCGGCCCTCGCGGACCTCCTGGGCCCACGGGCCTGCGTTGACGTTCCAGTACGCGGCGACCTCTTCTTCCGAGAATCCCTGGTCGCTCATCGGTGCCGATCCGGTGGAGTAGCATACCGCGCCACATGGCGGCCGGTCCTCCATTTCGACGGGGTAGAATGCGGGCGCTTGGAGCACTCGGCGATGACGGACCCGACGAGTAAGTCGGAGATGACTGCGGACGATGTCTGCGGCTTCCTGGCCCTGATGGAAGCCCATGGCATTCGCGTCTGGCTGGACGGCGGCTGGGCGGTGGACGCCTGCCTCGGCTCCTGGACCAGGCGTCACTGTGACCTCGACATCGTCATCGAGGAACGCTACGTGCAGGTGGCCGTAGCCGCCCTGCAGCGTCGCGGGTATGCACCCGTGCCCCGTCCCGACACCCGCGCCTGGAACTTCGTCCTGGGCGACGATACCGGGCGCCAGATCGACTTCCACGTCATCGTGCTTGACGAGCACGCGCGCGGTCTCTACGGGCCGCCGGAGAACGGGAAGTACTATCCCGCCGAGGCGCTGACCGGGAAGGGCACGGTGAAGGGCCGCACTGTGGACTGCATCACACCGGAGTGGCTGGTGCGATTCCACACCGGCTACCATCTCGGCGCGACCGACTGGGCCGACGTCTCCGCGCTGTGCGAGCGCTTCGGCATCCCCCTCCCCCGCGAGTACCTACGCTTCCGGTAGCCCGACCCGGTCCCGTTCAACGGCGGGCCGTCGCCAGGCACTATCACGGCTCACCCTCGGCCCGGCGGCGCCGGTCAGCTCCCGCGGCTCGCGGGGTGGCGCTAGGGTCCTTGTTCGCAGGGCGCCTCACTATGAGCGTTCAGCCGAGGCGCAATAGGGCGATCCCGGTTAGAGCAATCACTGCCGACAGCCACTCGATGCGGCCGACCCGCTCGGCGAGCATCCAGGCGGCGAAGGCGGTCCCGAAGAGGACGCTTGTCTCGCGCAGCGCCGCGACGGGTCCCGTTGGTCCGTGCGTGAACGCAAAGAGCACGAGTAGCGACGACGTATACGACACGAGGCAGGCGAGGAAGCCGAACCGCCACTCACTCCACGGCAGTCGCCATGGCGGGCGACCCTCTGCGGCGCTGAGACCGCCAAGGGCGATGCCGTTGATCAGGGGGATCGTAAAGCCGTAGGCCCAGACGGAGCCCGCCGCACGCACCCCTTGCGCATCCGTGAACACATAGCCGGCTGCAAACACGCTCGATACCGCCGCGAGCAGCACGCCGGACAGGGGCGTCTTGCCGAGCCGCAGCGCCCGTCCAGCAAGCACCAAGAGCGCGAGCGAGACGGCCGCTATGCCGAGCAGTGCATGTTTCGACGGAACCTCCGCGGTCACCACTGCGGCCGCGACGGCCACGAGGGGCGGGGTGAGCCCGCGCGTAATCGGGTAGGACACGGCGAAAGGCGCGCGCCGGTAGGCGGCCATCAGCGTGCGCGCCGAGATGATATTCGCCACGAGGCCACCCGCGAGCCAGGGCCAGGCCACCCGGGCCGGCAGCCCCGTGATCATTAGCAGCGGCACGGCTGCGAGGCTTGCGGCGTAGAGGACGACCGCAAGGCCCTGACCCGGGTCGGACCGCCGGCGAGCGGCCGCGTTCCAGGCCGCGTGCGTGATTGCACTAGCCAGCGCAGCGAGGAAGACAACGGGGTCCATGGAATGGGGCACTCCAATTCAGAAGTTGATCGAAGGCAGCTCCGCGGCCGGCACAGCGCGTCGGCTTCGCCTTAAGTGAGTGTTAGCCGGCCTCGCCGCGCGCACGATATCCTCGGGCGGGTTCTCAGCACGTCACCGGATATGTGAGCACAAGGCGATCTGCCGGGTACACGTTGTTCCCATTGAAGCACCCGACGATCCTCGGCGCAGGGTCCTCGAGATGGCCGGGCCGGCGCCAAAGCTCCAGGTGCACGTGTTCGAAGCCTGGCCACGCGCGCTGCCCCGTAGTGCCGAGCGCGCCGATTCTCTGGCCGCGCTTGACCATCTCTCCGGGCTGCACGGCTATGGCCGAGAAGTGGCAGTAGATCGTCAGGTAGCCATAGGGCTCGTGGACGATGACGAACTTCAGACCACACAGGTCGCGGCTGTCCTCCGCGACCGTGACGTGGCCGTCGGCCGCTGCGAGCACGTCGGCCCCGGTCTTGCCGCTGAAGTCGATGCCGCGATGCGGACTCAGCCTCGGGTAGCCTTCCGCGCTCACCCAATCGCCGAAGCCGGCGAGGATTCGCGGAGATCCATCTCCCGAGGGGGTCATCGCACGCAGAAGATGCGTCAGGGGCAGAATCACGAGAAACACCGCAGCGACGCCATTGACGGCCACGGCAAAGAACCGAAGGCGCCCTTCGCCGCGGTGGCGGCGCACGAACTGGACAAGCGAGTTCACGAACAAAAACACGACGAGCACGGCACCGGCCGCGGCCAGGGCCGGGAAGAGAAACCGCGGTACCCGCTGGGCTATCCACGGCGTAGAGGCGCCCACGAATACCAGTACGGCCATCGGCAAGGCGAACCAAAGGATTGGGCGGCTCCTGAGGCGGCCCGGCGTTTCGGATTCTCCCATGACAGCTGACTCGAATTATACGGACTGCATAAAGCGAGAGTCTGTCGAGCAATGATCTGCGGGTTTTCGCTGCGGTCCAATTTGTGAGAGCCCGGACAGCATAACCACCTGAAAGGGCCGCTCACCCGGCGTCTTCGAGCTGATGGCCAGGCTGCGCGTCGTACGCGCGGAGGATATCCACACCGTCGCGGCGAGCCTGATAGCGATGCTGCGCCGCGAGACGGCGGGTATCGTCATCGGTTAGGACCGGCCCCGCGCACCCCGTCAGAGCGGGTTTGGACCGACGACTTCCCAGTGGTAGCGGTCGCGGAGCTGGTTGCGTTGGTCGTCGTTAATCGGGCGGTGGTTCAAGAGCTCCTCGACGTAGCCGCCAGCTGCGGCCGGGGTGTATATGAACAGGACGCGGCCGGTTTCGCCGCCGGTGCTCTTCCAGGCATGCGGGACGTTGCGCGGGAAGAACGCGCAGGTGCCGGGCCCGCCGACGGTGACCTCGTCGCCGATCTTGAAGGTGATCTCGCCGGCGAGCACCCAGGCGACCTCATCGCTGTCGCGGTGTAGATGGAACAGGCTCTTGGTGCCGACGGGCACGGTTTCCTCGAACAGCATGATGCTCTCATTGGTCTCGTGGCCGACGAGCTTCAGGGCGGCGAAGCGGCCAGGCGCCGCCATGTCGAGATGCTTCCCACCGCCCGCGGGTACGACAAAGCCTTTTGTCGCGTCCATATCGATGTCCCTCCCTGTGGCGTCTGCGACTGATCTCGAGATCCTTCCGTAGTTACGCGACAGGCAGCCGCTTAGCCACGCCTAGGTCGTCGGTGCCGGCTGGGGCTGAGGCGCGCCGCCTGTGTCGAGCGGCCACACGTAGCGATCCCACGCGAGACCGACCACTTCCATCTGGCCGGCGGCTCGCGCGCCCGACCGTTCGGCGACGCGCCGCGAGCGGGCGTTCTGCGGAAGGATGGCCGAGATCGTGTACGG
>WNFW01004882.1_pt1 | contig 11168 bp, 6 predicted proteins | sample 5400131 | NCBI WGS metagenome assembly WNFW01 (sample SAMN13153362, study PRJNA577476) | soil metagenome | isolation source: 20 cm soil or saprolite under grassland replicate 1 | place: USA:California | collected 2016-06-15
CAAAGCAAGAACGATTTCGATTTCACTTCTCCAGCACGCCTCGAAAAAGGGCCGCGTTCGTACTAGAACCCCATGGTGTTATAGAGCGGAGTCTAGCGGGTGCTATAGTCCTCTTTTCCATATACCTATATAAAGCACGATTTAATGCTTGACAACAGAAAAATGGTGCTATATAGCTAATCAACATTCGGCCACATTGCTGGCCAGGGGTGCTGGTTTCCAGTCGAGAATTTCAGCCAAGAGGAGAAGCGGTTGGACGGCCGACGGCTTCGAATCGGAGGAATCAACATGAGAAAGATGCAGTCCTTGGGGTTGGGACTTGTTTTTATGGCGCTGGTGGCACTGCTGTGCAGCGCGAACGCAGCGTGGGGTCAGGATGTAACGGCGTCGATTACGGGTACGGTCACGGACCCAAGTGGGTCAGCCATCGTGGGAGCGACCGTTACCGCCAAGTCAGTCGAACGAGGAACCAGGTTTACAGCCGTAACTAATGATTCGGGTATTTACCGTATCTCGCAATTGCCGGTTGGCAACTACGATCTCCGTGTTGAGAAGACGGGTTTCCAGACCTCCTTGTATCCTGCTTTCACCTTGGTGCTGAACCAGACGGCCCGTATCGACGTCGAAATGAAAGTCGGCCAGGTCAGCCAGACGATCGAAGTAACGGGCGCCGCACCGGTTTTGAAGACGGAAGCGACACAAGTTGATACCGTTATCAATGCGGCAACCAACGACGCGCTCCCACTAGCCACCCGCAATTACGTGCAATTAACGCTGCTTGCTCCCGGCTCAGTAACGACAAATCCAGCTGGTTTCAATAACGGGGACAACGTTGCTAGCGGTTCTCGGCCGTTGATCAACGGGAATCGCGAGCAGGCGAATAACTTTCTGCTGGATGGTATGGACAATAACCAGGTCTCGGATAACCTGCTTGGCTACACCCCCGCGCCAGACGCCATCGAGGAATTCAATCTTATTACCAACAATGCTTCTGCGGAGTTCGGTAATTTCATGGGCGGCATCGTCAGCGCCACCATCAAATCAGGAACCAACAGCTATCACGGAGATGTCTGGGAGTTCTTCCGCAACGACATCTTGAACGCGAATAGCTGGGAAAATGACTGGGGCGGCCAGCCAAAAGCGAAATTGCGCTGGAATATGTTTGGTGGAACGTTCGGCGGGCCGATTTTCAAGAACAAACTCTTCGTGTTCATGGATTATCAGGGCCAGCGTTTCGATCATCCGGGCTCGCCGTCAACCACTACCATTTTCAACAAGGCTGAACAGGGAGGCGATTTCTCACAGTTGCTCCAACTCGCGACGCCCATCCAGCTCTACAATCCGTTTTGTGCATTGGGATCGGGACCGGGAACAAACAATGCGTGCGTGGCGGTGACCTCTGCGAGCACTCCTCGACAGCCTTTCGTAGGCAACATCATTCCAGCTAGCTACATCAGTCCGGTGGCAGCGAAATATTTCGCTTCATCACTGTATCCACAAACGATCAACAACCAACTACAGAACAATGCCGTCAACACCAGCGCTTCTGCACTGAACGCTGATCAAGGCGACATCAAAGTTGATTATGTCGTCAGCGGCAAGGACAGAATTTCGGGACGATTCACGCGTGCGTACCAGAACAATCCAAGCACCAATTCAATACTGTTGTATGGTGATGGATATGCGCGGGCGCCAATTTATAACACCGTAGGCGATTGGACACGCATGATCAGCAGTAATCTCGTGAATGACGCTCGTGTTGGCTGGAGCCATATCACTCTGGACAACGGACAGTCTTTTGCCACATCGGTCGGCACGTTCGGCCAGGACATAGGCATCCAGAATTCAAATCCTCAAAAGCTGCCCGGTCTGCTTGGCCTAAACATCGGGAATGTCGTCAACGGTCTGGGCAACCCCGATAACGCCCAGTTCTTCGACGATAAGGTGTGGCAGGTTGAAGATGGAGTAACCTACACGCACGGCCGCCATACCATCAAGACTGGTGCGCAATTCTGGCATCAACTCCTGCATACGTTCTACGCCGGGAACAGCGGTGAGTTTGGCCACATGTACTTCACCAATAACTACACTGCTTCCAGCGGGATCTGCACGGATGCGGCCAATTGTAAGGCTACGGCGCCAAGTGGCGGCGAAGGCATGGCGGACTTTTTCCTTGGTCTGCCCAGCGAATTCAACCGTGGGAATAGTTCCGGAAAGACGTGGGATCAATCCTCGAACGTCTTAGGACTGTACATTCAGGACGCGTGGCGAATGACGGATCGGCTGACGCTGAATCTTGGCGTGCGCTACGAAATCCACACGCCCTGGATTGAATCAAATGATCAGCAGGTGAACTTCGGACTGTTCAACGGAGCCGTGGAGTTTGCCAACAAGAATGGAAACAGCAGAGCACTTTACAATGGAGTGTACGGCGGGAAGGCTTTCCAGCCACGCCTCGGCTTTGCATGGACGCCGGAGAGGCTGGGCGGCCATACGGTCGTCCGTGGAGCGTTCACGATCTCTTCCTACCTGGAAGGGACAGGGACGAACCTACGTTTGCCCATGAACCCGCCATTTACTCCCGTTGAATTGGACACCCAGTACCACAACATGGCATTGCCGACCACGACGGCCTCGGACGGCATCATTGTGCCGCCGGTGACGGACCCGACCTGTGGTGACCTCTCCTGCTACAAGGGGGGACTCATCCGCGTGTGGGATCCCAACGTGCAGCCAGCCATCGACGATCAGTGGAACCTGACGATCCAGCACCAATTCTGGGGCAACACAACATTCCAGATTGGCTATGTTGGCCAGCGTGGCACCCACTTGATGGTGCCAATGCCATATGCACAGAAGCAGTCGCTTCCAAACAACGCCTGCGCGACCCCGCCCTGCACCGCGCCTAGTCTGTATTTTGCGGGGAATCCAACTCTGCAGTCGAATGTCTCCCAAGCCTCTGGGACCGCCTCCATCGGCAACATGATGTATAACGCGCTGCAAATGGTCCTTCAGAAGCAAATGAGCAGCGGGCTGCAATACCAGGTGGCCTACACCTACTCGAAGTGCATGACTAACAACAGCGGCTACTACGGATCGTGGGGTGGCCAGCAGGCGACGACAGCTTCACCGTATTGGCAGAATCTCTACGACCCGAAAGCGGAATGGGCGCCGTGCTATTACGACTCGACGCACGTGCTCAGTGCTTACGCGGTTTATGAGCTACCTTTGGGCCGCGGCAAGGCGCTCGGCAGAGACATGAACAAGGCAACGAGCGCCGTGATCGGTGGTTGGACGTTCAGTCCTATCGTGTCCTACCACACTGGTTTCCCCATGGCGATCAACGGCAATACCGATCCTACCGGGACGGGTTCGCGTGGCGCGCGCGGTGATTGCAACGCGATCGTGCACCCCCAGGGACGTGTGCCAATCTCGGGGTCTGGCGGCATCCAGTGGTTCACGAACAGCAACAACGCTTTCACTGACCCAACGACCGGCCAGTTCGGCAATTGCCCTGCGGCGCTTGGCTGGCTTCGTAACCCCGGGTATGCCAACTGGGATCTTAGCTTGCAGAAGAACTTCCAGATTACAGAGCGGTTCAAGCTGCAGTTCCGATCGGACTTCTTGAACGCGTTCAACCATGTCAACCTTAATGCGGTCTCTGATGGTTACGTCGCTGTTGGAGCAACGATGGGCCAAATAAAAGACTCGCAAAATCCGAGAAACATTCAGTTTGCATTGAAGTTCTACTACTAACAACAAGCAACGTATAATGAGGCAGGCGTACACCCCCGCCTGCCTCATTTTTATTTTCAGCATGGAGTTTCCTAGGTAGTGAGTCATCGAAAAGATTCGACGCCGCGACGACATGTTCAAACGCCCAAGTGAAATAGCCACTCTCTGCCTCGTGATTACCCTTTCTCTCACTCCCATATCCCTGAGAGCACAAGCTCTCAAGTCATCCGGTCCCCCGGCAGCGGGCAGCCGTTTAACCACGGAGAAAGTCATGGAATTGGCGCAGCAGGGACGCTGCAAAGAGACTCTCCCAACTTTGAAGCGGGCGATGACTGGACCGAGCGACGCTGACATCAAGAAAAAAGTGGGTCTGTTGGGTGTGCGCTGCGCCATGGACCTGGATGACCGCGAGGCAGCCATAAATTTTCTGCGCCAATTGCTCAATCAGTTTCCTCAGGATCCGGAGGTTCTGTTTGTTACCGTGCATGTGTATTCAGATTTATCTACTCGCGCCGCGCAGGAACTGGGCCGTGTCGCCCCGCAATCCATTCCCGCACGCAAACTCTTTGCAGAGTCCTTTGAATTGCAAGGGAAGTGGGGTGACGCCCAGCGCGAATACGAAGCCATGATCGAAAAGGAGCCCAACGCAGCCGGACTTCATTTCTTGCTCGGCAGGTTGTTGCTCTCGCGTCCCGATGCCGACGCCGGTGCCGCCCAGCGCGCGAAAGAGGAATTCCAGAGAGAGCTCGAAGTCGACCCGAAGAACGCCGGCGCCCACTTCGTCCTGGGAGAACTGGCAAGCAAAGACGAGAAGTGGGATGAAGCCATCGCTCAATTTTCCGAGACGGTGAAACTCGATCCCAATTTTGCAGAAGCCTATCTGGGCTGGGGCTTTGCCCTTGTCAGCCTTAAACGTTACCAGGAAGCAATTGCTCCCCTGCGCGTGGCAGAGCGTTTGACCCCCGCAAATCCCGCAATCCATTACTCCTTGGCCACCGCTCTCACCCGTACGGGGCAGAAGGAAGAGGCCGACAAAGAGTTCGCCATCCACCGCGGTCTCACTGCAACTACGCCGACACCACTAGGGGGCGACAAGCCTCAATAACGCCGTTTTTGATTTCCTTCCGATGCAAAGCTTTCCCCGCTTTTCGCTAGGGCACAGGGTGAGTGGCGGAGGATTTCGTTGGCTCCACGGGGACAAGCTTGTTTCGGCCCGCTTTAACAAAAGGTTGGTACGCTAACACGTCGGTACCTTCCTGAACGCTGTAGAACTGGTCGGCGGGAAAATCGGTAAAGGTTTGTTTTGCGCCGCTGGGCCAAGAGATTTCCAATTTGTCAATTTTCACGCCAGAGCCAAGTCCGAAGTGAGCGCGCAGATCACTCTGAGACATGTAGCTGCCTCCACCCTCGATTTCGCGAATCTGGGTTATGCCGCTTGCGGTGAGCTTAAGCCGGGCGCCCATCGCGTCACGATTGCTCTTCGTTCCCACAAGTTTGAAGGAGACGAAGTGATTCCCGTTGCCGCCGCTGTTGTGGAGCAGGAGAGGAGGATCATTGTTGTTGGCGACCACAACGTCGACAAAACCATCATTGTCAAAGTCGGCGAAGGCCACACCACGTCCCACATGAGGCATATCGAAGCCATCGCCGGAAGTCTTGGTGACATCGGTGAATTTACTGTGACCGTTGTTGTGGAAGAGGGAGTTGATCTGCTTATAGTGAATTTCAGGAAAGACCTGCTCGATTTCCGGATAAACATGGCCATTTGCAACGAACAGATCGAGCCAGCCGTCGTTATCATAATCGAAGAAACCCCCGCCAAAGCTGAGAACGCCGCGCGTGGGCACGGTTAAGCCAACGCGGTCGCTTACCTCGTCGAACTGACCCTGGCCGTCATTTTTCCAAACATGATCTGAGCTCCCCTGGAAATCGGAAATATAAAGATCGAGCCAACCGTCGTTGTCGTAGTCGCCCAGGGAAATGCACATGGCCGCCATGGGGAGGCCCTGTCCAGTGAAAGCCATGCCGCTCAGAGAACCTTCTTCCTTGAAAGTGCCGTTATGCTCGTTGTGGTAGAGGTAAGCGTTGATACCGTCATTGGCGACGAACAGGTCGGGCCAGCCATCTTTGTCATAATCGCCCACGCCGACGGCGAGATTCTTGCCCTGCGGCTGGTACATGCCGGCTTGCTTGGTTACGTTGGTGAAGGTGCCATCGCCATTGTTGTGATAAAGCAGGCTAGGACTGCCTGGGTACACGCTGGGAGGGCAACTGCTGGTTAGGCCGCCGATTTTGCAATAGCGCTGGGCGCCTGGAGGGAACGCGACGTAGCTGCCGACGTAGAGGTCGAGCTTGCCGTCGCGGTCGTAATCGAAAAAGGTGGCGCCGGCGTGGAAATAGGCCCCGAAATCCATGCCTGCGACACCGGCTTTGTCGGTCACGTCGGTGAAGGTGCCGTCACCATTGTTGTGGTAGAGGACATTGCGTCCGTACTGCGTGACAAAAAGATCGGGATGTCCATCGTTGTCATAGTCGCCCCAAACGCAACCCAGGCCGAAGCCGGTCCCGGGGACGCCGGCTTTGTTGGTGGCGTCGGTGAAGGTGCCGTCACCGTTGTTGTGGTACAGGGCGTTCTGCACCTTGATGCCGCGATCGTAAAGATCGCGGGCGTTGACGAAGTAAATGTCCTGCCAACCATCGCCATCATAGTCCGTGACACAAACGCCCGGGCCGAACTCCTCGAGATTGACAGAAACCCCTTTGTTGCCCTTGAAATGAGTGAAATTAATGCCTGAGGCGCGCGTCACATTAGTGAACTGAATGGCTTGCTGCGCCTGCGTAGTCTGCGCGGCAAGTAGGAAGGCCATCAGGCAGGCGCTAGCGAGCGGGGCGCAGCTTATTTTGGCCCAAGACACCAATACCATTCCCTGGGGGATGTTTCCCGGTGCTCATATTCTCGCATGTATTTCCTGTCGCGCCCAACTTCGGTGAGGGCAGCCATTGAAGCAGCTTCAGACGGCTGAAATAAGCCCAGTTTATCGGCTGCGGATCAATTGGGTCTCTTGTCTCTGCGCATCCGTCAAAGCGGCAAACGCGCCCGCCGCCCCGGCAACCGAGAAGCGGCAATAAAATACTCCTCGATCGAACGAAAATTGCGAAATCCGGCATAATCGTAGCGTGTACCCGATAAGATCGAGCATGACGCGAACTGGCAGGCAAATGCCGCCCATGACCCGGCGCGGTTTTCTGTCGGGGATTGCCACTGGCGCTCTTTTTCTGCCTCGATGGCCTGGTCTTTCCTTCCCTGGCGCCCCCCCCCACTATCCCTTTGAGGAAATTCCCGCGAAAACAAGCGGCATCCGCTGGGTCCATTCCAATGGAAAATCAGAGGAAAAATATCTTCCCGAAACCACCGGAGCAGGCTGCGCCTTTCTCGACTACGACAACGATGGCTGGATGGACATTTACCTGGTGAACAGCGGCAAGTGCGATTTTTTCACTCCGAACCCGCCGTTGCGCAACGCGCTGTATAGGAACAATCGCGACGGAACGTTCACCGACGTAACGGAAAAAGCCGGTGTGGCGGCGGGCGGCTTTGGCCAGGGCGTCTGTGTTGGGGATTACGACGGCGACGGTTTTGCGGACCTCTATGTCACGCAGTACGGCCGCAGCATCCTTTATCACAACAATGGAGACGGCACGTTTTCCGATGTAACGGAAAAAGCGGGAGTTGCCGCTCCCGGTTGGGCTTCCAGCGCTGTCTGGTTTGACTACGACAATGATGGCCGCCTTGACCTGTTCGTAGGGCGCTTCGTGGATTTCAGCAAGGAACTCAACAAACCCTGCGGGATCCACGATGACGGCCGCCATCACTATTGCATTCCCAAGATTTATTCGCCCATGCCCAGCTGGCTGTTCCACAACAACGGTGATGGCACGTTCACCGACGTCAGCAAGGAGTCCGGCATCGCCAGCCACCTCGGCAAGGTATGGGGCGTGGTCGCGACCGACATCAACAACGACGGGCTGATCGACCTGTGGGTAAGCAACGATACGGTGGCCAATTTTCTCTTCGTCAATCGTGGCAAGGGAAAATTCGATGAGATCGCCACGACTGCCGGTGTTGCTTACAGTGATGCCGGCCGGGCGCGATCCGGCATGGGCGTGGACTCTGCCGACTTCAACGATGATGGATGGATGGGCCTGTTCGTAGCGAACCTCGACCGCGAAATGTTCGCCATATACAAAAACAATCATGACGAAACATTTGACGACGTAGCGCTTCCTGCCGGCATCGGCAAGGCCACAAAATTCATGAGTGGCTGGGGTTTGAAATTTTTTGACTATGACAATGATGGGGACCTGGATCTGTTTCTCGCCAACGGCAATCCGGATGACCTCATCAGCTCCCTGCACGGCGAGGTCACTTACGAAGAACCGCTCATGTTGTTTCACAACACTGGGAAATCCTTCCAAGACGTCAGCGCACAGAGCGGCCCTGTTTTTGGCATGCCGATGTCCTCGCGAGGATTGGCACTCGGTGATTTCGATAACGACGGCGCGGTTGACGTGCTGGTCTCCGTCAATAATGGCGCGCCGCTCCTTCTCCGCAACAATGCCGGCAGGCGCAATCAGTGGCTGGGAATTCATCTCAGAGGGAAAAAGTCCAATCCGGACGCTATCGGTGCCGTTGTCACCTACCAGGCTGGAGACTTGAAACGCAGGCGCGTGAAAGTCGGTGGAGGCAGCTATCTTTCTTCGCATGATCCTAGAATGGTGCTTGGGCTGGGCAAACGGGAAAAGTTGGAGTGGCTCGAAGTGAAGTGGCCGATGCCCGGAGGAACGACGCAGCGTTTCACTGGGCTGCCCGTAAATCGCTACATCACCATCGTCGAGGGTGAGGAAAAATGGAAGTAGGCCGAAGATGGTCGGCAGCCCGGGGGATCACTTGTCTTGCTGCGCAAATACTTCTTGCGCAAGATGAAATGCCGAATTCGCAGACGGCATGCCGCAATAAAGCTTCGTTGAACTCGTCGCGATTTTTCAGCGATACATCCACGCGCGCATCCCCCAGGACGGCACGCCGCACCTTCATTCTTATAGCGCTGGCGTTCGTCCATTGGCAGGCCACCTCAGGAGTTCAGAAACGCCGTTATTTCTCTGTTGAACCGGTCTTGATCTTCGATATTGGAAAGATGCGCGGCGTTGAGTTCAGCATACCGCGCACCCGGAATCTGATGAGCGAGAAAGCGCCCGTCCGCGGGCGTAGTAGCCGGATCGTGCGCACCGGCGATCACCAGCGCCGGTATGTGAATGTTTCTCACTTGTTCGCGGAAATCGAAATCGCGAACAGCGGCGCAACACGCCACGTAACCGTCGGGGTTTGCTTCCTCAAGCATTTTCAGCGTACTCGATACCGTGGCTGGAGACTTCTGGCGGAAAGCGGGCGAGAACCATCGTTCGACCACGGCCGAAGCGACAGACTTCATGCCGTTTTTTCGAACCGCATCGATACGGCCATTCCAAACCTCGGGGGTTCCAATCTTGGCGGCCGTGTTACAGAGCACCAGCTTACTCAGACGTTCGGGCGCGTTGACCCCCAGCCACATGCCAATCATTCCGCCCATGGATAGCCCGCAAAAATGCACACGGTCCAAGTCCAATGCATCCAGCGGATCCCACATTAAATAATCCGTGCCTAGCGAATTGGAGAATACCAGCACGGGTGTTCCACCCTGACCTTCCAACGCGTAATGAATTCGGGCTTCTCCAGACTTAACGATAGGCATCGAGTTTATTCTTCTCCGACAGGAATTTTGCCCCGGCCCGCGGCGACCACACGGAAGCCAAGACATCCGGGCCTTGAAGAAAAGGATCCTTCTTGAAGCCCAGGCTCCGCTAGACGCGTTCGAGAATCAGGGCAATTCCTTGGCCCACACCGATGCACATGGTGCAGAGCGCATATCTGCCATTGGTTCGCAAGAGCTGGTAGAGCGCGGTGGTTACAAGCCGCGCGCCGCTGGCGCCCAAGGGGTGTCCGAGAGCAATCGCACCGCCGTTGGGGTTTACGTGCGTCGCGTCGTCCGGAATTCCCAATTCGCGCAAGACAGCCAGCGCCTGTGACGCGAACGCTTCATTCAATTCCACTACGTCCATTTGCGCGAGCGACAGTCCTGCTTTGGCCAGAACTTTGCGCGTCGCCGGAACTGGACCCATGCCCATAATTCGGGGAGCGACGCCAGCGGCAGCCGCAGCAACAACTCGAGCTCTTGGCGTCAAGCCGTGGCGTTTCAGCGCGGTCTCTGAGGCCAGCAGCAATGCACAAGCACCGTCGTTCACACCCGAAGCATTTCCAGCAGTGATCGTGCCAGCGGGTTTCACCACCGGTTTCAGTTTCGAAAGCGCTTCCAGCGTCGTGTCCGGCCGGGGATGCTCATCTTCTGAGAAAAGTAGCGGGTCACCCTTTTTTTGTGGAACGGGTACGGCCACAATTTCCTGTTTGATTCTTCCGTTTCGGATTGCTTCAACGGCGCGCTGCTGGCTTCTCAGAGCGAATAGATCCTGATCCCTGCGAGAGATGTGAAATTCTTCGGCGACGTTCTCGCCGGTTTCCGGCATCGAATCAACCCCGTACTTTGCTTTCAGACAAGGGTTTATGAATCGCCAGCCGAGCGTTGTGTCTTCCATTCTCATCGAACGCGAATACGCACCATCCGCCTTGCCGATCACAAAAGGCGCCCGCGACATGCTCTCGACGCCCCCGGCAATCACTAGATCGGCCTCGTCGCATTTAATCGCTCGCGCGGCCGTCGCGACGGCGTCCATGCTCGAGCCGCAAAGCCGGTTAACCGTTGTGCCCGGCACTTCTTTCGGCAAACCCGCGAGCAAGAGCGCCATCCGAGCAACGTTTCGATTGTCTTCGCCTGCCTGATTGGCACAGCCATAGACGACGTCGTCCATAGCGTTCCAGTCGATACCTGCGTTACGACCGACGAGGGCTCTGATGGGAATCGCCGCGAGATCATCGGTGCGTATCGAGGCTAGCGTTCCGCCGTAACGACCGAAAGGCGTTCGAACGGCGTCGCAGATGTAGGCAGTCTCCACGTTTATCCTTGGAATTTCTTCATACCTCTAGTTTATACGGAACGACTCCCGCACGCGCTACCGCTACATTCATCTTGCCGAATTGGACCACGTGACGAGTTCGTGAGCGGCGGCGACTTCGCTGGCCGAGCTCCGTCGGCTTTCCTTGTGACGGAGTATTGCCGGCACTCACTCGTAGCGGAGAGCTTCGACAGGATTAAGGCGCGCCGCGCGCGCCGCGGGGTAGAACCCGGCGAGGAGGCTGACCGCGAGCGCGAATACAATGGCACCGACCGCCAGCCACCAGGGAATATAGGAAATTTTCACGCCCGGCAAATTCTGCCTGTGGA
>WNFW01019861.1_pt1 | contig 11161 bp, 8 predicted proteins | sample 5400131 | NCBI WGS metagenome assembly WNFW01 (sample SAMN13153362, study PRJNA577476) | soil metagenome | isolation source: 20 cm soil or saprolite under grassland replicate 1 | place: USA:California | collected 2016-06-15
GGTTTGAGTGGTGTAATTCACTTTGCGAACGGTTGGCTCGTGGCATACGACGGAGGCGAATTTGGCGGGGGCTTGTGGCTAACGACCGAAGACGGAAGCGAGACAAAACGAGTTCTTAGTGACAACGTTCGTGCTGTAGAGCCTCTCGATGGCGGCGGCATTCTTGTCCTGTCAGGGCTTGCACACATGTCAATGGACTTCGGCAATGAGTTTATTTTTTCCAACCCAGACGGACTGAACATCACGCTCCAATACTCGGCCCACCTTGATGGTGCACCGATGGCATACGCAAAACTGGCTGACGGTTCCGTTCTTTTTGTTACAACGCATAGTTTGCACGCAATCACAAAATCAGAACCAGCGACAAAGCTGGACCATGGCTTCCCGAATTGGATGAAGGTGCAATTTCCCAATTCGATTGTTGCTCTTTCTGATGGAACCATATTCATCGGGATGCGCATGTTTGTTCTACGGCTCACCCCAAATCCCGCCGGATATAGTGAGGATTGGCTGCTTCCAAACAGCTGTCGGAAGTTCGAGATGAAACAATTGGATTGCGTTTGTAAGCCGTAGGTCCTGGTAGGGCCTTACCGGAAATCAAATGCGATTGCCGCTTTGCACGCCCACGTTCACCGTCGTGCGGCAGCTGCGTAAAGTCACGTCCCTGCGCGACAAGAAGGTCGGACACGAAGTACTGATTGCGCGGCGGCCGTCAAAACAACTGCGCTTCTTTGGGCGCGTACACTCTCGGAACATTGACCCATTTTTTCCCTTCCGTCCAGTATCCACGCACAGGTCCATCAGACAAGCTATCACCACGCCTTAAGTTGTTGACTGTGCTGACGGCCATGCGCATCCTATTCAGTTTCAGCCACGTGTTTTTGGCGCTCTCTCTCACCGGCTGCGCCGGATCTGCCATTAATAATCAACCGCCTTCGCCATCCTCAATCAGTGTCGTCGTGGCTCCTCCCACCGCGAGCATACGCGCAGGAGACACCTTCCAGTTCAGCGACACCGTGTCGGGGACGACAAACACTGCCGTCACCTGGTCCGTCGGCGGCGGCTCGTCCACACTCGGCACCATTAGCGCAAGTGGCAACTATACAGCGCCGGACGGTCTTCCAAACCCCAATATCATTACGGTGCGCGCGACGAGCGCCGCGGACTCCTCCGCCAGTGGTTCAAGCAGCGTAACTCTCCTGAATCCAACGCCTGTGCTGACAGGTATCAATCCAGCGAGTGTAGGCACGGGCAGTTTCACGCTCACTCTCACTGGCAGCAAATTTGTTAACGGCGCTCAAGTGCTTCTTGGAACCGCCGCGCTTCAGACAACATTCGCCTCGTCGACCCAGCTCATCGCATCAGGTACGGCCCCTTCTGCCGGACTGTACGCGGTGACTGTGAACAATCCAAACCCAGGCGGCAGCGCGTCCGGTGCGGTCAATCTCCAGGTAACCGGCTCTCCGCAAGCCTCCAACTGCAGCACCATGTCGCTCGGCCAGGGCGCGAGCCTCGGAGGCTTCGTTCCTTTCCCCCCTGACAGCCTTTGGAACGAGGACATTTCGTCTGCTGCCGTAGATCCCAATTCGACAGCGATCATCAATTTCATCGGCGGTGCCACGGGAATGCACGCGGATTTCGGTGGTGGCCAATACCTGGGATCGACGATTGGCATTCCCTATCTCATTGTCGGCGCCCAGCAGTCGCCGGTAACGATTAACTTCACTGCTTACGGAAGTGAAAGTGATCCTGGGCCCATGCCCATTCCCGTGACCGCGCCTGTCGAAGGCTATCCGAATCCCGGCACCGGAGACCGCCACGTCCTCGTTCTCGACAATTCGAATTGTTTTCTCTACGAGCTTTTCAGCTCTTACGCCTCTGGGAATTCGTGGAATGCCGGCTCCGCTGCAGTCTGGGATCTGTTTTCGAATGAGCAGCGTCCTTACACATGGACAAGCGCGGACGCTGCTGGTCTTCCAATCTTCCCTGGACTTGTGCGTTACGATGAAATCGCTGCAGGCCAAATTCGTCACGCCTTGCGCTTCACCCTGCAACAAAGCCGCGCAGCATTCGTTCTCCCTGCCACTCACTGGGCGGCAAATTCAACCAATTCGCTGGCGGCCCCAATGGGAATGCGCTTGCGATTGAAAGCCAGCTTCGACGTTTCTGGATATTCCTCTACCAATCAGGTGATTCTGAACGCGCTCAAGAAATATGGAATGATTATGGCGGACAACGGATCGAATATGTTTCTCAGTGGCGCGCCCGATGATCGCTGGGACAATACTGGCCTGCACGCTCTCGGGCAGGTGAAAGCAGCTGATTTCGAAGTTTTGGCAGCAAGTCAAACCTATACATCTTCCAACATCCCACAGGGGAATACCCCGCAGGTCACCTCGTTCACCGCAAGTGCCACATCGGTATCCGCGGGCACTCAGGTTACGCTGTCCTGGCAGGCGAGCGGAGCTTCTTATGTGATCGTCTCTCCCGAAGTCGGCGCAGTACGAGGCACTAGTGTTACCGTTAGTCCGGCACAATCAACCACCTACACCCTCTATGCCACAAACGCCTTTGGGCGCACCACGTCAACCGTCTCGATCTCTGTCCATTAAGCGCAAGTCGCAAGATTCCACTCTCGCGCAGTGGCCTGCAAAGCGGGGCTCTAATGCTGGAGTAACCTTCTCACATTTGGCCCTGAGGCTGATAGCCCGCTTGCGTTGCACTCGGACACCTAAAATCATATGTCCGATAACCGCGGTGGATTCAATGGGTCGATGCAACACCATCTGATAGACGTGCCGTTTAACGATGGTGTTTATGAGCGAAGGGAAACGATCGAGACTTTCTCTCACGCAGAGAACCGAGGTCTGGAGCCGTTGGAAGTCCGGGCAGTCGTTGCATGAGATCGGGCGCGCCTTTGGCAAGCCACATAGCTGCATTCGCTGTTGAGGTCCCTCGCTCAGGTCCTGAAGCAGGCAGAGCGCGAGAGATTCATCGGGAGGAGCCCATTTGATTCCAACAACTTGATGCGCTGCGAGGGCCAGTTTCACTCCCATCTATTCAGAGAGTACCTGTTTTCGGAAAACGTCAACCGAATACCACAGAATCCAGCCGAGCAAAGGGCATGGTTATGTCAATTGCTGGTCGGAATTGCCAAAGGTTGGGCGTCTATCTGAATCAATTCGGTATCCGCGCCATGTACCGGCTGCCCTAGGTCAACTTTTTTGCCGTTGGCGTAGATTTCGTGGCGACCGTGGGTCCTGTGCCATTCTGCCAAGGTGGCAGTTCGGCTTTGGTGCTCGACAACTTTTCGCCAACCTCCGCCGTAGTAAGCACAAAAGCTGATTTCTCCTTGGGTCGTTGCCACAGGAGTAGTGGAATTGCAGATTCCCGAGAAATCGTAATTAAAAACGTCCTGGAACCACATGCCGTTAAAGATCATCACTCTCCAGCGCCCGCCATACGAATGAACCTTCTGAGACCAATGATCGCAACTACCGGCAACGCGATAGAAGCAATCCTCAAGCACGCGCCGAAGGTCGGCAGGCCCAAAACCTGAGGGTGCCTTCTGCTGGTTGAAATTACGAAGTGCGGAAAGTGAGACATGCGCCTTAGTTACCGCCGGTCCCCTTGCAGAGTCTGTGATTTCTACAACGTCCCTCATGAATTGTTCCAAATCAAAGAAGACGGGAATCGGGATCGCGTGTTTCTGATGTGTGTCCACAAGCAAGGGGCTGAAGATGCCACGGTTCGGATGCGTCTCCTGGAAAAGGCTTCCTAACTTCGCCTGAGGGTTCAGGACATCGCACAGATGCGCGAATATCCCAAAGTCTGACAGTGGGAACCAGTCCCGCATTGGCTGCCAGCCAATCGAAGTCTGAGGATAGCGATGGGCATATCGCTCATCGGCGGATACGCCCTCGTCCCTGCCGGCAAACATGATGGGTTGAAAAACGACGCCGTGGATTTTGTCTATGTTCTGAATCCCGAAGCGAACAATGTCGCCAAGCCCGTCGTCATTGACGCCATTGGTTACGGTGACCTGAAGCGTTGTTCGCATCCCGGCAGAAGCGATATTCTCCAAGGCTTGCCGCTTCACCGCGATGTAGTTCCCCAATCCACGATGTTTGTTCTTTTCTTCGGAAACGCCGTCCAGTTGAAGGTATACGGCATGCAGGCCAGCCTCTTTCGCCCGGAAAGCAAAATCCCTACTCTCGGCGAAATGCACACCGTTCGTCGCAACATGAAGTCGATGGAAACCCATGCTTTTCGCGTGGCGAACGGCGTCAAGAAAAATCGGTGAAACGGTTGGCTCCCCTCCTGAAAACAAGACGTTGATCTCTCGCTGCGGCTTAAACGAAAGTGCGTTGCTGAAAATGGTCTTTATATCTTCGATGGTCAGTTCGTGAACGTAGCTGGCAGCGTTCGCATCCATGAAACACGGCGAGCACATCATGTTGCATCGGTTGGTGATGTCTACGATCAAAAATGTCCCTCTACCAGACCTAAGGCTGTTTGGGCCATGACCGTGGACCTTGCAATCGTCAACGCATTCGAAGTCTCTTCCAAAGGCAAGACGTTCCATCTTCCGAAAGAAATCCGGGTGATTGGAAAGAGTGTCTTCGAACGGACCATGCTGCTCGCAGGCCTTGCGCATGAGGATGCGCCCGCCCTCTTCCAATATCTCCGCTTCGATGATTCCGGGATTGTCTCGAAAATCCGCCGCGTCAATCTCACCCTTGAGGAGAGCCTCGACTGCTTCACGGTTGCAGTCGGGGCATAGCGACAGGGTTTTCCTGGGAACGCCCGTATCCATCGGCATGCGGTCCCGCTGCTTTAGAAGTCGGCCAGGCGCCCAGCTTGGGCTGGGCAAATTCGCCTCGGGAAAAAGTCCATTAATGGCCTTAGAAGCTAACCAGGCTCCGTTTGATGCCGCGCGAAAAACACGAGCCGTAATCCTAGACATGAGCATTCACCTCCACTGTGAGTTTTCTTGGAAGGGCGGAATGGCCTTGCAGTCGAACACCTAAGGACCCCGATTAGAGGCGGAGACATTGTACCTTGCGTGTCAATACTACAGCCTGAGCTTATGAGTCCGCTGCTCTAACCGCTGAGCTACGGGCCCCACGCTTGAGAAACATTTTAGCCTGAAATTGCCCAATTCATGCGTCCCGCCACCTGGATTTCTGCTCACCCCTTGGCCGAGAGGGCGTCTATCGCAAACGGGGGTGTTGGTGCCGGCAGGTCCGGCGCACTCACCGGGTCGTAAATGACAGAGAGAGGATGGTGCGGTTATGTGCAGCATGTCGAAGTGTGTTCTAGGCCTTTTCGCAGGAGTACTCCTTCTTGCCAGCAGCGCGGAAGCGCAATTCAAAAATGGCAGCCAGCCGACGGAATTGAATATTCCGCGCGTCAGCCAGCGCGGGAGCGTCACGCAACGCATTGGGCTGACGGATATCACCATTAACTATCACCGGCCGATGGTGGGCGGCCGCGAGATTTGGGGCAAAACAGTTCCTTATGGGAAGGTGTGGCGCGCCGGAGCGAATGAGAACACCACCATTACTTTTTCGGACGATGTGACAGTGGAAGGAAAGGCGCTGGCGGCGGGCACGTACGGCCTGCACACGATTCCGGACAAGGAGCAGTGGACGATTATCTTCTCGAAGAATGCGACGTCCTGGGGAAGTTTTAGCTACGATGAAAAGGAAGACGCGCTGCGCGTGAGCGTGAAGCCGCATGCCACGGAAGCGTTTGAGGCGCTGACGTACACGTTCGACGACGTGAAGCCGGAGTCGGCGGTGGCGACCCTGCGCTGGGAGAAGCTGGCCGTACCGTTCCAGATCGGCGTGGACGTCAAAGCCGTGGTGCTGCGGAGCATCAAGCACGAGCTTCGGAGCGTGGGCGGGTTCACCTGGGCGGGCTTCGACGAAGCCGCACAATGGTGCCTGGACAACAATTACAACCTGGAAGAAGCGCTGAAGTGGGAAAACACATCCATTCAAAACGAAGATCGCTTTGAAAACTGGGAGACCAAGTCGCGTATTCTGACCGCCATGGGCAAGAAAGAAGATGCGGACAAAGCGCTCGCGACAGCATTGGACAAGGCGAACGCCATACAACTCTACGTTTACGCGCGCGGACTGCAGCGCAATGGGAACACCAAGCGGGCGTTCGAGCTGTATCCCCAGGTCCCCAAGAAGGATCCGAATCATTGGATCAGCCACCTAGCGCTGGCACGCGTTGACTCCAACAAAGGAGACTTCCCGGCAGCCGCGAAAGAGATGACGCAGGCCATCAGCGGGGCGCCGGATACGAACAAGCCCTTCCTGGAGCCACTGCTGAAGCGCCTGGAAGCCAAAGACGACATCAATAAGTAAGGCAGTCGTCAGTCTACAGTCCTGCCCCGACCGGGTCGGGGTCTCCGGCCCTAGAAGGGCCTCCGATCGAAAGTTCAAAGTTGAAAGTAAACCGGGGAAAGAAGAATCTCTCCTACAAGGTTGGAGTCTCGGATTCCGCTGCTCGCGGAATCCGCACGCGTGCCGCAGAGCTGACGGCACGGATGTGGAGCACTAAGGTAGATGTGTAAGCTCCCCACAAACGGCAGCTCTTCCTGACGGACGCGGGACATTCTTTTCCTCCTTGAAGTTCCTTCGTTCGATGCCCACCCGAAAAGCGTAGCTACAAGTTGCCCCAACCGCGCAGAATGTCCCATGGTTCGGCGGCGCTCACCACGGGCTCCTTTCAAAGACAAACGCAAAGGTGGGGCACCCCTCTCGATTCAACCGGTCAAGGGCTCGCCACCAGCCAACGCCCTGCGCGGTGTTATCCTTTTCCGCGCGAAACCGCCATGAAGTCGAAGCCCAAACTTGTCGCCAAATCCTTCAAAGCCACGCTCGAGCGCATCCCTTCGAGATTCAACTTGGTCTTTATCCGCATCCCGTTTAACGTCTCCAAAGTCTGGGGAGCCCACGGCAACGTCCGAGTCAAAGGCGAAATCAACGGCTTCGCGTTTCGCAGCGTTCTGTTCTCCACCCGCAAAGGCTACCACTGCCTGCTTGTCACCAAGCGCTTGCGGATCGGCGGCAACGCCGCCCTGGGCGAAACCGCCCAGTTCCATCTGGAGCCGGACACGGCAAAGCGCGTTGCCATCGTCCCCGCGGAATTCCAGCGCGTCCTCAACGAAGACCGCTCCTTCCGCCGCTGGTTCGACCAGCTTGGCCTTTCCATGCGCAAATGGATCTGCGATTGGATCGTGAGCGTAAAAAGTCCCGAAGCTCGCATCCGCCGCGCCGAACGAATTGCCGAACAGCTTATGGCCACCATGGAAGCCGAACTGAACTTGCCCCCCATTTTGAAGCTCGCTTTCGCTCGCGATCCCCGCGCCTATCAAGGCTGGCAGTCCATGACTCCCTTACAACGCCGCTACCATCTCCTCGGCATCTTCTATTGCCGCACTCCCGAAACCCGCGACCGCCGCATCTCCAAAATGCTCGAAGACTCCCTCGCCCGCCACGAACGCAAGCCAAGAAGCAAAGAGGCGCCCGAAGAACCCGCCCACGAAGAACTCTGGTAGTGGCCGTTCCAGAATGCCTGTCTGCCGCAGGCGGGCTGCGCCACTGCGATGAAGACGGATTTATCGTTGAGATTTGGGTTGCGAAGATGACTGTTGCGGCGGGCGGGGGCGGCTGGCGGGCGGGATGATCCCGTTCATCCGCAGGTACTCGACCATCTGGCCGTAGTGATCCCCAGCATGCCAAGCGCCGATATTAGCGATAGCGAGCCGCGTGGATAGGAACGGCAGCACCGGCTTGGCGAGCGGCGTAACCGCGTTTTCAGAGGTGATGGCGGCAATGGCGCGATGCCCGAGCGCGAAGGAGTCCTTCAGGTACTGGACGATTTCGGCTTTGGTCTTCAGTTCAGCGGGGCCATTCGTGTTTTGCTCGAGGGACTTCACGTCGATCGTCTCGCCCATGAGCGGACCGAAAAAGAGGTGATTGGCGAAGCCGAGGTGCTTCACCTCTTCGGCGAATGTGCGCACGCCCTTGAACTCGCCGTTGGTAGGCGCGAAGGAATACTTGTCTTCGGGCATAGCTTCGGCGGCGGAAACCACTTGCTGCTCGACAATGCCGTAAAGCGTGTTGAGGACGGACGCGACGGTGGGCGGTTGCTGCGGCGTTGAGGTGGCTTGCGCGCGAACGGCTGGGGCCGCGGTGGCGGCGGCGAGCAGGACGAGCGATACGGCGAAGTTCTTCATCGGGTTCTCCTTGTCTCGTGAAGTAAGGCGGGGAAAATCTTACGCTCTTGTGGCGGGAGAAGTCATCTCAAGTTTCGGAAAGGAAAGAAGCAAGCGAAGAGCGATTTCATTGCGTATACGGCACGCAATGGCGCAGAAATCTCGCTGCGCTCGAAACGACGGGCGAAACCGCGAAAACGCCGGCTGGGAGCCAGGCCACGGTAAGCGCACAGCCAAGAATGGCTGTGCCACACATGAAGCGTTACGCGCGGGAGAGGGCGGCGTGCCTGGGCTCGGCGACGGAAGCGAGGGCGGCTTCGATGACGTCGAGGCCTTCGTCGAACTGCTCGTCGGTAACGACGAGCGGGACGAGGATGCGAATGACGTTGTTGAACGTGCCCGCGGTGATGGTGATGAGGCCGTGCTCATAGCAATACCGCGCAATCTGCCTGGTCTCGGTATCGGCAGGCTCGCCAGGGCGAGCAGGCTCGCGCGTGTCGTTTTTCGCGCCGCTAGCCGCGGCAGCGGAGCTGCGGACCAGTTCGATGGCGCACATGCCGCCGAGGCCGCGCACGTCGCCGACGAGGTCCCATTTCTTCTGCCAGCCAAGGGCGCGCGCCTCGAAGCGCTTGCCGATGGCGGCGGAGCGCGCGAGCAAACCATCCTTCTCGATGGTTTCGATGGCGGCGAGCGCCGCGGCGCAGGAAAGCGGGTGGCCGCAGTAGGTCCCGCCGAGAGAGCCCGGGCCGGGCGCGTCCATGATTTCGGAGCGGCCGGTGACAGCGGCGATGGGCATGCCGCCGCCGAGCGATTTCGCGGTGACGAGCAGATCGGGCTCGATGCCGAAATGCTCGGAGGCGAACCATTTTCCGGTGCGGCCGAAGCCGGCTTGCACTTCGTCGGCGATGAAAAGGATGCCGTGCCCGCGGCAAATCTTTTGCAGCAGCTTGAAGTAATCGCGCGGCGGCACGACGAAGCCGCCTTCGCCGAGAACGGGCTCGGCGAGGACGGCGGCGACGGATTCGGGAGCGACGGAGCGCTTGAAGGCGTCTTCGAGATGATGCGCAAAATCCGCGGCGGATGTTCCGGCGGCGTGGCGATACGGATAGGCGTACGGGATGCGGTAGATGTCGCTGGCGAACGGCTCAAAACCTGCTTTGTAGGGATGCGTCTTGCTGGTGAGCGACATGGTGAGCAGCGTGCGCCCATGGAATGCGTCCTCGAAGCAGATAACGGCAGGGCGCTTGGTATACGCGCGGGCGATCTTGATGGAGTTTTCGATGGCTTCGGCGCCGGAGTTGACCAGAATGGTTTTCTTCGGGAAATTGCCGGGAGCGAGTGCGTTGAGCTTTTCCGCCACGGCGACGTAGCCTTCGTAGGGAGTGACGGCGAAGCAGAGGTGCAAAAACTTCTCCAGCTGCTGGCGGATCGCGGCGATGACGCGAGGCGAACGGTGGCCGGCGTTGAGGCACCCGATGCCGCCGGCAAAATCGAGATAGCGATTGCCGTCCACGTCTTCGAGGATCGCGCCTTCAGCGCGCGCAGCGAAGATGGGCGTGGCATTGGCGGGGCCGCGCGGGATGGCGGCTTCGCGGCGGGCCATGAGGGCGCGGGATTTCGGGCCGGGGATTTCGGTGCGAAGTTGGATGGTTTTCATGGAGAGCCTCACTTGGTATCTAGGGAGTGTTTCTCATCGACCTCGGTTCGTCTAGTTCGCTGCCAGGATTCCTCGCTACGCTCGGAATGACAATGGCGTTGCGGTGCGGCACCCGCGCGCCGGGCTGAAGCCCGGCCTCTACAAAGGCGGATTGGCGGCGCGTATTCAACGCTAGTACCAGCCGATGGGCGTTTCGTCGAGATTGACGAAGACTTGCTTGGTCTCGAGATATTCTTCGAGGCCCCAGGGACCGAGTTCGCGGCCAAAGCCGGATTGTTTGTAGCCGCCCCAGGGCGCCTCGACGTAGGTCGGCTGCATGTGATTGACCCAGATGATGCCGGCGCGCAGCGACTTGACGACGCGGAAGGCTTTGTAAATGTCGCGGGTCCAAACGGCGGCAGCGAGGCCGTACGGCGTGTCGTTGGCGATGCGAATCGCTTCGGATTCGCCATCGAAGGGGATGACGGAAGCGACCGGGCCGAAAATTTCTTCGCGAGCGATGCGCGCGGAGTTGGCCACGTCGTAGAAGATCGTGGGCTCGACGTAGTAACCCTTGGTGAACTGCTTGGGGCGGCCGCCGCCGATGGCGACCTTGGCTTCCTTCTTGCCGAGATCGAGGTAGGAGTTGACGCGGTCGTATTGCGCCTTGCTGACAAGCGGGCCCATCTTGGTGTCGCGTTCGAGCGGAGCGCCAAGCTTGATGCGCTTGGCTTTTTCCGTCATGGCCTCGACAAATTTGGGATAAATCTTTTTCTCGACGAGGATGCGGCTGCCGGCAGAGCAAACTTCGCCCTGATTGATAAACACACCGAAGAGCGCGCCATCCACGGCGGCTTCCCAATCCGCGTCGGGGAAAAAAATGTTGGGCGACTTGCCGCCGAGCTCAAGAGTAACTCGCTTGAGCGTGTCCGCGGCGGACTTCACGATGATCTTTCCGACGGCGGCGCTGCCGGTGAAGGCGATTTTGTCGACATTGGGATGCGCGACGATGGCCGCGCCCGCAGATTCACCGAACCCGTTGACGATATTGACCACGCCGGGCGGCAGGCCGGCTTCTTCGAAATGGTTTGCAAATTCGAGCGCGGTAAGCGGAGTTTGTTCGGCGGGCTTGAGCACGCAGGTGCAGCCGGCGGCGATGGCGGGCGCGAGTTTCCAGGCAGCCATAAGCAGCGGATAGTTCCACGGAATAATTTGGCCGGCGACGCCGATGGGCTCGCGCATGGTGAAGCTGAGAGCGTTGGCGGGAACGGGATTCACGCTGCCGGTGA
>WNFW01003627.1_pt1 | contig 11157 bp, 12 predicted proteins | sample 5400131 | NCBI WGS metagenome assembly WNFW01 (sample SAMN13153362, study PRJNA577476) | soil metagenome | isolation source: 20 cm soil or saprolite under grassland replicate 1 | place: USA:California | collected 2016-06-15
GATTAACGATCTGCTCGACATCTCACGCCTACAGGCACAGACATTGGAATTGTTTATGGCACGCTGTCCACTCGCAGAGATTGTCCAGGAAGCTGTAGAAGATCAGCGCCAGATTGCGCATGAACGCATGATACACCTGAAATTACCATCTGTGCGAGACCTCACCGTTTATGGCGACGCGGATCGACTTGCACAGGTGATCACTAACTTCCTCACCAATGCGCTTAAATATTCACCGCCGGATCTACCGATTACTGTCTGCTTGCGCGACGAACACGAGCAAGCGCGTGTGTTGGTGCGGGACGAGGGGCCTGGGCTTTCCCCGGAGGAGCACGAGCGCGTCTGGGAGCGTTTCTACCGCGTTCCAGGTATCAGCGAGCAAGGCGGGTTTGGTGGTCTTGGTCTAGGATTGTATATCTGCCGCACGATTATCGAGCAACACGGGGGTGAGGTTGGCATCAAGAGTAGTCCGGGCAACGGTGCAACGTTCTGGTTTACCTTGCCACTCACGCAGCAGAATGACATTGAGGCCTCATGACGATAGCGAGCAACGGCACACGTTGTACGCGAGATATGACAACCAGTGCTTTCCGAAGGAAAGGTGAACCTGTGCCATCCCAAGATCCTGAGTTATGGCGTACGCATGGCATGGAGTTGCTAGGACCGTCTCTGCTTATCGAGTAAGGAATGGGACAACGATTCTCAATCAGCGAAGCTTGAATCTTGCGAACGCATCGACAACTATCAATCATTCAGCAATTGTTCTGTACTCCCGCATCATCCAGCACCACGTGAATCTGGATGAAGATGCTACTGTGAACGATGCGTTCTTGCCCGTTCGTCTCTATTACCTGCACAGCGAGCACCCGGGTGAGGGTTTCTCCTGCCGGTATTCCTCTCATATCAAATTCGACATCGAGAGAACGTACCGTGTGATTGAGTACTTTGCCTTCGATGATCCAGATGACCTGGGAAGGTTCGTTCATCCCCTCCATTTCGATATAATAATGGCCTTTGACTGGTCTATTCGCAGCATACGATTCGGTGACTCGCAACCTGATGTCTCCACAAATGAGCACCTTTGGCACTCCAACACGTTCTCGATCCCCCTGTGGAAGTCGCGAAACCCCTTTCATAAGTGGTGACCGTATTGTTGACACTTGTGTTTGTTCCAGGCGTTTTAGTGTGCTACTCATGCTTCTCTTCTCCCGTATTGTTGTGTTATTAAGCAATTTTTTAGCATCTCAAGAAGAGTATAAGGTACTCATGTGAGTTAGCCCTGTGGTAGAGCTGAGATGAACATGAGAAGTCCGGAACAGGCTACCCACAGGCCTAACCTCAAGAAGTGAATGGGAGCAGCAAGCGAACACCTACCCTGGATGGTGTGAGTATACTGGATTGCAAACGAGTAGAGTTAGAGTGCGGAGAAGGGGGTGATCATGATCTTCCCTACCATTTCGCCTTCCCTGCTATGTGGCCGCAAGCCCGTGCCTGGACTGAACTGCTCGTGCTGGTACAGCGTGGTGACACGGGACTTTGGGAAAGAAATGGAGGTTGTCAACCCACAGTGGTTTACCTCAACTTTCTTCCCTCAGGTCCTCTGGAACTGGTGTGCTGGCGCTGATGCATGCCAGTATGGTACTAAGAAACCAGAGTTGGATGGCAAGTATATAAAAGGTATCGATAAAGAACAAGTTGATACAGACAAACCCTACCATGCCACTGATGAGCATGGTAAGGCTAGCGGCACGAGGACGGGTGGCTATCAAAATCGCAGCTATCCCGGCCAGAATGGCCAAGACAAGCGATGCCCATGCCGCCCACAGGCGAGCACCATATGCTGGATCGGCTCCGACCGCGTTGAAGGCAGTGATAGCGCTCAAGACACCTATTGCACTAGCGAGCATTCCCAGGACGATGGCAATACCTCTCATGTATTTCACCTTTCTTTATGCAAGTATGTATGTAATTCAGCGTACAGGATGGCAAGAGTGCTTGCAGAATCGAAGAGGAGGAACATTCCATTGGCTGTGTTCATCCGCACAGTTTCTGCATAAGCGTAAGCGAACGGAGATGATAATGGACTGCACCTATGCTCCTGTTGCCTCCTGATAGAAGCATAGCGCACCGATATGAACTGAAACTGTGACATATCTGAGAGGAAGCTGAAACTCAGCGTTGTTGCTTATAAGACCCGGCACTCCCGCACTTTAACAGTGACGGCGAATTGGGATACTGAGCAAATTGTGATTCGTCAAAAGGTATTGCCACGATTTTCATAAGGTTTGCGCTGTTCGAACATAGATTGCAAGAAAGATTTGTTTGCTCGACTCTCGATTTCGGAAGCAAACCGTTGCAGAGAAAACTGCTCATTATTCTGCTCGGAAGTTTGCCTGTTCTGCGCGTCATACATCTACTCTCGGCAAAATTTCGATGGCAGAGATTGCTTTTCAAGCTCCGAAAGCATATCCTCATACAGGAAAGGATCATCGCACCTTCTTGATGATTGTTCATTTCAAGAGAGATCTTTCTAAAAGGTATTGCTGCAGATCCACGAGAAGAAAGGCGGTTGTATGCATTTTGATGAGTGGCTGCTTGTTTCCTCACTGCTGCTCCTCTTGAGCATTCTAGCCTGGAAAGTCTCGAACCGGTTAGGGATTCCATCTTTGGTCCTCTTCCTGGGGATCGGCATGCTGGCAGGTTCAGATGGCCCAGGCGGTATCTATTTTGATAACGCATCGGTGGCGCAAGCGGTTGGAGTAGTGGCCCTCGCCTTCATCCTCTTTGCTGGAGGGTTAGATACGTAGTGGAAGGTTGTTCGTCCTACTCTTGGAGGAGCTTTAGCTCTTTCCACCATCGGGGTGCTCCTAACTTCCATTGTGGTGGCAGTCTTCGCGGTCTTTCTGCTCCATGTCTCGTTTCTTGAGGGGTTGCTGTTGGGTGGCATTATCTCGGCGACCGATGCCGCCGCAGTGTTCAGTGTACTGGGAGCCAGGAACCTCAACCTCTCAGGAAAACTCACTCCCTTGCTCGAACTAGAATCGGGGAGTAACGACCCGATGGCCGTTTTTCTCACCATCGGCCTCACGAACCTCCTCGCAAATCCCCATGAATCTGTGTTTGCACTCTTCTTACTCTTTGTGCAACAAATGGGGATCGGAGCCATATTTGGGCTACTGCTTGGCTGGGGAGCGATTCAGCTCATCGGTCGCCTCAAGTTGGAAGAGGCCGCACTCTATCCAGTGCTGACCATCGCTCTCGTCCTATTGGCCTATGGACTCACTGCCACCCTTGGAGGCAGCGGGTTTCTGGCGGTCTATCTGGTAGGAATACTGTTGGGCAACAGCGATGTCCAGCGGATGAATCGGCTCACCCGCTTTCACGATAGCTTGGCCTGGCTCATGCAAATTGCGATGTTTTTGATCTTGGGATTGCTCGTTTTCCCCTCACGCCTGCCTGCTGTCTTCGTGAGCGGCCTTCTCATCACAGGGGCTGTCATTTTCATTGCTCGCCCGGTGAGTGTCCTCATCACCCTCCTTCCCATGAAGATGTCCTTTCGGGAAAAGCTCTTCGTTGGGTGGGTGGGGTTACGGGGAGCTGCTCCGATTGTGTTAGCAACCTTCCCATTGCTCGCCGGCCTGTCGAAAGCTTCCTTTGTCTTCGATCTGGTCTTCTTCGTTGTTCTCGCCTCTGTACTGCTTCAAGGAACAACCGTTCAGTTTGTGGCTAGGTGGTTGAGGGTCATTGCTCCTGCACCGACGGTTCAGGAAGCGGAGTCCAGCTCTTAGAAAGGGTTGATCTTATGGGATTCGCCGGTATTCGGGATATCGTAGCGGAACGGTCAGCCGCGTATGAGCAGGAATTGCGACAGGCTAAGCAAATCGCCGTCGAAGAAAACGTCATACGCTTGAGGGAGTCGAAGAAAGGTACACTCCTTCGACTCCCTGCTAGAACGAGATTGATGTACTCTATACCCAGCAGGTCTTCGAGTTCATCCAGGGAAAGTGTGCCATCCAGCAACCATGATCCATCCTCGCGTTGCATGGCTTCGAGTTCGGTTGGCTCACCTTCACCAGGTAGATCACCCACCAGGGCTTCCAGCAAGTCTGTCAAAGTTATCAGTCCCTCGATCTCCCCGTATTCCTGGACAACCAGGGCGATTGACTTGCCCGTCTGCTTGAAACGCTTGAGGAGGGTGAAGGCTCTCGTACTCTCCGGCACAAAAAGCGCTGGCTGGATGATGGCTCGCAGATTCAGGGGTTGTCCGCTCACAAGTTGCGTGTACAGGAAGAGTCTCCTTTTTCTCCTCGACCTGCTCCACGCGCTTGCTGACACGCCGTGCACGCATCATTGACCCTATGATGGTGATGGCGAGTATTCCAGCGATTACCAGCAGGGAGAGCGCCGAGGGAATGTGGAAGATATCTGTCACTATCATTTTCACGCCGACATAGGAAAGAATTACCGCCAGGCCAAGACGAAGGTAATAGAATTTGTCAATGATGTTGGCAAAGACGAAGTACAGCGAACGCAGTCCCAGCATCGCGAAGACATTTGAGGTGTAGACAAGGAACGGGTCAGTTGTCACGGCGAAGATGGCAGGAATGGAGTCCACGGCGAAAATGAGGTCGGTTGTTTCCACCGCCACCAGCACAAGTAACAATGGTGTCACCAGGAATTGCCCTGAGCTGCGTACAAAAAAGCGATCACGTTCATACTCAGCCGTGACTGGAACGAGGCGACGCACAAACTTCAGGATGGGATTGCGATCAGGATGAACCTCTGTCTCCTTGTGCATTGCCATGCGGATACCCGTGAAGATCAAAAAGGCCCCGAAAACATAGAGAATCCAGTGAAAATCTTCCAGCAGCACCGCACCAACTGTGATCAAGATGCCACGCATGAGGAGCGCTCCCAGCACGCCCCAAAACAGGACATGATGCTGGTAGGCCGCAGGCACGCTAAAGGCACTAAAGAGCAGCACGAAGACAAAGATATTGTCCACGCTGAGGGACTTCTCGATCAGATAGCCCGCTAAAAACTGCAGAGCTGGCTCCGGCCCTCGCCAGTAGAACAGACCGGCATTAAACAGGAGCGCAAGCACAATCCAGACCGCGCTCCAGCCCAAAGCCTCTTTCAAGGAAACGGCATGGGATTTGCGATGGAACACGCCCAGGTCAAGCGCCAGCATTACAAGCACAAAAGCGTTAAAAGCTATCCAGAGCCAGATCGGCGCTGAGAAGTTCATGGTTGCTCCTTTCCAGGAGATGATGTGAGGAACAAATGCTTTAGATGATGAAGAGCCTTCGTAGCTTTCCCGAAGTCTATACTAACAGGTCAGGCTGTGATGGTCCTGAAGCAATGCTTAAGCGTAACTGAGTAGCCTTTAATGCGAGAGGACTGCCTTGTCCAGGACAGTCCTCTCTCCCCCTGAATCCAGCGGTCGGCTAGCGCTCCTGCAAGTCCGCCAATGACATCCAGACAATCCATGTCTAGAGTGTGCCAAAGACACTGGCCAGCACAAATGTGAGTGCCATTGTATTGCTCATCCTTTCTGTACAACTCAATTGCCCTTCCTCATCTCAGTATGGGAGTACATCCGACTAACTTGTCCCTAAGTGGTAAGAGCCGCTTCGCTGCTGTAGAAACGTGTTTGAAACGCTGCTCCGTACTCATCCCTATGGTACGGCACTATGTGAATTGATCCTGAGAAGAAACTGAGATGAAGGTATGCATTTGAGGATGAAGCGTATTTGAGGGTTTCCTGAATGATACATGAGCGCTCTGGCCTTGTTTTGCATCTCAGGTCTATCTCAGCATCCTCACAGTGTGCATTCATCACGCTCGGGTATGCTGGTGCCAGTATATGAAACAAGGAGATAGGTATGCCTCTACCAACAGTGCAAGAATGGCTTGATCTACTCGGACAATTCTATCAATTCTATCAACACTATGGCTACCTTGCGGTATTTCTGGGAACATTGGGAGAGAATACGGCGTTGCTCGGCTTTTTTCTGCCTGGAAACTCCTTAGCACTGCTAGGTGCGCTCTATGCACGCCTGGGAACGCTTCAACTTGGCTGGGTCGTGTTCTTTGCCACGCTCGGTACCGTGTTAGGGTATCACATTGATTACCTATTTGGGCGCTTCGTTCTGGTTCATGTTGCCTCCCATTGGAGTGCGGGAAGCCTGGGACGTCGCATGCGCCTGGCCGCCCGGTTGCGCCTGGGACGCAGATTTCTGAAAAAGCACGGCGGAAAGGCGATCCTCATCTCGCACCTGATCGGGCATCTTCGCTCTTTTGTGGCCTTGAGCGCGGGCATGAGCGGCATGAACTACCGGCGTTTTCTGGGCTACGAATTGATCGCAGCAACGCTGTGGAATACAGTCTTCTGCCTGCTCGGCTACTTTCTTGCGGGAGAAATTGACTGGTTGCATTTGCTCATTGAAAGGGCCGGATGGCTGGTCATTGGCATCCTGGTCGTGCTGTTCCTCATCTGGCGATGTACGGGGAAGCGTTTGAGACATCGTCTGCTGCAAAAGCGTCGATCAGCGAGATGTTCTTACATTTGACTCATCTGCTATTCTCCATGTATGTAGTGCAAAAATACAATGATAGGTAGCATAGGGGAAGGATAAGGCACACCTGAGTTGGCCTTATGAATTTGCTGTCTCTATTCTTTAAAGACATAGCCAACCCCGCGCACAGTATGAATCAGTCGAGGTTCGCCACCAGCTTCTAGTTTGTTACGCAGGTAGCCAACATAGACTTCCATCACATTGGAAGACCCCTCGAACTCCATGCCCCAGACGCGATCCAGGATGATCTCGCGTGTTAGGACCTGGCGTGGGCGGCGCAGGAAGAGGGCGAGCAACTCGTACTCGGTAGGCGAAAGTTCGATCTCACGTGAGCCACGATGCGCTACTCGGGTACCGGTATCCAGTTCAACACCGGCGTAGCGCAGAATCTCGTGCCGCTCCTCCTGACTGCGCCGGAGCAGGGCCTTAACACGGGCAACCAGCTCTTCAGGCGCAAATGGTTTGACCAGATAGTCATCCGCGCCCGTTTCTAGCCCCTGCACCCGGTCGGCAACTGCATCACGCGCAGTGAGCATCAGAATCGGGACATTATCACCCGCCGCACGCAGTCTTTGAGCTATCTCCAACCCGTTGAGTCCTGGCAGCATAATATCAAGTACAATAAGGTCAGGCGGGCGCTCTAACACCCTGTTGAGCGCCTCGTTGCCGGTGGCTGCAATAGCCACGCTGTATCCCTCGAAAGCAAGGATGCGCCGGAGCAACTCAGTAATGCGTGGGTCGTCATCGACAACCAGAATATGTGCCTTCATATATGTCCCTCTCATTGATCTATAGGAAAGAAGAGCGGTGTGTTTCAATCATCAAGGATGCATCTCGCTGTGTAACCTCTCCGCTGTAAACCATGTCCTCCCTTATACTACGATCAATATAGCATAGCAAGATGAAGTCATTCTAAGAGTAACCTGATTCCAGCCTGAGAGCGAGATTGGGACCAGCTTTTGCCTTTAGAACAAGCTGTCGGTTGTCAACCACAAGGAACAGGTATTGCCTCAATTCTAATATAAAGGTGGAAAATCCACTTTATGCGAGTGGTAGCCAGACCCTGAAGCTACTCCCTTTTCCAGGGGTACTCTCGACACTGATACGGCCCCCAAGTCGCTGCACGATGGATTGGGCAATGGAGAGGCCCAGTCCCGTTCCCTGGCGCGAGCGGGCGGGGTCGGCACGGTAGAAGCGTTCAAAAATGTGTGGTAAATCGCTGGCCTCGATCCCAATGCCCGTATCACACACACGCAGCACGGCCTGCCCCTCCGATTGCTCCAGGGAGACAATGATCCGGCTTACTCCCGCCTCTTTGCGCGGAGGCGTATACTTGATGGCGTTGTCGAGCACGATCAGCATAACCCGGCGCAGGCTCTCCTCATCCCCACGCACGTGCACTGGCTCGATATGGCCGACCTCCAATTGTAGCGTCGATCCCTCTCCCTCAAGCCGCCGCCGCATTTGACGCACCAGTTGGAGAACGACACGATCCAGTTCTACTGGCGGGGCGATTCGTATGATCTCCTCATCCGTTGGTGCTACGGCTTTCACCGATGATGATGTATCGACGCTAGCATCTGCACGGGCCAGGAGTAGTAGTTCCTCTACCAATTGGGCCAGACGCAAGGTCTCCCGATGGGCGTCAGCTAACATGGTTCGGCGTTCCTCCGTTGGAAGTTCTTCTCCATGGCGCTGCAAAAAGGCCAGATTTCCCTGGATAGTGGTGAGTGGGGCGCGTAGCTCATGCGAGGCATCGGCAACAAAACGTCGTTGGGCATGTGTCGCGCTTTCAAGCGAGGCTAGCATCTCGTTGAAGGTCTCCACGACCTGAGCCAGTTCGTCACGCCCTCCTGGATGAGGCACGCGCTGGCTCAGATTGCCCAGTTTCGTCCCCCTGGCCGTAGAGGCGGCAATGGAGCGGGCGGTTGCAACCAGTTCTGAAAGCGGGTGCAACACCTGTGCTGCGATGAACCAGCTTGCCAGGAGCGTACCAATCAATGTAGCAACTCCCGACAGCAGAAGGAGGGTGCGCAGCAACAGCAACGTTGTATCGACGTCCGCGAGCGATTTCGCAACCAGCAGAGTACCCATCAACGGCCCATTACCCATCGGAATCCCATCGGCATTACTATGTATTCCATTAAGGGGTGCGCTGATAGGGAGGGCCTCTACTCGCACGTGTTGACCGTCCACGACTGTGTCATACAACAGAGAGGATTGGCCCGCCAGGAGAACGCGAGCGGTGTCGCTGCTGATGGGAATACGCATACCATCTGTCGAGAGATAGCGTACCTGCCCCTGCATGTCGAGTACCTCTACTACCACACCTGGATCGCGGTACGCATCCACAACGCGCATGTTTAGATGTGGTGGCAACTGAGTGGTACCTTTCAAGTCATCCAGTACATCGACCATAGCGACACGCGCCTCGGTCCGAACAGCACTATTCACGCTTGTATTTACGGTATCTGTTGTCAGCAGCAAAAACAAGAGGCCAAAGAAGCCCAAGGCCATGGCAAGAAGCGAACCGTACCAGAGAAGCAGACGTAGTCGAAGCGAACGGGGGAGTGGTCTTTGCGGCGGCACTTCCCTGCTTTTTAATATGGCTGCTTTCATATCGGTACTCTCTATCGAAAGACGGAATTCGCGTGTTTCGTGTCTATTGGGAGTATAGCATAGGCGATGGAGGCCATGCTCATCTCTCCCCCTCTTTCAGCTTCGACACCCAGCCCACCATTCACACGCTGCTCGATTTGATCTCGTGTGACTTCTATATATCGCATGGGGGTGTCTTTATTGAGTGATGATCTTTGCTCAGGCTCCAGGAGTACACGAACGCCTCCCTGCAAATCCAGTGCGGCTGCAAGGAGTGGTGAATGCCTAGACTCTCGATGCAGGCCGGGGTTCTGCGTCCCGTCAATATAGGCAGCGGCTCCTGCCAGCAGGAAGATAAATAAGAGTAAGGTCAGGGTTATTCTTTGCATTGCTTTTTCCCGTTGTACTCCCATGAAGGGAGGCGTAGAGTGTCTACACTCTCTCACTTAGGGTAAGCATACATCTTTTGCATGAATCGGGGCTGAGATGAGACTAAGATGAAGCTGAGAGAACAACAAAAAAGAAGAAGGCATGCATGTTTTGCGTGAAGAAAATTCGATTTTGAGAGACCAGCGAGCCAAGGTATTTTGGGAGAATCCTTGGTTCTACTTAACAATAACCTTGACGTAAACGGTAACCTTGTGATATAATATCAATGTTCACAATATTCGATGGGCAAATTTTGCTTTCCCAAAACGCGGAAGAAGGCAATTCAATGATTGATGCTGATGAACAATTTTCCATATCGGATCTAAAACCATATAACTTGTATACGATTGAACAGGTTTCTGCTCGAACCGGACTGACGAAACGCACATTGCGTTATTATGAAGAAGTTGGATTACTTCCACCCACTGGTCGCACTGAAGGCAATTACCGGCGCTACAATGAAGTGGATATTGAACGGTTGGAGCGCATCAAGAAACTTCGAGATTTGCTCGGCTTTACTTTGGCCGACATTCGTAAACTACTGAATGTCGAAGATGAACGCGAGCAAATTAAGGTTGCTTATCAACATGAAACTGAAACCGCTGCAAAAATTGCCCAACTTGATAGAGCGGATGAACTTATTCGCAGTCAACTGCACTTAATCGAGCAGAAGATGGAGGGACTCGAGCAAATGCGCACAGGACTCCTATCAAAGCTTGAGCGACATAAAAATTCACGTGAAGAATTATTAAATAAAAATATATGAATAGGAATATGAATAGTATTTTGTAGCCTAGATTGGACCTTTATGAAATCTTTTTCTCATACACGGGAGGAACAGAGGGTTCCTCAAATGGAAAACCAGCAGCAGGTCAAAGGCCTGCTGCGAACATTTGTAGCACTCCGTCATCGCAATTTTCGTCTTTTCTGGTTTGGTCAACTTATTTCGTTGATTGGCACCTGGATGCAGTCCATTGGTCAGGCCTGGCTAGTCCTGCAATTAACCCATAGCGCCTGGTTACTTGGCGTTGTGGGAGCGTTACAATTTTTGCCTATCATGCTGTTCTCGCTTTTCGGTGGAGTTCTGGCTGACCGACTCCCAAAACGCAGAGTACTTTTATTCACCCAATCATTCGCCATGGCCTTTCTGGGTATCGCGCCACTTTTCCTGCTCAATGCAATCAGTTTTGTGCCAGTTATTATAGGACTCGCTCTGATCAGGATGAGCGAACTGCATGCACTTGCAAAACACTCAACAACGACTAATGAAACACCAAAGCAGAGTACTTTACAAAGTTTGCGTGAAGGGCTAGCATACGTGGTTCATACTCCTTCCGTATTACTCATTATCGCAGTGATTGGTGTAATTTCGCTGTTTGGCATCAACTTTAATGTTGTTCTGCCTCTCTTTGCCACAGATGTACTGCATTCTGGGGCAATGGGATTCGGCTTCCTTTCAGCGGCATTCGGACTTGGATCATTGTTCTCTGCCCTCTGGCTTGCCTGGGGAAATCGCAAACCTAGTATACAGTACTTATTAATAGCCGCATTT
>WNFW01003312.1_pt1 | contig 11153 bp, 8 predicted proteins | sample 5400131 | NCBI WGS metagenome assembly WNFW01 (sample SAMN13153362, study PRJNA577476) | soil metagenome | isolation source: 20 cm soil or saprolite under grassland replicate 1 | place: USA:California | collected 2016-06-15
AGGTCTTTCCGTTCGACAGTAGTCTCTACTTCATCTATAACAGCCGGTTCGTCTCAGGCATACCGACCATCAAGCAGTCTGGCGGTGGTTTCTGCCGTAACGACTCTGTCGGTACTTTCAGCGCTGGCAACTACATGTACCTATGCAGCCCAACCTACGACCAGGTCTCGACCGCAATGGAGACAGCCGCATGTCTCAGCGCAACCGGAGACCCGGCCAATGGACAATCGAACCCCACCTTTGCAAACTGTGCTGGCGGCTCTGTAACGGGACTATGCTCGCCCTCGACTAACTGTACTGCCATTAGCGCTGGCTATCAAAGTGAGAACTTCTACGGTGCGAACGCCTTCACTGTTCCTATCTATGTTCAGAAGGACCAGTTCGGCTATCTCGCTGGCTCGAGCAATTGGCAGCGGGTGATTAACAGTGCGGGCAGTGGTGTTCCAACGTTCTTCACTTGGCTTAGCGCTTGGAGCGCTAGCCCAACACAGTCCGGTACAATCCGTCAAGGATTCAAGCAGAACATCAAGAGCGTCAGTCCGTTCATCGAGAGCACTGTCTGGGATGCCTATGTCTTCGGTAACGTCTTTGACAGTATTGGTGCTAGTAACCCGTTGAACAATGCTCAGTTGTTGAACTGGATGGGCGTAAGCCTACAGACCATCAACCCAGCAAACACTGGAAGCCTCGGCTATACACCACCCACTGGAACAAGTGCGGCTCTAAGAATCAGTCTGCGCTCGGACAATTTCTGGCAGAACGACAATTCAGGCAGCCATCCAGCGAAACAGGTCACAGCCTACGATGTAGCGTTCAGCTATCTGTCATTGCTTGGCTCAGGCGCCTTCAACAGTGGAGGAGCCTCACCGACCACAGGCATTACTGTGATCAACCAGTCTACGTTCGACTTTGACCTGAGCGCTCTCGGACCTTTCACACAGCTCTTCGAGCTCGGACTACCAATCATTCCAGGCCAGTACTGGTCTGGTGCGGGACAGTCCACCTGGAACACCAGTGTCGACAATACTGTGTTCACCTGTAGTCATCAGCCTACTGCTTCTGCGGTGGTTGGATGCTTCAGGGCACAGTACACTCTCGACCCCACAAACAAGATCGGAACATCCACTATACCTGCTGTTGACTGTGCTGACAGTACCGTACTCTCGGGAGCTTCAGGTTGCAGCCATATTCCTGGCAGTCTCCTGAACGTTGACACGAGCAAGGTAACCGCGACCTATGATCCTGTAGCCAACGGTATATTGATCGGCTCAGGTCCATGGGAGGCGGTGACTAGCGGTGTTGTCGGCGGCGGTACAGGCGTCACACCCTGTGGTCAGATGGTCTGCAGTACATCGCCAAGCTATACTCTACAACGCTATGGATCAGTCTCTAGCATTACAGCTTCTGGCTGTGGTGTGAGCGACCACTACTTCCGTAGCAACTGCACTCTCGCTATCTGGGGCTGGTCAGGCGACAACGGTGACTTTACTCACGACTTCAGTTCAGAACTACAAGTTGTGCGTGCGTGCAACGCTGTCTCACCGGTTCCTGCGCAGTGTGTTCACTGGACGAAGGGCATAGCTGGTACTGGTGGATCACCGATTACCAGTGTACAGATAGGAGCGGTCAACAGGTTCGTAGCGGTCAACTGGGTTGGAGGACCATCGGGTTCCAACTTTAACTGGAACACTAACCCGCCAACAGGTATCGCTGCGTTCCCGCCAGTACTCTACGACGGTCCAACAACAACTCTCAACCCGTGCAGCATAGACCCAACCAACGGATACGACTGTTAAAGGCAAGCCTCAAATAAATCCCCCTCCCTTTTTTGTTTCTCGGTAATTACTGATGAGTCTGCGCAGCTTTCTGTTGAAGAGAATCGCGTATACCATTGTCCTGATATTTTTCGTGATACTTCTCAACTGGGTAATTTTCGAGGCTATGCCAGGTGTTTCTGGAAACCTCTATCAGATTCTTGGACAGTCAGGGAGACTGAGTCCTGCCCAGTACCAACGGCAGATCGACCTTTACGGTTTAGACAAAGGATACTGGGAGCGGTTCTATGACTATCTCAAGGCGATGGGCACCTTCCAGTTCGGCTTCTCCTATGCGAGCAATCAGCCCGTATCGACACAATTGATTGCTGAAGGCACCCTCCTCAACACGCTGGAATTGCTCGGAGCCTCAACCGTCATGTCCATAATCATAGGAGTTTTGCTGGGAATCATCATTTCCCGCAGACGCGGATCTTCACTCGATAACTTCTGGGTAACCACATCTCTAACAACTTTTTCCCTCCCAACATTCTTCATGGGGATTCTACTCATCTTCATCTTCGCCTACACCCTCGGCTGGTTCCCTGCTGGAGGCATCTACCCCACTGCTTGGAACAATAGTGCGCTAAATCTTAGACCAGACATATGGGGACAGATTCTAGTAAGGCTACAGTACCTTTTCCTGCCGGCCTTAACGCTGACTATGTTCTCTTACGGCGGGTTCCTGCTACTAACCCGAGCGACTATGCAAGAAGCTCTGGGCGAAGACTACATTCTAACAGCCAGAGCCAAAGGGGTTGGCGAGAGGACAATCCTGATGAAGCATGCTTTCAAGAATGCATCCCTCCCGATCATCACGTCTAGTGCCCTAGCCTTCGGCGGTATTCTCAGCGGCGCGATAATTACTGAGACCATCTTCAACTGGCCAGGAATCGGTCTCTGGTTATACAGATCAGTTCTGTTCAAGGATTTTCCTGTAATGCAGGCACTTTTCTACATCATAGCGCTCTCGGTCATAGCCGCCAACTTCGTATCCGACATTCTCTACGGTATCGTCGATCCGCGAATCAAATACGAGTAGATTGCTGGAGCTACAAAGCGAATGGTTTCCCGGAAAGGCCTACAATTCCAGTACACAAGGTTCTCAGGCACTTTCAAGCGATTATTCAAGAACAGAATGTCCCTGATTGGAATCTTCGTCCTTGCAGGCTTCATATTCGCTGCTCTCGCGGCCCCTCTGCTAACTCCATATTCTCCAGGTGTGATAGTCTCGGGCTCCTATGCCCAACCAGACTGGGTGACAAATTTCCCTGATGGTTACTATCTTAGTAAGAATATCAGGGTCGTGAATGATCCTCTTTTCAATTCACCCTCGTCAGTACAAGACTGGACGTTGAGGGCTCCTACCTCCACGCTGGCGAATCTCCAAGTTTCCTATGCTCCGAAGGTTGTATCTAGGAACGACTCTCAGGGCAGTCTCCAGATGGCATATTCAGGGGTCGGTACTGGAGTGGCTAGAATAAGCCAATCGTTCTCGTATCCTTATCATGGTCCTCCGGGGAGATTCATGGCCACAGTCGCGTTCATGCTTTCTGGCGCCAGCCAAGCCAACCCAGTCCATATCCGCCTGTTTATTGAGCGGGCTGATGGGACTGTGTTCAACCTCCTCAACGAAAATGATTCGATCAACGGCCTCTGGCTTCCTCCTCCCACGACCAGCCTAGACTCTAACAGCGGATACTTGCAGACGGCAGTCGGAACATTTGCCACAGGGTTCACGGCACCTCAAGTAATCTTTTCAGGAGTGGAGTCGTATTCCTACGGCGTGGAGGTACGATTCAACGGATCCGCCAAGGTTAATGTTGACGATATTCAGCTGCAGTTGCTCGGCACTTCTTGGGGTCTAATGGGCACGGACTATGGTGGATCTGACGTTTACACGCAATTCATCTACGGTGCGCGGATATCGCTCTTGGTGGGGCTTTTGTCTGCAGGAATAGGTATCAGTCTTGGTCTTCTGATAGGACTGCTTGCTGGATTTCTGGGAAGGTTTGTGGATGAGGTTTTGATGCGCTTCACCGACATGTTGCTGGTAATTCCGGGTTTACCTCTCCTCATTGTTTTAGTGGCGGTGTTGGGGCCAAGCATCTGGAATCTTATTCTGATCATAGGGTTCCTAGGTTGGATGGGCTTCGCAAGAATCGTCCGGTCTCAAGTGCTCACCCTTAGAGAGCGGCCGTTTGTTGAAGCAGCAAAAGCAGCCGGTGCCGGGCCGGGCCGCATAATAACTCGGCACATCTTTCCTAACATAGTTTCATTGACCTACGTCAATCTCGCGCTCACGGTTCCCGCTGCGATTCTTTCGGAATCCGCCCTAGCCTTCCTGGGGCTTTCGGATCCCAGTGTAAATTCTTGGGGTCACATGTTCTACAATGTATCAACTTCAGGCTCCCTGAGTACTTTCCCACCGCCTTGGTGGTGGGTGCTCCCTCCGGGCTTTGGGATAGCTCTGGTCTCCTTGTCTTTCGTCTTGATAGGATATGCGCTGGATGAAATCTTCAATCCTCGATTGCGGAGACGGCAGTAGACAGTCTAGTATCCAAGATGCTCTGCTAATGCGCTTCCCACAATAGTGGCCGCGAATCCTACCAGTAGCAGAAGGGGGAAGAACGCGCCGAACGTCCAATTGACCGCCAGGGTAGTAAGAACATCCGGAAACTGATACGCTCCGACGTAGCCCGGTAGGGCGATCATGAAGTAAGTCAGTCCTGCAGCCAGAGCATAGGAGGCGAAGAAGCCTCCCACCCCCCTTGCAAAATCTGCCATGACAATCGAGGCGATCACGGACACTGCAAAGATGGCGATATAGAAAATCACGAGTCCCTCGGGACCTCTTCCTATGATCTCGGGCTGGAGATCCCCTCCTCCCTCGTACTGGGGTATCAGGAGTCCCTGAAATATTGCACCGACGACGAAGCCGGCAATAGTTGTCCCCCATCCGAGCACAACGAGCACGGGCTTAACCTTATGCAAGACCGATAGGGGCAATCCAGTCTGACATCCGCCGCGGAGCTGAGTGGACTACATGAAGTTTCAGATTCCTCGAATGAGCATAGTTTCCTGGACTTTTATAGCCCTGAGCATCGGTTCAGTCTCCTATCTCGTCTTTTCCGCTCTTGACTACGTAGCCTTCTATCCAGCGCTCGCTGAATTGCAAGCTTCCACATGGAAGATTAGCTTTCGAGGAGGCAGCTCCGCGAACTCTTCCCTAGTGGTCAGAGTGTCTGTTTCCAACCCGTCAGGCAGCTCTGCCTTTACGATTACGAACCTAGTTTTGACCATTTTCTTCACAAATTCCAGTTCTTCATCAAACTCATCTTATCTTCTATTTGCGCCTGGGGGGCTGATTGCGAATCAAGATGTTACGAAGAAGCTCGCTCCGAATTCCACCTTCAATTCCACTATCGTAGTCGCCTTAAACCCGTCTCAAACGGATTCTTTGTCGACTTTCATTCGGACGAATAATGGTAAGACTATTGCTCAGGTTACTCTGGATACCCAGATCATCACATTCCTAGAACCAGTAGCAGGTCGCCTGCCGCTGGAAAGTATTGACAGTCTTCCCCTGACGTAGGCCCCAAAGCTTATTTCAACGGTTTCGCCAGTTCCGCTTGTCTGTCTAGCGATGCCAGTGCTTGACGTGCAGAATCTCGTAACGCACTACAGGACTCTCAGAGGATGGGTCAGGGCTGTAGAGAACATCAGCTTTAGCGTAGATCAAGGCGAGGCTCTTGGACTGGCTGGCGAATCTGGCTGCGGAAAGAGCACCGTTGCTTTGTCACTGCTGAAAATCCTCCCGTCTGGTGGCACAATTCGTCACGGCAAGATAGTGTTCCAAGATCAGGATCTTATTCCCCTTTCCGAGTCGGAGATGAGAAAGATCCGGTGGAAGGGCATCTCGATCGTTTTTCAGGGCGCTATGAATGCCCTAAATCCGGTCTACAAAGTAGGTGAGCAGATAGCTGAGGCCATAAAGATACACGAGGAAGGAGTGGCAGGTTCGGATGTTAAGGAAAGGGTCGCTAAGCTTCTTGAGACGGTCGGGATTGAGCCTTCGCGAGCGGACAATTATCCCCATGAGTTCAGTGGAGGAATGAGGCAGAGAGCTCTGATTGCTATGGCTCTTGCGGCCAATCCAACGATGCTGATAGGTGACGAACCGGGGACTGCGCTCGACGTGATTGTTCAGGCGCAGACTCTCAAGCTGTTGCGGGACCTGAAGGATAGGCTGGGGCTTTCGATGATCTTGATCAGTCACGATCTATCGATAATCGCAGAGACCTGTGAGAAGGTCGCGATAATGTATGCTGGAAAGATTGTGGAGTATGGGGATGCGAGGTCGATATTCAAGAATCCTCAACATCCATACACGCAAGGACTCATCAAAGCCTTTCCGAGCATCAAGGGCGAGCGTGTTAGGATGACTTCGATCCCAGGCCAGCCGCCAGATCTTCTGCATCCTCCCCCAGCGTGCAGGTTCAACCCCCGCTGTCCTTTCGTGATGGATGTCTGCAAGCGCGAAGAGCCAATGCTGATTGAGCACGGCGAGAAGAACCATCTTGCCGCGTGCCATTTGTACTAGGACATTGCTAGCGTTGGAAGAATCTACGACGTCCGTCAAGACGGATATCCCTTCGACGGACGGCCCAGACGAAGTGCTTCGGGTTGAGAACCTTCGAAAGTGGTACCCTCTCAAGAGGGGTTTTCTTGAGACTGTCTTTTCCAGAGGCGAGTTGAATGTGAAGGCGGTTGATGGGGTCAGCTTCACTCTCAACAGGGGTGAAATCTTCGCTCTTGCGGGAGAGAGTGGGAGCGGCAAAACGACCCTTGGCAAAGTGCTTCTGCGCCTCGTCAGCCCGTCTAGTGGTAGCGTATTCTTCCAGGGTAAGGACATTACGAAGCTCACTGATCGCGAACTGAAGCCGCTTCGTAGAAAAATGCAGATTGTCTTTCAGGATCCCTATGAGTCGCTTAATCCCCGCATGATCATCAAGGAGATCGTTGCTGAGCCATTGAGGGTCCAAGGAGAGCTTGAAGTTGATGAGAGGGGTCGGACAAGGCATCGCGGTTTGGGTGAGGCGGAGGTAGAGGAACGGGTCAAGAAGATCCTCTCGGAGGTTGAACTCGTACCTCCGGAAGAATTCTTGTACCGGTTTCCACATGAGTTGAGTGGTGGTCAGCGCCAGCGGGTAGCGGTAGCGAGGGCTTTCATCCTAAATCCAACGTTTGTGGTGGCAGACGAGCCTGTTTCAATGCTCGACGTCTCGATCCGCGCCGAGATCGTTAACCTGATGGTCGACATGGTGAGGAAGTCGTCAGCGTCGATCGTTTTCATCTCGCACGATATTGCTCTGGCGAAGCACATCGCGGACCGTATTGCTGTCCTTTATCTCGGCAAGATGATGGAGATGGGTTCATCCCAGACGGTTGTCGATAAGCCTCTTCATCCTTACACTCAAGCCTTGATCGCAGCGGTTCCGGTTCCTGATCCTGATTCAAAGCGGACGAAGGATGTGATCAGCGGTGAGATTCCCAGTCCTGTGGACCCTCCTTCCGGCTGCAGGTTCCACACGAGATGTCCTTATGCTCATGAGAGGTGCGTAAACGAGGAGCCTGTTCTCGTAGAGGTGGAAGAGAAGCATTTCGTTGCATGCCACCTTTACGATTAATTTCTCAAGTTTCGACAAACCAGCCCCGTTAAGCGTCCGTTTGCGCCGTCTCAATTCTGGAATCGGGAGAACATCATGGTCCTATCGAGTCTAGTCCTCATATATTCCCAGGATACATGCAGTCCAGTTGGTAGACGATGGATCTCAATGCGATGAGTCTCTATGAACCAACAGACATTCTGACTGAGAGACTAGCGTCTCTTCGCCCTGAACCTTTGGATCTTGCTCAAACTCCTGTCGAAGTACAGGGCAGCTGCTAGAATCACAACTGATAGTACTATTATGACAGGCATTAAGAGCTCAGATGGCGTCGGGAGGTCGAAGTAGACCGTTGTACCGACGGCCCAGGCGTTCGCGGGGACGTTCAGCTGGAATGCTGGATTGTACACTGCTGTGAAGGTCCTGATGAGCGGCCCCTCGGGCGACTTAGGACCAAAAGTCAGGTTGAATATAGGTGAGTCCGGGTTGTACCTCCACACGGTCGACTGTCCGAGGATGTCGTCCTGTCGACTCCATGTCGAAACTGCAGGAACCCATGAGAAGTCGAGGAGCGAGAATACGAGGGTAGTCTGAGCGGGAATCGCTGCGTTCAACGTGGGGCTGCCGTTTATGAAGTAGGCTGTATTCTCAGGCTGGGAGGTTAGTATTGAGAGAAAATATGTCTTGCCAATCTTGTTCAATTCCAGTCCCGAGTCGTTTATTCCACTACCGACGTTCATCGAGACGAAGCCAGTGTCGGACTTCACGGAGCTTCCCGAATTTGTGTTCGCACCTGTGATTGTAAGAGTATAATTCTCCATCAAGAGCCATGTTCCGGTGGAGTTGACGGTTCGAGCATGCAAGCTAAGGCTGGCGACCGTCGCGCCGGGGACGAGCCTTTGAAGGGCAGGAGTAAACTGATCGGCTATCGACTTGGAGCTCGAAGAGTCAAGGTTAATGTTCACCAAGGGGAGATTGGTAATGTTTTCTTGGAGTGACAGATTCATTCCCAATGTCACTTGCGTAGGGGCAACGGTTACGTCGACGGCTATGCCTTTCCCTGGTAATATGAACGCTATGGGGATGAGAATGATCAAGGAGATTATCGCCAACCCATGGCTTCTCATTTTGTGCCAACCCTGTGGTGTTGAGGACCCCTGCCCTATAAGAATCCGTTTCAGATCAATGGTAGGAATTTAGAGTATGTCCAGCGTTTTCTCCATGGTGCGGGGGGTGGGATTCGAACCCACGAAGGCCTTCGCCACAGGGTCCTAAGCCCGAGGCAGGCTACGATGACGCCTTCTGCCCATTAGACCTGGCTCTGGTACCCCCGCAGAGCAATGAGCCGTGGATTAGACCAAGACTCGTGGGCGAATAAAGACTACCTTGCAGCCCACATCGCCACTACCGATTCCCAGGATCCTGCGACGATAGGGCAAGCCTTCGAAGAGACATGGAGGGAGGCGGGGCAGAAGACAAGAAACCCAAGACTGTTTTCTCTCAATCCTGACAAGCGCGGAACAAGCCCTGATCTGGGATCTGGGAGGAGCATTTCATATGAAGCCGAGTTCACGCTTGCAATGATACAGATGGATGCGTCTCGAAAAACGGCGGGCTGGTCCATTTCTGCGGGATAACTCTACATTTTCGCCCAAAACTGTTTCAGATAGCGAGAGCACCTTTCCTAGAATTTACAAAAAAATTCTTTCTCGCGACACAAAACAGCTCTGCGGGGAATCTTTTCCTTCCGAAAATGCGCTCGTCTACTATCTTTTCTTTTTTCGCTATCTTTTCTCGACCCTCCCGGAGGTATGTCAAAACAAAAAAAAGTCCTTCACACTTTACCAGACTCTCCTCGCGAGAAACTGCCCCAGAATAAGCCCCGATCCGGAATCTGGGCAGATCGCGACTTTTTCACGCCGAGTCATCCGCTAGATCTACCCCTTGGGAAAACGGTCGACTATCTTATTCCAATCCGTAAACGGGAAGACTCGCCCAGAAACAGCTTCAACTGGCGAGATCCCTCTCCGAAAAGGGGGACCAAGAATATGATTCTCGCGACGCAAGACTGCCTTTCCGCGGCAGATTCCTGTGCTGCCTGGATCGTGATAGGGTGAAATCCTTGGACAGTCCTCTTGTTAGGTGAGTGGTTTTGAGCTCTCCCATAGATACTCGAAGTAGCTTTTCCCAAACCTGACCAGTCCGATATGATCCGAGGAGATCGCCAGCGTTAGTCCCTTCAGGGGATCTTCTCCTAGAAGAATTATTATCTGATCATCATCCGATATTATTCCACCTCCGAACATCTGTTCCCGAGTACGGACCTGGACGAGCGTCTTCAGTTTTCGGAGTGTCTCACGGCTCGTCGTCTGCGGAACCATCACCGACACCTTGACCCCTTTATCCTTCATTAACGCGAGTATTGGTAGTGCGATCGAGACGATCGGGTCGGGGGCTACTGGCATTGCCACGAAAAGCTCTCTCTTCGTCCGTCCAAGAGTCTCTCTAATCTTGTCCAAGATATTGTTCTGACCTCTCACTATCCAGATGTCCGGTTTCTCCCGGACTCCCTTCTTCTCGTAGAGAGGTTGAAGTTCCTCCATCGCGTCTGCCTGGCTCGATTTCAGCGTCGTCTCCAACCGAGCTCTTGACGATTCGAGAGCGGTCGAGGGAGCCTTCGGATAGTACTTGCTCGGCCTACCTTGCTCTGTCTCGACCCATCCCTTCCTCTCAAGATTTCCCAGAATCTCGTAGATCTTAGAGTAGGGGATCGAAGCAGTACGGCTCAGCTCGCTAGCCGCCTGAGTGCCCGATTCGACCAGTGAAACGTACACCTTGACCTCGTACTCTGTCAGACCAAACTCTTTCAGGGCCCTTCTCGTCTTCTCGCTAACAGACATTTTCTTCCTATTACGACCCTTTACGGAATCGACCCATAAAGTCGTGTGAGATGAATTCAGGCTCCTCAACGAGGAGAATCGCAATCATGCATAAGATCACTTTGTAGACCAAATTCTCTCAAGGATCGCGTAGTTTTATGGAAAGAGAGTGTAAATACCTTCTCGCCCCATTCTAGTCCAGAGAATGTTTCCCCGGATCATGTAACAGTTGATCGACAAGAATTCAGTTGTCAATAGTCTCCGCGGAGTTCTTGACCCGGAGATCGGGATCAGCATAGTCGATCTCAACATGGTTCGAGACGTTTCGATAGAAGGTAGCCATGTCAAAGTCACAATTGCACTGACAGTCGCACACTGTCCTCTCGCAAAGACTCTCCAGACAGATGTCGAGAAAGCCTTGAAGAAATCGAACGAGGTAAAATCCGTAACCGTAGAGACGACGGCAATGTCCAAGACAGAGCTGAACGAACTCCGAACCCGGCTCCAGAATAGAACAACGCAGACCCCAACACCTCAGGGAAGCAGTCCTGGCCCAGGCATCGATAGGCTGGGAAAGCGCGAATTGAGAAACATAATCGCGATCGCATCGGGCAAGGGTGGAGTCGGAAAATCTTTCGTCACCAGCATGCTCGCCGTCCAGCTCCGAAGGCTAGGATACGAAGTGGGCATCCTAGACGCTGATTTGACAGGGCCCAGCATAGCCAAAGTGTTCGGGCTCAAAGACCGGCCCTCCAAAACGCCCTCTGGCCGCATAACCCCTGTCCTAACTA
>WNFW01003673.1_pt1 | contig 11152 bp, 6 predicted proteins | sample 5400131 | NCBI WGS metagenome assembly WNFW01 (sample SAMN13153362, study PRJNA577476) | soil metagenome | isolation source: 20 cm soil or saprolite under grassland replicate 1 | place: USA:California | collected 2016-06-15
GTTTTCGGCTAATAGCTGGCGAATGATACGCGTTCGACCGGCACCGATGGCTATTCTGGTGGCAATTTCTTTCTTTCGGACTTCTCCGCGTGTCAAAAGCAGACCGGCGATATTCGTGCAGGCAATTAAAAGCATAAAGCCCACGCCGGCCATCAACACCAACACCGTTGGCCGTACATTGCCAACCATCTGCTCGCGAAGTGGGACGAGATTCACGCCAAGACCGACAGCTCCGCTGTAATAGGCGGGATATTTTTGCTCAATACGGGCGAGTATTGTTTTCATCTCGGCGTTGGATTGTTGAAGACTGACTTCCGGTTTAAGGTCTCCGACAAGATCCAAATAATGGTTGCCGAGGTTCGAACTATTCGCTGCAATGGGTAATGGCTGCCACAAATCTACGTCACCGCTCGGAAACCTAAAACTCGGGGGCATAACTCCTATAACGATGGAGCTTTTGCTATTCAAGATTACCGATTTCCCGATGATTGCGGGATTCGATCCAAAGCGGTCCCGCCATAAATGATGACTGATAATTACAACTTGATCGTGCCCTGGCTCATGTTCGTCGGGTGAGAATGATCTGCCAAGTACGGGCTGTGTCCCGAGGACAGCAAGGAAATCCGATGTCCCCCAACTGACGGAAAGTCGCGCCGGGTCTCCACGTCCTGTTAAGGTAGTTGAACCGAGAGCAAATCCAGCGACGTGGGCCAAAGTTTGGCTCTGACGATATTCAAGGAATTCCGGCTCCGACGCCGTGAGTTCGGTCATTCCCCTGGGTGAGAACGTGTTCCAAATCCTGACGACCCCGGCATTTCTCTTTGGTCTGCTCCATACCTCCCAGGTCGAGTCGCGCACGGCGGTGCGCTTCTTCTTGCGTCATCCCTTGTGCGACGTATTCCTCGATTTTTCTTTCGAGGTGGTCGCGCAGCTCTTCATCCAATTCCTGGTCCGCCTGCGCCCAGCGAAACAACGACCGTAACCGCAACGGTATCGTGTACAGCCAATGCTCCGGTCGCATACTTCAACCTCCGTTTGGCGCCGCGCGACGCTCACGCCTCTTTCAGCTTAATGACCCGCGAGATCGCGCTCGAAAGCCTGCCCCAGTTATCTGCTTCTTTTTCAAGCTGTCGCCGCCCGAGTCGGGTGAGCGAATAGTATTTCGCGCGCCGCCCATACTCGGATGTTTTCCACTCGGCTGTAATCCATCCCTCTTGCTCCAACTTGTGCAAGGCCGGGTACAGCGATCCGTCGCTCACCTGCAACACGTCGCCGGACACTTGCTTTAACCGCTGACTGACGGCGAAGCCGTTCATCGGCTCAAGCGCCAGAAATTTCAGCAGCAACATGTCCAACGTGCCCTGCACCAAATCCGAAGGTCTGCTCATGCTTTATGTCCTCGGTAACCGATACTAGCATCATTGCCCTCGGTAAGCAAGGGGAGATGCTTTGCGGGGCGCCAGACTGATGCTCAAAGAAGTCTGTTGCCGCCGCTGCATTCCGCGAACTAGCATAAGGTTGGCTACGTTAGCGCAGACGATCAACAAGACAAAAGCCGAAACCATCATGAGGATGAGAAGCCAGTGCTCGTATCGTTGACGCATGCTCGTGATACCCGCACCCCCCGGTCCCAGGTACAGCGTCTGCTCGGGAAATCGTGCGCGATCGTTCGCGCTCATGTCACTCCAGTGCGAACGCAACCACTGCTTGAGCTCGACCCGCATTTCGGCCTCTATGGATGCGGGGTTCGCGCCTGGCTGGATGCGGCCAATCAACTCTAACCAATGCGTGTCGACCTTGTTCAGATCGGAATCGGTCTCAACATACGGTCCGGTATTCAGAGGCAGAAAAAAATCCGGTGGACTGCTGCGCAGACTGTCGCCAAAGAAACCGGGCGGAGTGATTCCCACCACGCTAAACGGCTTGCCGTCCACATCGAAGACGCTGCCGACTACCGATGGATCTAATCCGTACTTTTCCTGCCATAGGCGATAGCTCATCATCGCGACTGGCGGAGCGTTGGGTTGATCATCGGCAGGTATAAGCGTCCGTCCGATATACGCCCTTATGCCGAACATGGTGAGGTAATTGCCGGAGACAAACTCGCCTGGATAGCTCTGCGCACCTTCTGATGTACTCGAGCGCCGAACACCAAACAGCAGGTCGGCCACGGGGAAGGCCGCTAATTCCGAAAAACCTTTGGTGTTCTCCCGGAGGTATTTGTACAAATCGTAGGACACAAGGGAGAACTCCTTCAGAACTCCTTGTCTTGACTGTACCCCGCGATGTAATGTAACAACAGTGGGATTCTCTTCCCAGACGGTACAGTTCACCAGGATTCGACACTGGCAGCGACTTCAACAAAACCGCATCCACCAACGTAAAAATCGAAGTCGTCGCGCTAATGCCCAACGCCAGCGTCAGGACCGTTGCGCTGGTGAACGCTGGAGCCATTCGCAATCGTCGCAACGCGTGGCGCAAATCTTGAATTAAGTCCTGAATCCAATTTACGCGCCACGTGTCACGGCATTTCTCTTTGGTCTGCTCGATACCGTCCGGGTCGATTCGCGCGCGGCGGCGCGCTTCCTCCGACGTCGTCCCTTGCGCGACGTATTCCTCGGTTTTTCGTTCAAGGTGGCCGCGCAGCTCGTCGTCCAATTCCCGGTCCGCCTGCGCCCAGCGAAACAACGACCGCAGCCGCAGTGGAATCGTGTACAGCCAACGCTCCGGTCGCATTCTCCGGCCCTCCCTCATTCTCATTCGTATCTCAGGGCGACCATGGGATCAACGCGCATCGCCCGCCGCGCCGGCAAATAGCACGCGGCAAACCCCGTAAGGACAACTACTACCGGCGCGAAGATCAGCACCCATATGCTGTGGAACTGGAAGTTCTCAAATTCCGCCGCAGCGAGCTTTGGCAACCCGAGAGAAACGAGAATTCCGATCCCCGTGCCAACACCAACGAGCGCCATGCCTTTGCGAATCATCAGGCGCAGCACTCCGGCCGGCTCCGCACCCAAGGCCAAGCGAATCCCCATTTCCTGCGTGCGTTGTTCAACCAAATAAGACACCACCCCGAAGATTCCGACTGCTGCCATCAGCAGCCCGAGAAGGGCAAAGACCCCCATGGTCTCCGCCATCGCGTCATCTCCTGCGCCGGAATCCCTGATTACGCGGTCCATTGTTCGTATCTCGGTCACGGCCTGGTCGGGGTCAACCGCCCACACGGCGTGCCGTAGGGAATCCGATAGGCTTAGGGGATCGGTTCTCGTTCGCACTATGAACCTCATCAACTGGCTGGGATGCGCGGCGAACGGAACAAAGATTTGCGGCCGCGGTTGAACTTGCCCAAGGAACTCCATCACATTCCCCACCACACCGACGACTTCGCTCCATCGGTTCTGGTTCCTGTCTCCAAGATCCAATCGGATGTGGCGTCCAACTGGGTTTTCCCCGCCAAAGAAGCGCCTGGCGAATGCCTCGTTGACGATCACCACGGGAGACGCATCAGCTGTATCCGAAGATGTAAACTCGCGCCCTCGCAACAGCGGGACTTGCAACGTTGCAAAATGACCGGGGCTGACGGTGAACCAGCCACTTTTTGGCTGGTCGTCGGGCTTCGTCACCGGATGCCCTTCGACAGTGAAGGGCACATAGCCCGGGAAATTGTAGGGAAGATCAGTGGCTCCGGCCGCCGACTGCACTCTGGGGAGATTTGCGAGACGTTGCAGAACATTTTCAAAGAATTGCCTCTGGCGCTGCGGTTGGAGGTATTGGAGGTCGCGGAGCCAGACGGTTCCTGTGAGCAAGTTATGCGAATTAAAACCCACGCTCGTTTGGATCTCTTCGAGGAAACCTTCGACAAACAACCCCGCGCCAACTAAGAGAAACAGCGACAAAGCCAACTGGCCGATGACGAGCAGGCGTTGGACACGGAGCCGCCGTGGAGCTGCCGTACCCCCGCGGCCGCCCTCCGGCAAGCCATAGCTGGCGTCCTGCCGCGCAATCTGAACCGCCGGCGCTAGCCCAAACAAAATACCAGCGCCAAGCGAGATGGCGAGCGTGAAAATCAGCACTCGACTATCGACAGAAATCTCTTTTGCCATCTCCAGCGCGCCTTCATTCCAATTGAGTTGCGAGCGAAGTAAGCGGACTCCCCAAAATGCGCCGAGGATTCCCAGGACTCCCCCGGCTATGGAAAGGAGCAAACATTCCGTGAAAAGCTGGCGAGCGAGCCGAAAACGCCCCGCCCCGAGCGCGGACCGGATGATAAATTCGCGCTGCCTTATGGAATTGCGCGCGACCATCAGGTTCGCCAAATTCGTGCAAGCAATCAGCAGCACGAACCCCACTGCGGCCATGAGAAATGCCGTGGCCGTTTCCGAGTTCGAGTCCGCAATGCTGTACCGCTGGAGAGACATCACGCTTGCGCCCCATCCTTTGTTCGTATCTTTATGCGCCTCGGCGATTCGTTGCGTGATCGTCTGCATTTCCGCTGTGGCCTTGCGTTCGTCCGTGCCGGATTTCAATCGCGCGAAAACTCGAAGGAGCCTCGTAGACCGCGACGGAGGACGCAGGTCGTCTGGCGAAAACGTAAGGGGAATCCAAAGTCGAGCCTCAAACTCCCAGAGGCGAAAGGTGCGGGGCATGACCCCGGCAACAGTGTGGTTCTGACCGTTGATCTTAACGAGGTGGCCGAGCACGCGCGGATCGCCGCCAAACCGTCCCTTCCACAGCTCGTCGCTCAAGATGACCGAGTGATCGCGTCCCCACTGGTTCTCTTCGGGCAAGAAGGTTCGCCCCATCGCAGGACCCACGCCCAAAACCTCGAAAAAGTTACTCGAGACCCTGGCGCCTACCACGCGCTCTGGCGCTGTGCCGCCGCTTATTGTGAAATCCGCGAAATCCGCCGCGGCCATGCCGTCGAAGGACTTGTCCTGAGCTCGCCAGTCAAGATAATCGGGCGCTGAGACGGGAATTCGATCCGGCGCATAGGTATTCTTTTCGGGACTGACGCTGCTAACGATCACCACGCGATCAGGATCGCGAATCGGCGGCTTCCGCAAAAAGAAGGCGTTCACCGTGCTGAAGATGGTTGTGTTGGCCGAGATTCCAAGCGCCAGCGTGATTACTGCAACCGCTGTAAAGCCCGGCGCCTTCCGCAGCATGCGCAGACCAAAGCGCAAATCGTGTACGAAGTCTTGAATCCAGTTCGCGCGGCGCGCGTCGCGGCATTTCTCTTTCGTCTGCTCGATACCGCCCAGGTCGAGTCGCGCGCGACGGTGCGCCTCTCCTTGCGCCATCCCTTGGGCGACGTATTCCTCTGTTTTTCGTTCCAGGTGGTCGCGCAGCTCGTCGTCCAATTCCTGGTCCGCCTGCGCCCGGCGAAACAACGACCGCAGCCGCAGTGGAATCGTGTAAAGCCAATGCTCGGGTCGCATTCTCCGACCTCCTTTACTCGTACCTCAGAGCGACCATCGGATCGACGCGCGTGGCCCGACGCGCTGGCAAGAAGCACGCCGCCGATCCAACCGCCACCACAATCGCCGCAACCCCCCCAAACGTCCAAGCATCGGTAGCCGAAACTCCCCAAATCAACATCATCGGGAAACCAGACGTGGCCATACTCGGGCTCTGGCTCGCCAGAAACCGTGTAAGCCCGTGGCTCGCAAACAGGCCAACGACGATTCCCGCCGCCAAGAGTCGAAAGCCCTTCGTCAAAACCATCTTGAAAATGCTGGCCTGCTGTGCCCCGAGCGCCATACGGATTCCGATCTCGTGAGTTTGCAAGGCCACCGTGTAAGAGATCACGCTGAACAAGCCAACCACCACCAGTACGAATCCGACAGTCGCGGACCCACTCATCGACAAGAACAAGAATTGCGGGCCTGCGTAGTAATGCCGATCCAGATCGTGCTTGATGGTTCCGGCGTCCACGAGTGCGATGCTAGGATCTACAGCCCCGACTTCGCGGCGAATACTTGCGAAAATTGAATCCGGGCTCACAACGCTTCTCACTAATATGCCTCTGGAGCCCGATCCCGTGAGTGTATAAGGGAGATACACTTCGGGCCTCGGTGCTTCTTCCAACCCTCGATTCTTGGCGTCCCCAATGACTCCAATGATTTCGAAATAGGGCTCGCGCGGCCAATCCGGCAAAGTTTCAAAGTCCGTTAATCGGATGTCCTGCCCCGTCGGATCTCGGTAGCTGAAATGCTCGCGCGCGAACGTCTGGTTCACCACCGCAACACGCCTCGCGGAATCGACATCGCTCCGCGAAAGCAGCCGCCCAGCGAGCAAATGGCGTTCCAGCGTTTCAAAGTAGCCTTCGCTACAGAGAATCAATGCCGTATTCCTGTTTTTCGGCTGAGCTTCCCCACGAGCGAAAACGGTCGTCCAAGTCCATGTATAGGGCGGAGGTGAAGTACTCTCCGCAGCCGATACGACTCCGGGAATCGCCGTGACGCGATCAAGAACCTGCCGGAAAAGAAGCTTTTTCTGTAGTGCTGTTTCGTACTGATTTTGCGGCAGCGAGACCCGCGTGTAGAAAACATTCGCAGAACTGAAACCGATATCAACGTGTTCGAGCGCAAGCAGGCTGCGCATCATCAGGCCGGAACCAATCAGCAACACAATCGAAAGCGCGACCTCCGCAACAACAATGCCCGACCGCCATCCGCCATGAACAGAGTCGCCTCCGCCGCCCTTTCCGCTGCCGGTAAGCGCAGTTTGCATGTCCCGGTGTACGGAATGAAGCGCGGGAGCCAGCCCGCAGACCAGGGTGGTAAAAGCGGTCACCGCCAGCGCGAACAGCAGTGCCGCCGGGTTGAGCCTAATGACCGCCTCCTGGGGAATCACGCCTTCAGGAATCGCGGCCCCGACACCCTTCAATCCCCAATAAGCCATCACCGATCCCGCAAGGCAGCCCGCCGTCGCCAACACTGAGCTCTCTGCCAGAAGTTGCCGGACCAAGCGGCGACGACTCGCGCCCAGTGAAGCTCGAATCACAATTTCTTTCTCGCGAGTGGTGCCTCGGGCCAGCAGAAGGTTTGCCACATTACTACAGGCAATTAGCAGCAGCAGCGTCACCGCCGCCATCAGGGAAAAGAGGGTAAGTTTGAAGAAATGCCGGACGGAGTCTCCCCGAAAGGCATCAATCACCAGCTTGAGTTGAGCAGGAAAGTACTCCGGATACTTGTTTTCCAGACGCTTCGCAATGATCTCCAGGTCGGCGGCGGCAGTTTCCCGCCTGACGCCCGCCTTGAGGTGCCCAACAGCCCAGACTTCGTTTTCGTAGGGATCGGAGCTGGATCCGGGCATGACGCTACTTCGCGTCATGTTAAGAGGCATCCAAACTTCACAGCCACCAAATCGGAAACGCGCAGGCATGACCCCGACAAGCGTTATGGGTTTGCCGTTGAGCGTCAGCGCCGTCCCAACGATTTTCGGATCTCGGTGGAATAGCTTGGCCCACAGCTGGTCACTCATTACGAAAACAGGCGGAGCGTCTGGCTTTGCATCCTCAAACGTCAAAGGGCGGCCCAGGAGTGGCCTAATGCCAAGGACTCTAAACGTATCCGGTGTTATCCACGCGCCGAAGAATTCTTCCGTTCCGCCGCGGCTTACATAATGTGTTTCCCGGTAGACTAGTCCAATCATGTCTTCAAACGTGTGATTCTGCTCTTTGAAATCGACAAACGCTCCGATGGGAAACCGCCAAGCTCTCACTTCGTCGGCGGCAACAATGGTGAAAGTCACCAAGCGGTCGGCATCCTTATACGGGAACGCATGAAGCAGAACGGAGTCGATGATGCTGAAGATTAGTGTCGTCGAGCCGATGCCTAACGCCAACGTCAGCACAGCGACGGCGGTGAATCCCGGAGATTTGCGCAACATGCGGAGACCAAAGCGCAAATCCTGAACGAAATCCTGAATCCAATTTACGCGTCGCGTATCGCGACATTTCTCTTTGGTCTGCTCGATACCGCCCAGGTCGAGTCGCGCACGACGCCACGCTTCTTCTTGCGTCATCCCTTTTGCAACGTATTCCTCGGTTTTTCGTTGAAGGTGGTCGCGCAGCTCGTCGTCTAGTTCCTGGTCCGCCTTCGCCCGTCGAAACAACGACCGTAACCGTATTGGAATCGTGAACAGCCAATGCTCCGGTCGCATTCTCCGGCCCTCCCCTACTCGTGTCTCAGGGCAACCATCGGATCGACGTGCATCGCGCGGCGTGCCGGTATATAGCAAGCAGCGAGGGCGACAAGCCCGAGAAGCAAAGCAACCGACAGAAATGTGACTGGATCAAACGGGCGAACGCCGTAAAGCAGGCTGGCAAGGTAGCGCGTCGCCCCGAGCGCTCCCAGGATGCCGAGAGCCGCGCCAACGGCTGACAATCCGACTCCTTGGCGCACGATAAAACGCAAAACGTCAGACGGACGCGCGCCCAGCGCCATGCGCACTCCGATCTCACGCGTCCTGCGGGAGACTTCGTAGGAAAGTAGTCCGTACAGTCCAAGGCAAGCGAGCAAGAGAGAAAGCGCGCCAAAAAAACTCGATAAGCGCGCTATCAGACGCTCCTGGAAGAGCGAGCGCTCAATCTGTTCCGTTTCCGTTCTTACGCTAAAGAGCGGGAGGTTGCTGTCTAGTTGGCTCACGGTGCTGCGAACTTCAGGAATAATCGTTCGTGGGTTGACGGCAGTGCGCACCTCAAATACCGCCTCGCCTCCTCCTGCGGGGATGAACAACGTTGGCGCGATTTCGCTTCGCAAACTTTGAAACTTGGTGTCTCCGACGATGCCCACGATCTCGCGGCTTGAACCCTGATGGCCAACGCCGGTGATGTGCCGCCCGAGTGGATTCTGATCCTTGAAAAACGTACGTGCAAATGCTTCGTTGATCACAGCTGGTTCCCACTTGGTGTCCGATGGTAGGGAGTAATCCTGTGATGTGAACACGCGCCCGGCCATGAGGGGAATACCCATGGTTTCAAAGTATTTTGGCCCCGCAGCAAGGCCGAGCGTCCCGCGCGTCGTGTCCTGCGCTTCTCCTTCGATCCCAAAGCTCGTGGTCCAGGAATTGCCACTCAGCAGATCATCAAACGAATAGGTTGCCGACAGAACACCGGGCATTGCTTGTAGACGCGCCAACAGTTCAGAGTACAGGTTCTTGGACCGCTCCCCCGTGTATCCGTTGAGCGAAGGCTCCATCCTAAAGAGGAGGATATTGCGCGTTTCAAAGCCGGGATTGACGCTTTTCAGATTTTCGAGTGTGCGCACCAGCAGGCCCGCACCCGAAAGAGCCAAAATAGCGAGCGCCACTTGCGCGACGACGAGCCCGCTGCCTAGATTCAGCCATTGGCTACGGGATACGCCAGCCGCAAGCGCCGATGCGCTTTCTTTCAGTGCCGGCGTCAAGTCCAACCTCGTGCCGCGAAACGCCGGCGCGAGGCCGAAAAAAATCCCGGTGAGAATGGAAGCTGCCAAGTTGAACACAAGAACGCGCAGGTCCAGATGCACTGCCAAATGGGACGGCCACAATCCACCGCGAGACATGAAGCCTACGAGCGACTGAACGCTCCAGTAGGCAAGCAGAATTCCCGCTGCGCCGCCTGCCAAAGAGAGGAGCAGGCTCTCGGTGAGCAATTGCCTGACGATTTTTGCACGTCCCGCACCCAGGGCTAAACGCACGCCAAATTCCTTCTGACGAGTGGAAGATCGCGCCAGCATCAGGCCGGCAACGTTGGCGCAGACTACTAAAAGGACCATGCCTACTGTGGTCATCAGGATGGTCAGGGGAGTAGAAAACTGTTCGCGCAATCCGCTGATGGCTTGAGGGGCGGGCATGAGAACTAAGCGAGGAGCGTCTTCGGTCTTGAAGAATTCTTTCGATTTGTCCAGAACATCGTTGTGGAAAAGAGCGCCAGCGGCGGCTTGCGCCTGCCCAATGCTCATTCCTTCCTTGAGCCGCGCCACGACATAGACCCACCAGATGTCGTCACCAGCTTTCAGCGAAGGATGATCTCCGCTGACGTTTCCGAACAAACCCAGTCCAATCTGTGGGCTGACTGACAACGGAAGCCAGAGGGAGCGAACGCGGCCCGGATCCAAGCTGGGGAATCCCTTTGCCGCCACACCCACAATCGTCACCGGAACATTGTTCAGCCAAACTGTTTTTCCGACCGCGGCGGGATCGCCCCCGAAGGCGCTCAGCCAGTAGCCATAAGAAAGAACCGCCACAGGTGCTGCGCCGGGCGTGTCGTCGGAAGTGCCGAACGTCCGCCCAACGGCAGCTCCGACACCTAGCGCGTCAAAGAAATCACCGGAAACCATCTCGCCTTGCACGAAGGTGGCTGGGCCATTGCCTCTGAGGTTGAGTCCAACGTTTCCGCACAGCGCCACCACTGTCGAAAATGGCCCTTGTGTCGAATGAAATTGCTGAAACATCGGATAGGAAAACCAGCAGCCGTGTTCGCCGGTTGCGCCTTCGTCTGCGGCCGGACAGGACATGTAGCTGTAGTGGCCCTTCAGGTTCGGCGATTTGTGGGCGGTCCATTGGAAAACGACGAGGCGCTGTGGATCGCGGACGGGCAATGAGCGAAGGAGGGCCGCGTCAATCAGGCTGAAGATCGCGGTGTTGGCACCGATGCCGAGGGCGAGGGTGAGGACGGCGACGGCGGTGAAACCGGGAGATTTGCGTAGCAGGCGCAGGCCGAAGCGCAGGTCCTGAACGAAGTCTTGAATCCAATTTACCCGGCGAGCGTCGCGGCATTCTTCCCTACATTTTGGGATCCCACCTATATCAAGCAGCGCTTTGCGCCGCGCTTCCTCTGGTGCGATCCCTTTTGCGACGTATTCCTCGGCTTTTCGTTCGAGGTGGTCGCGCAGTTCGTCGTCCAATTCCTGGTCCGCCTGCGCCCAACGAAACAACGACCGCAGCCGCAGGGGAATCGTGTGTAGCCAACGCTCCGGTCGCATCTCCGGCCTCCTTTACTCGTACCTCAGAGCGACCATGGGATCGACGCTGGCCGCCCGTCGTACTGGGAAATAAGCTGCAAGTAATGCTGCGGCAACCATGAGCAAAGCTGCGATGGCAATCGTCAACGGATTGTCCGGTTTAATCCCGTACAACATGCTCGCGACTAGCCTTGAGGCTC
>WNFW01007798.1_pt1 | contig 11152 bp, 11 predicted proteins | sample 5400131 | NCBI WGS metagenome assembly WNFW01 (sample SAMN13153362, study PRJNA577476) | soil metagenome | isolation source: 20 cm soil or saprolite under grassland replicate 1 | place: USA:California | collected 2016-06-15
CGGCGAAGGGAACGTAAAGCTTCACGTGAAACGCAGCCGTAGCCAGAATCATTGCGCGAATCGGCGGCGCGTAATCGTGTACCCAAGCCGCGACACTGACTGCGGCAAGGCTGTGAGCGAGAACGATCATGTTCTCGATAGGGATTTCGTAGCGCTCGGAAATATGGCGCGCAAAAGCGTCCACATCTCTGATCACATCGGTAAAATTATTCGCGGCGCCGCGTTCGCCCGGCGATTGCCCATGCCCGCGTGCGTCCCACGCGAAGACAGCGATATCTTCAAGCCCGAGTAAATCGACCGTTTGCTGCCACCGGCCAGAGTGCTCGTGGCCACGATGAAAAAGTAAGATGGCTTTGTCGGTATTTTCGCGAGGAATCCATGCGCGATAGAACAGCTCGGCGCCGTCCCAACTCGTCATCGCGTGCTCAGTGGCTTCCATTGCTTTCTCCCAATTCCTTCACTGCGCGATGCAATTCCGCTGCGATGGTACAGATGTCGATCTTGTTTGCGTTACGCGACGAATAATTGCGCGGCGCGCCAACAATGAGTCGAACTTTTTTTGGACGCGGCAGACGCCGACCCTTCGGCCACGCGCGAAAAGCGCCCCGCAAATAGCAAGGCAGAACGATGACGTCCCGCCCGGCGACGAGCGCGCCGATTCCCGATTTGAATTCCCTAGTCTCGCCCGTTTCCGATCGCGTGCCCTCCGGAAAAATAATCAGGATATTTTCGGGATCGTTGAGAAGTTCCGAGCAGATAGACAGGCTCCGGCGAACGCGAACTCGCCGCGCAAAAGGCAGCGCATTCGTAACTACCGCGGCGACAAAAGTGCGCGGGACGCTTCGGAAAAAATAATCCTCCGCCGCAGCCGGAAAAGCCCGATGCAATTTGCGCAAGGGCAGCGCGGCGAGAAGGCAGAGCGTGTCGAGATGGCTGGAATGATTTGCCACGATAACGAGCGATCGGTTCGCCCGAAGATTTTCATGGCCGATAATTTCAAACCGGTGATAGACGCGCAGCCATCCGCGGATGATCAATGCGATCAGCGCACGCACGCCGTAAACCAGCATGTCGGGCTCGCGCGGAAATCGCCGCAAGCGATCAACGAATGGTTGATCGATATCGCAGGCGGAATCGTAATGCCAAGTTTTCATCGTAGGCGGTAATAATATCCCGCCATGTGCATGAACAGTGGCGCAACATAAATCAAGCTGTCGATGCGATCCAAAATTCCGCCATGCCCCGGAATCGCCGCGCCCATGTTCTTGGTTCCAATGTCTCGTTTGATCAGGCTGATCGAAAGATCGCCAAGCAGTCCACCGATTCCGACAATTAAACCGGTAAGAATCAGTTGTGTCGTGCCGAAAAATGGGAACGAAAATCGTAGTAACCATGGCAAAACCATCGAAACCGCCAGCGCGCCGAGCGCGCCTTCCCAGGTTTTGTTCGGGCTGATTTCGCTGCGAAGCGGATGGCGCCCAAACAATCTGCCAAATGTAAACGCAGCGACGTCATTCAATTCTGTCGCGAAGATCACGTAACAAAGAAATCCGTAGGCATCCGTCGCATTCGCCAGAAAACCCAGATGTCCGAACATCCAGCCGATGTAAATAACCCCAACGATGCTTAGCGACATTTTTTGGAGTTCGCCCCGGGCGCGGTTGCGCAGGATCGGAATGAGCAGGATCAATGCGATAGCGAAAACCGGCACGGCCATAAAAAAGCCATACCAGCCTGCACCCGGCTCTTCGCCGCGCGGATGCGGTATCCAGGATGCGACGCCGACCGCAACGATTCCGGCGTAAACGGCGCCTGTCATCCACCAGTCGCGGTACAATCCAGAAGAGCGCGCGAATTCTTTGAATCCAAAGATCGAAAGCAATGTGCCCCCAACGATAACCGGGACCCGTCCTGCGAAAATAACCAGCAGCCCGATCGATGCCATCACCAGCCAGGAACGATAGGTTTTCCAGATCGCGCCCAGCTTTTTCTTTAATCCCCAATGGAGCAAACTGAGAATCACGCCACCAAGCGCAAGCGAAGCAGGAACGATCAGGAGGTACGCGCGAAAGACCGGATCGTGCAGCGCGGTCTGCGGAGACATCATCGCGCTCCATCTTGAAGCGCGGTCACGATTCGTTTCAAGCGAATGATTATCGTTTGCAAACAGCCCACGATTATAACCAGACAAGTCCAATCGAGAATGGTTAGCCTGCCAAAATCGTGTAACCCGGCTTGGCATGATCTACACATAAACATCGCCCAAACCCCGAGGCTCAGCGTAACCATCCGCCATGGCTTTGACATGATTCCGCCAAACTGGCGCCGCCCTCCGATTGCTTGGCCCAAAAGTCCCACGTAAGCGGTGAACAAGGAAAGAATCGCCGTCCAATAGCCAATTAAAGGATTCATTAGATCGCTGTGCGCAATGCCGAGGAAAATAATCACATCGGAGATTCGATCCGGCAGGTCGTTCACAATCTCTCCGCGCGCACTCACCTTTCCCGCCGCGACCGCAACCATGCCGTCCAGCATGTTGAACCAAAGCCGGAGAAAACAAAACAGCGGCGCAATAATCAGCAGCCACACATTTCTGCCTGATTTCCAAAAACAGAGCGCCGCGCTGAGCGCGGCCACGATCGACAAGTACGAAATCGCATCGGGAGAAATCCCAAGACGCACGCACAAATTCGCCGTCCCCTCCCCCGTGCGACGGAACATCTGCGCGATCGGCCGGCGCGACGTCGGTTGGTATTCCACCATTCCTTAGGCTTAGCGAAAGCCCAGGCGCATTGCGCGACAAATCTGACGCTCTTCAAAAACCGAACAGATCTGCATCGTTCCAAAACTTCATCATCGGAATTGCCGCTCAAAGCAACTTACCATCGCCGTCATGAAAATCGCTAGCACCATCGCCCGCGTTCTTCTCGGGTTGGTTTGTCGTCGTCTTCGATTCCGGTCGACTTCTGGGAATTTAATCATTGCCGCCGCTGCTGCTATGGCCTAGCAATGAGCGAGCTTTAGAAGAAAGAAATTCTATGGGTACCGGCCTGATTTTCATTGGCGTCGTCATTCTGCTCGGGTTCTTCGTGCTAATGTTCGTTATCGGCGGTTACAACGCGCTGGTCACATTGCGCAATCGTTACAAGAACGCCTACTCGCAAATCGATGTTCAACTTAAACGGCGCTACGACCTGATTCCGAATCTGGTCGAGACCGCCAAAGGTTATCTCCAACACGAGCGAGGCACGCTTGAAGCTCTCATCCTGGCCAGGAATGCCGCCGTTACTGCCAATACCCGCGCCGCGCAAAATCCGGGCGACGCTTCTGCCATGAAAGAGATCTCTTCGGCCGAAAGCGCATTGTCCGGCGTGATCAGCCACTTGTTTGCATTGGCAGAAGCGTACCCCAATTTGAAGGCAAACACGACAATGATGAGTTTGATGGAAGAGCTGACTTCAACTGAAAACAAAGTCTCTTTCGCGCGCCAGGCTTACAACGATGCCGTAATGACCTACAACACGCGTCGCGAAGTTTTTCCGACCAACCTCATCGCAACCACGTTCAACTTTGGGCCGGCTGAACTTTTCGTAATCGAGAAGGCGGAACAAAAAGAAGCGCCCAAAGTCGCGTTCTAGGTCGTCTCATAACATCGGGACCGGGTGGACTTCTTCGAGCGCCAGGACAAAGCCCGACGAAATACTAACCTCCTGGTATTTTATTTTGTCCTCGCTGTCCTATCGCTGCTTCTGGCAGTCAACGTAACGGTCTCGCTGGTTCTCGCGGGCTTGGGGAATTACGGGCTGATGATTTGGAAATTAAATCCAATCTCTTCCGGCGCCGAGCAGCTCCCCTGGTCGCAGCCCGAGCTGCTTTTCTGCGTAACGATCGGGACTCTCGTCGTGATTCTAACCGGGAGCGTCTACAAAACCTTGCAACTGGCTGGCGGCGGCAGCGCGGTCGCCGAGTTGTTGGACGGGCGCTTAGTCAATCCGAACACCAGCGACGCCGACGAACGCAAGTTGCTGAACGTTGTAGAAGAAATGTCGATCGCTTCAGGTGTACCCGTTCCGCAGGTTTACGTCATGGATAGCGAGGTTGGGATCAACGCATTTACGGCCGGACATTCTCCAAGCGATGCGGCCATAGGCGCAACGCGGGGCTGCACGAAAATGCTTTCGCGGGACGAACTACAGGGAGTAATCGCTCACGAGTTCAGCCACATTCTTAATGACGATATGAGACTCAATTTGCGCCTCATGGGCTTGGTTTTCGGGATTCTCTGCCTGACGGTTATCGGTCGGATCCTCGTTCAGGCGCGAAGAACCAAGTTTCCAATTCCTTTAATTGGTCTGGCCCTCATTGTCATCGGTTGGGCAGGCGTCTTCTTTGGGCGATTGATCCAGGCCGCCGTTAGTCGGCAGCGCGAAGTCCTGGCCGACGCCTCCGCGGTGCAGTTTACGCGCAATCCAGCCGGGCTGGCGGGCGCGCTCAAGAAAATACTCATTTACGGCTCCAGAATTAATTCGCCACATGCCGAAGAAGCCAGCCACTTGTTTTTCGCAAATGGCTTGGACAACTCACTTTTCGCGACGCATCCCCTGTTAACGGAACGCATTCGCGCGTTGCGTCCAAGCCTTGATGAAAAATTCCCGCGCGTGACACAGCAGCCAACTTCCGCGATCGCGCGCGCCTTGGAAGCGCCGCAGCTATCTCACTCGCTACAAATTCATGGTCTTCCGCTGACCCAGACTGCAGCGCACCGCTTTGCGCCGCCGTTCATTTCACAACACGCCGTTGTTGCAAACATCGGCCAAGCGAGCACGCAGCATCTTCGTTACGCGGTGGATTTTCACCAGGCGATCCCGCCGGGACTGCAAGCCGCTGCACGCGATCCGCTCGGGGCCGGCGCATTAGTCTGTGCGTTACTGCTCGCCAGCGGACCAGCGACGCGGCAGAAGCAACTCGAGGCTCTCGACCGCGTCGCATCCGAGACCACACGTGACGAGATAGTCCGAATCTGGCCTGAGACTCAAGGTGTCCCGCCGCAGGCTAGAATTCCTCTGGTAGATCTTGCGCTGCCGGCCCTGCGTCGTCTTTCGCCGCAACAATTTGAGCAGTTCCGTGCAGCCACGGCGACATTGGTCGCGAGCAACACGGAAACTGATTTGTTCGTGTATATGCTGCGAAAAATCGTGGTGCGGCATCTCGAGACACATTTCTTCCCTCAGCAGAGGCAGGTCACCCAATTCTATGCTTTGCGTTCCTTGGCGCCCGATTGTGGCGTGCTCTTATCAGCGACGGCGTATGCGGGCCAGGAAGATGCGACGGACGCGTACGCAGCGTTTGGACAAGGCGCGGGATTCCTAAGCCGTGCCGCGCGCTGCGAAATCCCATTGTTACCACCAGACGAGTGCGATCTGTCGCGCGTGGATGTGGCGCTTGCGCGGCTCAGCCAAGCCGTTCCGCAGATTAAGAAGAATGTTCTCAACGCCTGCGTCCAAACTGTTGCCGCCGATGGCGTGATCCAGGGAGGCGAAGCAGAGTTACTCCGTGCCATTGCTGACACGCTCGACTGCCCTGTGCCGCCATTCGTGCAACCACAGGAAGCCGACGCGCAGGTCCTGACTGCAGACAAAACAAACGTCGCGGGATTTAACTGAACCATGAAGGCTGGCAGGACTAACTGCGCATTAATAGCTCTGCAAACGGCACGTGTTGTCAGCTGCGCACATTGGCGCAATCCACTCAGGATAATTTCTCTTAACGAGAACTTCGTCATTGGAATTCCCGCCTAAATCAATTTACCGTCGCCGCCATGAAGATCTTAACCATCATTGCCCGCGTTCTTCTCGGGCTCGTTTTCGTCGTCTTCGGTTCCAATGCATTCCTGCATTTCCTTCCGATGCTGCCGCTCCCGCAAGGTATGGCCGGTGAATATTTGCACGCATTTTTTGTCAGCGGCTACGTTTATTTCATCGGCGGCTTCCAAGTCATTGGCGGATTGCTTCTCCTGATCGGGCGGTTCGTTCCGCTCGGCCTAACGATTCTTGGTGCCATCATAGTAAACATTTGGCTCTTCCACATTTTGATGGCACCCGAGGGGTTGCCGCCGGCAATCGTCATTACCGTTCTCGAATTGTTTCTTCTCTGGCGGTATCGCGATGCCTTCACCGGTATTCTGCGCGCCTGATCCGGATATTGTTGTCTAGCATGGATACTTCTCGCGAGTTATGACTAAACAAAACGACAGTAGAACAGCTGATGTTGTTGTACACGGCGATGCGCGCAGCTTCGGCCAAGAGATTGTTGCGGGTAAACATCGGTTTCGCGCTGACGAACCGGTGAGTGCAGGTGGCGGCGATACCGGCCCGGATCCGTACGATTACCTGCTGGCGGCGCTGGGCGTCTGCACGTCGATGACGGTCGGGTTGTACGCGCGCCGAAAACAATTGCCTCTCGAGAACACCACAGTTTCGCTCTGGCACTCGCGTATTCACGCAAGAGATTGCGAGGAGTGCGAGACAAAGGAAGGCATGCTGGACAGGATCGATGTCGAAGTCGAACTGACTGGCTCATTGACCACAGAACAGCACGCGAAATTGATGGAGATCGCTGCCAAGTGCCCGGTCCACCGCACGCTCACATCCGAGATCAACATCAGGTTGCGACCCGCTCAGAAATCATCTTCGCCGTAAGCGTCGCATCTGTAGTCGGCATCGGTGATGCCGGCTCGGAGGTTTGCGATCCTAACCATGGACCGGGGGCCACCGACCCCGGCTACAATACCTCGCAGGAGAACGAAAAATTCCGGCCATTCAATCTGCTTCGAGCGAAACATTGGATAGGAAACGATGGCTAAGACGCGGAAGAAATCATCGAAACGATGGTCGGCCAAGGTCACGAAGCATAGCGACGCCCTCGATCTCGAACGGAGTGTTTTCAAATCAGAAGATCCTCACAAGATCGCGCTATCGCTGAAACGTTCCGCTCAGACCAGCAAACGGCGCAAAGGCACACCGTATCAATCCGCGATGTCGATGCTGAATTTCTACATCAACCGCGCTGGCAAAAATCTTCCGCAGAAGCGTAAGCGCGTTCTTGAGCGCGCCAAAGACGAATTGCGAGATGTCTTTGGGCGATCGTAGAGCCGGAGGTTAGGTTGCCAACCTGACTCGGGCGGCGGCTTGCCAGGCTGCCGAAACCAAGCGCGAAGCTGGCAGCTTGTCAGCCGAGTCAGCCAGGTTGGCCGACATCCTCCCGATTCATAGCTATGAAACTTGTTCCCCTTCAATCCCACGCGTCCGTCAGCAGCGCGCGCGTTTCTTCCACGCCTGTGCGCCAGATTTCTATCATTTCTTCGTTGTCGCGCTGATAAAGGCCTCCGTAGTTGCCGTCCTTGAGATATTCTCGCAGCGATTTCGGATCGAGCCGGCGCAGTTTCTCTGAATCGCTCATCGGCTTCTGCTCCGACGGCATCTCGATCTTTGCCAAACGCGTCCAGGGAAAATTTTCCATCCACGACGCGTGCGAAGCGACAGGATCGATCGCCTGCACCTGCGCCCAAACTTTCGGCGCACGTTTCCACCCGCAAGGTGATCGTCCCCGGGAACGCGCGGAAGTATGGTGTTATCCCGTAGGCCAGTACGGGAAAGACCGGCACGCCCAACGGTTCCGCCGCTTCAACAGCGAGGCGTTCCGCCAAAATGCTGTCCACACTCAGGCTCAGGTAGGCGTGTTGTTCAGTGCTGCCCAGCGGCAACACCGCGCGATTGTCGCGCTTCAGATATTCTTCAACCATCATCCAATTCATTTCACTGATCCTCATACCAAAAGTTGATCCACAGATTTTAGAAGTTCACGCAGATTTGCATAACAACGCGTTGCGGCGACTGCATTAGGCGCTCTAGTTGGAGCGCTGCTGGCCATGTATTTCAATCGCAAATCTTTTTGTCTTCGCAGCCGCAGTATTTGCCCTTGGATTTTTGTGCGCTGCATTTGTATGGAAAATGTACTGGCCATCAGCACGCGTTTTTAGGTAAGCAGTATGCTTTTCAATTCGCTAACGTTCGTCGTCTTTTTTGTAGTCGTCGTCACCGCCTATTGGAGCATACGTTCGTGGAATGCTCGAAAAAATCTCCTCGTAGTTGCGAGCTATGTCTTTTACGACGCGTAGAATCCGCCGTTTGCCGCGCTGCTTTTTTCCACGACGGCAATGGATTTTTGGCTCGGCAGACGTATTGCGAAGGCAAAGGTCAGCGGTCGCGTCGCGCGTGGCTGGTTGGCAGCGTCTGCATGAACCTAAGCATGCTCGGTTTTTTCAAGTACGGAAATTTCCTGCTGCAAAATTTCCAGTGGCTGCTCGCGCGGATCGGCATCATCTATCAACCACCGCATCTCGACATTCTTCTGCCGGTGGGCATTTCTTTTTATACGTTTCATTCTCTCTCCTACACGCTCGACATTTATCGCGACGTCTTGAAACCGACGAAGTCGCTGCGCGATTTCATCCTGGCGGTTTCCTTTTTCCCTCAGCTGGTCGCCGGGCCAATCGTGCGGGCCGGCGATTTTCTGCCGCAACTTGTCAGGCCACCGTCTTTGCGCGTCGGGCAGTTTCTCTGGGGATTGTTGCTCATGACTCTCGGCTTGTTCGAAAAAATCGTGCTTGCCGACACGATGCTCTCCGGTTCGGCCGATCGCATCTTTGGTTACGCGGGACCGCTCGTCGCGCTGGATTCCTGGCTGGGTGTCATGGCATTCGCCGGCCACATATTTTTCGATTTCGCGGGGTATTCGACCTGCGCCATTGGTGCGGCTCTCTGCCTTGGCTTTCATCTGAAGGATAATTTCCGTTTCCCATACGCGGCCATTGGCTTTTCCGATTTCTGGCGAAGGTGGCACATCTCACTTTCCACATTTTTGCGGGACTACCTTTACATTCCACTCGGCGGCAATCAGGTCCGTCCGGTCCGCGGCGCGGCGAATCTTGTCATAGTAATGTTTCTCGGTGGTCTCTGGCACGGCGCGGCTTGGACATTCGTTGTCTGGGGCTTGCTTCACGGCTCTTATCTCGTCGTCGAGCGTGTTATTCGCGGTTTGTTCGAGAACAAAGAGTGGGCCACCAATCTGGCCACTCGACTCCTCGCCGGGTTCGCCACTTACGCTGCCGTTTGCGTTGCGTGGGTATTTTTTCGAGCATCAGATTTCATGGTTGCCGCGCGAATGTTGCGCGGCATGTTTGGCGGACACGCGCATGGGGACGCTATTCTTACTACGCGCGAAGTGCTGCAGATCGGGCTCGTCACCGCTGGGATGATTCTAGTGCACTGGTCGCTGCGCGATAGCAATATCGAAACCGCCGTAATGCGTTTGCCGCGCTGGATTGTGACAGCGGCATGGGCCTTTATGGCCTGTGCGATTATTCTCACTCAAGGAAGCAGCAATGCCTTCATCTACTTCCAATTTTAAACGCATCCTTCGTCTGCCGCGGTTGTTCTTCACTAAGGCGCCGGAAATCGAGCGCGTGCATGGCGGCCCGCCTCTTGAATACGAGCGGCCGATTCCCGAGGTGCCCTGGCGCGGCATCACGGTCGTTGTTGTGCTAATCGTGATCGCTGCCGTGGCCGCATGGGAGTTCTATTGTCGCTCCATTGGTTATGGACCGACGCTCAACGATAACGAGGACCTTTGGACAATGGCGCGCCAGCGCGTAAAACCTGAGTCGGTTGTCATCATTGGCGATTCGCGTGCGTGGTACGATCTCGACCTTGACGAACTCGAGAAAGGATTCGGCAAACGCCCCGTTCAACTCGCGATGGGCGGAAGCTGCGCCTATCCCGTAGTAGCCGATCTCGCCAATAACGAAAATTTTCACGGCACGATTATCTGCAGTGTTGTGCCGCGCCTGTTCGTTGCGCCAGCTGGTTCGCCGCCAATGGAGCGCGCTGAAAAAGCCGTGCGCCGGTCTCACACTCAAACGCCCGCGCAACGTGTTAGCCAAGATCTGGCGATGCCATTGGAAGAACATGTCGCGTTTCTCAAACAGGAGGAGCTGACTCTCGATGATCTGCTAAAACGCCTGCCCATTCCCAATCGGCCGTATGCGCAGGTGCCGCCGCGGCTTCCGCCGTACTTCGGTACTCTGGATCGCGAACGCCGCGAACGTATGATCGAGGAATGCGCCCGGCCAGGCAGTGAACTGGCGAGAATGATTCAACAAATCTGGATCCCACTTTTTACCCCGCCACCACCACCGACTTACATATCGAAAGAAGACTTTGCGAAACAGATGGCACAAGCGATTGAGCAACGCTTCCATGATGTTGCCGTAGCCGTACAAAAACTCCGTGCTCGTGGAGGCAAAATCGTTTTCATTCGTTTTCCGTACAGCGGAGACCTAAAGAAGCTGGAGGACCGCGAAACCCCACGCGCCGGTATTTGGGATCCAGTGATCAGGGACACCGGTGCACCCGGTATTTACTATGAAGATTATCCCGAGCTACGCAGTTTCAACTGTCCAGAGTGGTCGCATCTCTCTGCCGGCGATTCCGTCGAGTTCAGCAAGCGTCTCATTCCGCATCTTCGCAAGGCGCTACAATTGTAACCATGACGTTTTGTATGAAGGGCGTTATCGCTTAACGCCTCCCGGAAGCTGATGATGTGTTCGCTGGGTTTGAGCCGCTTGCCGATTGAGGCGAGCAACCCGCCAATCCTCGGGCCCACGAGGAGCAAACTCCCGAAATTCTTGCGGATGCAAAATTCCCGCGAGAATTTCAAGACTATCCACAATGCGCGGGCCTGGTCGCGCGAAGTAAGCGCTGGCGTCAACGGCATAAATCTCCCCTCGACGCGACGCGTGGAGTGAATCGAAACCGGGAAGCTGCCGAAGCAATTCGTAATCTCGCCTCGCGCGACTGACATTGTAGCCGCAGAGCGCAAGAATGATGATCTCCGGGCGCGCGTCCAACATTTGCTTCCACTCGATCTGCACCGATGGCAGATGTTTGCGGCCTAACGAATCGTGGCCGCCGGCGATCTCCACAAGCTCCGGTCCCCAATGACCGGAACAAAACGGCGGGTCAACCCATTCCATTAAGAAGCAGCGCGGACGATTCGCGATGCGGCTTGCTCTGTGTCGCACCCTCTCTACACG
>WNFW01011240.1_pt1 | contig 11146 bp, 10 predicted proteins | sample 5400131 | NCBI WGS metagenome assembly WNFW01 (sample SAMN13153362, study PRJNA577476) | soil metagenome | isolation source: 20 cm soil or saprolite under grassland replicate 1 | place: USA:California | collected 2016-06-15
AGACCTCGAGCAAATGCTCGTAGGTATCCACGAAAACTTTCCGAGAGGCCAACGCCGGATTTTCAGGAACTTTTCCTTCTGTGAACTTTTCTACTTCAAAGGGCAAGACATTCGGCACTTTGAGAGTCTCGCCGGGCTGTAAATGTTCCCAGTTTTTGCCGGGATTAAGTTTCTGAATGTAAGACTCAGCGGAATGATAGCGCTCAGCGACGAATTCCAGCAGCGATGTGTAAGATAGCCATTTCAGCTTGGCTTGCTCGGCATGACCGCTTGGAACATCGCCGACCAACTTCAGGTCTTCATCTCTGATTATATAAGTTGTGTAGGTGACCGGCACTTGATCAAGCATCCATTGATCAACCGCACCGGTCTTTGGCATTGCATTCGCGTGCTTGTACGAGATAAGAGCCTTGCGAAAAAATTCGCCCATTCTGCCGTCGATCTTCCCCGGCCCGAAATCGCAGTTGTCCAAAAAAATCTGCAGCCGCGTGGCGGTTTCCTCGTCGTAATTTGGCAGCGCGACAGGATAAACCCTGGGTGGCGGAGTAGATGTCTCCTGGCCGAGCGCGGAAATCGATAGCATGCTAAGCAGCAGAATTGAAAAGCCGAATCTCATCGGCGGAAGTTATGCGCTGTGAATCCAACCGGCGCAAACGCGTTGCGGAAGGAATGTTCTCAAGGAACGACAGCTTCCAAGCCGTCGAGGAAGAATTTGACGGCTGGGAAGCCGTCATGCCTTGCGTTCCAGCCGCAACGCGAAAGCAGATTCGGCTGGTAGAATCCATCGGTCCTGAGTGGCGCCTACAATAGAACCCGCGCCGCCGTAGCGTGGCGAGTCGCTTGTCCAGAGTGTTTTCCACTTGCAACCAATAGGCGGCGCGAGCAGAGGTTCTGAAGCAGGGTGCAGGGAGTGGCTCTCTCCAAAGTTCACGAGCAAAAGCCGATCGTCGTTTGCCTCCGCGAAATATCTGAAAACGAAGCTCGCCCGCCCTAGCACTGCACCGTCAATTCCTCCCGAACTCTGCTGGCGAAAACGCGAATCTTCGCGCCGCAATTTCAGAAGATCGATGTGCAGATCGTAAAGTTCGCGATTTCTTTCGCGCTCAGAAAAATCCAATTTGCACCTGGCAAACACGTCCGGATCATCCGGAGCGGGCAAAGTTTGCCACGCTTGTTGTTCCGTAAGCGATAAGAATGACGCCAGCCATTTAGCGCGACCTTTCCGAATCGCATCGCGCACGGAAGCATCCCCTATGTCCGCGAAAAAAATGAAAGGACTTGACGCGCCGAACTCTTGTCCCTGAAACAGCAGGGGCGTCCAGGGCCCGAGCAGGAGAACTGCTGCCATGGCGCGGTAACGGCCGGGTGACGTTTGAAACCGCAACCGCTCGCCCTGCCCGGTGTTCGCGATTTGATCGTGATTTTCACTAAAACAAACGAAAACCTCTGGAGCAATGCCGACGGTCGATGTTCCACGCAACGCTTTGCGCCATGAGAGCGCCTGGCCCTGATAAAGAAAACCGTGTTTCGCTGCAGAAATAAATTCCTGCGGCGTGCCAGAGTAATCATTGAAATAGGCTTCGTTGCGACCGGTCAACGCCACCACGGCGCTATGATGAAAATCGTCGTTCCACATCCCATCCAAATCATCGCCGCCTTCGCTGCGCGGCCGCGCCATCTTCGCTTCCTGTTCGTTTTCTTTCTCACGAATAAGATAATCGTCAGAAAAAATTCCCAGATAATTCCCGTCGGGCCCAAAATGGTTATAAACGACATCGAGAATTACGGCCACGCCTAACGAGTGGGCACGGTCGATGAATGAACGCAAATCGTCCGGGATTCCGTACAAATGCGAGGGTGCAAAAAGATTCACTCCGTCGTAACCCCATCCGAATTTTCCGGGAAAATCCGCGATCGGCATCATCTCGACCACCGTGATTCCAATCCGCGCTAGCTCCGCCAACTGCTCTGTGGCAGCGCGCCACGTGCCGTCCTTCGTAAATGTGCCGATGTGCATTTCGTAAATGATTTGGCCTTTCAGCCCAGCGGCTGCAGGGCCCGGCCACTGCGAATCGGTCCAGTGGAACTGTCTTGGATCAACAATGCACGAAGACCCGTGTGGGCCTTCTGGTTGAAAGCGCGATGCGGGATCGGGATAAAATCTTTCTCCGCTGTTTACTCGAAACCAGTACCGAGTCCCGACCCCGACATCGAGAGCACCGGAAAAATATCCACCTTGTTCCGGGCTGAGTGAGTGAAACGTTCGCTGTGAGTTCGGTCCGTGCTCGGCAACGACATCAAGTTCGCGCGCCTTCGGTGCCCAAACGCGAAAATGGGTTTGGTTTTCGCCGACCAATTCTGCGCCAATGGGGTAGCGACGCTTTGCAGTAGACATCGGGAAGAACATGGCGCTCCTGGCTCACTAAACAACCGCGCGGCGCGGGCTGTAGAGTGCGCTGTCCTCAGCGCATCCGCCACCGTGCGCCTATTATCCGCTGAGGACAGCGGACGCTACAGCGTCAAATGTTTGAAACGCGGCCCGGCGTACTTCTTCCACACGCAGGGAACGCGAATGACCATCGCGGGCTTGATTACATTTGCGAAATCCGTTCAGAATGCCGCGCATGAATGGAAGCGAGCCGAGAATCGAAATTTTTAAGCCCTTTGGTGAAGCGTTCGAGTTGATGAATAAGATCCTGTTTCAGCCGTTCGATTTGAAAAAATGGCTCGTCGTTGGTTTCGCGGCATGGCTCGCGAATCTGGGTGGTGGTGGCGGTGGTTTCAATTACCGCTATAATCGCCGCGAAGAGATGCAGAAGGTGAATGAGGCGCTCAGCCAAATTCCGCATTCGCTTCTCGTCACAGGCATTTGCGTTCTGATTTGCTTCGTCGTCGTTCTCATCGTGGTGTTTGCCTGGCTGCGAGCGCGAGGTTGCTTCATGTTTATCGACTGCATCGCGAAGAACCGTGGCGCAATTGCAGAACCTTGGCGTAACTTCCGAAACGAGGGGAACAGCTATTTCCTTTTCTCACTGCTGGTCGGCTTTGCCTTTCTGATCTTCGTCGCCCTGCTCTCGTTCCCGTTCATGCTTCCCATTATCAGAGGCGTTACCTTTCTGCACATACACGATGTCTATTTGATATCCACGATCGTCGCGTGGGTATTCGTAGTAATCCTTCTTGTTCTGGCGTGGTCATTGATCGCGAATTTCATGGTGCCCGTCATGTATCGGCAGCGATGCCGCGCGTCCAAAGCCTTTGGTATCGTTGTTAGATTAATTGCAGCGTATCCCGGTGAAATCCTTTTGTATTGCTTGTTTTTGATTGTTCTGGCGTTGGCCACGGCGATCGTGGCATGCGTCGCGACTTGCGCAACTTGCTGCATCGCTGCAATTCCTTATATCGGCACCGTGATTTTGCTGCCGGTCTTTGTCTTGCTCCGTTCGTTTTCGCTTTTGTTCCTGCGGCAATTCGGCCCGGATTACGATATATGGGCGACCTTCGTGCCACCGGAATTTTTGCCCGTCTTGTCGTCGGAGACGCCCATGCCGCCACCGCCGACATCGTCATTAAATCCGCCGCCTGAACCGCCTTCGTCTCCGGTCGCGTGAAAGCCGGAAGTCAAAGCGCTCGACGAATCTTTTACGATCAAGTTAGAATCACCTGTGTGAAATTGGCTGTCGGTATGAAGACGAAAATTTGTTTCGGGATCGTGGGGATGGCACTTGCGTTCGCATTGATCGGGCGGGCGGACAATCCTCGCGCAGATGCGAGTTCAAATGGTCCAGAGGTCAAGAATCTGTCGGAAGCTAAATGGGACAAAATTTTGCCGGATCTGGGCGAAAATTCTCCTGAGATTTGTATTCTGCGTATTGATCCAAAGACGCACGCGACCAGTTTGCTTATACGCACGCCAAAAGCGATTCATGTGCGCAAGCACTGGCACACCGCTAATGAAACACACACAATTATCAAAGGCACGGCTACGTTCGCGTGCGACGGCAAGAAGTTCGAGCTAGGCGAGGGTGGTTTCAATTTCATGCCTGCGAAGATGGTTCACGAGGCCTGGTTACCCGAAAATTCGCTGACGTTCATCACTGTCGATGGCGCTTGGGACGTCAATTGGGTAGAAGGACAACCGACTGCGGCAGATCTCATCAAGTGATCGCGCCGCTAAACCCGCGTCACAGCGGAGCTTGGCGATTGCCAAATTGCACATCAGCGATGCGAAAAATCTCGACGACTGTCCAGCGATCAAATAAAGAAACAGTCATGAGAAAGCAATCCGTTCTCTGTTGTATTGCCTTCGTTGCGATAGCTCCCTTTTGCTTCGGCCAGGCCAACCCGGCGAAATCGGGCAAATCTGCTGCAAATGACGCGACAATTACTAATTTGGAAAAATCCGCGTGGGAGGCGTTCAAGAACAAACAGAGTGACGCGTTCAAAGCGCTTCTCTCTAAGGACTTCTATGGCGTTTATGCCGATGGAATTAAGAACCTGGATGCCGAGGTTGCTGAAATGGCGAAGACCGATTTGAGCGACTACTCATTCGCCGACGTGAAGGTGGTGTTCCCACATCCGAAGGTCGCTGTCATCACATATAAAGCGACGCAACACGCGACTTCCGGCGGTCAGGACATGTCTGGTACGTTCAATTGCGGAAGCGTCTGGGTTCAACAGGGTGGGAAATGGCTCGGCGCCTTGCATAGTGAAAGTAAAGTTCAGTAGAATCGATCGCTCCCGGCAGTTAGCAGATCCGGTTTGGTGTGGTGTGGGCAACGTCATCTTATTCTCAATCTAGGATGCGAACCTTAACGTTGCTTCCCCGATATGTTTTCGTAACTGCGTTCGCAATCACGCCGGTTGCCCTAAGCGCCGAGTCGACAATGAAAGCCGTTGTCATTCACGAATATGGTGGCCCAGAGGTTTTAAAGTATGAGGATGTGCCACGACCCGAACCGAAGGAAGATCAGATACTCGTTCGCGTGATCGCGGCTGGCGTGAACCCTGTCGATGGGTTGATCCGATCGGGAATGTTTGCCAAATATGAAAAAGCTGTATTCCCGATGATTCTGGGCGCCGACATTGCCGGGGTCGTCGAGAAGGTTGGAAGCGAGGTCACGAAGTTTAAAGCAGGTGATCCCGTGTTCGCGTACGCCAGTTTGAAAAGTGGCGGCGGCTACGCCGAATACGCGCTCACGACGGAACGTGAGGCAGCGCCGAAACCGAAGGTCCTCACGTACGTCGAGGCTGCGGCGGTGCCGGTTGTCGCTTTGACTGCGTGGCAGGCGTTAATTGATACCGCGAAGCTAAGCGCTGGCCAGACTGTGCTTATCCACGGTGGGTCGGGCGGGGTCGGAACTTTTGCGATCCAAATCGCCAAAGCGCGCGGCGCAAGGGTGATCGCCACGGCATCGACCGCGAATCAGGATCTCCTTAAACAACTCGGTGCCGACATGACGATTAATTACACGAAGCAAAAGTTCGAGGACATGGCGAAAGATGTCGATGTGGTGCTCGATTCGGTTGGTAAGGATACTTTGGCGCGTTCGTACGGAGTGGTAAAGAAAGGCGGATTCATTGTGTCGCTGGTCGCACGCCCGGACCGGAATGAACTCAACAAACGTGGTATTGGGGGCGCAGCGCTAAATGTAGAGGCAAATTCGGATGAGCTGGCCGAGATTGGCAAATTGATCGACGAGGGTAAAATCAAGGTAATCGTTTCTCAAACGTTCCCGCTTTCCGAAGCAGTGAAAGCGCAGGAGCAGGTCGCGACGGGTCACACGCGGGGTAAGATCGTACTCAAAATCGCTGACGAACCGAAGTAAAGCCGATCCGATAAATGGCGCTGTCATGTTGAGCGAAGCGAAACATCTCTGATCATTTCCGCTGGCACATCGCTCGAAAAAGATCAGAGATTCTTCTCCCGCGACTGCGGGATCAGAATGACAATTAAAACACCGCCTGTAGCATAAAGAGCGATGAATTGGGACGCGATTAGCGCCATCTCACAATTGATCGGCTCAGTAGCTGTCGTTTTGTCGGTGCTATACCTCGCGCTGCAAGTGCACCGGAGCACGCGCGTGGCCAAGCTGGCCACCCAAGACGCGGCTGCCACGGCTTTGCGTGAAGTAACCAAACCTTTCATGGAGAATGCGGACCTGGAACGCATCTGGCGAGTAGGCTTGGAAGATCTCAACGCACTTTCCCCCGAAGAGCGGGCGCGCTTTTTTCACGCTGCCTACCAGTGGTTGAAAGCGTTCGAGACAATTCATTTCCATTATGTTTATGGATTAATGGACAAGCAGTTGTGGGAAGGATGGCACGGACTCCTCCGGCATTACGTCGCCGCGCCCGGCATTGCGCATTACTGGAAACTTCGTCCGGAGGTTTTCTCCGAGCGTTTTCGCAATTTTGTTAACTCGCTCGAGCCTCCAGCGGATCAGCGCACGGTAGGAACTCTTTTTGGTGAGCAACGAAATTTATAGTGCAACCCGCTCGCATCGCGTGGAACGCAACGGCGGTGAAGTCCAGGGCTGCATGAAATTTGCGTGACATTAAACACGGCGTTTCAGCAGACTCACCCAGTAGATCTTTCGACCGTTGCGAACATTGCTACCGCACTGACGGTCCTGAGCGCGGTGATTTTTGGCTGATTGAAATGCGCCACGCGCGCAAGGAGCGAGAAGAACGTGCAGCCTTCGTAGCCATGCAGGCGATTCTGACACCGGCGTGGATGAGATCAATGGTCTTGGTGCAATCAATCCCTGAGGGTGCAACTGCCGAAAAACCGACGATCTCAGGATCGGCGCCCTGCGTATAGAGGAATGATTCAAGCGTCGCCGTGTCCTTCCCTTCGAATGCTTTTTGGTATTTGTCGGTAAACGCCTTCTCTTGTTCGGGCGTGCCGGCTGCAATTGGCAGGGCGATTGTGCCCAACAGCGCGCAAACCAAAGCGGGAATTTCATGGATTTTCTCACGCCTGCCACCGTAGTTGGAGCGTTCTCAAAGTGGCAAGCCAATTCGCAGAAGAAAAATCTTTGCTGATCTGCATTCTGCAGGCTATTCCACTTTCTCTGAAATCGATAGCGGCGGAGTTGGGGAACGCCGCTCCTTGAATGAACATTCACGAATATCAAGCCAAGGAGTTGTTGCAGAAGTTCGATGTCGCAACGACGCCGGGTAAAGTCGCGTCGACCCTCGATGAAGCGGAACAAATCGCGCGCGAGCTCGGCGATGTCGAAATTGTCGTCAAAGCGCAGATCCATGCCGGCGGCCGAGGCAAAGGACTATTCAAGAACGGGTTCAAAGGCGGAGTGCATGTTCGCAAAACGCCTGAAGAGGTACGTGAAGTTGCCGCGAAAATGCTGAGGCAAATCCTGGTGACACATCAGACTGGCCCGGCTGGTCGCGTAGTAAACAAGGTGTTGGTAGCGCAATCCGCCGAGATTGCGCGCGAAATTTATTTTGCGATTCTGCTCGATCGAGAAACTGCCGCGCCTTTGATTGTGGCCAGTCCGGAGGGTGGCGTAGAAATCGAAACGGTCGCAGCGAAATCGCCTGAAAAGATCATGCGTGAGGCGATTGATCCATTAGCTGGTTTGCAGCCGTTCCAAACACGCAAGCTGGCGAAACAGCTCGGTTTTGATTCGTCGCAGTTAAAAAGCGCCTCAAAATTGTTTGAAGGACTCTATCGCACATTTCTCGCGTTCGATTGCTCGATGATCGAGGTCAATCCACTCGTCGTCACGACCAAGGGCGACGTGCTCGCGCTCGATGCCAAGTTCAACTTTGACGACAACGCACTCTATCGCCATCCCGACATCGCGGCGCTGCGCGATGTCGCGGAAGAGGACCCGCGCGAAGTCGAAGCGTCGAAACACGGCCTCAATTACATCGGGCTCGACGGAAACATCGCGTGTCTGGTCAACGGCGCGGGGTTGGCCATGGCAACCATGGACATCATCAAGTTCTACGGCGGCGAACCGGAAATGCGACATCATCGCGCAAGGCATCGTCAATGCAGCGAAAACGGTAAAACTGTCAGTGCCTCTTGTTGTTCGACTGGAGGGAACGAATGTCGAGCGAGGAAAGCAGTTGTTGAAGGAAAGCGGCGTTGCACTGATTGCGGCAGACGATCTTGCGGACGCTGCACGGAAAGCGGTTGCTGCTGCCAAACGCAAATGAAAACTAGATCGACGATCGTTTTTCTCGCGCTCGTTGTCACACTTTCCGGCGAAGAGCTACCGCGCAAAGCGAAAACGCCTCGCGAAACTTATCCGGGCGCCGACGTGATCTACGACTCGGTAACGACGCCCGACGGCAAGCGATTGCGCACGATCCTCACCAAACCGCGCAATGCGAAAGGGAAGGTGCCGGTCATCTTCGTTGCTGGTTGGTTGAGTTGCGATTCCGTCGAAGCGCCGGCTGGCACCAAGGACGAGAGTGGTCTGGTTTTTCGCGGTCTCGCCCAGCTCCCGGAATTCGCTTTGTTTCGAATGGACAAGCAGGGCGTCGGCGACAGCGAAGGCGCTTGCGCGGAAACCGATTTCGAATCGGAGCTTGCCGGTTACCGTGCGGCCTTTCGCGCATTCAAGAATTACGATTTCCTGGACACGAAAAGAATTTACATGCTCGGCATCAGCAATGGCGGAGGCTTTGCGCCGCTCGTTCCGGAATTGGACTCAGAACAGGCGCAGGTCCGCGGTTACATTTCAGTCGGCGGCTGGGTGAAGACTTGGTTCGAGCACATGCTCGAGATCGAGCGAAGGCGATTCGCATTGATGGGAAAATCGCCCGGCGAAGTCAACGATCGTATGAAAGGAGTGGCGACGCTTTACTATGAATGGCTGATCAAGGGCCGATCAGTCGATGATATTTTGAAGGAGCAACCGAAGCTCGCGGATCTGTGGCCACAGGGAAAAGACCACGCGCACCTTTACGGGCGGCCGCTTGGGTTTTATCAGCAGTTGCAAAAATTGAATCTCGCGACCGCGTGGTCACGCGTGAAGGTTCCAACGTTTGTTGTTCGCGGCGCATTCGACTGGATCATGAGTGGCGGAGATTCCGAATTGATCTCGGCCTACGTGAACAAGAATGGAGATCTCGCGTCCTTTTACGAAATCCCAAACACGGGCCACACCTTTCAGCATTATTTGAGTCTTTTGTTGGAATTCCGGTCACGGACATGAAACGCGCGCGGGAGTTTTATGAAGATGTGCTCGGTTTAAAGATTGCGGACCAGATGATGGGCGGACAATGGATCGAGTACGTAGTCGGTGACGATACCCTGGCAATCGCGAATGTCGGTGAACAGTGGACACCGTCCGATGAGGGCACTGCGGCCGCATTTGAAGTAGAAAACTTCGATGAAGCGATCAAGCATTTGAAAGATCGACAAGTGCCTTTCGCCGCTGAGCGCTTTGAAACGCCGTGCTGTCACATGGCAGTCGTCCAAGATCCGGACGACAACAAATTGATAATTCACAAACTAAAATCCGAAGACGAGAAAGGAATCTGTAAATGATTACAAACGAAGTGGCCTTCATTGCTATCGCGGTGTCTGATAAGGAACGCGCGCGGAAATTTTACCAGGAAACACTCGAGCTCAAACCAACTTCCACTCAGATGGACGGTGTATGGGTCGAGTATGATCTTGGCCCAATCACGATCGGAGTTGGCTGTCATCCCGCGTGGAAACCTTCGCGCGATGGAACCACAGTCGCCTTCGAAGTTGACGACATCGATGCCGCTATTGCGAAGCTCAAGGAGCGCGGTGTGACCTTCGACATCGAAAAAACTGAGACGCCGGTTTGCTGGATGGCACAATTCCGAGATCCAGATGGGAACAAGCTAGTGGTTCACAAGCGAAAGAAATGACGAAGCACGAATGACGAATGCCAAAGGACGCCAGAATGCCCAAATGAAGAAGACGACACTGGAATCTTTTTTGGTCATTCGGATTTCGTCATTCCTTCGAGCTTCGTCATTCACCATTCGTCATTCCGACCATGTCTGTTCTCGTTGATAAACACACGCGGCTTGTTGTGCAGGGTATCACCGGCAGCGCTGGCGCGTTTCACACGCAACAGTGCATGGACTACGGCACGAATGTGGTCGCGGGCGTGACGCCGGGGAAGAGCGGCCAGATGTTCGATGAGAAAGTGCCAGTGTTCGACACTGTGTGGGAAGCACGAGAGAAAACTGGTTGCAACGCATCAATGGTTTTCGTCCCTGCTCCTGCGGCTGCGGATTCGATTCTGGAAGCGGTTGATGCCGGAGTCGAACTCGTAGTTTGCATCACCGAAGGAATTCCGGTCATGGACATGATGCGCGTGAAAGCGCTCATGCATGGAAAAGAATCGCGGCTGATTGGTCCGAATTGCCCGGGGATCATTACGCCTGGTCAATGTAAGATTGGGATCATGCCCGGATACATTCATAAGCCCGGCAACATTGGCGTGGTATCGCGATCCGGGACGCTTACGTACGAAGCAGTCTGGCAACTGACTTCGCGCGGCTACGGGCAATCAACGTGCATCGGTATAGGCGGCGATCCTATTCACGGCTTGTCGCATCTCGACTGTGTGAAACTGTTCAACGGAGATCCCGGAACGGAAGCAATGATCTTGATCGGCGAAATCGGTGGCTCGGCAGAAGAAGAAGCTGCGGAGTGGATCAAGACGAACTGCAAGAAACCAGTGGCAGCTTTTATCGCGGGCATGACAGCCCCTCCCGGACGCCGAATGGGTCACGCGGGTGCAATTACCTCTGGAGGGAAAGGCACCGCGGCGGGAAAAATCGAAGCTCTAAAGGCCGCGGGAATCGCGATTGCTGATACGCCAGCCAACATCGCTGATACGTTAATTGCGCGAATCAAGGCGCGATCATAGTCGATCGGTTCCAGTGTTTCACAGTTTGCGGTGAAGAACATGATGAAACGGATTCTTATCATCGGTTGTCCAAATCCCTTCCACGACCTCCTCGCTGTGCGCTGGATGAAATCGCGGCAAATCCGATACGAAATCGCCGAATGGAATGATTGAGATGAAGGGATTCAAGCAATAAGCCCTCACCTAGCTCTCCCTTGTGAAGGGAGAGGCAAAACGCTAAAGAACTAGTTGCCTATGAATATGCTCACCATTGT
>WNFW01003317.1_pt1 | contig 11143 bp, 7 predicted proteins | sample 5400131 | NCBI WGS metagenome assembly WNFW01 (sample SAMN13153362, study PRJNA577476) | soil metagenome | isolation source: 20 cm soil or saprolite under grassland replicate 1 | place: USA:California | collected 2016-06-15
AGCTGCGTTCCGGCACCGACACTCCGGTCTCGGTCGCGCCACGCATCGAATCCAACGTCTTCTGGAGGCCTTCGCGGAGCCCGACGCCGGGTTCCCAATCCAGGAGCTCACGCGCGAGCCTCGTGTCGGGGCGGCGAACCTCGGGGTCGTCGATGGGACGCTCTTCGAACACGAGCTCCGACGTGCTGTGCGCCAGAGAGCGGATGAGCTCGGCGAGGTGCCGCACGGAGACCTCCTCGGTGCTGCCGAGGTTGATGGGGCCCGTAAGGTCGGTGCGAAGCACGCGCCAGATCCCCTCGATGAGGTCATCCACGTAGCAGAGGGAACGGGTCTGCGACCCATCTCCGTGGATCGTGATCGGGTCGTCTTCGAGCGCCTGGTGGATGAAGTTGGGAACGGCACGCCCGTCGTGCCGTCGCATCCGGGGTCCGTAGGTGTTGAAGATCCTGATGATCCGCACCGGAAGGTCATGGACCCGGTGGTAGGCCATGGTCGCCGCCTCGGCGAAGCGCTTCGCCTCGTCGTAGACGGACCGCGGGCCGATCGGATTCACGTTCCCCCAGTAGTTCTCGGGTTGCGGGTGGATCAAGGGGTCGCCGTAGACCTCCGAGGTCGATGCCAGGAAGAATCCGGCCCCCTTCCGTCGTGCCAGTTCGAGGCCGTTGAGGCTTCCGAGCGCCCCGACCCTCAAGGTTGCGATCGGATGCTCCTGATAGTCGCGGGGCGACGCGGGGGATGCGAGATGGAAGACCCAGTCGACGTGACCATCGACATCCAGCTCGCGGGTAACGTCAGCCTCCAGGAAGTCGAACCGGTCGGCCGACGAGGATGATGCGAGGTTGTCGCGGTTCCCGGTGAGGAGCGAGTCCACGCAGACGACGGTCCAACCTTCTGCCACGAGTCGATCGCACAGGTGGGAGCCGACGAATCCGGCTCCTCCGGTGACGACGGCCCGCCCGCTGCTCACCGCAGTGGCGAGGGCTGCCGCGGTGCGGGCGCGTGCTCGCTTCCATCGACATGACCGCCCGGTTGGGACGGCTCGGGGATGACCGGCGGACGTCCCGTCGGGTAGTACCAGAAGCCCGAGTCGACGAAGTCCGCGGGGTCCAGCAGGTTCCTTCCGTCGACGATCAGCGGGTACGTCATGACCTCCCGGAGGGTGGCCAGCTGCAACCCACGGAACTCCGTCCAATCCGTACCGATCACGAGCGCATGTGCCCCCGAGGCTGCCTCGTACACGTCGTTCGCGAGCTCGAGCTCGGGCAACTCCTCCTTCGCTGCTCCGGCCGCGCGAGGATCACAGCCGACCACCTGTGCCCCCGCAGCCAAGAGCAGTCGCGCGAGGGCAAGGGCGGGAGAGAAGCGGACATCGTCGGTATCGGGCTTGAACGCGAGACCGAGGATCGCGATCCGCTTCCCTTCAAGGTTCCACAGCGCCTCTCGCACCTTCGCGGCGACGGCCGCGACGGCTTCGTCGTTCACCCGTTCGACCTCACCCAGCAGGGGGAAGGGGTATCCGAACCGCTCCGAGAGGTGTTTGAGCGCGGCGACATCCTTCGGGAAGCAATAGCCGCCGTAGCCCAGACCTGCATCGAGGAAGGCGCGACCGATCCGCGGATCGGCTCCCATGATGTCGGCGACCATGGTCACGTCGGCATCGGCGCGCTCGCACACCTGTGCCAACGCGTTCGCGAAGGAGATCTTCAACGCGAGGAACGCGTTGCTGGCGTGCTTCGCGAGCTCAGCGGTCCTGATATCGGTCACGATCAGCGGCGTGCCGGCTTCGAGCAGCGGAGCGTAGAGGCGCCGCAGCACGTCGAGGCCCCGGGCAGATCCGACGCCGATCACGATGCGGTCCGGCTCGAGGGCATCGTGGATGGCCATCCCCTCGCGCAGGAACTCGGGGTTGGAGGCCATGTGGAACCGAAGGCCTCTGCCCTCGCGTTGGAGGGTGGTCCGGACACGATCTGCCGTCCCCGCGGGAACCGTGGATTTCTCCACGACGACGACGTCGTTCTGCGCGTGGCGCGCGATCTGACTCGCGGTCTGTTCCATCGCCACCAGATTGGCCTCGCCGTCGGCTCGAGCGGGGGTCCCCACGCAGATGAACACGACCTCTGCGTCTCGCAGGGCATCGCGAGCGTCAAGGGTGAACCGCAATCGGCCGGACGATGTCTCGGTATGGATCGCGTCTTCGAGCCCGGGCTCGTAGAAGGGGCTGACGCCTCTCGCCAGGAGATCGATCTTCTCGCGATCCACGTCCGTCCCGACGACGTCGTGCCCGATGCTGGCGAAGGTCACGCTTGTGACCAGCCCCACGTGCCCGGTTCCGATCACGGCGACCTTCAGGGTGGTTCCTCCCTCCGACATCAGACTAGGTGGACCGAGAAGCGCGGCCGACCGGCGCGAGCCGTACGTTGCCTACGCCCATCGACGTATCCAGGCCGGCGTGTGACGCAGTGCAGAGGATCAGCTGCGGATGGATGCCCCAGCGTCCTCGGGAAGCCCGTCGAGGGCCGAGCCATCCTTCCGGAACGCGTTCCGGCCAAGGAGGCCTCGCCAGCGTTGGTCGGTGCCGTAGCCGTTCGCGCCCCAGGAGCTCGGCACGCGGTTGAGGATCCCACCCAGGATGCGTCCTCCGACCTGATGGATCTGGCGTCGCGATTGGGCGACGCTCGTTTGGGTGCTCGACTGCGCGTCCGTCACGAAGAGGACACCGTCGACGAGGTCGGCCAGCACGAGGCTGTCGGCAACGGGGAAGATCGGGGGACCATCCACGAGCACGAAATCGGATCGACAACACTCCTTGAGCACCTCGTCCATGCGATCGGACTGCAAGAGCTCGACAGGCTCGTCGACGGCGGCCGCGGGTCCGCTGGGCAGGATGCGGAGGTCCGGGAGATCCGTTTCGACCATCGCCTCGTCGAGCGGGAGCGTTCCTGCCAGCACCTGCCCGAGGCCCTGCTCGTTGCCGATCCCGAACACCGCGTGGACCCGTGGGTTCCGAAGGTCGGCGGACACCAGCACGACCGACCTCCCGGCCTGCGCCAACGCGACGGCCAGGTTGGCGGCCGTGCTCGTCTTCCCCTCCCCTTGGCGGGCGCTGGTGACGAGGATCGTCTTCGCCTTCGATTCCTTGCATACCGCGAGAAGGTTGGTCCGCAGGGTCCGGTACGCCTCCGCTGCCTGCCCGTGCGGTTCGTCGACGGATGCGAGGTGCGCCGATCCGACGACGAGCCGGTGCGTTCGAGGGATGAAGCCGAGGATGGGAGCATCCAGGTACCTGGCCACCAGGGGCGGAGCCTGGATGCGATCCCGCGCTTGGTCGCGAAGCGACGCGAGGACCACACCGAGGACCAGCCCCAGGAGCAGCCCAAGCGCAAGATCCATCTTGTGCTTGGGACTGACGGGTGACGTTGGCCGCAGCGCGTCCTCGACCACCTGCCCGGGATCCGAGCTGAGGGTGGCGATCGTGTTGAGCTGATTCTGCAGGTTGAGCCGGGTCGTATCGAGGTTGTTGCGACGCTCGGCGAGCGTGAGGTGCTCGGGGGAGTTCGGGTCGAGTTGCCCCATCTGCGCGTCGAGATCCGCGATCTGGGTGTTGAGGTCGTCGATCTGGGTCTTGTACTTCTCCGAGTACGAGGTGATGGTGTCGGTCGCCTGTTGCTGCTTGAAGTCGTGGTACGCGTTGGCGAACGCCTCCGCGCCCGCTTGTGCGGCCTGGGGGTCATGGGCCGCGTAGGAGATGTCGAGGATCTGGGACGTGTTCGGGTTGCTGACGGACACACCGTCGAGGACATCCTTGAGGGAGCCGCCGATCGTCGTGCGGGCGATGTTCGCGACCTGTGTCGACGTGACGAGTTGTTCCTCCGTCGGCATGTCGACGGTGTCGAAGGGGTTCGCCTGGAGCGGCTGGACGAGGATCGGGCGGACGAGGAATTGCGCCGTCGACTGGTAGACGCTCGGGCGCGAGTAGGAGTAGATCGCGACGAGGAGGGTCACGGAGGCCGCTACCAGGAGGATCAGCCACTTGTGGCGGCCGACCTTGCTCATGAATTCCCGGATGTCGACCGTTCCCTCGGAGGGGATCGCGTGGAGCTCCTTGGGTGCGGCGGTCATCCGGTCATGATCCCGTCTCGCGTTCTCTGCGTAGATAGGCGCTCCTCGCGTCTACGGTGCGCACCGTTGGGACCGTCAAGGTAGTGCGCGTGCGAGGCAGCACCATCGTGCGAACGTCGTAGGGGTGCTACGTCATCGTGCCGGTGCCGCCGGCGGCGACCCCGCATAGCCTCCATCCGCAGACCCCCAGCACGTGGAGCCATGCATGTCAGCGGGAACGAGATCGGGCGCCATCTGGTCCGCCGGTGGCTTTGTGTCAGCGTCGTTCGCCTACGTCCGACATCATTGCGATCGAGGATAGCGCGATGCATGCGGGTGACGTCGCGGGCATGGATCGATCTGCTGCCGGAGGGGAGAGCACGGTCCTGCGAGAGGTCGATGCTGTTGGAGGGGCGCTCGAGCTCGTCTCGTCCTTGTGTCGCGCTCTCGAGGGATCGGGGGTTCGTTACTGCCATTGGAAGAGCAACGAGTCCCTGGATCGATCGGCCAGCGGGGAGAACGACCTGGATCTTCTCGTCCTTCGATCGGACGCCCGGCGATTCGAGGAGATCCTCAGGGATCTGGGGTTCAGGGACGCTCAGTTGCCGCGCTGGAAAGAGCTGCCGGGTGTCTATCACTCGTACGGGGTCGACCCGAGATCCGGAAGCTTCGTGCACATCCACGCGCACTATCAGCTCGTCATCGGCGACGACATGACCAAGAACTATCACGTGCCCATCGAGGTCCCCTATCTGGCTTCTGCCCGACCCGCGACCCCGTTCATGGTTCCCACCCCCGAGTTCGAGCTGGGGCTTTTCTTGCTACGGATGGTGATCAAACACTCAACCTGGGACGCGTTCCTGACGCTGCAATCGTCGCTGTCAGGAAGCGAGCGACGTGAGCTCGATGACCTGGTGGCGCGGGTCTATCTCGCCGACGTCTGGGCCCTGATGGATCAACACATCCCGTTCATCTCTCCTGAGCTCTGGGAACGATGTCTGCGTGCCACGCAGCCAGGCGCGTCCGTGGTGTTCCGCATCCGCACGGCGGCGAGGCTGCAACGCGAGCTCGCCGTATGGGCTCGCCGGCCCCGTGGCATCGACACGTCCCTCAGGATGTGGCGGCGGTTCCGCACGCTGGCCCGCCGCAAGGTGTTCCGGCGCGGGCCGGTCCCACATCGTCTGGCGGGGGGAGGGGTGCTGATCGGCATCGTGGGAGGCGACGGGGCGGGGAAGACCACGGCACTCGAGGGGCTCACGCGGTGGCTCGCGAAGGAGAACTTCTTCGCAGTCAGGGTCCATATGGGCAAGCCACGATGGTCCCCGCTGAGTGCAACGGTGAAGGGATCGATGAAGGTCGCGGCCTCCGTGAAACGCCGACCGACCTCGTCCGCATCGAGTCTGCGGTCGACGCTCGCGGCCGGCGGCGGATCGATGGATGTGCGCGACCGCGCACGCCTGGTCTGGGAGGTACTCACCGCACGAGATCGATCCCGAACCTACCAGCGGGCTCGGCGGTTGGCGTCGAATGGCGAGATCGTGATCTGCGACCGTTATCCGCTCCCCCAGGTCTCGGGGATGGACGGAGCAGTGACGGCACGAGCGAAGGATCCTGCTCGGTTGGGCGGGTTGGCGAGGACCCTCGCCGCTCGCGAGCGGCGGCACTACGGGCGGATCGGCTACCCCGACATCCTCATCGTGCTCCGCGTCGACCCGGATATCGCGGTCCAACGGAAAGCAGGTGTGGAGCCGGAGTCGACCGTCCGACCCCGATCGGAGGAGATCTGGCAGCTCGATTGGGCGAGCACGCCTGCGATCGTGGTCGACGCGTCTGCATCGCGGGACGACGTCCTCTCCGAGATCAAGTCGTTGATCTGGTCGAGGATCTGACGATGCGCACGCAGCGCCGAGGCGTTCCCGAAGACGGAGCACCGACCGTCGTGCCGCCGGAGCAACGGGGCGCTCTCGGACGGGCGATCGCGCGCTTGATCTCCGACGGGAGCCTGACCAAGAAGGCATCGCTCAACGCCGCGGCATCGACCGCGGAGCAGGTCGCGCGGATCATCGCCGGGCTGCTGATCAGCCCCTTCCTGCTCACGAAGCTCGGGGACTACCTGTTCGGGGTCTGGCAGTTCCTGCAACGACTCATCGGGCACGCCTCGCCGGCGAGCGGCCGGCCGGGGGAAGCGCTCAAGTGGACGATCGCGCACGAGCAGCGATCCACCGACTTCGACTTCAAGCGCCGGCAGGTCGGCAACGCCCTCGCGGTGTCCATCCTGTTCCTCCCGATCCTGGCGGTCGTCGGTGGGGTACTCGCGTGGATGGCGCCCGTCTGGCTCGGGGCGCCCCCGGACACGTACCACACGGTTCGCCTTGCCGCCGGGATCTTGGTCCTCGACGCGATGCTGTTCAGCTTGTTCTACCTCCCGCAATCGGTCCTCCAAGGAGAGAACCTCGGTTACAAGCGCCTGGGGCTGACGGTGCTGCTGGTCTTCATCAGCAAGAGCCTCCTGGCGGTCGCCGCGTACCTCGGATGGGGCGTTCCGGGGCTCGCCGTCGCGGACCTGACCGGAACCGTGCTCTGGGGTGGCGCGTACGTCTACATCGCCAAGTCACGGGTGGGCTGGTTCGGGGTCGCACGGCCCCGGTTCGAGGAGATCCGCGGCTTCATCGGGCTCAGTTGGTGGTTCCTCCTGTGGAACCTCGTGATGACCGTGATGCTCGCGAGCGACGTCGTCGTATTGGGTATCGCGGGATCACCCACGCTGGTGACGACATACACACTGGCTCGGTTCGTCCCCCAAGCGATCGTCGTGGCGGTCGCGACGATCATCTTCGCGATCATGCCCGGACTCGGGGGACTGGTCGGCGTCGGCGATCTCCCGCGCGCGATCAAGATCCGGAACGAGACGATGAGCCTGGTCTGGTTGTTCAGCATCGCGACCGGCGCGGCGATCCTGATCTGGGAGGAGTCGTTCCTCCGACTATGGGTGGGACCTCAGTACTACCCGGGGGCGGCGACGATGCTGATGATCGTGCTGTCCGTGATGCAGTTCTCACTCATCAGGACGGACACCAACATCATCGATCTCACCCTGGACCTTCGCCACAAGACGGAGCTCGGCGCGTTCTCGGCGGCCGTGTCGGTCGTTCTCGGCTGGCTCTTCCTCGGCCCGTTCCATTGGGGCATCATCGGTCTCGTCATCGGGTTCATCGTCGGTCGCGCGATCCAGAGCGTCGGCTATCCGTTCATGATCGGGCGGATGTTGGGGATCCCGCCGCAGGATCAGCTCCGCGGCGTCATCCGGCCCGCGCTCGCAACCTTGGCGATCTTCGGTTTCGCGACCATGCTCGGAACCATCGTGCATGCTCATTCGTGGCCGGTCCTGGTGCTGGGTGGCGGGATATCGGCGACGGGTGTGGCCGTTCTGGCGTACTTCGGTGGGCTCTCGGAGTCGATGCGGCGGGCGGTATGGCGGCGGCTCCGCAAGGTCGTACGGCTCATATGAGCAGTCCAGGGGTGACGACGAAGGCGAAGCAGCGGGTGGCGATCTTCACGGCCAACATGGACGGCGGCGGGGCCGAGCGGGCGATGCTCAAGCTCGCCGGGGGGATCGCGGGTCACGGATACGATGTCGACCTGGTCCTCAGCCGTGCCGAAGGCCATTACCTCCACGAGGTGCCAGATGCGGTTCGGATCATCGACCTCCGAGCACGGCGTGTCCTCTCGAGCATCCCCGGCCTCGTCCGTTACCTCCGCCGCGAGCGCCCCACCGCGATGCTCACGTCCATGAACTACGTCAACATCGTCGGGATCTGGGCCAGGACGCTGGCCCGCGTGGACACCAGGCTCGTCGTGAACGAGCAGAACGCGCTGTCGCTGGAGGCCGCGCACTCGCCCCGTCGTCGGCATCGACAGATGCCGAGGTTGATCAGGCGCTTCTATCCATGGGCCGATGGTGTCGTTTCGGTCGCGCAGGGGACGGCCGATGACCTGGTCCGGACGACGGGATTGCGCCCGGCCCACATCAAGGTCGTCCACAACCCGATCGTCACGCCGGAGCTGCGAGCGATGGCGGACGCTCCCCTCGATCATCCATGGTTCGGCGCGGGTCAGCCGCCGGTGCTGCTCGCCGTCGGACGGTTCACGCCGCAGAAGGACTTCGGGACGCTGATCCGTGCATCCGCCGGTGTCCTCGAGGGAGGGAAGGCCCGCCTGCTGATACTCGGCGACGGACCGGAACGGCCTCACCTCGAGGCCCTCGTATCGTCGCTGGGGCTCGAAGGATCCGTCGGTCTGCCCGGCTGGGTCGGCAACCCGTACCCGTATATGGTTCGAGCGGCCGCGTTCGTGCTCTCCTCAAGATGGGAGGGCCTCCCATCCGTGCTGATCGAGGCGCTCTTCTGTGGCGCGCCGGTGGTTGCGACGGATTGCCTCAGTGGCCCCAGCGAGATCCTCGAGGGCGGCCGGTTCGGGCTCCTGGTGCCGGTGGGGGATGTGGACGCGCTCGCGAAGGGGATCGCCGCCGCCCTCGCGGGCGACGTCCCGCCACCTCCTCCGGATAGTTGGCAGCCCTACGGATTGGAGACCGTCGTCGAGCGGTACCTCGAGGTCCTGGTGGGGGCGTAAGCCATGCGGAAGGTCGTCTACTGGTTGTCGCTGGTCATGATCTTCACGATCCCGTGGGAAGGCGCTTTCCATCTGCCCGGGTTCGGCACCGCCGCGACCATCATGGGCTTGATCGTGACGGCGCTCTGGATCGCGCTCGTCGCGATGACGGGTCAGATGAGGAGGCCGATCACCTTCCTCCTCCTGACGACCGTCTTCGTTATCTGGGTCGCCATCACGGCGTTCTGGAGCGCAGATCCCGTGCAGAGCGCGGGTGCGGTCCTGCGGTGGATCCAGTCCCTCATCTTCACGTTCATCATCTGGGACCTCTATCGGACCCGACCCGCCATCCGTGCCGGCCTCCAGGCGTACGTGCTCGGTGCGTACGTCTCGATCGGAGGAGCGTTCCTCAACTATCTCGGTTCGCACGCTTACTACACGCATTACGACCGGTTCGCCGTCGGCGATACCAATCCTGATGGGTACGGGTTCATCGTGGCGCTCGGCGTACCCGTCGCTTGTTACCTCGCCGCGGCACCCGAGACCACTCGACGGGCTCGCCTCGTCAACCTCGGCTATCTGCCGGCCGCGTTCATCGGGATCGCGTTGTCGGGGACACGCACGGCGTCGATCGCGGCGGCGGTCGGGCTCCTGTTCGGCCTCGCACTGCTCACCCGTGCCAAGCCGTCCGCGCGGCTCGCCGTCGTCTTCATCCTAGCGGCGGCGATGCTCGTCGTGATCCCGATCGTGAAGCCCCTGAAGTCCTTCCAGCGATTGGGGACGACGGGAACGGAGATCACCCAGGGAGATCTGAACGGTCGGACCGAGCAGTGGAAGCAGGGCTTCGCCGCGTTCTCCGAGCATCCCATCTTCGGCGTCGGAACCGACATGTACCGCTCCGTGAACACGTTGGACAAAGTGGCCCATAACACCTACCTATCGGTCCTCGTCGAGGAGGGGCTCATCGGATTCGTGCTCTTCGCCGGCGTCCTGATCATCGTGTTCCGAACGGCGTGGAGGCAGCCGAAGTGGGAACGCAGGTTCTGGCTGACCGTCCTCGCCGTCTGGGCGATCGGCGCGTCCACGCTGACGTGGGAGCACCGGAAGACGACCTGGCTGTTCATGACCATGATCATCGCGGCCGGGGCCATCCGGCGGACACCCGTGGAACGACCACGCGACGTGGTGGATGGTCAGCTCGACTACGCCGCCACGCCCGAGCTGGCGACCGGACCGATCCTGGTCCGAGGTCACGCTCGATGACGCTCCCGACGTTCGTGGGGATCGGCGTCCCACGGGCCGGGACGACCTGGCTTCACACCCTCTTGGACGGGCACCCCCAGGTGTATCTCCCGACCCGGCGGAAGGAGGTGCGATTCTTCGACCGCCATTTCCAACGCGGCCTCGACTGGTACGAGGGCTTCTTCTGTCCTCCCAGCGAGGCCGCCCGGTATCAAGCGATCGGGGAGATCTCTCCGCAGTACCTCTACGGCGAAGGATGCCCCGCCCGGATCTCGGAGAGCCTTCCTACAGCGAAGCTCCTCGTGATGCTGAGGCATCCCGTCGACCGGGCCTACTCCCAATATGGGTTCATCCTGCAGCGACGGAACTTCCGGGGGTCGTTCGAGGGATTCATCCTCTCGAGGCCGAGATCCCTCGAGATGGGTTACTACAGCACATATCTCGCGCGGTACCTGCAGCGATTCCCACGCAGCCAGCTGCTTCCGCTCGTCTTCGAGGAGGCGGTCGCCGAAGGAAGCACGGTGCGCGCCGACCTCGCCTCCTTCCTCGGGGTGCCGGAGAGCGGGTTCCCCACGTCGATCCGCCAGGTGAACGCCAGCAGCATGCCGAGGTTCCGCTCGATCGCGAGCGTGGCCGTGAAGACCGGTCGGCGACTTCGACGACGCCACCTGGAATCCGTCGTGGACCTCGGTGGTCGACTCGGCATGCGCCGGCTCATGACCAGCGGTACCCGCGTTCCGAAACTGGATGACCAGCTGAAGAAGGAGCTGAGCCAGCGCTACCTCGACGAGTTCGACGCATTGGAGGACCTGCTGGGGATCGACCTGGGCTGCTGGAGGGGTTGACCGACGGTGGGTGATGCGGAAGCGCTACGACGATACCCATCCTCGCGAGGGTCCACGGAAGGACCGCTGGACGTCCTGATCGTGTCGCAATCGGTCGACTACGGCGTCGCGATCTACGTCCGCCAGCTGACGCAGACCGCGGTCGCCGCGGGACACGCCGTCACCGTCGTGAGCCCTGGATCGGCCAGAGGCCCGCTTCAGGCTTGGGTCGAAGCTGCTGGGGCTCGACACCGCGCCCTCGACATGGCACGCAGTCCGTCCATCCGGGATCCGCTCGACGTCCTCACGCTCCGCCGGCTCGCGCGTGGACGCGATGTCGTGCATCTGCACTCGTCGAAGGCGTCCGCGCT